>Ga0209491_10008276_pt1 | contig 13280 bp, 7 predicted proteins | sample BON02_FD_187213 | JGI IMG/M metagenome (GOLD analysis project Ga0209491, IMG submission 187213) | Freshwater microbial communities from Lake Bonney liftoff mats and glacier meltwater in Antarctica - BON-02 (SPAdes) (version 2) | ecosystem: Environmental > Aquatic > Freshwater > Ice > Glacier... | reverse complement strand
TTCAAAGTCGTCTGATTGGATTTCCAAAAGTAATATAAGCCCTATAGCAGCTCCAGCTGAGATCCCATAAACATTATCAATTTGAATATTATTTTTTTGTATGTATCGTAAGCAACCAATATACTCGTAAATTCCCCAAATTGCACCACCGTTAAAATAGATATTAGGCATATTTTTATATTATTATATATATAATATGATGGAAATGATTCGTAATCTTATCTCACTCCATTATTTATTTTAGATGTCCTAAATCTTGGATTAACAGTAGATATATTCGTTATATTAACGAACATATTATAATATAATATATTATTACAATGAACGATATAATCTACACACATCACTCACCGTATATTCACTCAATAGTCATTACTACTGACGTAAAATTTAAAGAAAGATTATTAGCAACAAAAATAGAGGCAGATAGCATAATGTTTATAGACGATCAGATTAAATTAATAAACGAGAACACAAACAATTCGATATTAGATTATAACTATGAAATTATAAATGAAACACAAATAAAAGTTGCAATATTGTTCAAACATATTTTAAAATCATTAAATATAGGACAAAAATATATAAAATGCACAATTTCTATAAATGTAAGCGAAAATACCATATATATAAATAATGACCCAAATCTTGATATAAAAATACCAATATCAAATGGTGTCGAGTTCATTCCATTATCTGACATAAATATATCAATTGCACATCATGGAACCGATACAAGTAAAATAGTTGTGACAATGAATTTTGAAACCAAATTTGATACGACTAATGATAAAAGTTTTGATGTTTTATTGACTATGTTCAAGGAATTTATAATTCAGGGAATTGAAGATGCGAATAAATAAATATGGATGCACGTGTTAATTTATGGATACTATTATATACACAATATATATAATGAGTATGTATTTTGATAAAAAAGAATTATTCACTGGTCCAAAAGTGAATCAATATGGTAGTCATATGGTTATGACGAATGTTACAAAGACACCAAAAATGAAATATGTGAATATAGATACAAAGTTTAGAGACGAATATAATACAGATTTTACGACTGACTATAATATTTCATTACCCGAGCGTATTACAGATGTTCGTAGTATTTCCGTAGTGAATATGGAGATACCAAACACATTCTTCAATATTTCGAAAAACCTTGGAAATAATGCTATGAAAATTACATCATCAGGAACTACAGAAATATTGGTTGTACGTGACGGTAATTATAACGAGACTAGTCTGTTAGTTGAATTGAATGCTCGTGCGGACGCACTCCCAGCACCATTTCCCAACCTTGTATTTGATGTTTCGTTCAATAAGATTAATGTAACGCCTAGCGCAGGAACTTTTGACTTTGATTTTGGAGTGGATTCGAATGGTGCTTTTACTAAATATAATTTCAAGAGTCGGTTGGGTTGGTTATTGGGATTCCGTAATCAGAAATACACAGGCGTCGCGAGTGCGAGTAAACTTACATCAGAATACTTTTATAGTTTGACTGGACCCCGCTACTTGTATTTGGTGGTGGATGAATTTACAAGTAATGGTAATCCTAACTCGTTTACCGCACCGCTACCATCATCTGCAATTTCTAAAAATATATTGGCGCGCATTTCATTGGACAATGCGGTTTACCCATTCATGCAAGTTATTCCTGCGAATAAATCAAATGGATATTTGTTATCGGATGTGCGCTCATACACAGGTAAGGTGGATATACAGAAATTAAACGTCCAATTAGTGAACGAAAATGGGACCGCGATGAATTTGAATGGTGCGGATTTCTCGTTTTGTCTTCAAATAGAATATGAATAGAAAAAAAATACTTATATTTCGTACACAAGTATTTTTTTTATAAAATCTGGAGTTGATCTTCGAACAAACTACTCTCACGTCCGAGAACTATTGTATCCATGAATGCATCAAAATTGTCATTATCAATCATTAATTTAAATGCTCTACGTTCTCTTTTGTATTTCAATTCATGTTTATGCTTAAAAAAATCAACAATAACATCTTTATTTTTGTTTTTATCATTACTAATAAAATCGTTAAATTCATCTATAGTTGTGCCTGTGAAATCGAGTATTTGTTTCAAATGCGCGGAATTATAAGATTCTATATCGTTCGAACCTCCGACCCGAAGACTCTTGGTCCTGTTATGACGAATATTTTTTCGTCTAATAATCTTGCGCGATTTCATTTATTGTATAATGAATATAGATAATTTATTTAGACATGTCAATTTAATACTGATTGATATATATATATGTCGAATGGAACATTACAGAATGAAATAACAAACAGCATAAGTTCTGAAAATATAGGTTTTAACATAGAATTAAGCGAACAAATCGGAATGTCGGATTATATTGCGTGTCAGGATAGTGATAACGATAGTCTAAAAAGCGCGTATTCTGACGAAGAATCCAATATTATAAATATTTGTATAAACAACCAATTACCTGAAGAATATATAGAATATAAAAAACTAACTTACAAACAAGTGGAAACTGCTGTGGATAAAAATTTTTTCGACAAATCCCATGTGTTCTCGAATTCACTGGATATATTAGCGAGTTACTTAAAGGGGCAAAAATTTATATATATGGAGTCAAAGTCATATTGTGAATCCAATCTGAATAAATTGATGATGCCTGCAATATTACTGTCAACAATTGCAACAGTATTAGCGACATTTGTAACCGAATATAAATGGGGGTCTATTTTAATTTCAACGGTAAATGCGATAATAGCGTTTCTCCTATCGATTGTCAATTACTTGAAACTGGATGCAAGGTCAGAAGCTTATAAAATATCTGCCCATAAATACGACAAATTACAAACCACTGTAGAGTTCACGTCGGGGGCAATATTATTATTACCTGAAGAGGATGGCAACAAAACAATATTATCGAAACTAGTGGAAACACTGAATATGGTGGAGACATCAATAGCAGAAGTTAAAGAGACCAATCAATTTATAGTACCTAGAGCAATACGGTTACGATATCCTATAGTATATAACACAAATGTATTTGCAATAATAAAAAAAATAGAAGACAAGAAAAAACGCGCAATCATCACACTGAAAAGTGTAAAGAATGAACTCCGATATTTTAACAAACTTCGCGAAGGAAATTATGAACTAGATGTAACTCAGAAAAAGCGTGTGATAGACTTATTCAATATGAAACATGAGTCTATACGCGAAATTTTAATTCTCAAATCGGCATTCTCAATAGTAGATCAAATGTTCTTACAGGAAATAAAGAATGCAGAAATTATGAAATATAATTGGATACTAGGTTATATTTGCTGTAACAATACATATGATATAAAAGACCCAGAAAGTATCAATAAATTTATAATTGGAATAATGGATCCGTTCAAAGATAAAGAAGATAGCGAGAAAGAAGAAGCTAAATTAAAACAAACAATGTATTATGATTCCAAAACAGAATATGAAACATCAAGAGACCCATGGTGGCTATTTTGTAAAAAACGGAATTACGAAGAACGGGTTATGAAAATAACTCGTGAATTTGTAGTTGACAATATGAAACAAATAGTTGATATAATAGAAGAAACCCAGCGTGAAACGCCAGCCCCTAAATACAAAATAGCTAGGCGAGTTAGTAGTTATTCTTCTAGTTTGAATTCACCACCCAAATCATAGATTATAACAGAACGTATATGATTGGATAGAAACGGACATATAGCATTTACAATAACATGGATAAATATGGTTGGGTTTATTATACATACTTTTTTTAGAGAATCTCCATGTGATTTCGCAATAAGTTTCGCCATATCAATCGCTAGACGTATTTCAATCGCATGCCTCATGTCAAATCCTGCACAATCGAATATCCATGTCCAAGGTTTTGTACCCTTTTGTGTAAGTTCTCCACTGTAGTGCGATAAAATGCCTTCTCGGTCGTTGTATTTGGACGCTTTCGCTGGACGCGTGTAATAATATACCATATCATCGGTTTCTGTCAACTTCACTAGAGAGTGACTGGTTGGGTCTGCTTTACATACAGGACATTCGTACATTAGTATTATACATTCAAAAGAAATAATATTTGTTAGAATTACTTAAACACACGTAATATAGAACAGTCTATAGTAAAAATTGAAACAAATAAAAATACATTTTATAAAGAGTATAAAATGTCCGAACTATCAAAAGAACAACAAGATGCATACGACCAGTTTGTTATGGGAAACAATATATTCATAACTGGTCCGGGGGGTGTTGGTAAAACAAAATTAATTCATCATTTGGTGGAGTATGCGAAAGTTGTAGGAAAGCGGATTCAAGTATGCGCGCTAACGGGTTGTGCATCGCTTCTCCTTGGTTGCAATGCGAAGACCATTCATTCATGGAGTGGTATAAAGTTAGCGAAGGGAGGAATACCTCAAATTATAGGACAAGTAATGCAAACTCAATATGCAGTGAAAAACTGGAAGGAAACTAAAATATTGATAATTGATGAGGTATCTATGATGAGTAGAAAGATCTTTGATGTATTAGAAACTGTGGCTCGAGTCGTCCGCAAAAACCCAGCACCATTCGGTGGATTACAAGTAATATTTTGCGGTGACTTTTATCAATTGCCACCGGTACCAACAATGAATCAACCAGAAACAGGCGAATTCTGTTTTGAATCTGATCGATGGTGGACTGTATTTCGTCCAGAACATCATATTGAATTGAAGACTATATTTAGACAGACAGATGAAAAATATATTGAGATCTTATCACAAATACGAACGGGAGAACTCTCGCCTGAAAATATTGACATTCTGAATAAATATGTAAAACGCGAATACGACCCCGAACAGTATAATGGTTCGGTTCTTACAAAACTTTATGCAATACGTTCTCGCGTGGACTATCTAAATCGGATTCTATTTGAAAAAATAGAAGAAACCGCTATGGAGTTCAAGGTTAATAGAATGCGAAATTTAACGACCTACACAGACACGAATAAAGTAATCGAATCGCAGATTATTGAAAAATGTCGTAGCTTAACAAAAACAGAACAGGATTATGAACTCGAACAATTGATGCTAAACACCCCTTGTATATCACACCTACAATTAAAACGCGGTGCATCTGTAATGTGCACTGTAAATCTGGATATGGAAAAAGGTATATGCAACGGTTCGCAGGGAGTAATAACAGACTTCATTGGTTCCAATAAACGTCCAGAGGTGAAATTTACAAATGGTGTTACCATTGTAATAGGCACACATATGTGGCAATCCGCCGAGTATCCGACAATCGCAATCAGTCAGTTTCCGCTTCAGTTAGCATGGGCTTTGACAATCCACAAGATTCAAGGTACTACACTAGCCAGGGCACAAATCGACATCGGTAATGTGATATTTGAATATGGACAAACATATGTGGCTTTATCACGCATACAATCATTGGATGGGTTATATCTAGCTGGTTTTAATCCAAATAGGATAAAAGCAAACCCGAAGGTAAAGGTATTTTATGCACTGATGCAAACCAAAAAACAAGACCCGAATGTGGAAAATACGTAAATATGTATCGTAAAAAATAAATAGTTAGTGTATATAATGTCATTTCGAAGATATGGTGGAACGAATAAATTAGAAAAGAATAATAATATAACAGTCCATTCCATTGTAGCAGACACATTCACCATTAGAGATGCGTTTTTGAGTATTTTCACAATTGAAGGCGACCTTAAGATTGGCGGAAATGGAATAATATCAAATAATATTGAAGTGAGTAAAAATATAAGTGCAACAACTTTAGATATCAGTTCAAATGCCACAATTCAAGGCAATTTATACTTGGATGGGTCAAATGATATTTTTTTTAAGGGTCTTAATGGAATGATAGGAATTAACAAATTTACGCCTACTGCGACAGTTGATATCTCATCAAATATAGTAGAGGCATTTAATGTGAAAACTTCTGCCATAAACAATCGTAACATTATAGCTCGAAATTTACATAACAATGGAATTGCAATAAGTACAACTGGAACAACTGAATCTGCAATACAATTTTATGGTGCAGGCATGTGTGCGGAAATAGACGTATCAAATACACAATGTGCCATGATAAAATATTCAAATGCTGGTAATATGCTATCTCTAGACGCAATAGGAGATGTAAAAGTTACAAGTAAAATGATAATAACTGACAATTCAAATAACGGTAATACACATACCGATTTTGACGAGACTGTATTGATATATGATAAAGATAAGGGTGAAAATCAGTCTATATTGTTCGAAGAAATCTACGGAAATACAAGTATAAAAACCGGTAATGCTCTCACTATACAAACCGTGAATAATGCTTCAGCTGCATTCATGCATATTGTTACACCAGCAAAACTAGGTCTTCAAATCGGCGGTGGTTCGTACCCAAAAGACCCATCGCGTAGTATGGGTATAATTGATGTTTATAATCCAAGTCCCGTAATAGATAATAATCAAAGTCCCCTAATAGATACCGAGGCAACCCCCGCAATGATGATTGTATCTGGCAATACTATAACAAAATTCAATGCAACAACTGGATTCAATACATTTCAACCTAAATACAATAATTATGCAGTTGATATTAATGGTCCATTACATCTCAATAACGGAGAGGTGAAAAAAACAATTGATACTATATCGCGAATATTTCAACTATATAATTTTGGTAAGGATTTTGGTATTGCTGTAGGAGGACAAGGACCAGACACACCTGTAGGAGACGGAGGTATATCAAATACTAATTATTTTGTATACATAACAAAAAATGGAGGTAAAACATGGGAAAAAAAGAATAATCTTAATATACTAAATGCAGAAGATGTAATTGCTGATGATGTAAAATTTAAATCTGTCTATAGCTATGATATTAGTAGAACAATTATAGGAGGCACAAATGCACAAGCATATATTACTGACGATGGAGGAACCAACTGGTCTCAATTCACAATCACAGGAGATATTTTAGATATAAATGCGATATATATACCTCGCGATGGTTCAAAAGACTTTGTATATATTGGTGGAAATAAATCATCAAACAATGCAATCATACGATATGGGGTTATAGATTTATCTGGTAATAAATATGGATATAATATAAATGTGGGTCTTAGTTACAATATAGTAGGAGGTCAAATTTCAGACAGTGATGGATATGGCACTAAGTTCATAGTTGTGGGCGGTCATACAATCAGGAGGTTTGATATAGGTGAAAATAAAATGGGTTTAACTCCTATTACGGATGATTATATAAATACAACTCCTAATGTATCCTATAATGCAGTCCGATTGGCAGATGCTAATAATGGAGTTGCTGTAGGAGGCAATGTTATATCATATACCAGAGATGGCGGGGAGGTATGGAATGATGTATCTAATGTATCTTTATCAGGCAAAATATTTAATGATGTTTTCTTGGATGGTTCAATGAATGCAATCGTAGTTGGTAACAGTGGATTTATATATAGTTCAAATGATGGATATCAGACATGGAAGATAGTAAATGAAGACGTGTTGAATGCATCTGGTGTAGGCTCCAGGATAACTGACCCTACAAATGATATTACTAGTGTGTTTATGCCAGATTCATCAACAATTATATTGTCAATCGTAAAAAATAATGATGATGATGCAAGGAAAGCAAAATTATATTATCTGAATATGCCGAATATATTCAATAACAAAGAAAACTTTATATTTGATGTTAGTGGTTGTATACGGATGTCAGGAGATTTACGTATAAATGATGGAGGTGATATAAAATCTAATAATGAGACGTTTAATTTTATAACTACTGACGTGACAACACTGAATATGGGAACAGATGTATCAAATATAACAATGGGTGGACAGAACACAACAAATATAACAATGGGCGGACAGAACACAGGAAATATAACAATGGGTGGACATAACACAGCAAATATAACAATGGGTGGAAGTACAACAATTTCTAAGATAGGACCTCTCCAAATAAGTGGCTTATTAAATGGTAATGTTACTTTATCAAACAACCTAGTAACTACTGGAAATATATACTCAGTAAATGTTGTAATAAGTGACAATCTACATATAACTAATGGTAACCTAGTCGTTGCGAATACGTTAAACTCTACCAGTGCAACCAGCGGTGCATTACAAATAAATGGTGGGGTCGGTATTCAAAAAAATCTATACACATCTGGTAATATTTATACATCTGGTAATATTGATACATCTGGTAATATTGATACATCTGGTAATATAATTGTATCTGGTAATAGCTTGATGACATCAATATTAGATATATCAATAAATGAAACTCCAGGGACATTTGTTTATGTAGAGAATTCTGGACCTTTGCAAATTAAAGGTGGAGCGGCTATAAATAAAAATCTTTATATAGGCGAGGATATATGGATAAACGGTGATCTCAATTTGAAAGGAGAATTAAAGCTCCTTGGCAATATAGCTACCCTCGCTGAAGTTGACGGGATCAATGTAACGACACCATTTCAGGGAAGCTCTGACGAAGATGTAGATTACGAGGCTCTATCAACGGGTTCATTCACTACCGTAGGAGGATTTGCTGTTGGTAAAAATTCATGGTTACGGGGAAATTTACGAGTAGATGGTATAGATGGGGTTACAATCACTGGCACCATCATATCAACTAGCGTCACAACTGGCGCACTAAAAATTGCAGGAGGAATTGGTATTACTGGATCGATTCATACTGGTGGAAATGTAGTTGTCAATAGCAACGCAGTATCAACGAGTACAACAACAGGCGCAGTCCGAATTGTTGGAGGCATTGGTGTTGGTGGATCCATTCATACAGGTGGAAATGTAGTTGTCAATAGCACAATAGAATCCACAGATTCTTCAACTGGTGCGCTTCGAATTACTGGAGGAATTGGTGTTGGTGGATCCATTCATACAGGCGGAATTGTAATTGTCAATAGCATGATAGACTCGAGTAATGCAGCAACGGGTGCACTTCAGATTAAAGGCGGCGTTGGTATTGGCGGGAATATATACACCAGTGGAAATTTAGTTGTCAATAGCATGATAGAATCAACTAGCACGGCAACAGGTGCACTACAAATTACTGGAGGCATTGGTGTAGGTGGATCCATTCACACTGGTGGAATTGTAATTGTCTATAGCATGATAGAATCAACAAGTGCGCTGACTGGTGCACTTCAGATTAAAGGAGGCATTGGTATTGGTGGGAATATATACACCAGTGGAAATATAGTTGTTAACAGCACGATAGAATCAACTAGCACGGCAACGGGTGCACTACAAATTACTGGAGGAATTGGTGTTGGTGGATCCATTCATACTGGTGGAATTGTAATTGTCAATAGCACAATAGAATCGACTAGTGCAGTAACGGGTGCACTTCAGATTAAAGGAGGCATTGGTGTTGGCGGGAATATATACACCAGTGGAAATTTAGTTGTCAATAGCGCTATAGAATCCACAAATTCTTCAACTGGTGCGCTCCGAATTACTGGAGGAATTGGTGTTAGTGGATCCATTAATACAGGTGGAAATGTAATTGTCAATAGCACGATAGAATCGACTAGTGCAGCCACGGGTTCACTTCAGATTAAAGGAGGCATCGGTATTGGTGGGAATATATACACCAGTGGAAATATAATTGTTAATAGCACGATAGCATCAACTAACACGGCAACAGGTGCACTACAAATTACTGGAGGAATTGGTGTTGGTGGATCCATTAATACCGGTGGAAATGTAATTGTCAATAGCATTATAGAATCGACTAGTGCAGCAACAGGTGCACTTCAGATTAAAGGAGGGATTGGTGTTGGCGGGAATATATATACCAGTGGAAATTTAGTTGTCAATAGCACGATAGCATCAACTAACACGGCAACAGGTGCACTACAAATTACTGGAGGAATTGGTGTTGGTGGATCCATTCATACAGGTGGAAATATAGTTGTCAATAGCACCGCAATATCAACGAGTATAATAACGGGAGCAGTCCGAATTATTGGAGGAGTTGGAATTGGAGGAAATGTATATATCGGCAAGGCTATGAATTCTGCAACATTACTAACCGGTATTCTTAATGCAGCCAGTATAAGTTCAAATTTAAATATGGTTAGTGGTGACACTATATCTAGTAGCACGGCAACGGGTGCACTCCGAATTATAGGAGGGGTTGGTGTTGGTGGATCCATTAATACTGGTGGAAATATAATTGTTAATAGCACGATAGAATCAACTAACACGGCAACGGGTGCACTCCGAATTACTGGAGGGATTGGTGTTGGCGGATCCATTAATACTGGTGAAAATATAGTTGTTAATAGCACGATAGCATCGACTAGTACAGCAACAGGTGCACTCCGAATTACAGGAGGGGTTGGTGTTGGTGGATCCATTAATACTGGTGGAAATATAGTTGTTAATAGCACGATAGCATCAACTAGCATAGCAACTGGTGCACTAGTAGTATTAGGTGGAGTTGGTATAGCAGGAGCAACTACATTAACAACAATCACTGGAATAAATGGTACATTATCAGGAACACTCAATGTTGCAGGAAGAGTAACTGCATCTGAGTATAATGCGGTTTCAGATATGCGTATAAAAAAAAATATAACCGACTTGAACTTCCCGTCGTTGGAACTAATCCGAAAGATAAGACCGCGCGAATATAGTATGATAGATGGAAGCACAGAATCTGCATACGGTTTCATAGCGCAAGAGGTTCAGGAACTTATACCGAAATCAGTTCACCTGTCCAGTGGTTACATACCATCTATATACGAGAATGCATTTGTAAACGGAAATACCATCACGTTAATCAATAAAACCACAATTGATATATCGTATGGTAAATTAAAACTACGCGATAAACACAGCCAAGATATAATAGTAAATGTAACGAGTATCCAGGATAACAAGACGTTTCAAATAGATAAAAATATACTTGATAATGTATCCTATATGGATATATCTGGGAATTCTCTGGATAAGCAAATAAATAATGGAATAACGACTTACATGATAGGTTCGCAAATATACAAGGGAGAAGTAAAATACGGAATATTTGTCTATGGGAGTGAAGTGAACGACTTCCAATCGATAAATAAGGACACTATATGGACTATAACTCTGAGTGCAACACAGGAGATGGATAGACAATTGCAAGATGCTAAGTATACCATACGAACATTAGAAGAGCGTATTTCAGCAATTGAGATATTAGTAAAATGTAATGATGAGTATTCACCGTAAAAATAATATGATTTAAGTGTATATATAAAATGAACGAATGGTTAGAGTTTGAGGATTCTTCAAACAAGATAACACAAACATATATTAAGGGTTTTTTAGATATGTCGGGTAACTTGATGGTTCGAGATGGTAGTTTCACGGTTACGAACGGTCCTGTTGACATAAACGGTAATACTATCATCCGCGGAGGATTAGTAGTTGACGGACCATTAAATTTTGGGGGGAATGTATTTCTAACAGACATTTGTAATAATATTCTGATATCAAGTTCGGTTGATATTTCAAATACAGGAATTGGTCCATCATTGGTTGTTCGCCAATTTGGAAACGAATCGATAGCGAAATTCTACGATGATAATGATCTAGTAATATCAATATTAGATGGTGGTGATATATCGATGAACAAAACTCTCCGTGTTGGTGGGTCTACTTTTTTTTCTGATACAACTATTTCTGGTAGTTTGAATGTAGTTGGATCAACTGTGCTTTCTGACGAGACAGTAACAGGAACACTCAATGTGGTTGGGTCTACTATTGTTTCAGATGAGACAGTAACAGGAACACTTAATGTGGTTGGTTCAACTGTTGTTTCGGATGAGACAATAACAGGAACACTTAATGTGGATGGTTCAACTGTTATTTCTAATATGGTGATTTCAGATCAGACAGTAACCGGAACACTTAATGTGGTTGGTTCAACTATTCTTTCTAATACGGTGATTTCAGATGAGACAATAACAGGAACACTTAATGTGGTTGGTTCAACTATTCTTTCTAATACGGTGATTTCAGATCAGACAATAACAGGAGCACTTAATGTGGTTGGTTCAACTGTTCTTTCAGACGAGACAGTAACTGGAACACTTAATGTGGTTGGATCAACTTTCCTTTCTAATACAACTATTTCAGATGAGACCGTAACTGGAACACTTAATGTAGTTGGATCAACTTTCCTTTCTAATACAGTTGTTACAGATCAGACAATAGCAGGAACACTTAATGTGGTCGGATCAACTATTCTTTCTACTACAACTGTTTCAGGTGGAATGAATATTGTTGGTTCCACAGTTGTTACAGATCAGACAATAATAGGAGCACTTAATGTAGTTGGATCGACAGTTCTTTCAGATGAGACAGTAACAGGAACACTTAATGTGATTGGTTCAACTATTCTTTCTAATATAGTACTTTCAGATGAGACCGTAACGGGAACACTTAATGTGGTTGGATCAACTATTCTTTCAAATACAACTGTTTCAGGTGGAATGAATATTATTGGATCAACTGTTCTTTCAGATGAGACCGTAACTGGAACACTTAATGTAGTTGGATCAACTTTCCTTTCTAATACAACTGTTTCAGATGAGACAGTAACAGGAACACTTAATGTGGTTGGGTCAACTATTCTTTCTAATACAACTATTTCAGATGAGACAGTAACAGGAACACTTAGTGTGGTTGGATCAACTATTCTTTCTAATACAACTGTTTCAGGTGGAATGAATATTGTTGGTTCTACAGTTGTCACAGATCAGACAATAACAGGAGCACTTAATGTAGTTGGATCGACAGTTCTTTCAGATGAGACAGTAACTGGAACACTTAGTGTGGTTGGATCAACTATTCTTTCTAATACAACTGTTTTAGATGAGACCGTAACTGGAACACTTAATGTTGTTGGATCAACTTTCCTTTCAAATACAACTGTTTTAGATGAGACAGTTACTGGAATACTTAATGTGGTTGGGTCAACTTTCCTTTCTAATACAACTGTTTCAGGTGGAATGAATATTGTTGGTTCAACTATTGTTTCAGATGAGACAGTAACCGGAACACTTAATGTGGTTGGATCAACTATTCTTTCTAATACAACTGTTTCAGATGAGACAGTAACTGGAACACTTAATGTGGTTGGATCGACAGTTCTTTCTAATACAACTGTTTCAGATGAGACAGTAACTGGA
>Ga0209491_10008274_pt1 | contig 13281 bp, 13 predicted proteins | sample BON02_FD_187213 | JGI IMG/M metagenome (GOLD analysis project Ga0209491, IMG submission 187213) | Freshwater microbial communities from Lake Bonney liftoff mats and glacier meltwater in Antarctica - BON-02 (SPAdes) (version 2) | ecosystem: Environmental > Aquatic > Freshwater > Ice > Glacier... | reverse complement strand
GGATCGCCTACGGTATTGTCGGTCGGAATGTGACACGACCCGGATTCGATCCCAGGGAGTCGCTGTTTTGTAAAGGCGAACTGGCCACACTGACGGTACTTATGACCGCTGTGCCAGTTCGCCAATAAGCGCTTATTGGCGAACTGGCACAGCGGTCATAAGTACCGTCAGTGTGGCCAGTTCGCTTTTACAAGTAGAGAGTCGAGTAGAGAGTCGAGTAGGAAGTCGAGTAGAGAGGCTAGTAGAGAGGCGAGTAGAGAGTCGAGTAGGGAGGCGAGTAGAGAAGCGAGTAGAGAGGCGAGTATGGAGTTGGCTGAACAACCCCCTTGCTTCAGTCGCTCTGCTGACGGGGGGGTCACGTGCGGAGGCTCGAGCGAACAGGAGGGCGAGTCCTCTCTCCTCTCGAGAGTCGAATAAAGAGGCGAGTAGAGAGTCGAGTAGAGAGGCAAGTAGAGAGTCGAGCAGAGAGGCGAGTAGAGAGGCGAGCAGAGAGCAGAGAGTCGGGTAGAGAGGCGAGTAGAGAGTCGAGTAGAGAGGCGAGTAGAGAGGCGAGCAGAGAAAGGCGAGTAGAGAGGCAAGTAGAGAGGCAAATAGAGTGTTGAGTAGAGAGGCGAGTAGAAATTGAGTACAGTGTCGAGTAGAGAGGCGCGTAGTAGAGAGTCGAGTAGAGAGGCGAGTAGAGAGTCAAGAAGAGAGGCGAGTAGAGAGTAGAGTAGAGAGGCGAGTAGAGAGGCGAGTAGAGAGTCAAGGAGAGAGGCGAGCAGAGAATCGAGTAGGGAAAGTCGTGCAGAGAGGTGAGTGGTGAGTAGAGATAGGAGTAGAGAGGCGAGTAGAGAGTCGAGTAGAGAGGCGAGCAGAGAGTCGAGTCGAGAGTCGAGTACAGAGTCAGAGTCGAGAAGAGAGTCGAGTAGAGAGTCAAGTAGAGAGGCGAGTAGAGAGGCGAGTAGAGAGGCGAGTAGAGAGGCGAGTAGAGAGGCAAGTAGGGAGTCAAGTAAAGAGTTGAGTGAAGAGTCAAGTAGAGAGGCGAGTAGAGAGTCGAGTAGAGAGTCGAGTAGAGAGAGTCGAATAGAGGCGAGTACAGAGGCAAGCAGAGAGGCGAGTAGAGAGGCAAGTAGAGAGGCGAGTAGAGAAGAGTGGAGTAGAGAGGCGACTAGCGACTTGAGAGGCGAGCAGAGAGTCGAGTTGAGAGTCGAGTATAGAGGCGAGTAGACAAGCGAGTAGAGAGTCGAGTAGAGAGTAGAGCGAGTCGAGAAGAGAGTCGAGTAGAGAGTCGAGCAGAGAAGCGAGTAGAGAGGCGAGTAAACAGGCGAGTAGAGAGGCGAGTAGAGAGGCGAGTAGAGAGTCGAGTAGAGAGGCGAGCTGAGAGGCGAGTAGGGAGTCGAATAGAGAGGCGAGTAGAGAGTCGAGTAGAAAGGCGAGTAGAGAGTCGAGTAGACAGGCGAGTAGAGAGGGAGCGGAGCGGTTTGTTAGCTAATTTGGTCTGTTTTGTTAGAAAATCTGTTTTGTGGTGTTTTGCAATGTTTTGCGGTGTTTTGCGGGTGTTTTGCGGGTGTTTTGCGGTGTTTTGCGAGTATTTTTCGAAACACAGTGTTTTGCGGTGTTTTGCGGATGTTTTGCAATGTTTTGGACGTGTTTTGCGAATGATTTTTGTAGACATTTTCTGAGTGAGAGAAAGACGCACAGCACCGTGTTGCGCTGTATTGCACAAAGCGTATTTTGTTCGTTTTGTGCGTTTTGTGTATTTTTTGGTCTGTTTTGTGCTGTTTTGTGAAAAACGCTAAAAACATGCACACAAAACACCGCAAAACACCGCAAAACACCGCAAAACACCGCAAAACACTGTTTTTTGAAAAACTGTGACCCCCTGCGGGGGTACGTGACACCCCCCACAATCCGTAATTTACGCGTATTGCGCATTGTGTACTTTTGCGACAGGTCTAAAGTATTTTTGACGAAGAATACACCAAATGCGCGCAATGCGTATTGCGGCTGTAATGCGACAGTTTTGTGAGTTTTTTGAGCGTTTTGCGTTTGTTTTGCGGTGTTTTGCGACGTAATTTCACAAAATGCGTTTTGTGACTGTTTTGCGGTGTTTTGCGGTGTTTTGCGGTGTTTTGAAGATGTTTTGTGAAAGGTGTTTTGTGCAATACGGCCGAATTTTTTTGCTCTTTGAAGACGCCCGCGATACACGAGCGTATTGTGAGTTTTTTGTGTTTTTCTGTATTTTTCGATGTTTTTCGGGTGTTTTGTGTGTTTTGTGGAAATACTGCAAAACACTCGCAAAACACCGCAAAACACCTGCAAAACACCACAAAACACCCGCAAAACACCACAAAACACCACAAAACACCACAAAATACATTTGCTAACAAAACAGCCCGAATTTGCTAACAAACCAGCCCTCGCCCGAGTAGAGATTCGAATAGAGATTCGAGTAGAGAGTCGAGTAGAGAGTCGAATAGAGAGTTGAATAGAGAGTCGAGTAAAGAGTCGAGTAGGTAGGGAGTCGAGAAGAGAGTCGAACAGAGAGTCGAGTAGAGAGGCAAGTAGAAAGGCAAGTAGAGAGGTGAGTAGAGAGGCGAGTAGAGAGTCGAGTAGAGAGTTGAGAGTACAGAGGCAAGTAGAGAGTCGAGTAGAAAGGCGAGCAGAGAGTCGAGCAGAGAGAGTCGAGTGTCGAGTAGAGAGGCGAGTAGAGAGGCGAGTACGGAGTGGAGTAGGGAGGTGGCTGAACAACACCCTTGCTTCAGTCGCTCTGCTGACGGGGGGGTCACGTGCGGCGGCTCGAGCGAACAGGAGGGCGAGTCCTCTCTCCTCTCGTTTCTCACTTCGGTACACTAGCCCTTTGGTATTACTATCGGTGAGGCGCTGACCTCTACTTTAACCGTAAGAAGCTAGATCTCTTTACCGGTAGAAGTAAGCGGCGCGTCGCTCTCGCTGTTCTTTGAGCTGCCGCCATCTAGCTGCGATCTTTCTTGTTGACATCGTCGACCATGGACTCTCTCTCACCGTCGTTGACCGGCCTCGAGGCGCTCGCCGAGGGGAACCAGCGTACGATCTTCACTACCAAGTCGAAGTCGGTGGAGTCACTTCAGATGACGGCGGGTTTGTACATGGTCATTGAGTCAGTGGCGGGCAGCGGCAGTGGCAGGGTTATGGTGGTTACCATTGTCAGCAACGCGGCGGATGCCGACGCCGTGGCCGCGTACTTTGATGCGCGCGACGCGGCGGGTGGCGCAATGGAAGACGGCGAATCGGATCTTTCTCAGGCGTTCGATGACGTTATCGCGAAGCAGGACAGCTCGACATGGCACCAGGCGCCGCTCGCTCAGCGACAGGCAGCTGGGCCTGGTCACGAGTGGAATCGATTCTTATTCAGGCCAGCTGGCGTACGTGGCGGCCGTCCGTCGAGCCGGAGTGGACGGACATCGAAGTCGTCGGCGTGGCCGAGGACGCTCAGACGACCGAAGGGGCCGGCGAGACCGAAGCGGTCGGCGGAGCCGAGGTGGCGGTGGCGGATACAGTGGAGTTCTCTTTGCGATCATTCACACCGATGCTTATCAAGTTCGTCCGTCTGCTGCCGGCTTCGACAGCCGGCTTCGACAGTCGAGCGCGAATCTTGGGCCGACGCGCGGGAGGTTATAGATCTCGATCGGCGTATCTTCAAGCTTCAAGAGCCCGTTGGTCTTCGATCTTGGCACCAAGGCCAAAATCCGAGCGGCAGCGGTCGCCACGGCTGGCAGAATCGATAAGCTGATCCGCAATTGTTGTCCCAATAAGCTATCACGGGGCATCGACGTCGCTGAGAGTCTCGATCGCATGTCAGTGAAGAAGCTCGCGATCGCTTTCATCGCGTTCAGCTCCGCGATCGAGCAGGCGGCTACGGCTACGGCTTGGGGAGGGGGCAAGAAGCGGAGCAAGTGGGCGGCGGTTACCTTAGGTGTGGGTAGGCCGGCTCCACCCCAGCCGCCGGCCAGGTCAGCTCCATTTCGTTTGGGCAGGCCAGCTCCGCCCCAGCCGCTGAGCAGGCAGGCTCCGCCCCAGCCGCCAGCGGCGCCGCTCTCTGGCCAGCCGCCAGCGGCGCTTCTATCTGGCCAGCAAGATCGCTTTGCCAACATCAACATCGTTGAGATGCCCTCGCTCGAAGCGCTCATGAAACTCGCCGAGTTGCCGAACGCCTGGAAGCAGTTTCTCCCGATTGCGTCGGAGTACTGTTTTACGGCTGCTGACGCCAGACGCGGCAGCGTTGTTCACGCGCAGCCGGTCTTCATGCAGGTCTCGGTTAACCGAGCCCTGCAGCAGGCTAAGGAGAGAGGTTCGCCGCAGGCTCTTGCTATGCGCGGTGCCGCGGGTTCGATGTCGCACGACGACCTCCTCCGAGTCTTTATGGATATCGTCGAGAGTGACTCCCCAGCGACGCTCCCGGGGATGCCGCCCGGTGCTGATGCTAGGCACAACTACATCATCGCGGCGCGGCCGCTCGACACGTCGGGTACGGACGACGAGCAGCTCTCGCGCTATACTTCGAATCAGGATATTTGTTTGATCGGCGAGTCACAGCAGCTCTTGGAACGGCTCTCTAAGCTTCGTCATCTCGCTGAAGACTTCAGTGCGGGCTCGGAGGTGCCGCTCGCCCTACAGCTCGGCGAGATGAAGGCGGACACGTCCAACAGGTTGCTGCACCGCATCATTAATATCGCTGATGAGCAGGGCGAGAACCGAGAAGGCGTCTACAGCAGAAAGGTGAATACGCCAATGTAGAGAGCGATGTTAGACGCGTCCGCTCCCTCCTCGATAGGCGCCTAGCTCAGGCAGGCGGTCTGCGGTCTCAAGGGGGGCGCGGATGCTAGGGATGTCTCGGATGTCGTTCGACAGCAGTTACAGCTGGTGCGTGTGGGCTCCATCGGCCGTGTCAAGCTGCACGTCATCATTGGTTGCAACGGCGATGGCTGGAAGAAGGAGATGCCGTTCAAGCCGCTGGAAGCTTTGGGCGCTGGCGCAGACGGTCGTTCTCGAGGCTCTAAGCTCGGTGGCGTGGTCAATCACGAGGCCAGGTCACGGCCTCGCCATCGTCTCTTTCTGCGTGCGGCTCGGGGCTTTCATTATCGCTCACCATCAAGACAGCTCTTCGTGGAGCGCCCTCGGCGCGTACTACGAGTCGGTCATGCGGCGAGTCGACGGAGATGCCGGCGATCTCCAGCGAGGAGAGGGCCTCATCACTCGGCTGCTTCCGTTGCTTCTCTGGATTGACGGCTCTGAGCAACCTCACATTCAGCAGCTCGCGTATCAGACCGCGGCCGACGCGCGCACTTGCACCGCCGAGCTCGTTGCGAGCCTCCAGCAGCAAATCGCGAGGGGAAATAGCAAGCGGCAAGCGGCGCAACGACGGGAGCTCGGAGCAGCCGCCCGCCAAGAAGGCTAAGAAGGAGTCGGCGGCGGCCAAGAAGAAGAAGAAGCAGGCCGTCGCGGCGGCGCCCACCGTTACCACAGCGGCCGTCAGCGCCGCTCCCGCCAACGTGTGGCACCCGGCGTCGGTCAAGACGGACGCCCAAGACGCGCTCCTCGCCAGCCTCGGCTTGGACAGCAATGGGCGCAAGCCGTGCTACTTCCACCACCAGCTCAACTCGTGCAGGTTCTCCAACGAGAGGTGCTATGGGTGGCACACCAAGTAGGGGGTTGCGGCAACGTGCGGCGAACCGGCCGCAGCTGGCGCGAGCGAAGGGCTCACGTCGGTTTCGAGTCGGCCGGTTATTTTGTTGTCGTCATTGCGATTCTCACTCCCGCCAGACCTGTCTGAGGCGGCACGGTGCGCGGCGCGATGCGTCAAGTTTGCCGACCAGACGGCGGCTGGGGTCGCGCCCGGTGCTCGAGCTAGCGTGAGCGAAGGGCTCACATTGGTTTCGAATCGGCCGGGTATTTTGCCGTCGCCGTCGTTACTCTCACTCCCGCCAGGCCTGTCGGAGGCGGCACGGCGCGCGGCGCAATGCGTCAGGTTCGCCTACCAGTTGGACACTGGGGTTGCGCCTGGTGCTCGGTCTCGACTTGCACACCCAGGCGGTATTATTATATCCTCGGATCCGGCGGCTCGGCTCGAGTCGCTCGTTGCGCGCAAACTCCACGCCGGAGTTGGGCTCACCGCCAATCAAGAACGGGCAGTGCGAGTCGGAGCAGCCACAGGCCTTAGTCAAGGCTCGCCGGTGGCTGCAGTCAGAGATTGCGGCGAGGGCGCTGCAGCGGGCGGCGGCGACGATGTCTCACCGAGCGTCATCCCGGGAGTCAACGAGGCGCTCTCCTCACCTCAGGCTGCCCGGCTTCGCTTAGGATCAGCTCAGCCGCATCTTGTCGCTGGGTCGGCTGCCGACGCTGGACCACGCTTGGCTCTACCGACGGCAAGCTTACGCCGCCTGGAGCCAGAACTGGCCAGCATTCTTCTAGGCGAGGCGCTTCCCGTTGCCAACGTCCCGCCGCCGACGAGCTGGACGGAGGCGCCTCTCGCAGCGACGGCGCCGCCAGCTCCGCTAACTACGGCACAGCTCATCCCTCAGGCGATGATTGCGCGCCTTCATACCTTCCGGCGAGAGGTTGCAAGATGCCTCATCGCGGCGGGGGACGGGCGGTGGCAAGTCGCGCGCACGCTGCGGCCGACGCCCTTGTACGCCGCAGGCGTCGACTGTGTCCTTCCCGCTGGCCAAGGCTGGGCCTGGCGCTTCATTACGGAGGACGCGCTCTGGTATCCGCTCAGGCCGTTGGCGTGGCTGCTCGAGCCGCCGGAGACGGACCTCGACATCGACGCCATCATTGACTATATGCCGAGAAGTTTGGTTTCCCTGACGCAGAGATCATCTCCTTTATCGCCCATGGCTACCCTGATCCCGAGCTCGAGCTCATGGCCATTCTCGGCCCTCTGCGCATTGGCGCTCTCAAGGAGCCGGCGGCCTTTGACAAGTGCGCCAAGAAGGACCGCGATTGTGGCTGGGTTCATCACGGCTACCCGCTTCCTCCGATCTGGCCTACACGCGCGGACCCAATGACAATGAATATCATCACGCGGAACGGCGAACGGCAAGCCGCGCATGACTATTGACAAGACGATGCAACTCGTCAACGGCGTCGCCTCTTACAATGACTCGGTCGACCTCGAGTTGATCCCGGACATCGAGTACGTTAAGGTCGCAGAGCTCGCGCGCGCCATCGCCATCCTAGATACGGCCAAGGCGCCGGTCAAGGTCTGGGGCTTCGACCTTGACTCGTACTTCCACAGGACAGGCAAGCAGCGCCGAGATTGCTGGATGAGTGGCTTCGTCCATTTGGATGGCTTCGGCTTTGACCCGCGCATCCAGTTCGAGTTCGGGCAGCGAGAGGCGCCGGTCTTATGCGGCAGGCAGAGCTGCTTCCTCGTTTGGGCGATACAACGGGAGTTGGCGCGGCTCGATGAGGCATACCCAGCGGTTGAGCCGGCTGCTGGCTGTTCTTTGCTGGCTTCAGCAGCGGCGCGAGGCGGCAGTCACGGCCAAGGCGGTCGAGGAAGATGCCTACCGCTGGGCCGTCCTCGTTTTCACCGTCATGTACGTGGATGACATCGGCGCCGCGTCGATCAATGATCTCATCTTTGATCATCGTGGTGCGCTCGTCATGCTGGCTAGCGGGCAAGATGGCGCTCCTGGCCAACAACGGCGGGCGTCGCTTCACTTCGCCGCGGCGGTCGGCGTCGTCAAGCATTTCGGATTTCGGTCACGCTGACTCCGAAGGAAAGAGCTGGCTTCCAGGCGAGTCCATGGACTTCCTGGGCGCCACGTTCGACCTCGAGGAGGCGGTCATCTACCTCACCGAGCTCAAGCTCAAGCGCACGTCGTACGCCCTGGCTATCGTCGCGCTTGTCGGCGGAGAAACGGCGTCCAAGGGCGAGCTGCACGTGGATGCGGACGAGCTCAACTCCCTCTGCCACAAGCTGCTCCACGCGGCGTGCACTGTACTGTGGTACTGGGCAGAGTGCACACCTTCTACATCCTGCGCGCGCTTCGGGCGAAGACCCGTCTTGCCGGAGGACGCAAGGTTGTCGGTCAGAGGGCTCGAGGCGAGCTCCTCTGGTGGCTGGCGCGACTCCGAGCCGTCCCGCCCGAGTCGTGCCCGCTCGCCTCGCGCTCGGCCTTTCCTCGTCAGGGCGCGCCGGGCCTCCTCCTCTACTACGCCGACGCGTCGCGAGAGCTTCTCTCGCCGGGCGAGAGCGGCTATGGTGGCTGGTCGATCATAGGCGGCACCTTTGTCTACTTCGACGGCCGGTGGACTGACGACGAGGTTCGCGACTTGCATATCAACGCGCTTAAGCTGGCCACCATGAACTTCGCAGCCTTTACCTTCCTCGCCTACGCGGCGAGCACCGGGGTCAGCATCTCGCACTTGCTCGAGTTCACCGATAATGAGGCGGCCGAGTTCGCGACCGATCGGGGCAAGTTGCGCGCGCCGGGCATGCATGAGCTCGTGAGGCGGCGGAACGACGAGTTCGTTCGTCTCGGCGTTGTCGCCGCGTCCACACGGGTCACGTCCATCGACAATGACGTCGCTGACGGGCTCTCGCGGGGCGGCGAGCAGCTCCAGGACGCTCTGCGCATCGCCAAAGAGGCCGGCCTCCCGCTCCTCCGTCTTCAGGTGCCACCGCCTGTCTGGCGTGGCCTGGCCGCAGTCGTCGAAGTCTCGCGGCTTGCGGCGGCGGGCACTCAGTAGAGCATGCCCGTCGAAGTCGGCCGAGGCTACAAAGGAGTTGCAGTCGGTCGAGGCTACACAGGACGAGCAGCTAGAGGCTCCAAGGTACGCGCTGCTCGAAGTGAGCGGCGTCCGGCGTCCAAAGGGACGCAGAACGGCGTGGCTTGAAGGAGCGGCGCGTGGCGTCTAAGGGTCGCCGAGCAGCTCGAGGCTGCAAAGGGAGCGCGGCTCGAAGTGAGCGGCGCGCGGGCGGCTCAAGACTGCAAAGGGCGCGCGGCTCGAAGCGAGCGGCGGGCGGCATCCAAGGGGCGCCGAGCAGCTTGATGCTGCAAGGGCGCGCGGCGCGAAATGATCGGCGCGTCGCGTCCAAGGGGACGCGGACGCGGAGCGGTGCGAGGCTGAAAATGGCGCGCGGCTCGAATTGAGCGGCGCGCGGCGTCCAAGGGGTCGCCGAACAGCTGGAGGCTGCAAAGGGCGCGCAGCTCGAAGTGAGCGGCGCGCGGCGTCCAAGAGTCGCCGAGCAGCTCGAGGCTGCACAGAGTGCGCGGCTCGAAGCAAGCGGCGCGCAGCGTACAAGGATCGCCGAGCAGCTCGAGGCTGCAAAGGGCGCGCGGCTCGAAGTGAGCGGCGTGCGGCGTCCAAGCTAGCCGAGCAGCTCGAGGCTGCAAAGGGCGTGCGGCTCGAAGTGAGCGGCGCGCAGCGTCCAAGGGTCGCCGAGCAGCTATAGGCTGCACAGAGCGCGCGGTTCGAAGTGAGCGGCGCGGGGCGCCCAAGGGGGCGCCGAGCAGCTCGAGGCTGCAAAGGGCGCGCGACTCGAAGTGAGCGGCGCGCGGCGTCCAAGGGTCGCCGAGAGCAGCTCGAGGCTGCAAAGGTCGCGCGGCTCGAAGTGAGCGGCGCGCGGCGTCCAAAAGTCGCCGAGCAGCTGGAGGCTGCAAAGGGCGCGCGGCTCGAGGTGAGCGGCACGCGGCGTCCAAGGGTCGCGGAGCAGTTCGAGGCTGCAAATGGCGCGCGGCTCAAAGTGAACGGCGCGCGGCGTCCAGAGGTCGCCGAGCAGCTGGAGGCCGCGAAGGGCGCGCGGCTTTAAGTGAGCGGCGCGTGGCGTCCAAGGATCGCCGAGCTCGAGGCTGCACGGAGCGCGCAGCTTGAGATGAGCGGCGCGCGGCGTTCAAGGGACGCCGAGCCGCTCGAGGCTACAAAGGGCGCGCGGCTCGAAGGGAGCGGCGCGCGGCGTCTAAGAGTCGCCGAGCAGCTCGAGGCTGCACAGAGCGCGCGGCTCGAAGCATGGCGTCCAAGGAGGGCGTTCAACAGCCTGAAACGTCGGATCGCTCAAAGGGAGTGACGTGCAGCGTCGAGAGAGCGCCGAACGCAGCCCTAGGCGCCGAAGGGCGCGCTGCTCGAAGGGAGTGGTGCACTGTGTCCAAGGGTCGCCGAGTTGCTCGAGGCTGTACAAAACGCGCAGCTCGAAGGGAGGGAGCGGTGCGGGGCGTTCAAGGGCATGCCGAGCAGCTGAGTCGTGGTAAGGACTCGCGGCTTGAGTGAGCTGTCCGCGGCGGCCTAATGGGCGCTGAGCCTCAGCTGAGCAGCTCAAGGCGGTACAAGGCGCGCGGCTCAAAGTGAGCGGTGGCGGGCGAGATATGACTCGCTCTGGTTTGTGGCGGCGTGCGCAAGGAATGCACACTGTCATGTTCTGGTTCATGGTGGCGTGCGTAAGGAATGCACACCGCCACGTAGGCGGGCCGGCGAGGAATGACTCACTCGGTTCGCGGCTACGTGCGCAAGGAATGCACACTGCCACCTCTTCCCAATGCACGGCGGCGAGCGAAAGGAATGCACGCCGCCACCATGTATGCGGGCTCGCAAGGAATGACTCGCTCTAGTTCGCGGCGGCGTGCGCAAGGAATGCACGCCTATGCAGACTGGCGAGGAATAAGTCGCGCTAGTTTGTGGCGGCGTGCGCAAGGAATGCACACCGCCACGTTCTGGTTCGTGGCGGAGTGTGCAAGGAATGCACACCGCCACATTTGCGGGCTGGCGAGGAATGAATTGCTCTAGTTCGCGGCGGAGTGCGCAAGGAATGCACACCACCACATGCGGGCTGGCGAGGAACGACTCACCTGGTTCGTGGTAGCATGCGCAAGGAATGCACACCGCCAACCTGGCCCCTTGTGGGCTGGTCAAGGGCTGGCTATTGGTGCGGTCCTTTCAAGGCATCGCGCCTTAGGTTGGTTAGCTTGCTAGTGGGCCGGCGAGGAATGACTCGCGCGCTCCCAACGGCACGGGCAAGGGTACCGTGACGTTGTCCCAAACCTAACCAAGGGTCTATCAACCGAGTTCGGTTATGTTATTCCTCTTAGCTCTTCTCTCCCGCGTCTCTCAGCAGGTCCGCCATCAACGCTCGCCCATACGGGCCGAGACGTCTCGGCGCCGGCGCGACACAGCACCGACGTGGGAAGTTTGATGGTGGCCTCCTTCGAGAGAGGTTGGGGAGAGAGCGCCGCCAGCGGAGGCCAGAGCCCGGCGCCAAAGCGGCAGCAGCTGCCGGCCGCGGCCGAAGCGTATTGGGGCCCGCGCGCCGAACGTATGCAGGCGGCCGCGCAGAAGAGTTTCATCCTCGGTGTGAGCGGGCGGGTCGAGGATGTGATCTCTAAGGACGGCGAGTTCGTCGAGTTTAGGGGCAGCGGAGCGTGCGGCTCAGCTTTATCGGTCGTTAGAGATGATCTAGTGCGAGCCGGAGGACGTGCTCGAGTCGTTCTCGACGAGCAGGGCGAGCCAGTGGCCTAGCGCCTGGCCTTGGGAGACAGGCGCTCCCGAGCGGCAGGCCGCGCCCCCGCTCGCCGGGAGTGCGTACGACGCGCTCGTTCGACGCGCGATCGCCAGCTCTACCATCGACGGTAAGGGTGGCGCGTCGCTCACGGGCGTCCGAAGGTGGCGCCGCTTCTGTTCAGATCAAGGGGTCTGCCCAGACCGGCCGCTTGACCCGAACGTGAGCCTCGCGGCCAAGTTAAATGAGGAGTGGCTCATCATGCGCTTCATAGCCTGCCTAGTGCAAGACACGGGCATCAAGCTGCGCACGGCGACCAACTACCTGGGGGCCGTACAGGGCTGCCACGCGCGTCAGCACGGCGTTAAGCTCGCCGGTGGCCTCAAGCTGGAGCGCCTGCGAGCCATGATCAAGGGCATGCGCCGCATTTATGGCAATTCCGGACGCCGCGTGCGGAGAGGCGTCCCACTGCAGCTCCTGCGGCAGGCAATGGATTTGATGCTCGATCCGGCCAACCGCGATCACGTCACCATAAGGGCGGCGCTCTCGCTCGGCTTCCAAGGTTTGCTTTGCGGCGCGGAGTTTGCTGTCGACGGTACTCAATGGAAGGAGTCGCTTCACCTATCCCGCGCCGACATCATCACGCTTACCAAGGAGCGGCTCGTCGTCATGATGCGGCCATGCAAGAACATGAACCATCTCACAGGGAAAACGGTCCTGCTCGTTATTGGGGCCGGAGGCAAGTTCGTGGATGCGGTCGCGGACATGCGGCGCCTCTTCGAGATTGACCCAGTCGACTCCTCTGCGGCCAAGCAGACACCGCTCTTCCGCCTTCTTTTGGGTCGTCCGATCACTGTCGATATGCTGCGCAACTGGGTCAAATGGCTCATGCAGAGTATCGGCCTACGACCGGAGCACTTCGGCGCACACTCACTTCGGATAGGTGGCGCCACAGCCCTCTTCGCGGCTGGTGCGGATCCGAACATCATTCGTACAATGGGCCGCTGGTCCAGCGACTGCTACCGGCTCTACGTGCGTGCGTGCGTGCTTCAATCAGACGCTCGAGTGGACGCAGCTCGCTGGTTCTACCGTGGTCGACGACGAGGCCGGCAAATTTAAGGAGGTTGATTGCTACTAGGTTAGCCTCACGAGGCGGGGCAGCGAGGCAGCGGCCGGCCTACGGCCCGGCTCGGCTAACGGCCATGCGAGATGCGAGGGGAGCTACCTCGGCCCTGCCCCTTCCACCGTTCGCTCTGCAGCTGGGCTAGGGTTTCGCAACCCTAGCCTAGCGGCGGCGGTTGAGAGGCGGCTGTCGCCGCGCCAGAGGCGGGCGCTTTGCCCATTCTTTCTGTATTCTATATATGTGTCCCTGCACTCTCGTGAGGCACGTCCAACATGCAGGGGGGACCTGTTGCAGAGTGGCTGAACAACACCCTTGCTTCAGTCGCTCTGCTGACAGGGGGGTCACGTGCGGAGGCTCGAGCGAACAGGAGGGCGAGTCCTTTTTCTTCTCGTTTCTCCCTTCCATACACTAGCCCTTTATTGGTATTACTATCGGTGAGGCGCCGACCTCTACTTTAACCGTAAGAAGCTAGATCTCTTTAACGGTAGAAGTAAGCGGCGCGTCGCTCGCGCTGTTCTTTGAGCTGCCGCCATCTAGCTGCGATCTTTCTCGTCGACATCGTCGACCATGGACTCTCTCTCACCCCACCCACCACTACCCTGGTGAGTGAGACTCCATTGCGAGATTCCTCGTGGACACTCGGTTGCTCTGTCTGTGTGTCTTGTGTTTGTCTGTCTGTTTTGCCTCCCCATGCACCAGG
>Ga0209491_10008273_pt1 | contig 13281 bp, 15 predicted proteins | sample BON02_FD_187213 | JGI IMG/M metagenome (GOLD analysis project Ga0209491, IMG submission 187213) | Freshwater microbial communities from Lake Bonney liftoff mats and glacier meltwater in Antarctica - BON-02 (SPAdes) (version 2) | ecosystem: Environmental > Aquatic > Freshwater > Ice > Glacier... | reverse complement strand
GGGGGGGGGGGGGGGGGGGCGTGGCGCACGCGTAGCGCAATCGCAGGCAAGGCACAGCCATGGCCGGTGTGGGGGGGGTGCGTGGCACACGCACGGCGCAATCGCGGGCACAGCACAGCCACGTCCACTGTGAGGGGCGCGTGGCGCACAGGCGGCGTACGTGTGGGCACAGCATGGCAGTGGTGGGGGCGCGTGGCGCACGCGCGGCGCCAACTCAAACACGACACGGCCATGGTCGTGGCGGGGGGCGTGTGGCGCACGCAGGGTGCAATCGCGGGCACGGCACGGGCACGGCTGTAGCGGGGGGCGCGTGGAGCACTCATCGGCGCGGGGGGTAGACGCGTCGGGTGACGCGGGGGGGTAGACGCGTCCGCGGCGTGGGTGCAGCCGCTGGGGTGGGGGGGGGGCGACCCAAGCGCGGCCGCCGCATGGCCAATGGACGCGTCACCGGCAGGGACACAGCCACGACACGAGCGTGGCAACGGCGCAGCTGACGGACGCATTGGCGACGTGGGTGCCGGCGCCGACGAGGCGTGGGCGCGCAGCGCTGCGGCGGCCCCCTGTGTGCCGCCCTTGGGCCAGCGGACCCGCGCGCGCTGCAGCCGCCAAGGGCATAGTCCCCCGTCGACCCCAGGCGTGAGGGTTAACCCCTCGCACCGGGAAGCCGAACGCCCGGCCCGGCGATTGGGAGCAGCGCCACAATTTTCGGCGCCTCAAGGAGCGATACCCCCCTCCCCGCGCGCAGACCCATGTCCGCTCCCTATGCGCAGTGCTCCTTCCGATCCACGGTGCAGTGCGCCTTTCAGGTCATGTCCGCATGCGAGAGCTTGGGGGACCCAGTGTCGAGCGCGGCATGCGCGATGGGGGCGCGCGAGGCGCACCTTGCGCCAGTACACGGCGCCATCCACCTCCCGAGCCGGTTCGGCGTGCCCGACTACCACCCGAGGTACGCCCCAGCGGCCTACGCGCTGGGTTGGCAAAGCGTCGCGATGGGCTGCCCGTTGACGTGCACGTAGCCCCCCCCCCCCCGCCCCGCGGCTCGGGAGGGGGGCGCCCAGAGGCGGGTGAATCGCCGTCCGGTGGTGGAATGCAAACCGGAACGCCACGTGTCCGAGCCCGCGGGGGACTTTCCACAGGGCGTGGGCACTGGCCCGGGCGCGTCACCCTTCTGCACCGGGGCACAGGGGCGAACAATTCCCCGCAACGGCCGCGTGAGCATGGCGCGCGGCCGGCAATGTCTCACGGGGCGCGGGCGTCGGACCCTGCGCGTGTCGCCCTTCGGCACCTCGGTGTTAACCCCCAACCACCGCGGACCAGAGCAGTGCCCCAATCAACGCAAAGGTGACCGCGAGCGCCGCCGCCGGTGGCCCGGGCGCCGGCTGCATGCTCAATTCGAGCACGCGGACACGGGCACGAGCGCTCGTGGCGCCCCGCTGCGCCGTGGCGCAGGCGGCGCGCAGCTCGCTGGCCTCGCCCTCGCAGCCGGCCAGATGTAAAGCGAACGAGCGCGTTTGTGCGTCGGTGGCCGCCGGGGTCAACAGGGCCAGCATCCGCACCCCGGCGCGCGCGCGAAACCGCTCGGCCTCCAGCGCCGGTGGCACCAGCATACTGCGCAGCCCCGGCCGCACACCGACCCCTCCCCTCGGGCAATGAAAAGGGGCCGCCCGGTTTGACCCATGTGCACGGACAGCAGCGCGAGGTTCCATGCGAGGTTCAACGCAAGCTTCCTGTACCACCCGGGTCACGGTGCCGCTCGGTGTAGCCCACCGTTTGGGATGGGCGCGGACGAGTTGAACGAACCGGCATTGGCACTGGGGGGTGCCCTTGTACCTGGTTCAACTACTGTGGGCGAAACACACAGGGGCGGCCCTGTCTGGAGCTTGCGCGCACGCCTCCAGCGCGCGGGGTCGAATCGGCAAGCAACCAGTGCGCGCGAGCGCCGCGCACGCGACCCCCCCCCCCCCTTGCGCGTGCGTCAAATTGGGACGCCTCCTCGGCCTGTTTGTTCACAAAGCCCCATCCGCACCCCTATCGCACTGCCTCATGTTGCATGGCGCCCCTGCTCCAGTGGCGGTCCGGGTCATCGGCGCGTCGGCGACCGCGGTCACCCTGCTGGAGCGGCTGACGGGGGAAACGACCGAGGCGGTCCTCCGCGAGGGCCTGGGCGGGCTCGCCCAGGCCCTGGTCGACTGCGACGCCCATGTGAGTTCCTATGTGAGCGTGCGCCTGGCGCCCGGCGGGCCGGGTCGTATCGTCGTGCTCGGGTTGCAGCCCGCGCCGGACTTGCGTGACACCACACCCTCCACCGAGGTGCTCCCCCTAGCGAAGCGGGTACGACTCGACGTCGGCACGCCGGTTGGCCCGACCGGCAGGCCCTAGCGCGCCACTTGGCTGTGGCACCGACAATGGTCAGTTTTGCAAGCACGCCGCGCACAACTCCACTGGGGTGGGTCACGCCTGGGGTTGCTGCTCCGATGGAACGGGTATTGGCGCGTTGCATCGTCGCGGCCATGGAAGGGGAGCAGACACGCGGGGCCGGGGGGGTCATGTACCTCGAGGGCGAGCACACCAAGTACCTCTTCCCGCATGAGCTCAACCCGCTGGCCTTCCGCGAACGCATCACGGATCTGGTCGCCGAGGACGCCGGCCGCCACCTGGTGCTCGTGCACAAGGCCGATCTGAACCTGCATGTTTTGTTGCTGATCCGTCCGGCCGGGCCGGCCCAGTTGCTGTGAGTCCTGGAAATGGTCTAAGTGGTTCGTCCCAGAGCGCCCTGTGCACCCGGCGGGTCTGATTGTGGACGCTGTACACAATTGGGTACTGCCTACATGGAGCACGCCGGAGGGGGTGAGCGCAGCGAGCGCAGCGAGCGCAGCAAGCGCAGCGAGCGCAGCGAGCAGCGAGCAGCGAGCAGCGAGAGCCCAAGGGGGAAACGCGATCGACCGACCCGTGCGGGTGCGAGCGCGAGCGCCGGTGGCGTGGACCCGGGCCAACGCCGCGCCGCTGGGGGTCGCGGTCGTCGCACTGATGGCGATGCAGGCCCTGACCATCGTCAAACCACGTGGCAGATGCGAACCCGTTACGCCGCGCCGCCGCAGATCCTGATCGGCGTGTAGCCCGCCCCCAGGCGGCCCAGGCGGCCCAGGCGGCCCAGGCGGCCCAGGCGAGTGACGCCATGCCGTGCACATACGCCAACTGGAGCGAGCACCCATAGGACGCCGCGCGGCTGTAGCGGCACGCATGGGTACCCGAGGCGCGACCCGACTCTGTGTGTGTTTTTGTGCGCTTGGGGACTAGAAGACACCCCTGGGTTGACCCCCCCCCCCTCCCAACTCGCCCGGGGTGCCCCCACTCGATCCCCGACAAATGATCACAAACTCACCCGGACGACAGGCGGGCGCGACCGTCTGGCTGACTCCGGTCCTAGTTGTGGCGGGTGTGTTGCTAGTGTCACTGGCGGCCTCGCTGCTCCATGCGAATGGATACGGCCGGTTCTCGCCGGCGCACACGGAGCGCGCCGCCGCCCTGATGCAGCAGGCCCTGCAGTGGCACCGCACGTCTGTGCAAGACAAGAAACCACTGTTTGCGGCGCGCCACGCCAACTACGCGGTGGCCTACCTGAGTGCCGCGCGTTCCATGCTGCCGGACCAGGTGCTCGAGCAGCTCGTCGGTGTGCAGATGCACGACTTGGCGGCCAGTCTCGAGGCGTCGCAGCGGCGCTTGGCCTGTCTGGTCACAACCGCCTGCCCGCAGGCGAATCCGAGCGGGGCCGTCGGAGGCACGGCGTGGTTGCAGGAGAAGCGCGACTGAGCCCGCCCTCGCGCGAGTCCAGAGGGGGGTCGAGCGTGGGGCGGGGTGGCCGGGGGTCGACGTCCAACTGGGCAGGGTCGCGTGGCGCACGTGCCGCAACTGCATCCGCAGGGTCTGCTACGTCAACAGTGCGGTTCGCGCCCACCTGAGCCAGTGCCTGCTGCGCACCTCCAGCTACGAGGACCCCGGGGTGGTCGGCGCGGCGGTCTCCAACCGTGACCCGGCGCTGGCTGACTTTGCCGCTCGCCGGGGAGCGGGCTGCAGGCCGCGCACGCCCATGCCCTCCTGTGGCAGGCGGCGGCCCCCGCGGTTGTCAAACCGATTTCGATCGAACCAATCCTGGCCGAGTTGGTCCACGGTGGCAATCTGGGTTCGCGCGAGGCAGCCGGTGGCCTTCTGGGTTCGCGTGAGGCAGCCAGTGGCCTTCTGGGTTTGCGCGAGGCAGCCGGTGGCCTTCTGGGTTCGCGCGGGGCAGCCGGTGGACGGTCGTGCCGACCCAACCCGGGTTGCTGGCCTTGACGCGCATCTGCGCAAAGGCGTTGCCCTCCGCGAGGAGGCCCGGCGCGCGGCCCGGCACCGCCGCGACCTGGCGCCATAGCTCGCCGAACTGCGAGTTGATCATGTGAACAGCCGGTTGATCAGGCTGCGTAAACAGGGCGTAGCGATAATGCGCGGGGCCCTGGATGAAGACGACGCCGTCGTACGCGTGCGTGCAGCCAAACTCGGCGCCTAGGAACTCGCGCAGGCCTGCCCATATCAGACGCTGGGTCTCATTGGCGGAGGCCCACCCGTCGCTGACGGCGACGCAGGGGCCCTCGAGGCCGAGTCCAGTCGTCCGCAGTCCACATGGGGCGGATGGACCACTTGACCGTTGCATGGCCACTCAACGGGCTCCAGGCGGCCAGGGAGTGCGCTCTCCCCACACAACCGGTGCCACGCCTGTAATCCGACCGTGCCCACGGTATGCGCTGCACGGCCGCCCCTTCCCCCGCCACCGCCAATCTGGATGCCCCTGCCGGCTGCGGGCTGATCGCTGGTCGGTCGGTGCAGCCATTGACACGAGGTCCGATGCCGGCCCCTGCAGTTGCTGACTCACCGGGTACCGGGCGCCGGGTGTGTTCGGCCGGTCGGCCATAAAAGCAACGCCACTTCGCAGGGATGAGCATTTGCCACGAGGATGAACTGGGAGAATGCGCCATGTGGAAGGTGTATGTTGTGACCGGGCACAGCGTCGCGCAACAGCGCATGCGCGACAAGCGCGACATCTTTCACACGATGCGGACCGTGCACGCAATCTCGCACGACACCTTCTTCCCCCAGTATGGCTTCACCGCGGGCGAGTTTTCGATGTGGCAGGTTCTCAAGGAGCGCTTGCGCTGACGCGCCGCACCTGGCCGCCGGCGCCTGCACCGGCTCGGGCTGAACCCGTCGGCATCGGCGCCGGCCAGGGTCGAACTCGGTCCCGGTGGTGGCTCGGAACGCCCCGTGGCGCATATCCGGTCATCGCCGTGGCGCGTATCCGGTCACGGACCACACTGGTTCTGTCCATGGGCATGGATGACGCATACGATCGGGTGTGAGTCGAGGAGGCTCGCCCCGCTCACGCCACTCACGCCGCTCACGCCACTCACGCCACTCGCACCGCTCGCGCCGCTCTCGCCGCTCGCGCCGCTCGCGCCGCTCGCGCCGCTCGCGCCGCCGCCACCCGCCGTTCTTGCAATGCAACCGGTGATCGCGCCTGCACACAGCTCGGAAAACTGGGCGGGCTCTCGCCCGGGCGACTCTGGTTGTGTAGCTTGGCAATCGCACGAGGGGGGTCACGTTCTCTTGGTAACGAGTAGGGGTGAGCCGGACCCCGCCCACGGTGGTCGCCGAGGAGGACTCCAGTTCACCGTCCACACGCTACGTTACAACCACTCCCACCCTCCGACGACTCCCGACGCTGGTGCCACTTTTTTTTTACCCCCTGTCCGCCGCGCCACCCGTGGCCCCGCTGACGGCTGCGGCGCCTCTTCTCGCAGTGTGGCCACCCGCGCCAGCGCTGCCGCGTGCTGCGCCGCCTTTGTCGGTTGGGCCGCCGCGCGCCCCTCCGCCCACCGCCGCACGGTCATAGTTGGCGCCGGGTTAACCCGAACCCGAGCCAAGCCGGCGACGAGCCGGCTTGGCTTAGGGTCTGTCTGTAAACTTTCTTGTGCCGCACTCAGAAATCTTCACGAATCACATCGACGGGAGGGTGCGAACTGCAATCCTGTGTGAAGTGAACACTCTGTTGCCAGTGGCACAGACAGGTCGCCCATGAGGCGATCCATCGGCTGTGCTCGAGCGCATGGCCCTGTTGTTGTGGGGTGGCGGCCCTTGGCGCACGCTGGGCGCTGGGTACACCACTGTCTTCCAAACGTTCACGAAGTGGACTGCGGCGGGCGCCTTCGAGCGCGCCTACGCCGCCGGGGGTCGGGTTTATTGGCGGAGTTGTGCCCCCCCCCCCCAGTAGGGAAACCGCGCCCCGGGAGGGGGGGGGCGCGCGCGTCGCACACAAACAACACAGACTTGCGTCAGAGTGCCTTTGACCGTCACAGGCCCCGCGTGGTGGTGCGAGGGGGGCGCGTGGTCCGCGTTCAGAAGTGAACCCTTGAACCCAACAGGTCGACCACAACCGACTCGTCCACGTGCACCCCCGCCAAGTGTTGAATATTATAGAACCAGAGAAGAAGAAGCGACATTGTCACGGGAACACCCACATTGTCACAGGAGACCATGAGCCACATGTGTGCCGCCGGCAAAATTGGCAGACCCCGCCGCCGCCTCGTGGCCCCGTTGACGACTCCACAACCTGTACTCGACGCCCCGCCTCGGCTCGTAAATAGGGCGCATGAAATGGCACAGGCACTGTCTGGCACATGGTACCGCGGTACCGGGGTAGTCAATTTCGCTGATTACACCGGAATTCTAAAGGGGTTCCATGTCGGGCGTCCTACCAATTCAACCATCCCGGAGAAACCTGCATTCGTCGGGGACGATTCCTACACCCGCGAGACATGCGAAAGACTCCCCCGAACGGGAGTCAATGGGTTGCCCCCCCTCGTCCGCCCCCACCGCCATGTGCAAGTCCGCCCCCACCACCACATGCAACCCCCACGGGCATCAACCCCAATGGGGGGGTGGGGGGTGTTCCACCCATGCTTCCACACCTTCGCAGCGAGACATGGGCTACAACAAATGAAACACAATTGCCAGATATAAAAGAAAAAGTGGCAGCGGAGGACGGCGCGCCTACGAGACAGGGTCTACCGGAATCGTGGGAAGATATGGACTTGCTCGAATCAGAGAGGGCGGAGCGGGCGAAGGAGGAGGCTGCGAAGGAGAGGGCGGAGGCTACGAAGGAGAGGGCGGAGTGGGCGAAGGATGAGGCTGCGAGGGCGGAGGCTGCGAAGAAGGGGGCGGAGCTTGCGAAGGAGAGGGCGGAGGTTGCGAAGGGGGTGGCGGAGCTTGCGAAGGAGAGGGCGGAGCTTGCGAAGGAGAGGGCGGAGCTTGCGAAGGAGAAGGCGCAGTGGGCGAAGGAGTGGGCGGCGTATGATATGCCTGAACAGGCTAGGAATAATACAACGATCCTTGGTGATGGCCGTAGCGGTATTGGATCAGGACTCAAAATGTTTCTATCATTCATTCGACAATTCTCGGTTGCCGACATAGTGCCTGCCGTTACATTGACCGCCACATACTGGGTCGTTGGAAAGGTGACACGCGGCGCATGGAAGGCACTCGACAAGTTTTTGGAATTTGTTCGAGTTCTCATAAAGTGCCTCGAGCCCCGTGTACAATCTGTCACACTCGTGGCATTATCAGTTGCGGTAACGAGAATGGTGTTCAACTTCAAGCCCACCAAGCCCGTGCCCGGTACCAAACCTACGCCGAGCACTGCGATTCCCGATGTATTTTCCAAACTCTGCGCCCAGTTCCAAAAGCACAAGAATCTGCACTTTGGCACAGTTGAATTGAAGGCAGTCGCCCCAAGTACACTGTCGAGGATCGGCGGGCACACTCCGGATGCGTTTGATTCGGTGATGGTCATTCTCCTAATGTGTTTTGGTGCCGCATCCACTTCGTTCATCATTAATGCGTACAAATCATTCAAAGCAGGCACCTTCAAAGACTGTTTGGATGGAGTCGGCACCGGCGGCGGCGAGGGCGGCCGTGACGAGGCCGGCGGCGGCGAGGGCGGCAAGGGCGGCGAGAGCGGTGGCGGCGGCGAGGGCGGCGAGGGCGGTGGCGGCGGCGAGGGCGGCGAGGGCGGTGGCGGCGGCGGCAAGGGTGGTGGCGGCGGCGCATGAGAGGATGACTTCATGTCGTCCAATGGTGCGACGGCCAATGAATTATCCTTTTGGTCCACTCCGGCGAGGGCGCAGTGAGCGCGGCTTGCTTGGGTGAACTCAACGATTGCTGTTTCGAGGGAGTATTATTCAACCAGCATTCCTGAACCCAACACAAGAGTGGCGCATTCACGAACAACGCCGCGTCCGACACCAGCCCGGCATCCACCGGGTCCGACCCGGCGTCGTGCGCCTTCCACGATTGCTCGGCGTGGAAGACCGTCCTCGACCCAGATCATGTCGGCGCTCGCAGAGCGCTCGAATTGGCACACGGCCGGCGTCCTCGCATTTCTTGAGCGGCACGGTGGTGCGCTCCACAACGCTGGGGGCACCCCGAGGTGGCATATGCCTCGACCATCACCGGCCCAAGTGTTCGGTAACACCGCGGCCGAGATGCAGCGCGCGGCGCTTCTGCACATTCAGGACGGGGACGGCGGCGGTGGCTTCGGAGCCAAGCACATATACCCGTACACGCTGCAGCGGCTGGGTGGTCAGCCACATGCACGTGGCAAGATCCGTGCAACGCAACATTATTTTCCTGCACCCCATCAACAACCGGATGCCTGCACCCATGGAGAAGACAGATTAGATCAAGATGTCTGTCTCGCTCATGTACATCCTGACGCAAGTGGGAGAGCTGAACTGGCTCATCCTCGGTATCCGCCTATTGGCCATCGAGGGGTGGCCAGGGGCGATGCGCATCCGCAACGACGTCTCCGCCGCGGGCTCCGAAGGGGAGGTGACGCTGGTCGGCCTCCCCGATGTACTCGAGTGGGCGGGGCCTGGGTTGCAGATATTGGTCTATCTGGTCATCGGCGTATCGTCGGTCGGGATGCTGGGCGCTTCCCTCACCGGGTGGTGGATTTGGCGCGGGGGCAAACCCATCATCTGATGTGCGCCCGAGGCACCAGACGCAATATAACGGGTTGCCTTGGGGCGGTACGAGGAAGCGGACGTCGACTTGGCCGCTGCGATAGAGCCCCTCCGGGCGTGTTGAAGGCGGTAGTGGACAAAGCTCGCAATCGCTACCAGGCGTACTGCAAGTTGCACGGGTACCTGGATGCCACCTGTGACCCGTGCGCCATCCCGCTGGGACAAGACCCCGAGGTGCGCCGGTAGAATGCGGCGCTGGATCGCACAGTGGACACGGCGAAGGGGGCGCTCGCTGTGCACCGCGATCTCGAGTCGCTCATTTTTGCCAAGATCAGTGAATGTGAACAAGTTCAAGGGCAAGAAGAATGCCGAGGTGTGGAGCCCGGTGACCATCCGCACCGACGGCGTCAAGCTCTGTGTCACCTTTGCAAGCGTGACCCACGCCAAGACCCCCAACATCGACGCCCTCGCCTCCAAGGGGTACACGTGGACCAAGCCCACCGGCCGGGTCGACGCGACCACCGCCGCCAATGGCATCTACCTCGACAACAAGGGGCGCCACGACCTCAAGGTGCCGGAGGGCAGCGCCGAGGTCGAGCTCGTGGCGATCGACCCCCCTCTGGGGCGTGCTGGTTCCTGTGCAGGCCGCGATGGTGCCCCTGTCCATGTGCCAAGACCCAGGCACATTGGCCACGTACCTGGCCACCCACGAGCGCGCCTTCTTCTCGATCACCAAGGCCAAGTGGAGCAAACCGTCTGGGCAAATGGAATGGGCGGCGCGGGAGGCACATGCACGCGCCACGGACGCCGAGTACACGGCCTATTGCGAGGCCGACGGCTGGGGCCGCAAGAAGACCGCCAACCTCGCCAGCTTCCGCAGCTACCTCGCCGCCACACTCGGGCGTGCCAATCTCCCCTTGCCACGCCTCCTCAACCCGATGCAGGCTGTGCACCGGTGGCACGACGCGCGCACGCGGATGCGCGCGCTTGCGCGCCTGGCCGACGCGATCTGGGCGACACGGGTGGTCGACAACCGGCGCCACCGCGCCGCCACCCAGGCCTCCATCGCCGAGTGCGTTGCGCCCCCGTCAAGTTGAAGCGCATCGTCGCCCTCGGCGACGGCATGTTCAGCGGCGGGTTTCCCAAGAAGACGTTTGCACGGGAGCTCGCGGTGCGCGGCCCGACGCTCATCATCAGCGAGTTTTATACTTCAAAGATGTGCCCCTGTGGCACGTGCAAACTCAAGGACGTGCCCACCACAGGCCGGCCGCACATCGGAGGATGTTCATGCAGGCGAGTTCGTCTGCATCGGAGGATGTTCATGCAGGCGAGTTCGTCCCAGTCAGTCTCTCTGCCCAGATCGGAAAAGGGTTGAATCGCGCAGTACAGTTCGATCGACCCGCCCGGGCGGGGCCCGGTGTGTCGCCGGGGGCGGCGGCTTGCGTGAAGTGGCTGCGGGCGGCCCGCATCGGGCACGTCCTCGAGTTCGCACGTGCCACAGGAGCACATCTTGGTAGTACAGAACTCGCTGATGATGAGCGTCGGGCCGCGCATCGCGAGCTCCCATGCAAACGTCTTCTTGGGAAACCCGCCGCTGAACATGCCGTCGCCGAGGGCGACGATGCGCTTCAACTTGACTGGGCTGTGTTCGAGTTTCGGACACACACGGTAAAGTACCCTCCTGCGAACAGTGGAAGGAAGGGCACACCGACCGGCGAGGGCCCGGGGCCAAATGTGAACCCGGCTGGGTCTCGTCAAGGGAGGGGGGGGGGCGGTTAACACCCCGGGGGGGTCGAATACCCGACCCCCAGCGCATCCGGGGTCGGCGTCGTCATCGCCGCTGTCAATCGTCGACCTCGGCCTCGGGGATGGCTCCGAACGCATTGTGGCGCCTCTCAGGCCTCGGGCCGCCGTTCAAGGCCTCCGTGAGGCTGCGTACCACGCTGGCTTCGTCCATCGGCACCGACGACGCATAGAACCGGGTGTGAGTCAAGGAGACCTGGTCGCTCGCGCCGCTCGCGCCGTCCGCGCCGTCCACGTCGAGCACGTCGTCCACGTCGAGCACGTCGTCCACGTCGAACACGTCGTCCACGTCGAGCACGTCGTCCACGTCGAGCACGTCATCTGCATCCCCCGCGTCTACATCCTCCGCGCCCCGGTCAGGGCACTGTGTACCCTCCATGGGACGCGTCTCGCCCGCCGTGCGATGTGGATCCGTTGCACCCGTTGCACATCGCGCCACATGTGGGTCACTGGGTGGATTGGGTGCCACTGCCGGCCGTTCCGGGCCACGGCCCACAGCGGCACGCGTCGCGTCAACGCTCGCGTCTGGCTTGTACCATGCACCCCGACCATCGCTGGATGCGCCGTCGGCCTCCGCCGCGCGCATGGTCCGTCCGCCCGCGGCGCGGGGACCCGCTCGGCCCCGTTGCGACGGTTGCAAGGCGGCACGGGTGGGGGGCATGCCAAAGTCCGAGATCGAGATGCAACTCGCTGCGTGGGCCTGTACCGGCGCAGGGACAGACGCCTCCCGTGCCTCGGCCTCGGCGCCTGCTCCCGGTTGGTCGGCCTCAGCCCGGCGTCGTTCGGCCTCTCTGGGCTCGAGCCCGGCCCGGTGTTCGGGCTCGGCCCCGCGGCTGGTGTGCCCGAGATGGTGCCACTGCGCCATGGTGGCTGGGGTCGCCCCGCGCGGCGCACCCTCGTGGCCCGCCGCGGCGCGGGCGGGGTTAGCATGCTTGCGGTCGGTACGCGTCGCTTCCTCGGGGTGGGCCGCGTTCGACACCGAGTCGCAGGCAGACACCTCGGGGGCCTCGTTGCATGGCTCGGCGTCCACCTCCTGTGCCAAGACGTAGTCCATCAGCAGGGCGCGGAAGGCGCCACGCAGCGCGTCCACGCACGCCCCATGCGCCACCTGCGCCCGGGGGTCGAAGAAGCTGCCGCCCACCACCGCCTCCTGTGCCGCCGCCTCCACCAAGAAGAGCCGGGCAAAGACGGCAACGGGGGGGATGGTGACTTGGATCTGCAACCGCGGGCACCCGGGTCGCTCGTGGAAGCGCTTGACAAACACGATGAAGGACGCACGGAGCAGGTCGTCGAGCGAGCCGGCGCCGACCGCGGCGCGCGCCTGCAGCTCAAAGGTCGGGTCGTTCCAAACGGCGACCAGGCCGAGGCAGGCGCGCATCGTGACCTGGTTGGCCCCGCAGCGCCGGCTCAACTCGCCAAAGCACACGCCGACCATGCGCACACAGACCGACAGGAGGTGCTGGCACACCTCTTCGTTGAACATACCGGCCAGATGGCGCTGCGGCTGCAGGTTGTGTGCCATCCCCTGAACCGCGCCCCAGCCTCTACCCACCCCGCCGAGATTTGTTGGGCGCGACTGGGCGCGACGGGGCGCGACGGGGCGCGACGGGGCGCGACGGGGCGCGACGGGGCACACGCAGCTGGCCGTGCCCGCGCCGGCAACCCCACGGCACCTGTCCCGGGGTGCGGCATGTGACCCGCGCGGCGTGGGGCCACCCTCGCCCCGGCGCCCACGTCGCCCCCTCCCGCCGGCAACCCCGTGGCACACACCCTCCCATCGGCGTCCTTTGCGGCGCGCGCCCCCTCGAGCCAGCGCCCCCGCGGCACGCGCCCCCTCAAGCCGCGCAAACCACCACTATTTTCGGAACACCCCGTTAGTGCGCGTCGCACCGGCGATGATCGACTTGATCCGCGCCCCTGCCATCACGCAGCGACTGGCGGACGTGGACGTCAAGTGGGGGAACGGCGACACTGTGACAGACCACAACGCGCTGTACGCGCAGTTCCACGAGCTACTCGGCGGCTGGTGGCCAGAGGGTGCCACGTGGTACAGTGGCTTCCCAGTGCACATCCGCACCGCCGAGGCACGCGCAGGCATAGACGCCACTTCACTCTTCACCCAGACCTCCGTGCCCCGGGCGCCGGCCCTAGCCTCCTGGTGCGTAGTGACGCCCGGCCACTCGCAGTTCTATTCCGACATGCTGGTCTATGATGTCACCAGCCGCAGGTCCACCAACCCGGGCACTCGGAGCGGCGACGGCTTCCTGGCCTACTGTTGCCCGAGCTGCTGCCAGTTGACCGGCGAGCCGTGGCCGGAAGCACCCCCTCCGCCCGCCCCGCCGCCCTCGCCTCGCTCGCCACCGCCCCAGCCGCCGCCGCCGCTGCCGCCGCCACCGCCGCCGCCCGCGCCGCCCATGCCGCTCCCGCC
>Ga0209491_10008271_pt1 | contig 13282 bp, 12 predicted proteins | sample BON02_FD_187213 | JGI IMG/M metagenome (GOLD analysis project Ga0209491, IMG submission 187213) | Freshwater microbial communities from Lake Bonney liftoff mats and glacier meltwater in Antarctica - BON-02 (SPAdes) (version 2) | ecosystem: Environmental > Aquatic > Freshwater > Ice > Glacier... | reverse complement strand
TATATATATATATATATATATATATATATATATATACATATATACAAATATATATATATGTATGTATTGGCATATATATATATATGTATATATACAGGTATACTTATATATTTGCCATGAGTGGGATTGTTGTGATTGGGAAATGGTTTGACTGGAGCAGCGATACCACTGTGGGCATCGGCTTGACTTCTTTCACTTCCACGTCCCAAATGGGTTTGGATTTTGCACCATTGCTAAGTACCCATTCCCATTGAGGATCGATCCGAATTGTCAGAAAAAAAGGGGTTTCCACAGAAAATGGACTCTGACTGATGGCGAATGCCGCGCGGCGGTTCCCCGGAACGGGCGAGGGCGGAGACTTGTGGAGCTGACCAAAGGGTGTACAAGCGCAGGGAATACCAAGGGTTTACCATGGTGAATGCAATCATACCCGCATCCTTGGGATACCCACCATCAGTTTTCAATTAAAAATACTACTCTCAATATACTGATTTTGAGAGCCGATTTTCCATACTAATTGAGATGTTCGTGACGTTGATAACATTTCGCCTGGGACCTTCAAATCTAAAACAGAACGTTTCTTCACTAGAGGTAAGTGAGCACTTCTGGTACAAATTGCTCACCTATCATTTAGTTAGCCCAACTTTCAAAATCAGTCTATCGAGGGACATTTCCCTTTTTCTTGGCTTTAATCGACTTGCGCCAAATTTTAATTTTTTTATTTTCACCAAGTTGCGGCGCCGCAACTCAAACTTTGTCGCATCATCCTTTCCGACGTGTCGAAGACTGTGGATCCCCGAGTCGAGCGATATTCCCTTTGTTTCACATATTTTCCAAATTGCAGTCGCCGTAGTTTTCCTTGGTTTTGTCGCAACTCGAGAAAAAGTGGAGTGGCTGCAACTCGAAAAAAAAAAATCAAAAATGGAAATCCCCGTGGTTTGATCAAAACGTGACACGCTACAGCTCGGGGCTAAAGCCCCTTCACCGCCGCGCGCCCTGGCGCTGCATCAGCAGCATTACTACTCGGATTCCAAGTTGGACTGATAGACAGCCACGCCGTGCACGGAGCCAATGGCCAGTGAGCTGATATTGCTAAGCCCCTCTACGGCGCTTGGCATAGTAGGATTTGCCGTATTCTTGGGCGCTGACCCTCCCAGCCCCACGTTACTCTCGCGCCCACACATGTACACATGGCCCTTGTCAGTGATGGCACAAGTCACCTCCTGCCCGCACACCACCTTCACCACTTGATCATCGCAAAAGGCAGGCAGCTGCACAGGCGCCTCGTGGTCGCGATCCACGCCCGAAAACAAGCCCAACTGCCCGTTGCGCCCGTTACCCCAACAAATCATATCGCCGTACTGTGAGACAACGGCCGTGTGCGCGCTGCCGCAGCCGACCGAGACAATCATGCGGTCATCCAGCGCGTTTACGGGCATCGGGTCGCATCGGTCCACAAAGTCTTCCTGCCCCAGCTGCCCGTTGCCGTTAAGGCCGCACGTGAAAATGTTGGGCGGTGTCACCTGATAAGTTGTTTGCCTGCGTTAGATTTGCTTAAATACACGCACTAAACAAAACAGGGGAAGGGGGGGGGAGAGAGATAGAAGGGGGGGGGGCGGGAGGGCACCTTCATGATGATGGCAGTATGATTGCGCCCCAAGGCGAGGTCGCAGACAATGCCAGAAATACCAGTGACACGTTGTGGACTCTCTTCGCCAGTCGAAACAGTGCCAATGCCCAGCTGCCCGTTGGTGTTTTTGCCCCACATAAAAAGGTGGCCCATGCTAGTGATAGCGCCAGAGTGGAAGCCACCGGCATGTAAAGAAGTCACATCTAGTGTAGCCATACTGTGCAGCTCGTACGGCTCGAGGATCTCACTGGAATTGGCAATACCAGTATTGCCCCAAGTGCCTTCACCCCAAGCAAACACACGACGGTCCTCCGAGAGCACAAGCGTGTGTCCAAATCCGCATGCAATGTTGATCACTTTTGTGCTGCCTAAACCACGCACCTCTGTGGGGGTGGGAGCCGGGCCAAGATGACCAAGGCCCAGCCGGCCCTCATCTCCGCTGCCGCACATGAAGACTGTGCCGTCCTCTGTAACGTAGGCTGAGACGTCTGAGTGCGCCGCCACTGCCACGATATTGTGGCTTATCAGCAGCTGCATAATGGTGGGAGACCGTGCCGCCTGCAACCCGCGCATACCTAGCTGCCCACAAGTGTCCTCTCCCCAGACTAAAGCCACACCGTGCTTCTTGTGGTGTTGCAGGGCAGCCAGGTGATTTGAGGTGCGTCTTGAGGACATGCCTCTTGAGGACATGCCTCCACTGCGAGGGGACGTGTTGCCTGAACGCGAGGGCCTTGAGCTGCCGCCCATAGTACCACCGTCCTGCAGCTTGAGCGCAGCAGCCGCGCCGTCCATCACCTGAAGACGTGGTGCAAACTGCACCACTGCCATGTGCCTGTGGCCACACGACATGACGTAAACATTGTTTAAATCTGAGACCATGGCAGGGGCGTAGAGGAGCACCTTTTGAGGGTGCCCCAGCTCACCTGACTCGCCTTGTCCCCACGTGTATAGATCGCCCTTCTTACTGAGAGCGGCGGTAAAGGTATAGCCACATGCAATCGATTTCACATCAGGCGGGATCTGGTGGCGCTCCAGCAACGGCGTGGGCTTGGCAATGTCGGTGATGCCGCCATGCCCTAGCTGCCCATATGGCGAGCCTCCCCAGGCCCATACTTCACCAAAGACACTGAGGGCAACCGAGTGCTGATCACCCGTGGCAACTTGGCAAATATTCTTTAGCTGCAGATCCACTACTTCTTTCGGCTCCCTCAAAGGGCGCATCTGACCATCGTGCACGCCGAGCTGCCCGTACTGATTATCACCGAAGGCGTAGACCTTGTTCATGACCATGACGACCAAGGTGTGGTTGGCTCCGAGAGAGGCCGTACGGACCTTACCGTAAAAGCGTACGTCCTGATTGATCCTGGGGTAGTTGGTCGTCTTAGTGTCCCCAAACCCCAATTGTCCGTGGGTGTTCTTGCCCCAAAGGAGAAGCTTGCCGGTTTCGGTCACGACGCCGGAATGCCACCCGCCACACAGCAGCTTGCACACCCCTCGGCCATCCAGTCCTTTCAACAGCCGGGGGATGCCTGCGGAATCCCACGAGTCGAGTCCCAACTGTCCGAAGTGGCCATCTCCCCACACCCACACCTGCCGGTCGCTAGTAAGCGCCATATTGTGCCAGCGGCCGGTGGCGATGCTGACGATAAAGAACCTCTTGAGTTGCGGGATCGCCTGGGGGATCACCAGATTACTCACACCAATCCCGTGGTAATTTTCCGTTGTCCCGAGCTGTCCCCTGTCGCCGTTTCCCCAGGCCATGACGGCACCGTCGAAGGTACGTGCTAGTGTATGCTCACACCCGCAAGATATTTCAATGACCCTGGCCTGCGAGGGAAAGGTCTTGACTTCAGTGGGAGTCGCATAGCTGATGTTATAACCGTGTCCTAACCTCCCGAAAACGCCTACACCCCAAGAAAAGACGCGATACGCTCCCTCGGCGTCAGCCTCATAGCGCTTGTTAGACCGATCTTTAATCGACTTGAAATGTTCTGTCTCGGCATACCGCACCATCGAGCGGAAAATCTTGGCACTCGCCTTCTTCTTAAGCCACACCGAGAATCCTGTAGCGCTGGAGCCGATCAGCTTCCCTTTCTTACTTCTCATTGCGTCTTGCGTGGCATCAGGCGGCCACGACAAGTAAAACCAAAGTTCATTCGTGTATGAGTAGAACATTGGTGCGTACTTTTGCTGAAGACCGTGGTCTGGATTTTGGATTTCTTTGAGCAATCTGCGGCGCGCACCCAACACCTCCACTCCTAGCTCTTTCAATATGTTGTCGTCGCGAATTGTCGAAAGAGTTTCTGTGTCGAGATCGTGCTCAAGAAACGATTCGAGCCACTTGTCCTGCTCGATCGCCGATAAGAATGTCTCGAGCTCATGGTCACAGGCCATTGCAAAAGGATCCTTGTTCTCTTCGGGCTGCTCATCGTCGTCCTCCATATCTGCCAGCTGATTTGATTGCTTGCCAATCTCTCTCACCTTGTTAGATTTCTTGTCCTCCTTGGACTTTTCCATGATGTTGCGAAATTCAACATTCCGCAGCGGGTCTTCGCGCACCACGATTCCCACGTGCGCTTGTCCGGCTGAAAGAGCCACGACATCTTGCAGAAAGTCTCCGCCATCCAATTTTGGCAACAGCTTGGGGAAAAACTCGCTTTCTTTGCCAACGCTCTGCAGCACGCCACCTTTGCCGCAGCCGCATGCAAAGAGTTCGTGGATCACCGTCATTTCTGTCATCTTCCTCATGGTGTGATCATTACGGTCAACAGCGTCGTTATATCGGCGCACCTCGTCCTTGTTGGCCAGGCGCTTCAAAACAAAAAGACTGTAGTTGCCATCTGCGGCGATCATGCACACTTTCCCAGACTGCGTGAATTCAATTTCGGTTTCTTCAGTCTCGCCCGGCTGCTTGTCCTTCATGATGTAGAAAGAGCCCCACGGAATATTTCTCTCAATCTCTCGAAACCCAATGGTTTGCGTCCTGTTGCAAACGTTGATCATACGGGGCGTCTTTTCCTTATCTGCCAACTCGCCGTGGCCCAGCTGCCCCATGCTGCCTTTGCCCCAGGAATAAGGGTTGCCAAGCTCGTTGAGGGCAAGCATGTGATTTTCTCCGAGGGCGACATCGACAATGCGCACTTTGGCAAGGGCCTCGAGCTCCTTGGGCACAGCCTCATTATCAGCCTTGTCGTGCCCGAGCTGATATTGGTCACCGAGACCCCACGTAAAAACACGCCCTGTTTCGGAGAGGGCGGCCGAAGTCTCTTTGCCGCCGTAAACTTTGACAATCCGATGGTCGCCAAATCCTTCGGCGACACGCTTGAAATACGGAAGTGTCTTGGATTGTGCGGTGAGAGATTCATAGTCGCCCTGTCCTAGCTGGCCGTGCCAACCCTTGCCACACGTGTAGACCATGCCAGTCCAGCTGCAAACAATCGTGTGCCAGCCCCCGCACCCAAAGTCACGAATGCGTGTTTCTCGCATCGAGTTGATCTCTGCCGGCTGATTGATGTAGCCTGTAATGTAGGGAAGCCCTAGCTGCCCGAAAGTGTTGCTTCCCCACGTGTAGAATCTATGGTCGTCCGTCATGGCCGCCATGTGGTTGCGACCAACCGACACCCTTACCACAACACGACCATCGAAAAAGCTGACAGGCACCGGCGTAACGACAGGGCTGGCATGTCCTGGCCCAAGACCCAGCTTGCCTGAGACACCTTTGCCCCATGTGTAAAGCTGACCAGTGTCTGTAATCGACGCCGTCGTGTCCTTTCCGCACTGCACTGAGATAGTCGAAATCTTTGCCAGCACTTCCACTTTCTTGGGGTTCCTCACACTCTCTTCGCACTTGGTGTACTCCAACCCATGGCCCAGCCGACCAAAGACACCCTTGCCGTACGTGTAAAGTGAGCCATCACCTTCTCTGCTCACAACTTGGGCAATTTGATCGGCCTGCAGCTCATCCTGGAATTCTGGAACAGAGACCATAGGTGCCTGCTGAACTTCTTCCGGCAGCTTTTCCAGACTGGCCTTCGACACGTCATTAGAAAAAGACGAGGATTTGTCTCTTGAAATCATAGCTTGTGTGCAGCCCATGTCAGTCGTGCAGATAACGGCCATATGGTTGGATCCTGCATAAACACGCACCACACCCTTGATGGCGTGGAAAGACTCAGCCTCCTTTTTGCCATCGCCATCCCAGTTTGTGTCTGACGAAGCCCATCGGAAAAAGTTGCCCGTGTCTGAAATTGCATATTCGAAAGCACAATCCTTGGTGATAGCTACAATTGGATCTGACTTGGGGAGTGTATACACGTGACGGGGCAAGCGGCAGCCAGTGTCCGTTTCAGAGTTGCCGAAAGTGTATACTTTGCCTGCGTTCGTGAGTGCAAGCGTGCCATTTGCAGCTGCTGCTACGTCGGCAATGTGTTCATCTGAAAAGAAAACTAATGGCGTGGGCACGCCGCGGTCGATCGAATCGCCCAGCCCCAGCTGCCCGCACTGGTTGGCACCCATCACAAACACGTGGCCATTCCTCAGAAGGACCAGCGTATGATCATCTCCGCACCTGCACATGTCCACACGTATCCATGCTGCCATTAGGCGCCAGTGTTTACAATGGGGCGGTCAACACAGACCTGGCGGCCAACGAAGGCGGTGTGGTCAGGGAAGAAAGAAAGGAGAGATGAGACTTGAACTTGGGCTGCATGAATGGGGCTTCATCTTGGGGCCGCGCGCTACCCGAAGTTCCAGATTTCAGCCGGAGGACGCCATTTCCCCTCTGTTTCCGGATCCCGATATTTGAGTCGTCTTAAATTCTTGCTGTTAGCCGTGTGTTTGTAGAGGCGCGGAAAACGGCGCAAACCACCCAAAAAACACTCATTTTTGAAAAATCGGCGGATCAGCGGCGCTGATCAGCCTATTTCTGAACATCAGTGTTTGGTGGAGCTTTTGCGCCGTTTTCCATGCTTTTACAAGCACTCGGCTGACAGCTTGATTTTCGAGCGGCTCGAAAATTGGCACCCAGAAACAGAGGGAAAATGCCGTCCTCCGGCCGAAATTCGGAACTTCGGGCAGCGTCATACCCTCCGTCGCCATGCGCCCTAGACTCACCTAATTTTGTCGGCACCAGCCTTTCTGAGAAGTGCACAAATGCGGGGACTGTATTCTTCCTTGACAGTATTATGCCCCAGCTGGCCACGAAGTCCTTTGCCCCATGTCCAGACATCACCCGCCACTGTGATAGCAGCACTATGGTGCGCACCACACGTGATCAGTTCTACATTCGAGCACTGAAGAGATGCAATCACGCGCGGAGATTTGACATTTGCATCTGAGCTCAGCCCCAGCTTGCCCCAGGACCCACCACCCCACGACAAGACCTTGCCACTGCCTGTCAGGGCCAAGCAATGGAAGTGCCCACTGGCAACGGCCTTGAGGTCGTTGGCACCCTGCACTAACGTGAGATTGAGTCGTGAATCGTCGAGATCGCCAGTGCCCAGCTGTCCATAGGCATTGCTTCCACACGATAAAGCATAGCCCTCGACAGTGAGCAGCACGGTGTGATCATGGCCCAGCGCACACATGCGGATGGGGATCTTTATAGTGGCTGCTACAATGAAAGGCACATTCATCGAGTCCTCAGAGTTCTGCCCGAGCTTCCCGTGGGCGCCGTCACCCCAAATAAAGAGGTAGGAGTCGCCAAGTTCAACTGTTTCACGGATGTGGCGCTTCTCCGCATTGTACGCCCAGCCCTCTGATTCCTCCTCCGGCATTTCCGTGGCGTAGTCCTGCACGACAGCAACATTTCGGAACTGATCCTCATATTCCTGCTCGTCATCATCGTAATACTGGTTGTCGCCGTCCGTATTACCTGTTTAGATTCGTCGTCAAGCTGGTCAGTGCAATACAAGTTGAATAGTATCCTCATGACTAGAGAAGACGGGTTTCAAGGAGTGGGTTTGGGGGTTGAGCAAGCTTGAAATGCGCCTTGGCACGATCGGGCCAAAATGTGCCTAGCCCTTTGCCGATCGGGTTAAGCTCTGTGTTGTGTTACAATCCCCTTCATTGTAGAAGTCTCTATTGCCCGGCATTGCAGAGACGCGTTGAGCGCCGTGCGCCTAGCTGGGATAGGGACGAACCATAATCTCCACCATTCATGCCGTATCCATCCCCATCCATGTCGCCGTTTGTGTAGCCACCGTACGCATCCTCGCCGAGGTTGTCGAAAGCCGCATTGATGCGGTCCGAGTCGGCATAGGGCTGCGGAGGAGGCTGCACGAAGTCCATCCTGACCTACTGCAGGCACAAGCACTTTGCTGCACCTTCGGTGCGTTTTTGCGCTGTTGCAATGCCCACAAGGCAGCCCAGCCCAGACCGCGTCTGATGCACACTGCTGGCGAGGAAAAGGCCAATCTGGAAAACGAATCGACACGGCGGGTGCACCTGGGCAATGGAAATTTTTCGCCTACCCAGGGAGCGAGAGCGCAAGACGTCCACTCCCCATCAATCCCCCTCCCCTTCCTGTGGGCTCTGTGTGCGACTCTTGACCTCGGAAGAAACCCTACCAGCTGCAATACTCTGGAAGCAGCATCTGGATAGACTAGTTGGGTAGAAAACTTGCAGGTTTGCCCTTATTTCACATCTAAACGAATCTCGAACGCGGACAGCTGCATTACACAGGTGGTGGCATACACAGGCACACAGGCACACAAAAGATGTATATGATGAGATCCCAGGGCTGTTGGAAATAGCCGCAGGTGTTGCTCACATACATACAATAACACCACAACTTACTTGAAAATTGACTTCCAGACAAACAAACTGACAAACAAACTGACACACACGCACGCACATCACGCGACAGAAATCCGAGGAATGAAGACGAGCACTATATTAGTAGGCGTAGTGTCTGTGGGAGCGATTGCCTCGGCGCATGCCTTTGCGATCCCGAGCTCCTCGCGCCTCGCCTTCCCGACTGTGGCCCTCCAAAAACAGAGGTGACCACGACTCTGTTTTATCAAGGACGACATGTTTCAAGCAGTGTGTACTGTCACCATGGGGGCGCGCAGCGACGGAGCGCATTATCACGAAGTTGCCACGCGCCCACTGGATCGGACCATTGACATGAGGATATCAAGAGGGGAGTGTACTGTGCAAAGTAGGGTAGTGTATTAGTACAGTATAGTAGAGCATATTAATAGTATACATAATGAGGGTGTATTAGAACAGTATAGTATAATACAGTATAGTATAGTATAGTATAGTATACACTTCCCTATGACACAACACACCCTGACACAAGTCAAAGTGTGGGATGTGCACGTCTGAATTCAACTCTCGGATGTTGACATTGCGCAAGACAGCTTGCTCCTCCATCTTATTTTCAGCATTCTTTCGTTGCCTCTCACCCTCACTCTGCAGGCAAGACCTGGCGCTGAGACATGGAGAGTTCGCTCAAGGATCCAGCATACGTGCCCCCGCTAATCGCCCGCGTTCGAACCCGGTGAGGCGTTCATCTGTCACTAATTCATATAACATCTCAAATGAGGACATCTGATCCATGATTTTACTTCACTGCCACTTGCGACACACTTTATGCAAGCGGATTGGAAGCAGCAATGACAAAGCAGGCCGGCTGGGGGCTTGTTCGGGGCCGCGTGCCGAAGACGACTGTTTGGGGTGTCACCCGCTGTTCCGACCTGATAAAATGTCAGGTCGGATGATCGGTAGTGTAATGAAAATGTCGACTATACAGGATGTGGGGTGCATGCATGTTTCGAAGAAACGCTCAGCTCTCAGATGACTGTCGACCTGTGGCTTCCTCCTGTATCGCTCTGCCCAATCTATCTTCAACTTTTTCACGTGTGCAGCTACACAGTTCTCGACAATTGGTTGTGTGAAATGACAATACCAACGCATCCGTTTATCTCAGGCCATCTGTGTGTCCCTGCTCGTCTGACAAGAAGTGCTGCAGATGGGAATGCACATGGGGCTCGGCGGGATGCTGGCAACAGCCACAGCTGGCGCTGTCAAAATAGAGCTCAATGTTGTTTTTGCGGGCATTGTGGTGGCGGTATTTGTGTGTGTGTGTGCGTGTGTGTGCGCGTGTAACCATTTTCGACGTGTGACAGTGCATGTGAGTTTGTGCATTTACATTAGTGTGAGATGATGTGCCGCGTGTGTGTCTATGTGTGTGTGTGAGAGAGAGAGCATGTATTTGATAATGCATGCATGTACAAACTTGTGTGTATGTACGCTTTGAAAACCCCGACTTGGGATACAAGAATAGAGCAGGCTGCTGGTAAGTGTTACGTGATTGTGCGTGCGTGTGTGTGTCCTTACATCTGTGAGTTAATAAATGATTGTGTATCACGGATGCCATTCTCGAAATTTTTTGCGCACATTCACCCTCCTTTTTGCTGCGAGCAATCTTCGTGTGATATTCGAATGGGTGTGCATGCGCATATGTGTGTATGCACGTAGAGTTTGGTCGTAGTGGATAGTGCATACGCCAGCATAGTGTTGCCAAAAATCGTATCGGTACTGTTACTCACATGATGCTTTCAAATGTGTGGCACGTGGATATGCGTGATGTGACAGGTAGTGTGTGCGGCAGTAGCGTTTCTTTTAAACCGACCCAGCCGCACTTTCACTGACGCTGGCGTTGGAGGCACTGTGGGGAACGAATATGATGCTTGGACTGAGGAGGTGAATACCTGTCGCCTCACGTGACCCATCCCGCCTCACGTGACTCATTCATATTTTGTCATACAGATACATTCGTGTTTGTAACATGACGCGTCCAGATTCTTGCCACGACGAATTCGTGTGTGTGGCATAAGGCATTCAATATTGTTGTCGGGACGCATTCGTGTGTGTGGCATGACTCGTTCCAACGTGAGGTGTGACTTGCACTTTCATGTCATGCGTGAGACTTTCAAGCGCATGTCGCGTGGTGTTGGCTTTATGTGTCAAGTGGCTCATCGTACGTGTGACCTGATCCATTCGTGCGTTTCATAAGTGCATGTGGTGTCATGTGTGTGAATCACAAGTACGTGTTGCGTGGTGTCGGCTTTATGTGTCACATGACTCTTTGGTACATGTGATGTGCTCCAGGACAGGACTCACATCAGTCACGTAATGTGGTGTCGGCTGTATGTGTCACATGACTCGTCCGTACATGTGACATGACTCATTTGTACCTTTTACATGACTCGTCGGTGCATGTGAAATGACTCGTGTCTTGACTCATATGTACGTGCCCACTTGCTGTGGTGTTGATGGCACTGTGCGTAATCAATGACGCTTGACAGGGGAGATTTCTCGCTCTCTGGTGTGTGTATGTGTGTGACACACACGTGTGTGAATGCGTGTACCGCACGCACTCATACACATGTGCGTGCGTGTGATTTCTCGTCCCCCACTCCTATTCTCTCATTCTATCACGCTTATCCTTGCTACCCTGCGCTCTCTCTTTTGCTTGCTGTCTGTGCATGAATGTTCCAATGCTGCAATACATGTGCACTCCATATTGGGTGCTACTGGGGCACGGGATTGGCATACTCAAGCAAACTGCAATACACTGTAACACACTTTCACACAGGGCATTCTTGAGTACTACTGGGGCGAGCATATTCACTTGGGATATTACGATCAGGATGACCTCAACTCCGTGCTCAAACCTTGGAAAAGTGGAAAGGTCGCTATGTCTGTGTGTCTATCTGTATGTGCATGCGCGTGTGTGTTACGTGACGCACGGAGGTGGCGTGGATGGTTTCTTGGCTGGTAGCGCAATACTTGTTGTGTGTGTGTATGTATACATATACAATATTCACAAGTACCACATACATTTGCAGACATCTCTGTGTACACCTGTGTTCGGCCGATTGCGCGATACGTGTGCGTATGTTTGAGTATATGTACATATACACTTTCATGAATTGTATGTACAAGATGCATGGACAGACATCTCGATGAACATCTCTATATGCATATATGCGCGTTTGAAAACAGGTCGTGTAGGGTGACAAAGTCTTATGATGCGCAGGTCTTTAAGGACACCAAATTCAAATTCATTGAGGAAATGTACCAGTGGAGTGGTGCCGAGGTCAACTCTGGTGGCGCCCCCCAGACCATTTTGGATGTAGGGTGCGGCATTGGGGGTACTTCTCGCTACCTCGCCAATAAGCTCAAGGACAAGGGCACACAGGTTCGCACTGTGTTGCATCGTTTTGCAGCATCGTGTTGCAGTGTGTTGCACCTCGGCAATCATCTCAAGGGTGATGTCACGCAGTGTTTGGAAGCACTGTGATGCACTTTGTTGCAGCATTGTGTTGCAGTGTTCGCAGCGTGCTGCACGTGACCGATAAGCTCAAAGGACGAGGGCAAAGAGGTGACTTCGCTTGTCTTTTTTGTTTATGTGACATGATGAATACATGCATGTGACATGACTCCTACATGCGTGTGCGTCAAAGCATTCGTGTGTGTGCCTCGTCGAGACTCACAAGGTGCCCTCGAAGTGTGTTGCAGTTTGTTGCAGCGCGCCTTGTCGAGACTGACAGGAAACGACTGGCACTTGATAGTCATTGGATGCTTCGTGTCTTTGGATGCTTGTTGTCTTTGACATGTCTCGTCTATGTGTGTTCCATTTCACATGTCTCATCTATGTGTGTGCCATTTCACATGTCTCATCTATGTGTGTGCCATTTCCCATTCGTCTACCACATTTACAGGTGAGATGTGCCGCAGGTTTATGTGTCTCGCACGTTGTATTCATAAGTCTTGCATGTTTCTTTCTTATTCGCAGCACATCTCTCTCGCACACGCACACATACACACACACAGGTGACAGGCATCACGTTGTCGCCCAAGCAGGTGGCGCGCGCATCGGAGCTCGCTGCAGAGCGTGGACTCACAAACGCCAAGTTTCAGGTGAGTCATTCCGCACCTATGAATGAGTCATGTCACGCACGTGAATGAGTCGTGTCAATCCTATGAATGAGTCACGTCAAACATATGAATCAGTCGTGTAACACGTATGAACGAGTCATGACGCATCTATGAGTGAGTAACGTCACATATATGTATTGGCGACTTGAGGTCTAATGGAGCATCGTCGGTCAGGGGTTTCACGTGGGTCATGTCACCCACAACAAAAGAGAAGTTGTCGTAACATAAATTCAGCCCGTGACACATGCGTGAGGACTGCATATACCAGGCATGCCACTCTCACGAACACACACACACATGCTCACCAACGCCAAGTTTCAAGTGAGTTGTCGTTGTCTATATAAATGAATCACGTCACAAACATGGGTGCATCATGTCAGACCCATAGATGAGTCATGTCGCTACATGAGTCATGTTCCCGAAGCGCGTCTTGAGCGTATTCGTCATGCCAGACTGATGGATGGGCCATGATACACCGATGAATGAGACACGTCACACGCATGAATAAGGCACGTCTGACACATGGAAAAGTCATGTCACACATGAAGGAGTCATGTCACACATGAATGAGTCTTGTCACACATCTGAATATGTCACGTCTCACCAGATGATGGAAGTATGACTCATGTTACACACATCATGTCACACACACAAATGAGTCACGTTGCCCACATGAAAACGTCATGTCACACATATCATGCC
>Ga0209491_10008268_pt1 | contig 13286 bp, 11 predicted proteins | sample BON02_FD_187213 | JGI IMG/M metagenome (GOLD analysis project Ga0209491, IMG submission 187213) | Freshwater microbial communities from Lake Bonney liftoff mats and glacier meltwater in Antarctica - BON-02 (SPAdes) (version 2) | ecosystem: Environmental > Aquatic > Freshwater > Ice > Glacier... | reverse complement strand
CCAAGGCAATGTTCACGTGCCGATACGTGTTCTCCAACAACTTCGACATCTCGGCTTCGCGCGTCCCCGACACCGGCACGACCACGTCAACCAGCTGCGAATACAACTCGACAGCCCGCTCGGTGCACGCCGCGGTGTAACCGCCGACCACCTTGGGCGTGTTGCGAAGCTGGTACGTCGGATTGCCAGGGTCGATCCGCTCGGGCGAAAACGCCAGCGCGAAGTCGGTGCCGGCAACCAAACCACTCGTCTCGAGGATTTCGCGCAGCAGGCCGTCGGTCGTTCCCGGGTAGGTGGTCGATTCGAGGACGACGAGCATGCCGGCCCGTAAACGCGATGCAATGTCTCCGGCGGCTCCCGACACGGCGCCAAGGTCAGGGGTCTGATCTTCCTTCAGCGGGGTGGGCACACAGATGACCGCAGCGGCAGTCGTTGCCAGACAGTCGGCGTTGGTCGTTGCGACGAACCCGGCGGCGAGCATCTCGGCCACCGTTTCATCAGTCACGTCGTCAACGTGTGAACGGCCGCTGTTCAGCCCGTCGACGACGGTGGAGTTCAGGTCGAGCCCGACACAGCGAAAACCAGCACGTGATGCCTCGACCAACAGCGGAAGGCCGACATAGCCGAGGCCGATGACGACAAGATCGGTGGACGATGAGTTGAGTGCATTCACGATGTGCTTCTCTCAGATTCTGGTGGCCTCGGCCGCCGCTGCGCCAGCTGCAGCCGCTCACGGAGCACCGCGACAACTCCATCGAGGCGATGACGGATCGATTGGACCCTTGCAACCCTTGCAAGAGGCCCGCTCTTTTCCGACACCAGCCGTACCTTTGAGGCATCGGCCACGCCGACGGGGAAGAGCTTACGGGAGATCGGCGTGGACGCATCACCCCTGCGCTCCGACCGAATCGCCCTGGTCCGGATCACTTCAAGTACCGGCGCCCCGGCGACACCGACGATCAACAGCGTGCCCAGGTTGCGCTCCACCAGTTGGTGCGTGATGGCCGCGGTGACTCCTGGTTGCCAATTTATCGGCGCAGTCAACGCGACTTGGGCGAATGCGGTGACGAACCGATCATCGGGGAGCCCGATACGTACCTCGACGTCAGCTCCATCGGCAAGGCGAATTTGGTCGGCGAGCACGTCGGCATCGACAACGCCTGGATCGACATGCACCAAGAGCCGAGGCACCACCGGCACGGGGCTGCCGGCAGCCGGCCGTGCGCCTCTGAATCGACCGATCGGAAGCAGCGCATCAGCAAAAGGCGCACGACCCTGGCGGATCGCAGCAACGCGATCACCGCTCATGGTTCGCCCGCCTTGATGCCAGTGCAGTGCACCCCGGTCAGGGATCAGCAGAGCACCGTTATTCTGCAACCTGTACCCGAACTCGATGTCTTCGATCCCGCGGACCCCGAGGTCAGAGAACCCCCCGACGCTGGCGTACTGCTCGGCGGATACCGCAAGCGATGCGCCGACCAGGGTTCGAAACATGTCACTCGACTCGCGCTGCAAATCGGCGGTCTCGCCGAACGTCCGCTCGCGCCAATGCTGGTCATCGACTCGCCCGAGGTGGTCGAATGCTGCGAGGTCATGGTCCCTGATCGCAACCTCAAGTTCAGCTTCAGACATTCCCGTCATGTCCACGAAACTCAGAAACCCGAACGGAACCACCGCGTCGCACCGTTCGAACCATCGGAGGTACGACTCAACCACAGATCGGCTCGGCACCACGTCGACATCGAGGAAGACCAGCACCTCCCCAGCCGCTGCGCTTGCCGCCAATGCCCTCGCACGCCCCGCGGCGAAACCGTCGACGTCCTGGCGTAACACCGTGACCGTAAACGGGAGATCGAACTCCGACACGTCGAGCGGTGGCGCTGACGAATCGTCCGCGACAATGACCTCGAGGAGCTCTGCCGGGTAGGTCTGCAACGCGAGCGCCGAAAGCGTGCGATGCAGCGTCTGGGCGGTTGCCCGAGCCGGAATGCACACCGAGACACGACGATATGGCGTCCACGTGGCCCCCGGCGGTGGACGCAACCGGCCCCATTCATTCCCCGGCACCTGGTGTCGCGGGATCGCTCCCGCACGCTCAAGCATCTACTACACCGTCTACTGCAGGGTCATCTACACGGTCATCGACAGCGCAGAAGGCGAGGTCAAGACCGGCCAGCACGGCGGATGCCTGGCCGAGGAAATACTGGTCGTCGGCACTCCAGGTATGGCCGCTGCCGCTGCGCCGCAGCAGATACTCGAAACCGTGCGTCCGGTAAACAAGTCCGCCCGAACGTTGCACCGCTTCAATCAGACGGCGATCGACGTGGCGCGGAACAGCCTCCCACCCGCCGACATCGCGGAGTGTTGCCGTTCGCAGCAACAATGTCCCACCGGCCAACGTTGAGCTGTACTGCTCGGCGCCCTGTGCAAACCGCCGGATCGTCAGGTCCATCGACTCGAGGCGAACGAATTCGGCAGCCTTTCCCACAAGATCAGCGCCCGAGTCCTCGAGTGCGCCGACCAGGTCTTCGAGATGGTGGACGCCATACCAGTCGTCGTCGTCCCACTTCGTGACCAGTTCACCGGATGCGCGGTCAGTCAGGGCCGCCAGCACCGCTCCGAGCGGCAATGACTCGTCGAAGTAGTCGATCGACACGGCGTCACCCAAGATTTCGCGAGCGAGGCCGGCATCGCTGTCGGACCATGAGGGTCCGTGCATGCCGATCAGCACCTCGTGCGTTCGGACCGTTTGGCGAGCGATCGTGCGGAGCGTGTACTCAAGGTGCACTGGACGGTTCGTCGCGAGCAGCACGCTGATCGTCTGGGTCGGCGGGCCGTGGCCAACGATGCGCCGCGCTGCCCTCCTAACGAGGATGGAGTGGAGCTCGCGGTCACGATCGTCGGTCAGCGACGCGGCATCCCTCGATGCGACAAGAGCAAGCGGGTCGGCATTCGGCGCCGGTCGATGGTCGACGAGGACGGCGCCGGCCAGCCCGAGTTCGAGCATCGACGGCGCGTCGGGGCGAGCCTGCTCGAAGCGCACACCGCGGGCGCGATGCACGCGTCGGACAACCCGCGCCGGTCGGCGCTTGCGCCCTGCAGGGTCGGCCAGATCGGCGAGATCGATCACCACACCGTCGTGTTGCGGGTCGAAGCCGATTGCGTTGAAGACGCTCCGATCGGCCAGATCGGAGCTCGGCGTGTCGAAATTGCGGTTGCGGCGGCGGGGCAGCCAACGCAGCAGATCGCGACGGCGCGGCCGCCAACCAGCAGCAGCACGGACCAACCTGCGGAGCCGAACGCCGATCGACAGGATCTGTGCCCGGACCTGCAGACGGTCGTGTCGAACCAGGCCCGCTGATTCAGAGCGATCGGCACGCGCCGTCGACTGGGCAGTCGAGGCCGCCTCGTCGATGTGGTTCCACGGCCGTTCCCACGAAGTGCCCGATGTCGAATCCGGACCGCCCGCCATCAGGCCACTGTAGCGCTCGCCTCTCCCCTGGCTTTGCCGTGTTTGCAGTGGATCGGCCCGACAGTTCAACCCCAGCGCTACTCTGGCTGATCATGCCTCGTCGATGCGTCTTGCTGTGCACGAGCAACGGGGCAGGCCTCGGACACGTCACACGCATGATGGCCGTCGCCGAACAACTCGGCCCCGACGTCGACTGCATCCTCTTCACGCTGTCCGCGGCACTGCCGATTCCTGTCGAAGCAGGGCTGCGAGTCGAGCACCTTGCCTCAGCCGGATACCTCGATGTCACGCCCAACGAGTGGCACGAGCTGCTCGAAGATCGAGTCGAGCAACTCATGACGCGTTACCGACCCGACGTCGTCGTCTTCGACGGTGTCCACCCGTATCGCGGCCTGACCAATGCACTCGGACGTCGACGTCTCCGCCGCCGACCACATCGGGTCTGGATGCGGCGCGCTATGTGGCGGCCAGGCGTTGGTGACAAGACGATCCAGTTAGCCGATCACTTCGACGAGGTGATCGAGCCTGGCGAATACGGAGCCGCGTTCGACCACGGTGCAACGTCGAAGGTGCTCGCCGGCGTCCATCACATTCCACCGATCTGCTACGTCGGGCCAAACGGCGAGCTCGATCGCACCGCCGCGTGTGCAGAACTGGGCCTCGACGCTCAGGCCCTGAACGTCATGGTGCAGTTGGGGGCTGGCACAATCAACGACCTCGACTCGACACTCGGGAGCCTGGTCGGCGAGCTGCAACGTGTCGGCGCTCGCCCGTGCCTGGCGCGCAGTGTGCTCAGCGCACCCGCCGACGACCCCACCGGCGGGGTCGCGGTTGTCAGACAATTTCCGATCAGTCGGTACTTCGCGGCGTTCGACTTCGCCGCCATCGCAACCGGCTACAACTCGTTCCACGAGGCTCTTTCGCTCGGGCTTCCCTCAATCCTCGTCCCGAACTTGGCCACCAAGACCGACGACCAGGACGCCCGAAGTCGCTGGGCCAGCGAGCAAGGGCTCGGCCTCCGCTGGGACGGATCCGACGACCGGACCCTGCGGGACGCGGTCGCTGCGCTCGCCGACAACGAACGGCGCGCAGGCATCCGCACTCGGCTCGAAGCGCTGCCCGCCGCCGACGGCAGCCGCACCGCGGCGCGCCTCATCGAGGGTTGGCTGTGAACGCGCCCGACGACACGGGCCAGCCCCGTCGGCGTGGACCCCGCGGACGCGGCGCGTATCTCTGGTTGATCGAACGGATCCCCGACCGGTACGAACCGCAGCTCCGAGACGCTGCAACGACGGTCAGAAATCGTCGGCTTCGGATTCGGCTCTTCAGAGAACGCTGGATTCGCCGGTCGCGGCGCTCCGTCCGACGGTCCGAGCGCGCATGGATGCGCCGCATCCGTCAGGCAGTACGAACAACCAACCGGATTGCGGCCCGGACGCGGCGAGGCATGCTCCAAAATCGACAGCACCAGGAGCCCGCTGAACAACCTGCGTGGACACCACGTGGTCGTATTTCACGAGCGATATTTCCGGCGATGGTGCGATTTCCGGGTGACGGCGAGTTGGTCGTGATCGATGCCACCGGACATCCGACCGCACAAATCGTCGCGTGCCAGGATCGCTTCTCCCAACGGTTCCTCGTCGTCACCGACGCGCCATCGGTCGGGGCGCTCCGAACAGCCGGAATACCTTACGAATATTTGCCGACAGCGGCAGCCAACCATCCCGCCGAAACGTTTCTTGAACGGCTGCTGTGGCTCGACTACGTCTACGGCATCGACCGGATCGAGCGACTGGATCACTATTCCCCCGAATCACCCGCGGAATCACCCGACGAGTCACCCGGCGAGTCCCGGCTCCCGGCGAACCACGCCGACGTCGACGAGTAGCCTCAGCAGCCATGAGCTCTCTCGACGGAACCGTTCTCGTCACCGGGGGCGCCGGGTACATCGGTTCCCACACCGTCCGTTCGCTGCGCGAAGCCGGTCGCGATGTCGTGGTGTTGGATTCACTCGAACTCGGCCGCCGCGAGGCCGTCATCGACGCACCGCTCGTCGTCGGAAACATTGCCGATCACGACCTCGTCACCGCCACATGCAATGAGCACGGCGTCACCCAACTCGTTCATTTCGCTGCCTACAAAGCGGTCGGTGAGTCGATGGAGAGCCCTGCCAAGTATTGGCGCAACAACGTGGCGGGCACCGTCGAACTCGTCGAAGCCTGCCTCGCCTCCGGCGTCAGCGACGTCGTGTTCTCGTCGTCCTGTTCCGTCAATGGCACCCCCGAGACCGTTCCCGTCACCGAGGACGCCGCAATCCGCCCCGAAAGTGTCTACGCCGAGTCGAAGGCGATGGTCGAGAAGATCCTGTCGTGGTACGGCGTCACCAGCGGCCTGAACTCGGTCAGCCTGCGGTACTTCAACGCGGCCGGCGCGAGCTTCGACGGCCGCATCGGCGAAGACTGGACCTACAGCTTCAACCTCATCCCATTGGCAATGAAGGCCGTGCTGCTCGACGACTATCAGCTCAAGGTTTTCGGCGACGACTACGCCACGCCTGATGGCACCTGCATCCGCGACTACATCCACGTCGAAGACCTCGCCGATGCCCACGTCAAGGCCCTGACGTACCTCGGCAACGGTGGCACGTCGACCGCTGTCAATGTCGGCACCGGAACAGGATCGTCGGTCTTCGAGGTGATCAATGCCACTGCCGCAATCGCCGGTCGGCCGGTTCGACACGAGGTCGTTGCGCGCCGCGCTGGCGACCCGGTGTCGACCTACGCAAACCCGGATCATGCGCTCAAAACACTCGGATGGTCGGCCAAGCATGATCTCGGCGCGATCGTTCAGACAGCGTACGAGTGGCACCTCAGCCAGCTTGACGGCAGCCGCTGAGCAACGCTCCGGGTTTGCTACCGAGCTGGGTGCTGAAAACCTCTGATTGGCACTCGCCTTCGAACCGGGCCCGGTGAACAATCACCGACAATCGTCGGAACTGATCGCGGAAGCGACCAATTCGGAAAGAGGTGACATTGCCTTCCATCGCGGATCGACCGACTCGACTAACCCGACTCCACGACCCGACTCCGCGGACCCGACTCCACCCCGATTTTCAGCACCCTGTTAGACGTGCTCAGCCGCCGGATGCCCCGTCACCGACCGCATCCGATCAAGCCAGCCAATCAACACTGCAACCGCTCGCGGGTCGTGACGAAGCCGGTGACCGGCACCGACAAACAGGCTGAGCTCGGCATCGCCGTGCGCGTTGACGAGCTGGCGGGCATCGGACACGGGCACCGAGTCGTCTTCTTCGCCGTGCATCACCATCATCGGACGCGGCGCGAACCGCCGAGCTGAAGCGACCGGCCGGAAACGCCGGAACTCGCGGGCCCACTCGTCGACCGACTCCGGGAACTGCGGTTTCTTGATCGCACCGATCTCACGTGCGTGCTCCAGGAAGCGACGGGGATGATCGGCCCAGTCGTCGAAATCAGCTCGCGGGCTGAGCAAACCGAGCGCGCTGACCCGAGGATCGTCGGCGCCAACACAGACCGCAATCGATCCACCGGTGTTGGCGCCGACCAAAATCACGCCCTTCGGCTCACTCACGCGCTCGAGATGTGAGATCGCGTTGCGGAGGTCGTCGACCCAGCCTTGCAACGAGAAGTCGCCCTGGCTGTCGCCGCATCCTCGGAAGTTGAACGTCATCGCCGCGCAACCAATCCCGCTGGAAATGCGATCAATCAGTTGGGGAAATGTTCCGGCCGACAATTGGGCATCGAGTGGACCGATCGGAAATCCGTGGCAGAGAATGACCCCGGGGCCGGGCCGCGCGTCACCGGTCGGCTGCGCAACATGACATGCGAGCGAGAGCCCGTTCGATTCGAACCGATCGTTCATCCCGGGCATCGTCGGCCAACGGCTTCAGGCTCGGGGAGCGCGGTGCATGCGCTTCTTGCCCGGCGTGGCCAGCGTGTAGCCGCGGTTGCGGGCTTCGGGCAGCTCGTCTGGGCTGAAACACAGCGCCACACCGAGACCAACGAATTCGTTGATGACATCGTCGTCGTCCCACGATTGAAGGTCGTAAACAAGCTGGGTGCGCTTGTCGCCCAGGAATCGGCTCTCTTCGAACTTCGGGTGATGCTCCATCGGCTTCAAAGTTACTGGACAACGAGGCCGGCACCCCATTTCGTCGGCCGACTTCACTCGCCCATCGCAGTTGAATCGTCGGCCATGGCCGACATCAACGCTGCGTCCAAGTACGTCGACAGTGAGCGAACGTATGTCGACGTGAGATGCGAGCCCTGCCGATAGATCAGTACGTTGCCGATCACCACTGGACAGACTTCGCCCGGGCAGATCCAGTCCTGGACGTCGACGACGCTCACGCCATCGATGCCCCGACTCGCCTCGAGCTGAACCGGGGCCGCACTTGCAGCGATACCATCGGCGCGTTTGAACGCGCACTCGCTGAGCTTGCTGGGATGCGCGACGACGCACTCCGGAATCTCACGCAACGGTGTGGCATTGTCGAGCAAGACGATGACTTCGGTGCCGGAGGCCTCGATGTCCTGCCACGTCTGCTGCAAGTCGGCCACGAAGGATCGGTGCTGCATCTCGGGCGAGATATCGGGAATGAAAGAAGCAGCGGTCCGCTGCGAAGTGACCACGTAATCGATGTCGTCGCGTTCGAGCAACTCCGCATATCGGGCCTCGTTGTAGTTCGTGCAGGCATCGGCAAACGTCGGGTCGCTGATGACAGGGATCCGGGCCAACGCACACCGGTTGACGAGAAAGGTCAGCACCCGCCAGCCACGCTCGTCGGCAACCCGCTCGATCGCGGGAAGCCATTGGGCCATCTTCGAGTCGCCCACCAACGCAACGACCGTTGCCGCGTCTGGCGGGCCGTAATCGCAGGGCTTGAGCTCAGAAAAGGCTGGACCTTGAATACAGCTCTCGCCGCCCAGACTCGGAAGGTCTTTCAGCGCACCGACCGGTGATGGAATCATAGAGGAGACCGTGTCGACGACGTCACCGTCCGGATCGTGAGTCGGATCGTCGCCGAGCACCACAGCGCCGAGGCCGACGAGCCGATCGCGTTGCGCTCCGGCATCAAACTCTTCGGCGCCCGCAACGTAAGCCGATTCGGTCGGTATCAAAGCGTTGACCGACATCGCTGCCGCAAGACCGATCAAAGTGCACGTTGCGCCAATTGCAAGCGAGGCGCGAGGAAACCGGAACGCGCGCGCCGAATAGCGGATCGGGGATTCAACCAGTCGGAAGCTCAGCCAGGCGGGCACGAAGGACGCTGCGACAACTGCGAGACCTGCCGCCACCGAGAGGGAGCCACCATTGCTCCCCCACAACCATGTCGCCATGACGAGGAGCGGCCAGTGCCAGAGGTACAGCGAATAGGAAATGTCTCCCATCCATTGCATGGGTCCTAGACTCAGGATCCGCTGGAGTGCCCCATCGGGGCGGCCGAGACCGGCGACAATCAACGCTGCTGTCGCAATCGTGGGTGCGAGCGCCGCGTAGCCGGGAAACCTCGTCGTGTCGTCGTAGAGCACGGCGGCGGCCACGATCACCGAGATCGCCGTCCAGCCGAGCATTGTCGCAGCAATCTTCGGAAGGCGAGCGGCGTGAGTGGCTCCCAGGGCGAGCGATCCTCCGACGCCGAACTCCCAGGCTCGCGTCGTTGACATGAAAAAGGCCGAGCCGGGAGCGCTGTCAGTGAGGTATACCGACCACACGAATGATGGGACCGAGATGAGTGCAATGCCCGCCAGGAGTGTCCGCGACAACTGGACACCCCTGCGTTGCGAGAAGCGCAGGAGGAGCAGCAACAAGACCGGCCACACGACGTAGAACTGCTCTTCAACCGCAAGCGACCAGAAATGCTGCAGCGGGCTGGCGGCGGCGTCAGACGCCAGGTAGTCGACAGATTGCTGGGCGAACCGCCAGTTCACCACGTACAACGCACTCGATCGAATGTCGGCCGCGATCGATTCCCAGCGCGTCGCCGGGAGGATCAACAGGGTCAGAACTGAAGTCGAGGCGAGCACAACTGCCGTGGCCGGAAGTAAACGGCGAACACGTCGCCGGTAGAAACGAATGACGTCGAACTCCCCGGTCACCGATGCCTCACGGACCATCAAGCTAGTAATGAGGAACCCCGAGATCACGAAGAAGACATCGACGCCGATGTAGCCACCTGCGAATGCTGGGACGCCGGCATGATACGCAAGCACAAGCACCACGGCGATCGCCCGCATGCCCTGGATGTCAGTGCGATGGTGCGAGGCCGGCGGAAGACCAACAGTCGGAGAATTCGGTTCTCGAAGCACTAACTGGTTGGGTCCTTCTCCGGCGAAACTCAATGATTCACGACGCCCTGCGTCTCGACGCCATTCCGGCAGTAATGGCTGTAGCCCGCGGGGGAAACGCTGTCGGAAAGCTACCAGCCGGCAACGAGCACCCCGCAGCGATAGCTTTGCACCGTCGACACGTCACTGAGTTTCGATGACGCCGATCCGGACCACGGTCCGGACCCAGCCGCTGCGCTCTTCCGGCTACACGCGCACGTCTCGACACGTGACTATCTGCGCCAGATGTGGGACCGCCGATCGTTCGCCGTCGCGATGCCCGCCGAGGAGGTCCGCTCGACGCACCAGGACACCCTGCTCGGCAACGTGTGGCACCTCGTCAACCCGCTACTCACCGTGGCTGTGTACTACCTAGTGTTCGCCGTGTTCCTGAAGGCCAACCGCGGCATCGACAACTACCTGCTGTGGCTGACCGTCGGTGTGTTCACGTTCGGCTTGACCACTCGTTCGGTCCTCGCCGGCGCCACGTCGATCACCGCCAACGTCGGCCTGATGCGAGCGATGCGGTTCCCCCGTGCACTCCTGCCGGTCTCCACCGTGCTCGGCCGCCTCCTCACCTTCGGCTTCGAACTCCTCGCCATCGGCTTCGTTGCCGTGATCACCGGACAGGGCCTCAGCCGACGGACGCTCCTCCTGCCGCTTGTCCTGGTGATCCACACCGGCTTCAACATGGGCGCGGCGTTCGTGGCGGCACGGCTCAACGACAGCTACCGCGACGTGCAGCAACTCATCCCGTTCGTCTTCCGCCTGCTGATGTACGTGTCTGGCGTGATGTTCCCCGTTCGCCAGTACGTCGACAGCGCCAACACCCCCGGCTTCATCCGCCGTGCCATCTCGCTCAACCCAATGGTGCAACTCCTCGACCTCTACCGATGGGTGTTTCTCGGGACCCCGGTCGACCTGCTCCGAACCGCCGAGTTGGTCGGCATCACCGCCGTCGTGCTCATCTTCGGTTTCCGGTTCTTCCGCGTCCGCGAACTCATGTACGGACGGGCGTGACGGACGCAATGTCATCGGCCCCGCCGCTGTCGCTGCGCGTGTCGGACGTGCACATCGAATACGAGTTGTTCGACGCCCGACGCGCGGCCCTACGCCAACGCGTCGCGACGCGGACCGGTGAAAGCCGACGGGTGGTGCATGCCGTCAAGGGCGTGTCCTTCGACGTGAGCGAAGGCGAATCAGTCGGGATGATTGGTTCGAACGGCTCGGGTAAATCGACGATCCTCGCTGCAATTGCCGGGATGCTCGCTCCATCACGCGGCGAAATTTTGGTGAGCGACGAACCCCGGTTGATGGGCGTCGGAGCAACATTGATGCCGCTGGCAACCGGAGCACGCAACATCCGCCTCGGGTGCCTCGCGCTCGGAATGGTACCCGCCGAGGTTGAAGAGCGGTTCGACGAGATTGCCGACTTCACCGAACTCGGCGAGGCAATCGAGCGTCCGCTGCGCACGTACTCATCGGGCATGCGGGCGCGGCTGCACTTCGCGATCGCCACCGCCATTGCACCGAGGATCCTGCTGATCGACGAGGCACTGTCGGTCGGCGACCAGAAGTTCAAAGAGAAGTCGACCGAACGGATCGCGTCGATCCTCGCATCTGCCGGCACGCTTCTGCTCGTCAGCCATTCGATGGCCGAATTGCGCAAGCACTGCACACGCGGCATTTGGTTAGAGCAGGGCGTCCTGCGCGTCGATGGCCCGATCGACGACGTGATCGAGCAGTACGAGCGCTAACCGCGGGTTCGGGTGGAGATCCGCGTGATCAGGCACCGGTCAGCGCAGCGATGGCCGCGCCCGCCGTGTCCTCCACGGCCACGGCGCCGTCGGACACCGCTGCGACACCGAACAGGCGCGGAGCCGGCGACGAGCCAGTGCCGGTCACGATGATCGCCCGCACCCAGACGAGGCGGGCACCGGCGAGCACCGGCGTCATCGGACCGAATTGAACCTTGGAACCATTCGCGTTCAGCAACGTGATCGCCCGAGCAATCTCGGGGTCGGCATCGATCGCACTCTGAGCCACCTGCGGACTCAGCAACGGCAACGCATCTGGGCCGACTGCAGCGACACGGAGGTGGATGCCGCCCGCAAGATCGTGGTCCGCAACGGCGAGCGCAGCAAGTTCGTCGCGCGTCGAGGTCGGATTCGACGCCGAACCCGGGCCGAGCGGACGCACCGACGCGAACCCATCAGCGTTGCCTGCAAGAACGGTGAATTGATCGACAGACGGTGCCGGCGACGTGGTCGGTTCACCGACGGTCGTCGCGGCTGCAGCGCTGACTGCCCAACGGCCTGTGCCGTTAAACAACTGCTCTGCAGAATCCACGTGATACCGGCCGAGCAGGGTCGACTGCACGGCCCAGAGGTCGGCGGGATAGCGCACCAGTGAGCGGAGCGTGTCGGGGAACTGGTCGAGCGATTCGAGCAGCTCGGGATAGATCCCGGCCCACACGTCAAGCACCGGATCGTCACCGTCGTCCATGCGATACAGGTGAGTTTCGCCGGTCTCGGCATCGACCGTTGCCTTGACCGCGGCATGGAGATAGTTGACCTCACGGCCAGCAAGACCGCTCGTGGCCGGCACCCCTGCGATCGTCACGAACTGCGCCGATGGGTAGGTCGTTGCCGTTGTGTAGCCGTCGATTGCCCACGTGATGCGGCCGTCGGTGATGATCGGATACGGGTCGCCGTCGAGCGCCAGGAACGGCGCAAGCGCACCAACGCGCTCGCTGATCGAACGGCGGTACAGGAGCTCGGAATCTGCCGTGAGCTCACTGCTCAGTACCGGCTGCGACTCGCCGACGGCGAGACTCAACACCAACCGGCTCCCGAAGCCCCCGAGAGCGATGCCGTCGCCGTCGAACTCGGCGCCGCCCAACTGCGTGCGTTGTGTTCCGACGATGGCGTACCAGCCGTCGAGGTCTGCACCGAAGTAGATCGGATCGTGATCGACGTCGAACGTGCCGACCAACGCGCCGACATCAGGCCGGCCGTCGGCGTCGGTGACGTCGGCCGGAACGGCAACCACTCCGTCGCCGTGGGTGTACACCAGGTGTTCCTGCACCCACCCTGCTTCGGGCAGATCGCTCCGACTTGCCGAGCGGGCCGCGAGAAACACCGGACGGTTGATGCCATCGATGTCGTACCGGTCGATGTCGACGTCGACGATGCGTGTTGCGGTCGTCCCCGCCAAGACCTGGAGTGCCGGAGCCATCATCGCAAGGTCGAACAGTGGGACGCGCATTGCATCAGGGGCGCCGCCGCCATTCAGGTCGTTGGATGATGCCAACACAAGCGGTTCGATGTCGACTTCGTCGAGGCCGAACGCAGCGCGCGTGGCATCGAGATTGTCTTCGATCGACCAGAGTTGACGTTCGGCCTCAGCCGGTGCGACAACGAAACGTTCGGTCGCCGACGGCAACACGA
>Ga0209491_10008267_pt1 | contig 13286 bp, 14 predicted proteins | sample BON02_FD_187213 | JGI IMG/M metagenome (GOLD analysis project Ga0209491, IMG submission 187213) | Freshwater microbial communities from Lake Bonney liftoff mats and glacier meltwater in Antarctica - BON-02 (SPAdes) (version 2) | ecosystem: Environmental > Aquatic > Freshwater > Ice > Glacier... | reverse complement strand
CGCGTTGACAACCCTTCGGCTGAAAGCCGTAAAACATCTCGTATTTTCCGCATCGGCAATCTCTTCATCGGGCTTCCTTCGTGCCAAAAAGGCGGAAGGTAGCCGGTTACAGATTGCCTCGCAGCAGCACGTCACAGGGGTGGGCGGATACCCCGGAATCGGTGGGCGGATGAAATCGGAACAGGGGGGCGCATCAGATCGGAATCGGGGGGCGCATCACCCCGGAATACGCAATTAATAGTGCTCTGCTCATTTTCAATAGTTACCTGCTTGCCGGGCACAGCAGACTTGGTCGTGCGGAAAATAAAATAATCTTCGCAATTTTCAGGCGTTAAGTCGCGCAGCTTCGTAGCTTTGCCAATAAAGCTCTGCCAGTGCCGCAAGTGTGCGCGGATCGTTCCCAAGCGCCCCTTAACAATCAGCCCTGCTGCTACATCCGCTTCCCTGTACTTCAAGTAACGCTCGACGCCCTGCTCCACTGTAAGCGAATAGTAGGTTTTGCCCCCTTCTTGCTCGGCGTACAGCGACAGGTACAGCTTTTTCGCCTTGTCAGTCGCCACATCAGCGTTGGGGGTCTGCAAGCTTTTGCGTACGTACTTCTGCTCCCGCGTCAGCCACATACGAAAATGCCAATTGTCACCGCGCTTGTAGATGACGGCTTCATCAAAAATTTTGATTTCGTTATGTGCGTTTTTGTGTTTCCGCATCGCCATCGCCAGCCCGCCCTGCACTACTGTTTTCAGTAGCGTCCAAATTGTGCAACTACTCGCGCAACTTACAGAAAAAGGGCAGCAAGAACAAGAGTTTAGTTATGGTGTGAAACTTTTGTGTAACAAGAAAGTCGTTTAAAAACAGTAATTTAGCAGATAAACGCTACTCTTTTTCCATGGTGCATTGCAACGGATGCTGATGACGGCGCGCAAAATCCATCACTTGTGTCACTTTGGTTTCGGCAATTTCATAGGAAAACACGCCCACCACGGCCAGACCTTTTTTATGCACGGTCAGCATGATTTCAAACGCTTGGCTGTGGTTTAGCCTGAAAAAGCGTTCCAAAATATGCACGACAAATTCCATAGGTGTGTAATCGTCGTTTAGAATCATTACCTTATACAAAGGTGGGCGCTCTGTTTTGGGCTTGGTTTTGGTCAACAGGCCTGGGTCGCCGGTGGTTCCATCCGGCTTTTCAGACATCTGGAGGGGCAGTTTCGGCAAATCGACGCTCCGGTTTCTGGGATTCGGGTATTTATGTATGTGTCGCTAATATAGCGTTTTTTAGGGGGGCGCAAAGGGGTTGCCATGTTTTGGCGTGGCGCGCCTTGAATTGGACGGGCAAACGGAAGAGTTTGCCCGTGCAGGTTGCTGCGGGACGTTTGGGGGAGATTGGCATGGGCAAGATTACGACAGTTGGCTTTGATGCCGATGATACGCTGTGGCAAAATGAGGCGTTCTTTCGGCTTACGCAGGAGCATTTTACCGGATTGATGGCGGAATATGTTGAGGCGGACCACTTGCACGCCCAACTGCTGGCGGCCGAGCGGCGCAACCTTGGGCATTACGGCTTTGGCATCAAGGGATTCGTTTTGTCGATGATCGAGACGGCGATTGAGGTGACGCAAGGCCGCGTGAGCGCGCGGGTGATTGCCGAGATCATGGCGGCCGGGCGCGAGATGCTGGCCCATCCGATTGAGCTGTTGCCCCATGCGCGTGAGGCGGTGATGGAGGCGGGGGGCAATCACCGTGTGCTGCTGATTACCAAGGGCGATTTGCTGGACCAAGAGCGCAAGCTGGCGCAATCGGGCCTGGGTGAGCTGTTTCACGGGGTTGAGATTGTGTCGGACAAAACGCCCGAAGCCTATGTTAAGATTTTTGAGCGGCACGGTGGGCGGGCGGACCTTTCGGTGATGGTGGGAAACTCGATGAAATCGGATGTGGTGCCGGTGATTACGGCAGGCGGGCATGGGGTGCATGTGCCGCATGGAATGGTCTGGGAATTGGAGCGCGCGGACCCGCCAACCGGCAACCCGCGCTTTCACAGCTTGCCCGATTTGGGTGCATTGGCTGGTTTGTTGGCAGCGTTGCATATCGGCACTAGCGGATAGCGCGCTATAGGTAGCGGGTGTATTGCCCCCAAACCCCCAGATATTGAATCCATGTTGTTGCATTAAGAACGCGGCCAAAGCCTTTGAATTTTTTGGGAAATTTAAGGGTTTTCTGAGTCCGGAGCGCGTGCTACGTTTTTCTTAAGCAGTTTAAGCCCCACAAAAAAAATCGGGGCATCATGAGGCAGGACAAGGAAACAGCGACGTGGCATCGCTTTATGGGCTATTCGCCCGCATCTTTCTATTGCTCGCATTTGCGACGCTGATTTCAATTTCGTCTGTCCGGACAGGGCAAGCGGCGCCTTATGCTGCGGTGGTGATAGATGCCCGCAGTGGTGAGACATTGTTTGAGCAGAACGCCGATGCGCGGTTGCACCCAGCGTCTTTGACCAAAATGCTGACACTTTATATTGCGTTTGATGCCATTCGCCGGGGTGAGATTTCATTGGATTCGATGATTACCGTATCCAAGAATGCCGCGTCCAAACCGCCTTCAAAGTTGGGGTTGAGGGCCGGGCAAAAGATTGCGCTGCGCTATTTGATCCGGGCGGCGGCGGTGAAATCGGCCAATGATGCGGCGTCGGCGATTGGGGATGCGCTGGGCGGCAATGAGGCCCGGTTTGCGGCACGGATGACCCAGACGGCCAAGGCGCTGGGGATGCGCAATTCGACCTTCAAGAATGCGAACGGGCTGACGCAAGCAGGGCATTTGTCAACCGCGCGGGATATGAACACGCTGGGGCGGCGGCTGTTTTACGATTTCCCCGAGTATTACAACATCTTTTCGCGCCGGGAAACTGATGCGGGCATGGCCAAGGTGCGCAACACAAACCGCCGCTTTCTGGATGCCTATGCGGGGGCGGATGGGATTAAGACCGGTTACACTTCGGCGGCGGGGTTTAACCTAACGGCGTCGGCGGAACGTGGGAACAAGCGGATTATTGCGACGGTGTTTGGCGGCCAATCCACCGCACACCGCAATGCCAAGATGGCAGGGTTGATGGACCTTGGCTTTGGCAATGCAAAGAACAATGTGGCGGTGCGCAAACCAGCGCCGGCCAATTTGCCGGGCGGCGATTTTGAAGCGGTTGCGGACAGCGGTTCGGGTGGCACGCAAGGCAACGGCCAAGGGCGCAGCGCGGGCAAGACCATTCGTTTGGTGACCTCGGTGGCGTCTTCGCCCCGGCCCAAGTCGCGGCCTGTTAGCGCGGACAAAGTGGCGGCGACCGAGGTGGCTGTGCTGGCGATGAAGGATGATATTGCAGGAATTTTGGCCGAGGTCGTGGCCCCGCCGGCGCCGAAAGCCGCGATTGCAGCGGCTGTGGCCGAGGCGCGTGTGACACCTGAGCCACGGCCGGTCGATGTTGCGCCGACTGTGATGGAAATACCTGCGGCCAAAGTGGCTGCTGCGCAAGCCATTCCCGAAATTGAGACGGCCCCGCGCAAACGCCCGGCCAAGCTGCTGATGGCAAGTGCGGTGACAGAGGCCCGTGCGGCCCCAAAAACAGCGCCTGTGATTGTGACGCGGGTGTCTACGTCGGGTGGGCGGCATTGGGGTGTGAACCTTGGGCGCTTTGCGTCACGCGGGGTGGCAGAACGCGCCTTGATGCAAACCGCCTTGGCCGAAAGCACCACATTGCGCGATGGCTTGCGCAAGGTGATTGAGCGCAAAGGCGGGTATGACGCGAATTATATGGGTTTGACGCAGGAACAAGCCGACATGGCCTGTCGCCGTTTGCAAGCGCGCGCGGTGCAGTGTTTTACCATCGGACCTTAAAGCGATTTTCAATTAATCTCTAATCAGATTGCTTGCAGCGCGCTCTAGGCGCGGCCAGCGGTGGACGAAAGCGCCATGGGTTCCACGCCCAAATGCCGCAAAGCGGACCCCCATTTGGCCCCTGCATCGGGGGCAAAGACCAGATCGGCCGGCGCATCGCTGGTCAGCCAGTCATTGCGCAAAATCTCGGCCTCTAGCTGGCCTGGACCCCAACCTGCATAGCCAAGGGCCAAAAGTGCTGTTTGCGGCCCATCGCCCCGGCCAAGCGCGCGCAGCACGTCTTGGGTTGCGGTCATGCCAAAGCTGCCTGCGATGTTCATCGTGCCATCCTTGGCGTGGTATTCGGGCGAGTGCAGCACGAAGCCGCGGCCGCGTTCGACCGGGCCACCGAAATGCACCGAAATGCCGCGTCCTTCGGGCAAATGCGGGATGCCAAGCTGTTCCAAAAGCGCCTTGAAACTAAGGTCGGTCACGGGTTTATTGACGATCAACCCCATCGCACCATCGCTGGAATGGGCGCAGATCAGGATGACCGAGGCATCAAAGCGCGGATCCTCCATGCCAGGCATGGCGATCAGCAGCTTTCCTGTAAGGTCCATCTGGTTTTCGGTTTCCATCCCTTCAACATGGGGCTCTATGCGCAATTGCTCAAGTCTTTTTAACACAGGGGCGGGCGATAACGCGCGGCTCGCCGCAATGTGATTGTGCAAGGCGGGGTTGTCCGCTTATCTAGGGGCTATGATGTATAGACCCATAAACCTCGCGCCTTTGGCACTGATCGCCTGCCTTTTTGCGGGCGCGCCCGTCGCGGCCCAACCCGATGTGTTTGACGCCAATCTGCGGGTTGGCTGGACCATGGACAATGGCAACCAGATGGTGGCGTTTCACCTGACCTTGCTGGACGGCTGGAAAACCTATTGGCGCGCGCCCGGTGATGCGGGCATTCCGCCTCATTTTGATTGGTCAGGATCACAGAATGTGAAATCGGTGACGTTTCACTGGCCGCGCCCAAAGGTTTTTATCTTGGGCGGCATGCAAACCGTGGGCTACTCGCATGAGCTGGTGCTGCCGGTTGAAGTGGTGCCAATGGATCCGTCCAAGCCGGTTGCGTTGAAGGCTGCAGTGGAATTGGGGGTGTGTTCTGATATTTGCGTGCCGGCCGCGTTTTCGGTGGCTGCCACCTTGCCGCGCCCCGGTGTGCAGGATGGGGCGATACATGCTGCGTTGCGCCAGCGCCCCTCGACCGCGAATGAGGCAGGGGTGTCTAAGGCTGTTTGCACGATCACACCTAATGCCAAGGGGATAACCTTGACCGCGCTGGTGACCATGCCGTCGGCGGGCGGGGATGAGGTTGTGATGGTGGAGCCGGGTGTGCCGGGGGTTTGGGTATCGCCTGCCGATGTATCACGGTCGGGCAATGAATTGCGCGCTGTCGTCGATATGATTGGCCCCGGTGGTGGGCCGATTGCCTTGACGCGCAAAGCGATTTTAATGACCGTGCTGGGCAAGCACCGCGCGGTTGAGATTTCGGGCTGTGCCGCGCCGTAAAGCGGTGTGGTTTTGGAGCGATTTCACGCCAGCAGAAGCGCGCCGGCTGTGCTAGTTTGACGTGCTGTGCATCCGCTCGATATAGGCGCGCATTTCTTCGGCCTCGTGGCGGGCCTCACGCAAGCCTTCCATCGCGGCACGCAGCTCGGCCTCGGTTTGGCTGATCTGATTGGTCAGTTCCGCCTCGCGTTGTTCCAGATACAGGATCGCTTGGTCGCGCATTTCCTCGGCATCATGCAGCGAGCGGGCGAGGTTATCGACCTCGGTCACATCGCCGCCCGCCACGCGGGTAAAGCGGTGCAGCAGCCAATGCGTGAACCAGCCCAGCATGAAGGCCACGAACAAGATAATGGTGGTGGCGATGATAAATTCTGTGCGGTTCATGCAGATGCTTTTCTATGAAACGAGCGGGCGAGGCAAGCGGTGTCATTTGGGTTTGGGATTGGCAGCTTAAGGATTGGCAGCTTTTGGGTTGGCTTTCGGACGCGCCCATTTTTCTGTCGTCGGTTCAAAGACAAAGGCTTGGTTGTCTGGATTTTGGGCTGCTGGGTCTTGAGCTGTTGGGGATGCTGCCGCTTTGGCCTCTTGTTCGGCCAAGGCAGCCTCAACCAAGGCGATGCCAGAGGGGGCTGTTTCAGCCACCGGTTCGCTGAGCAACTTAAATTCAATCCGGCGGTTGGCCTCGCGCCCGACTTCGGTGCCATTGTCGGCAATCGGGTCATCGGCACCGTAGCCTTTGGCGGTAAAGGCGGACACGTCTAAGCGACGGCCTTGCAGGGCTGTCAGCACGGCCTCGGCGCGGGCTTGGCTGAGGGCGCGGTTGCCACCGTCAGAGCCTTGGCTGTCAGTGTGGCCGGTGATTTCCATTTCCAACGGTGGGCATTTGGTCAAAATCTCGGTCAAGGCGTCGATGATTTTGGACGCGCCCGCCTCAATTTCGGCAGAACCGGGGGCAAAGCTGATTTTTTGACGCGTCATCGCGGCGTTCAGGTCGGCGGCGCATTCGGCGGGCGTGGGCAAGGCGGCCAGCGGGTCAAACGCCTCATTATAGGTGACGTTGATGAGGAAGGTTTTACCTTGGCCCAGCTTTTCCGATAAAATCTGCGATATGCGGGCGCGGGCATCAGGTTTGCCAGTGACGCCTGACACTTCAACCGTATCGGCACGGACCAAAAGCGTGCCGTGGTGCAAAAGCGACAGCGATTCGAGGCCGGCCAGCACGCGCACGGCCCAGCCATCGGGCAGTTTGTCATCAATCAGGGTGGCGGTGTACACGCTTTTCGCCCCGAATTGCGCGCGGGCAAAACTGTCGGCTGCGGCGCGCAAGGTGTCATCCGACAAGCGCCCGCGCAGCTGCACATCGCCGCTTTCGGCCAATGAGGCGGTAAATTCGGCGGGACCTGCAGCGCTTGCAGACGGGCGCGGGGGCAGGGTGGCATCCAGCGAAAAAACGGGGGGGAGTTGGGCCTGCAAATCGCCCACAACCCGGTCAAAATCGGCTTGTGAGGTATCAATGGACCCCAAAAGCGACACATCGGCATCGGAAAAGGTGATCGTGCCTTTGCCCAAGGTTGCGATGGCTTTGATCCCGGCTTCAGCCGCTTCGGCCCAGCGCGGGGTTGGCACGCCAAGCCCAATGGTGCAGGCGGTTTTGGCGGTTATGCCTGCCGCAACCCCGGCCGACAAAATGCGGTCGCGCGCGCGGGTGGTATCTGCTGAGCAAGCATCAAACCGCGCGCCTGCATCATCCATCACAAAGCGCAGGGTGAAGGGGGTCAGCACCGGGCGTGGCGCCGAAATATTCATGTTAACCCGCAGGTTAGGCGGAGCAAGTCGGGCCAGATCGCTTTCAAACTTGCGCTTTTGGTCAGGGCTTTCGGAAATTGCGGTGATTTCAACCAGATCGGCGGCAATCGAAATTTTGGACCGCGGCAAGATGCCCAAAGCGGCAAGACCGAATTTCAGCGCCTCGTCCCAGCCTTCGGGGGCGGCATAGTCGGCGCTTTCCAGCATGTCAGACACGGGCAAACCGTTGGTCAGGGTGATCACGCTTTCGGTCAGTGCGGCGTCAACCTCTTTGCCCGGCACAAGGCCGATCAGGGAAATTCCATCATCATTGCGCAAAATTTCCAGCGAAAAGCGAGGTGCCTCAATCGCGCGGACGGCTGTCACTTCTAGTTGGTCGCGCACGCGGCTGGATTGCACCACGCTGCCGGCCATATTGACCACACGAAAACGCGCAGCTTCATTCGGGGCGACGCCGTTCAGGCGAACCTGCAGGCCATTCGCCTCAACAGTCGCCCAAGTGATGCCATCAGACAAAAGCCGAGAGGTGACGGCAGCGGCTGACCGGTTTTCAATCGCCAAAGCAGACCACCACGCACCAAGCGAGGCAATCAGGCCTGCAACCACAATCGCGGACACGGTAAAAACTGTTTTTCGAAGCTGCATTCGACCACTACTTGCGACACCTGCATGATCCTTAGGGGGTTGCGGCGAAAGGTTCAATCAAAGCAATGCCGCACCGGCAAGAAATAGCGCAGGGATAAGCCCTGCATCGCGGTTGGTGCGAAACAAGCTGAGGCATTTGGCCGGGTCGGTGGTGTCGAGCCGGGTTAATTGCCACGCCATATGCCAGCCAAAGCCCCAAACCCCTGCAAGGGCGAGCAAAATTTTGGTTTGCGAAGAATCACTTAGCGCGAGGGTGGTGGCCACCGTCATCAGCAAAGCCGCCAGCATCCAGAACCCGCGCAGCCAGCGTTTGCTGTTATGGTCGCCAAACAGCCGCGCGGTGGATTTGACGCCGATCAGCGCGTCATCCTCTTTGTCTTGATGGGCATAAATCGTGTCATAAAACAGGGTCCAAGCGATGCCCGACAGCCATAGCAGAACCGGCGGCAAAGACAGGCTGCCGCTGTGGGCGGTCCAAGCCACCAAAGCGCCCCAGTTGAAGGCGAGGCCCAAGAACACTTGCGGCCACCAGGTAAAGCGTTTGGCAAAAGGATAGACGATCACCAGGGCAAGTGAGGCGATGCCAAGCAAAACTGCAGGGGTGTTGAAGGTGAACAGAATCATCGCTGCAAGCAGTGCTTGGACGCCCATCCAGACCACCGCTTGTTTCACGGTGACTTGCCCTGATGGGATGGGGCGGCTTTTGGTGCGGGCCACGGCGGCGTCAAAGTCGCGGTCCGTGATGTCATTCCATGTACAGCCCGCCCCGCGCATAAGGAACGCGCCCAAGGTGCAGCCGACAGCGATCCACAGATCAAACAGGCGGTAGCCCGCAGGGTCGGCGACGGCGGCAAGTGCCAGCCCCCAAAAACACGGGATTAGCAGCAGCCATGTGCCGATAGGGCGGTCGGCGCGGGCCAGCCGCAGATAGGGGCGGGTGGGGGCGGGTGCGAAACGGTCAACCCAGTTGCCGGCCGGGGCATCAGCCACGCTGGCGTTGGTGTGGTTTGTAGGGTCTGTGCGTTTTGTAGGGTCTGGCATTTGGCCCGATGCGGTCATAAGTTGCCCCCTATGGGAAATGCGAAAATCAGACTCTTTGTAGATCAGCCCATCGGGCCGGGGCAAGCGCTTGCGCTGAATGAGGCGCAGGCGCACTATTTGTTTGCCGTGATGCGGCTGGGGGTGGGTGCGTCGGTTTTGGTGTTTGACGGGGCCAATGGCGAATGGCGGGCCGAGGTGGCGGAGGTGGGCAAGCGTAAGGGCGTGCTGGTGTGTGTGGAACAGACAGCACCCTTGCAGATGCCGCCCGACCTGTGGTTGCTGTTTGCGCCGATCAAAAAGGCGCGGACCGATTTTATTGTGGAAAAAGCAACCGAATTGGGCGTGGCGCGGGTGATGCCGGTGCAAACCCGCTTTACCAATGCCGACCGGATAAAGGTGGACAAGCTGCGCCTGCATGCGATTGAGGCGGCGGAGCAATGCGGTGGAACCTTTGTGCCGCAGGTGGATGATGTGACCGCGCTGTCCAAGGTTTTGGCCAACTGGCCTGCCGAGCGGCGGATTTTGTGGTGCAATGAGCATTTGGCCGGCGTTGTGCAGGCTTTGGTTAAGGGTGAGGTTGGGCCTACAGGTGAGGCCGGGCCTATAGGCGAGGCTGGGCCTTGGGCCGTGCTAATCGGCCCCGAAGGCGGATTTTCGCAAGAGGAACAAGACCAATTGGCAGCCATGCCGCAAGTGGTGCAAGCCAGCCTTGGCCCCCGCATTTTGCGCGCTGACACGGCTGCGGTGGCCGCCTTGACGCTTTGGCAAGCACAGTTGGGAGATTGGGCATGAGCCTGATCCGCCCCGAGGCGCAAGCGGCCCTGTGGCGGTTGCGTGAGGTGTTTGCGGCGGCGGGCTTGGCGGCGGTGGGCCTGTGGTTGGCAGCTTTGGGCGGCTATGTTTTGGTGCCTTTGGGCGGGATTGTGGTGAGCTTGGCCGCAGGGTTTGGCCTGCTGGCGTGGCGGCGCATGCGCTTTGCCCAAAGCGGCGATGCGCCGGGGGTGGTGGAGCTGGATGAAGGCCAGATTAGCTATTTCGGCCCTGAGGTGGGCGGTGCAGTGGCCCTTGCCGATTTGGTGGAGCTGCGCCTGATTACCATGCGGGGCCGCCGGATGTGGCGGTTGCGCCAAGACGACGGGCAGGCGCTGCTAATCCCGGTGAGTGCTGCGGGCGCCGAGCGGTTGTTTGACGCCTTTGCCACGTTGCCGGGTATGGATACCGGCGTTTTGGTGGCGGCGGTGGACCCGGTGGTGGGGGTTGGGTTGGGCGCGGAGGGGCAAGGCCGGGCGCTTGTTTCAATCGCTGATAGTCGTGTGATTTGGCGCCGCCCTGCGCGTGCGGTCTTGACTTGACCGCGCCAAGGGGACAGGTCTGTCCACTGTGATTTAAAACGAGATCGGAGCCTGCCCCATGTCTATTCCCCAATCCGGCGGCGGACCGATTGAAAGCTTTGACCAGCTTGCGGCCTATATGGAAAGTGGGTGCAAACCTGCGGCCGACTGGCGCATTGGCACCGAGCATGAAAAGTTTGGCTTTTTGACCGACAGTCACGCGCCGTTGCCTTATGACGGGCCGCGGTCGGTGCGGGCGATGCTGGAAGGCTTGCGCGACCGTTTTGGCTGGGAGCCGGTGGAGGAGCAAGGCCATTTGATCGGGCTTGTGCGCAATGGCGCGAATGTGAGTTTAGAGCCGGGTGGGCAGTTTGAACTTTCTGGCGCGCCCTTGGCCACGATTGGCGACGTGGCGGCGGAGCTGGACAATCATTTGGCCGAGGTGGCGCAAGTGGCAGACCCGATGGGCGTGGGATTCCTTGGCGTAGGCGCGGCCCCGGTTTGGACGCATGACCAAATGGACCGGATGCCCAAAGGGCGCTACCGGCTGATGACCGATTACATGGGCCATGTTGGCACGCATGGCACGCAGATGATGTACCGAACCTGCACGGTGCAAGTGAACCTCGATTTCGCGTCCGAGGCCGATATGGTGAAAAAGATGCGCGTGTCGCTGGCTTTGCAGCCGGTGGCGACAGCGCTTTTTGCCTCCTCGCCGTTCTTTGAAGGCGTGCCGAATGGCCATAAATCTTGGCGCAGCCGCATTTGGCGCGGGCTGGATGGGTCGCGCACCGGGATGCTGCCCTTTATGTTTGAGGAGGGTGCCGGCTTTCAGCGCTATGTCGATTGGGTGCTGGATGTACCGATGTATTTTGTCTACCGCGATGGTAAATATATCAATGCCTTGGGCCAATCTTTCCGCGATTTTCTGAAAGGTGAATTGCCTGCGCTGCCGGGGGAAAAGCCGACGCTGTCGGATTGGGCGGACCACATGACCACGGTGTTCCCCGAAGCGCGGGTTAAGAAATACATTGAAATGCGCGGGGCCGATATGGGCAGCCGCGATTATACCGTGGCGCTGCCTGCGTTTTGGGTAGGGCTGATGTATGATTCTGCGGCCTTGGATGCCGCTTGGGATTTGGTCAAAGGCTTTGATGTTGGCACGCGTGAGGCGCTGCGGATTGGGGCGTCGATCAAAGGGTTGGACGCCGAGGCTGATGGCGTGAAGCTGGCCGATCTGGCGCGGGCTGCGGTGGGTTTGTCGCATGCCGGATTGGCCGCGCGGGGCCACGGCGAAGAGGCGTTTTTGGCCCCTGTGGTGGACAGTTTGAAAAGCGGGGCCACGCAGGCCAACCGGTATTTGGGCCTGTATCATGGCGAATGGGGCGGCGATTTGGACCGAATTTACGCGGCCGCCAAGTTGTAATTAGGGGGCCGTTTGGCCCCCTTTTTGACCCTTACAATGCCTTATGCGAACCGTCACACAGCGGTGCATTGGCAGAATGCTTGCAGCCGCAGAAGAATACCTTTTTGGACACATCCGCCGTGTATTTGATTGGCGCAAAGCTGGACCCTTTGTGCGACCCATCGCAAAACGGCTGCTTTGCCGATTGCCCGCAAGCGCACCAGAAATAAGATTTGCCGGCCTCAACCTCGACGGGATAGGGGGCTTTTTGGGCGATGTTTGGCGTATCGGTCATGAATGGTTCCAATCTGTTGGGTTGTCGGAATTATTGGGCGACAGGCCAAGGATATCGCCCTCTGTGCTGCACCCCAAGCCCAAAACGGTGCGGTTGGCATAGCCGAAATAGGCGCTGACTTGGTTAATTTCCAGAATTTCCCCATCGGTCCAACCCGTGCCGCGCATCGCAGCTACATCCGCTTCGGTCAGGCTGGCGGGGGCTTCGGTCAGTTTGCGCACATAGGCCATCGCGACTTGTTCCTTGGTGCCAAGCCCGCAGGCTGACACCTGCTGCGCCTCCATCCCGGCGCGGATTTGCGCGGATTTTTCAGGATCATCCAGCAAGCGTTGCAGGCCCGCGAAATGATGTTCAACGCAATAGCTGCATTGGTTCAGGATGCTGACCCACACGCCAAGCGTTTCAAGAAACCATTTCGGCACGGTGTTGGCGCTGTGGTGGATGGTGCCTTTGTACATCGCCATATGCGCCTCCATTGTATGGGGGCGCAGGCTGTGCATTTGCATGATGTTATCGACGTTATCACCGGGACCTTTGACGCGGTCATAGAGTTGGCGGAGTTTGCCAGAGGAGGCGTCGTAGGGGATGGTTTCGATCCAGGGCATGGGGGTCCTTTTGGGTAAATTTTAGAATAGATTAAGGCGCACTTTAGCTTCGTCCAACATTACCTTTGATACCTCGAAGCTTCTTTTAAAAAAATCTTCGCTATCAGTTGGCTGCAAAGTGTTTAGTTCAATTATTCCTGATTGTATGATTGCACGAGTGCAATCAGCGCAAGGAAAAAGATTTACATACATCTTGCAGCCATGAAGCGGGGTGCCTACCCGGACAGCGTTATAAATTGCGTTCCTTTCCGCATGCTCGAACCAATAATATTTTTCGCCGCTGTTTTGTAAATGTCGCTCAGCTAGATCAACTATTCCTCGAGGAAGTCCGTTGTACCCCATTGATCTGATTTCATTCCCCTCACCAACTACGACACATCCAACCTGCCGACTATGGTCTTCGCTCCAGCTCGCTATTGTGTCGCACAAAGAAAACAGCCTAATGTCCCATACATTGGTTTGTGGTCTGTTTTCTGACTTGAGGTGATTTCCCATGGCGATCAATATTCCTGCAAAGCCCTCAAGTAGGCTGATTGTTGGTAACGATATTCTTACTCGTAATCTGATCCGTGATGGTGACAAAGGCAACCTTAAGAACAGTAGCTGTCGCGTCCCGGATGATTGCGCGGTGATTTGACGAAGAGATGTGGGTGTGTTTTGTGCCAGTCTTTCATCGCCTGCATTGGCGTTCGGCTCCCCAAGGCTGATTGCGGCAACTGCGTGTTGTAGAG
>Ga0209491_10008263_pt1 | contig 13289 bp, 13 predicted proteins | sample BON02_FD_187213 | JGI IMG/M metagenome (GOLD analysis project Ga0209491, IMG submission 187213) | Freshwater microbial communities from Lake Bonney liftoff mats and glacier meltwater in Antarctica - BON-02 (SPAdes) (version 2) | ecosystem: Environmental > Aquatic > Freshwater > Ice > Glacier... | reverse complement strand
AATAACGGGTAAAACACCCGTAAATTGGAGAAAAATGAGCGTATGACGTCAATTTTTGCTAAATTTATTCAAAAAATTAGCTTTCAGCTAATATGTCACGAATAATAGCGTTTCGTGCAAAGGTCTCATCTTATTTAGAAAGAGTTCGCCATTTCGAGGATTGTGCTTCGGAGGCTCAACAAAAAAAAGACATCCTTACAAAAGATGAAATACTTTTACTTAAAGGCAGAGATACAAAAGAATTTATAATTAGTGCTGTTTATTACCCAAGGCGCGACCGATTTTGGAGGCCAACTCGATTAGGGGTTGAGGGAGTTCACTACCTAGATGTATCTAAACAAAATAGTGATCAGTATGTGGTTTGTTTCATTAAGCGTGGCTTTAAATGGCCTTAAACTTAAAGTATAGATTATTAAGGTTCAAAGACTATATTTGGCACTAATCGGGCTGTCAGGCTATATAGAGCTATTGCTTTCATCGTGTCAGATGTAATTCGGAATTAATACATATAATGAGACTGTGAAGCTCCAACTTAACATCCTTGTAAGACTGCCAGATAATGACTGAATACTCAGCTGACATCAACTTTAAGAGAATAAGAAACTATCAGTTCTAAAATGCTCCCATTTATCTTTGTAGTAATCTATTTTAAATTTAGATTTAAGCTTCATACAACGACGTAGTCGCGTCATGCCGTCTGCCCCTTTTTTTCTGCTCTCTATTCTCGACGCCACTAAATGTATTTTGAAGCACCATGCTGTCACGCCAGCACCGGAAATATCCCGTATTTGTTTACATGAGTTTGGCATATTCAAGCTTTTGTTCTGCTGTAAATGTAACGCGTGCTTTTCGGGTCATGGTGATTCCTAATAATTTAGTAAAATTATAGGCTATAAATTACTTCACTTTTATTAGACCATTACAGCAATTATGATAGAGAGAATATGTAAAAAATAATAGGAAGCTTCCTAAATTAAAGCTGTTATATTTGTTAACTATATGTAAACTTTAGTGAATGGTTTTTGATAAAAATATAAATTTCAATCACCTATGATAATTATTTGATTCTTTTTATTTAATCAGTGATAGAATTCCGGCTTTTTCTCATTGGCAAACATGTCCTTGATATTCTAAATAGTGCAGTTCTCTTGGTATTTGATCTAGTAACTTTGCCGTAATTAAGGGCGCTGTGTTTTGACTTAGAAATATTCTATTTATCTGATGGACTCAGATAAAAATAAAAGATTGCGTCTCCATGAATGTTTTTTGTTGTCATTTTTCTAAATATTCTAAATAGAAGAGTGCTGCAAGATAAATACAGCATGCCGAAGTGAGAATCGATGTAATACGTAACATTTTGGAGCACATATATTGAACGCTTGGTATTTTCTTTGTTTTTTGTCGGCAGTGTCGATATTTCTTGCCTTTGCGAATGAATATTTACTGAGATTACAAACAACCATAGCCATTACATCAGGTTCCGTAGTGATGTCGCTATTGTTGATGGTATTGATCAAGTTTTCCGGCAATGATGTTGCAGAATCTATTAGACAGTCATTTGAAGGACTGAATTTCAATCTATTGCTGTTGAAAGGAATGTTGGGCTTTTTGTTGTTTGCTGGTGCGTTAGAGATTGATCTGCACTTGCTCAGAAAACAGCGATGGGAAATCACCATAATGGCTTTAGGCTCAACGCTAATATCTACCGTGTTGATCGGTTATTTCAGTTACTGGGTATTAGGCCTGTTGGGATGGCCATTGCCATTACTCTACTGCATGTTGTTTGGTGCCTTAATTAGCCCAACTGATCCGATTGCAGTATTAGCCATTATCAAGAAAATGCGTGCACCAGAGAATATTTCCGTCCAAGTTGAAGGCGAGTCATTGTTCAATGATGGTGTTGGTTTGGTGGTGTTTACCACGATTTTTGCTTTAGCATTCTCAGGTAAAGAGCCGACCTTTTATGGCGTAACTGAAATATTCCTAGTCGAAGCTGGTGGCGGTATCGTATTCGGCGCGGTATTGGCTTTGGTTGCCCATTGGTTGATCTGTCGTACTGTTGACTCCAGTATCGAACTATTAATAACATTATGTATTCCTACTGCCGGTTATGCTCTCGCTAACGTGCTCGAGATTTCAGGGCCATTAGCCATGGTCGTCAGTGGTATTGTGATTGGTAATGTTACCCGTACGGTAGGTTTTTCTGAACATAGCCAACAAACCTTGTCACATTTCTGGCATACCGTCGATGCCTTTCTAAATGCCTTATTATTCCTGTTGATCGGTTTAATGTTGGTCATCATGCCAGTCACTTGGGTACAAGTAGGACTAGGTTTAGTGATGATTCCATTGGTATTACTAGCACGTTTTATCAGTGTTGCTTTACCCTATATTGGATTTCGGAAGTTTAGAAAATACGATGCACATTCAGTTAAAATTCTAACGTGGGGTGGGCTGCGTGGTGGTTTAGCATTAGCAATGGCAGCATCTATTCCAACGGGTGGCCTTATGATCAACGGTGTTGATTACCATACTCTATTGTTGATAATGACCTATGTCGTGGTTATTTTCTCAATCGTCGTACAAGGCTCAACTATTGGGCCGATGATTGAAAAAAGTATTCAAGCTGGTAAGGAAAAACATTCGTAGATATTTAGATAAAAGAGTCGATTTATTGGGTTAGAGCAGACGAAAAACATAGAACAGTATTTTGTCCGGCTTGAACAGCTTGTTATGTTTATATTAGCCAAACCATTGTTTTAAGGTTTCCTTTGCTTTTTCTCCATGTTCTTTTTTTATGTACATTGCTACAGCTGCAGTTGCAGCCACTAGTACACCGAGATCATCAGAATATCCAACAAGGGGTGTAATATCGGGAATAGCATCTATCGGCGAAATAAAATAGCCAAGAGCACCGTAAACTGTAGTTTTTGCCCAAGTAGGCGTATCAGGATCTTGAGCTGAATAATAAAGCTTTAATGCTGGATCGAGGATGGTTTCCCCTGCAGCTTTCGCAAAGTTTTTAGTTTTATTCCAAAAATTATTCTCGGTAAATTCTTTCTCAAATTTATTGCCTGACATTTTAAGTTCCTCGTTTTAAGATTGAAAACATAACGATCTAGAGCGGTAGCGACAGTCCTAATGGAAGCTATATTTTTTGCCACTGGAGTGAATTTGACCTGCTTACTAGATGTGATTAGTAAAGTAGCGATTAGGAAAGCACCACCATACTTATAAATATAATTCCTACAAGACTTACGAATATCGACCTTATTACAGACTGTTGAGAAGAATAAGGTGAATATATTGAAAATAACTGACTAATTTGATTTGATGAATAAATGGCCTCTAACAAAAAGGTTAAAAATATATTTACTTCGATTATTTCCTTATATTAATTCAAGACATCTAACAGGCTATTAACGGGAATGAAAATTCCTTATAAGCAGATTATAAAACGAAAACCAGGAAGTATTAGTCCAACTATTTTCCCCGCGACTATCGTGACTGATTCGGTCTGTGATTACAACAAGTTAGCGATGCCCTGCTGTAATTACTATTCATCATTTAAAGCCAGTAATCTTAATTATTAAAATACTTGGTATTACGTTGTCTTGCCTATCTCTAAAACCAAAGTAATTTCTTCATAAAGAAAGCCTAGACCTCTGCTAAATAAAAAAACATATTGACCAAACAACAAATGTACTCTATATTTTCTTCTTAATAAGTTCTCATAATTGTGCGAGGCAAAAAAATGTTAACGGATCGTCAACAAGACACTTACAATTTTATTGTTCATTATTTTGAAGAGCATCAGCGTGCCCCCTTATTATCCGAAGTCGCTCACGGCATTGGCCTGTCTTCACAGGGCTCGGTTCATAATTACATTCAAGCGCTAGTTAATGAGGGTTTGGTTGAGCGTATCGTGGGTAGATCGCGCGGCTTACGTTTAGTCGATCAACATAATGAGCCGGAGAGAATTTCTGTCACTTTACCTTTATTAGGTAAAGTAGCGGCAGGACGATTAATCGAAGCTGTACCTGATGAATCTGAAATAGATTTGGGTGATATGTTTAGTGGTAGTGGTCGCTTTGTATTAAAAGTAAATGGTGATTCGATGATAGATAAAGCCATCATGTCAGGTGACTATGTGGTGCTCCAAGAGCAGCGTACAGCGAATCATGGAGATATTGTGCTGGCGTTGGTTGACTTTCATGATGCGACCTTAAAAACATTACTTATCAATAATGATGGAACAGTCACATTACAGCCCGCCAATGCTGATTACGACCCAGTTACACTTCCTGCTGAACGGGTAATGATCCAAGGTGTGGTGGTTGGACAACTCCGTACCTATTCTTAATGCCTGTTAATGCAAGTGGAACGAATATCACAACCATGGCAAAGGTGCATTATTCTCATCGATATGAACTGTTTCTTTGCTCAAATAGAGCAACAAGATAATCCTTTCTGGCGTAATCGACCTGTAGCGGTTACTAACGGCAAGCAAGGTACCACTATTATTACCTCGAGTTACGAAGCTAGAAGCTATGGCATTAAAACAGGTATGCGTCTCAAAGAAGCATGGCAACTCTGTCCTGAACTCATTCAAGCAGCCTCACGACCACAGCGTTATGCAGAAATATCGACTAACATTATGGTGGCACTGGAAAGTATTACGCCTGATTTAGAAGTTTATTCGGTTGATGAAGCGTTTCTGGATGTGACCCATTGCCAAAGTCTATTAGGTTCACCTTTTGAGATAGGACGATTAGTTAAGGAGACCGTTAGTAAGGTATCAGGTCTAACCTGCAGCGTTGGTATTAGTGGAGATAAAACCACGGCTAAATATGCGGCTAAACTTAATAAACCTGATGGTCTTACTGTCATTGAGCCATGGCATGCCGAAGTAACTTTGGCACCATTACATGTTACTGAACTAAGTGGTATCAATAAGGGCACAGCAGCTTTCTTAGCTCAATATGGGGTGGTTTATTGTGGTGATATGAAACATATTCCGATCAGTATTCCAGCCAAACGCTTTGGTAATTTAGGCCGACGACTATGGCTAATGGCGCAAGGTAAAGATCCTGATATTGTGCGAAGCAATGTACAAGCACCTAAAACAATTGGTCATGGTAAAGTCATGCCACCACAAACAAAAGACCTCACTACCATCCTGACTTACTTCCAACACATGAGCGAGAAAGTTGCAGCAAGGCTCAGAAAACATCATTTTAAAGCCAGTCATTTTTATATCGGACTTAAAACCGAACAAGGCTGGTTACAAACAAAAGCCAAGTTAAGCCAAGCCACGGATGATGGACAAACTCTGTTTACACAATGCCGCCAGTTCACCATGAAGCACTGGCAAGGGCAGGGAGTATGGCAAGTACAAGTGACGGCACTAAATCCGAATTGTGAACAACAAGCTGATTTATTTGCAGAAACAGATCACAAGCAACAACGAGAAAAGCTAAATATCGCCATAGATGAAATTAATCAACGTTATGGTGAATTTGCTGTGGCACCAAGTAGATTAATTGATCGCAGTGCTATGCCTAATGTCATCGCGCCATCTTGGAAGCCAACAGGGCATAGGAAAACAATTTAATGTGCGGTGCTGTGTATTTTGAACATCAAGGTCAGGTATTGAGACAGTATTTTCCTAATCCCAAAGCAGTGCTTCCTGTGCAAAAGAAAGACGGTAGCCTGATATTAATGCCTTGGGGCAGACGGCAAAGCCAGAGGAGCAATCTGCCGTTGGGTGGTTGGGCACGACTAGATTCGATTTATGGCGGACGTTGGGATAAATATTTCCCACAACCACTCAAAATACCTGTTTTTAGCTTTATGGAAAAAGACTTCGAAGGCAATAGTCATTGGTATGACCTTAATAAAGGTCAATATTTACAAGGATTACTGGCTAGCGATAATAACGAACAACGCATTTATGTCGTGACTATTGAGCCTGAAATAGAAGATGCCAATATTCATCATCGCTGGCCAAGGGTTATTCAACTGGGTGAAAAGAGCTTAAGGAGCTTATAAACCTAAGAATTTAAATTAAGAGTGGCCAAGCAGCTAATGTAGAGACTAAGCATGTAAATTAGCTTATCTTCGTTACTTAAATTTAGCGTCAATCTTCATTTCAGGTTGATTATTTAATTAATGTTGCTACGATTGCATGTCAATAATTAAGGAGCTTGTTATGGAAACGTGGTATTCAATAGAAATGACTGATGGTGATGTAGCAAAAACAACAATGCAAAGGATCATGGATGCTTTTATGCCGAAATATATAGGCGCAGGTCGACCATTGGATATGGCGGTATTTTCTAGCCATGATGCCGCATCAAATACATGGACAGTTTATTTTTCACCAAAAGCGATGAGCCTAGCAATGCGATTTGGGGCCAGCTGTTTTGAAGATAATTTTGTTAATCAAGACTTGGCATTACTTGTTGGTGATGCCAGAAGTATGGATATTTTGTTTCCCGATGCTAAAGCTAAAATAAACTAGGTTAAATCATCATTCTCGCGTTTATTGGTTGCAAGGTTTTTTTCAAGCGTTCAAGCGAGAAGTTATTTGCAAAAAGTATCATTTCCACATATGAATAGTGTATCAGCGGCCTAGGTCACTGATGCATTTTCACACTTAACCTTTAGTCGGAATATCTATATCTGTTTGCAATAATTTTTGAAACTGTGGATTATCTAGCAGTGACTTGAAAACAGGATCTTTGATAATCTCTTCAGCAGCCATACCTTCAGCATCACCAATAGCTTTTTCCAGGTTCAACAAGGCTTCATTAGGCTGATTTAGTAGGGCATAGGCGCCAGCTAATTGATAGAAAGCATGTTTATTTTCAGGGTCAATCACTAAGGCTTGATTAGATAAGTTAATAGCCCATTGGGGCTCATTCATCTCTAAGGCCAAATCTGCTTTATACGTCATGGCTTCTGTATTTTCTGAGTCAATTTCTAAAATCTGATCATAAATATTGAGACGATTGCTGAGAATTTGTTCCTGGCCAGCTTTTAACCACAGACTATGGATATCTTGATGTCTAGACAATAGTTTTTGGGCACGGTTGATACCGATGGATTTACTGTGTAGCTCTTGTTCAAACTTTTCGAGTCGAGCTTCATATTCGGAAATAACTTTGTTGACTTTATTATCTGCCAAGTTAAGTACTTTGTCCCTTATTTCGCGGATAGAATTCCAACCGACTAAAAGTAACACGGAACTTATTCCGGCAATCAAATAGAAAAAATAGGTCACGGTATCAGTAGCATAACCTACTGCACGCGTTGTAGCTGTTAGCTCGCGATTGACCACTTCTTTAGTCATATCAACATGCATGGTGTTCATGTCTACACGCAATTGCCTGAGCTCATCCATCACATATCGCTCTACAAAAGGGTTATACATGGGCTCAGTTAGTTTTGTTACGTCTTGAGTCTCCTTGACATGCACTTGCGCGGCGTAGTTGATAGGGGAGACGAGACAGAGAATAGTAAAAAATATTAATGTTCGCATATGGCTTTTCCGTGGTCATGAATTTCTATTAAGCTGGTATGCAGCGCTTTAATGGTTTTCTCATAATCGCTTTGATTGACAAAAAACTGCATTTCCACTTGGCGGATGTTTTGATGCATGGCTTCGACGTTGATGTTGTGGTTGAACATTGTCTGCACTGATCTTGCCAATAAACCTTTGATACGCATATCACTGCCCATTACTGAGGCCAACGAAACTTTACTGGTATTAACGGCTACGGTCGGCAGTTGATGTTTAAATTGCTCTGCAAGACGTTTAGCTTTTTTGAGCGAGGTGTTCAAGAAAACGGTAATGGTATTGGCATTAAAGTCTTTAGTAATGACCTTACATTTCAAACGAGCAGCCATATCAATTAGAATTTTTTCATAATGGCCTTGCTGCCCCACCATTTCTTGATCAAACATTTCTAATGCAATCAAATGCTGCATGCCGGCAATGATTTCTACTTGTGGTGATTCGCTGATGTAATCATCGGTGATCAACGTGCCGTGATGTTCTGGTTCAAAGGCATTTTTGATCCGCAGTGCTATTTTAGCCTGACGCAGGCCTTTTGCAGCATGGGGATGAATCGCTTCCATACCGAGATTAGCCAGCTGATCGGCAATGTCGTAGTTGGTCTTACCAATTGGAATAGCTTGCTCTTCGCCAACCAAGCGAGGGTCTGCGCTACTTAGATGATATTCTTTATGAATGACGGCTTCGGTTGCTTTTAAAAGAACCGCAATTCGACTGAAGGTCATTTCACTGTAGCCGCGATCAAAGCTGTCCATCAGGTTTTCACGACAGTGTGCATAACCAGTCACGATCGGTAATATTTCACTGAAGTCTATACCTTCTAAGTTTTCAGTAATGACATTATCCAAGGGTTGTTTATCTTCAGACTCCCAGCCGGTCAAATCTATAAAGCAGGTATTGACGCCTTCATTTTTGAGTAATTGGCTTAGGTTCCACGCACTGTGTGCCTCACCAATACTCGCTAATAATTCGCGTACGGTCAGCAAGTGATCATCTAATGAAAAGTGGCCATGGCTACAGAGAACTTGCAGGTGATTTAATAGCTGTTTGGTCTTAGCGATGCGTTCGCTAATAAAGTCATTGGCTAATGCTAATTGCGCTTTATCTGTGAAGAGGTTGTAGTTGATTTGAGTAAGTTTCAGACCAAGTTGTTGAAAGGCGAGCACCCAATCACTTTTATTATCATTATGTGCAAAAAGTCCATATACACCAGGCTGTCCGGTTTTTTTATGCTCTAACAGATCATCGGTGATGCCGCTATAGGCGGAAACAACGAGTACGCGATGATAAGGATTGTTTGAATAGAGAACAATATTATCTCTGACGGCAGGGTAGTCACTCATTGAGGTGCCACCAATTTTTTCTATACTTAACTTCTTATTTGGAGTATTTGACATGCTATTTGCAGTAATTATCCTGTTTGGCATTTAAGAATGATCAATCGTGACCATTCTTAAATACAGTTAATAAATATTCTGAACTACTTAATCTGTTTCCAGTAATAGATAGGAACCATCTTTATCATGGGTTTCACGACCCGTAACAGGTGGGTTGAAGACGCATACCATACGCATACCAACGCCTTTATTGGCACGTAGGGTATGCTGGTCATTGTCATTCAGCGCATACACCGTGCCTTCGCGGATAGGATGAACCTTGCCATTTTTCTTTTCGACAATTTCGCCTTGGCCTTCTATGCAATATACCGCTTCAAGGTGATTTTTATACCAAAGGTTAAGATCTTCGCCTTCTTTTATTAGCGTGTCATGTAGTGAAAATCCCATGCCATCACTGGCAAGCAATAAACGACGGCTAGTCCATTGTGCGGCATCTACATCAGCATCAGTACCGATGACATCATCATAGAGATTTTTAACAATCATTACACAAGCTCCTTGGTTAGGTTAACTGGATTCTCCAGGACTTTGGCGATAGCCTTTTCTAAAATATCAAAGCCTTCGTTGATCAACTCTTCAGTAATGATTAACGAGCCTAAGAATTTAATAACATCGCCAGCAGCACCAGCGGTTTCAATAATCAAACCATCTTCAAAGCATTGTGCACAAATTGCTGAGGTGATGTCAGGTTCTTTGAATTCAGCACCCCAAATCATACCGTGGCCACGTATTTCACGAACTTGTTCGGCAAAACGTAGCGCTAGACTCTGCATGCGTTTTTCGACAAGTTTTGCTTTAACTTTGATTTCTTTTGAGAAGGTATCATCTGACCAATAGGTATCAATGGCAACAGTAGCAGCCACGAACGCAAGGTTATAACCACGGAACGTTCCAGAATGTTCACCAGGACTCCATTTATCAAGTTCTGGTTTAAGAAGTACCATTGCCATTGGTAGACCACCACCAATAGATTTGGATAGGGTGACGATGTCAGGTTTGACTCCCGCTCTTTCAAAGCTGAAGAAATCACCTGAACGGCCATTACCAACTTGGATATCATCGACAACCATTAAGATGTCAAAATCATCACAGATTTGACGCAAGTCTTTCAGCCACTGTTCACCAGCGACATTAATTCCGCCTTCAGCTTGAATGGTTTCCAAAACGATAGCAGCAGGTAGCTCAGTACCACTAGAATCATCACCTAAAATCTTTCTTAGATAGGCAATCGTGTCGACTTTATCACCCAAATAATCATGAAAAGGTATCTGGGTAGTGTAGCCAGGAACACCGTAGCTTTCATCATGGTAGTAACTGTTACCAGTGATGCTCAATGAACCTAATGACATACCATGAAAGCCGTTGGTAAATGACATGATTTGCTTACGGCCTTTGACTTTACGAGCAATTTTAAGCGCTGTTTCAATGGCATTGGTGCCTGTCGGACCAACAAATTGCAGTTTGTAATCTAGGTCGCGAGGCTTGAGAATTTTGAAAACAAAGGCTTCTATAAATTCGCGTTTAGCAACCGTACCCATATCTAAAGCATGACCGATACCATCATTATTTAGATAGGTAATGATAGCTTCATTGATTTTAGGATTGTTGTGGCCGTAGTTTAACGCGCCGGCACCAGCAAAAAAGTCTACATAGCGCTTTCCTGATTCATCCCAAATTTCAGCCATTTTAGCTTTGTTGAAAATAACGGGGAAAGAACGGATGTAACCACGAACTTCAGATTCGTATTTGTTGAATATTGATAATGTCATGTTGTATTCCTTTAAGAAAAATAAGGGATTAATTTTGTATTGTCAGAAGCTCTAATAATATAGAGGTCTTCGGCCTCATGATTTTCCTCGCCAAAATGTGCTTCATTTATGAAGGGTGAGGTATTCATGATGAGCCCGTGCGTTTTCGCAAACGAGGCAAATAGGCCTTGTGATGCTTTGTTAGATGGGCTGATGGTGCAGGCTAGCTCGGTCATTTCTGAGTCGCTGGGTTGATTTTTAATCAGAGCTAGCAACATTGCTTTAGCTAAACCACGACCACGCGCACTTTCGGCAATAGCAACCTGCCAAACAAAAAGAGTTTGGGGTTTGTCTGGCTGATAGTAAGCAGATAAAAAGCCTATGATCAATCCATCCTGTTCGACAACGATACAAGTATCTGCAAAATGCGAGGCTTGTAAAAAATACAGATAACTGGAGTTTAAATCTAAAGGGGGGGATGCTTTGATCAGCTGGTAAATAGCGTGGCCGTCGTTCAGCACGGGATTGCGAAAGTTGAGGTCGTTATGCGAGTTTTGGATTATTTTCTCCATAATTTAAATAGATGCAATGCTTTTAAAGTTGATGATTAAGGCTTTAACCAATCGTCGCCATTAACGGCGTATGTGTAACTGGAAATAGGAACGATGGAATATGAGTAAGCGGCAACCGATGCCAAATCAGGCTGATTTGAGATGTCAGAAGAGAGCCAAATAATTGGTAGGGTTTGAGTCGACCAAAATGGTCTGAGCGAGAGGAGAGGTGATGGCTAAGCGTTGGTGACTGTGTATGAACTACTGAAATAAAGATAAAACTGACCTTTAAGTGTTGTGAATATCTAATCCATTATAGCAAAAATATATCTATTTATCAATATGTTAGGTTTTACGTCGCCATTAATAGAGTATAAGCAGTTGTTTTTTATAAAGGTTTTAAGGGATGTTGTCTAGACTGATTCTAACCAAAATGGTGCAATAAAACGTAGTGTTTTAATGGCTCAGGTTAAGGCTGGTCGAAATTATAGGAATGTGAGCAAGTAAATGATCGTGAATCACCCGATAATTCATTGGGTGATTCACGATTACATTTATTCTAACTTGAAATCATCAAGCAACATGTTGTTAATCGATGCTGGTCGATATTATTACCACTTCAACTGCAGACGAGAATAATAACTGGTATCTAGCTTCTCACGACCGTTAGCTGGCAAACTCTTATAGTCGTTACGAAGACCAAATCTTAAGTTCCAGTAATTTGAGAAGCCAATTGGAATGTTTACACCTGAATCATGCGTTAGCAGAAAATCAGAAAAATCAGTAATAGCAGGAGTATAGGTTAAATGATTGGTCATTTTCGCCCAGTCTACAAATTGCCATTTGTGTGATAAACCAAAATCTAATGTCGGTGAGCTTTCATTGGTGCCATCAGTAAAGCTTTCATAGCGGTAACCAAGACCTGAACGCAACTCAAGAGAATGTTTATCTTCGTTAAATACGCGATAATTCAAACCTGAACCAAATATGGTACGTAATTCAAGATTCTCGAAATCATCTTTTTCAACTTCTCCACGCACATACCAACCCCAAGGATCAGCAAAATAAGCCGTGTATTCTGAACCAAAGATAATTTCGTTAGCCGTATCAACCTCGTTTTTGCTTTCTTTATCCAATGAGGCGTAAAACTTTAAGGTATCTTCTGGGCTTTCAAGTACTGCCGCTAATTTAACACTGGCGCCAAATTGGTCTGAATTACCTTTTTTACCGACGATGTCGAGAGCTGCCTCATAAGACCATTTTCGTTTTAACGCATCACGTTCTTGTTCAGTTCTTACAAGCTGAGGATCATTCGCTTCTGGCTGCCAACCTTCGGCAATGGAAGAGGTTTTAGTCGTCATAGTCGCATCTTGACCAGTGATAACCAACTGTCCATCACCATCATGATGAACTTGACCCTCAAGCGTCGTGCCGCTTTTTAATCGCACAAATACCGTTTCATCGGTATCAAATCCTTTTATTTGATTACGCTTAAGCGTTAGAACACCAGCATAGCTAGTTGCTAGCGTGATGCTTGTTTCAGATATAGATTTAATTGTACCCGTTAAGACGCTACCATCGAGAGTTTCGACTTGATCAATGGCATAGCTAGAGGCAGGCATCGTCATACAACAGACGAGTGCGAGTATTGTTTTTCTCATGTACGGAAAATCCTTGCTTAAATTAATGCCTATTAAAGGCATTCAAATATCAATGGTGATTGAGATAGAGGCATTTGATAACGCAATAAAAATGTTAGACAGTTTTATTGATGAGCCATTAAGTAATCTGATGTAACATATCGATTTAATCAACCCCGAATTAGCATGTAGCGTTGAATTGTTGATATGTATCAATTTGGTTTAAAGCAACAACCACGTTGTTATTTGCGTATTCCAGACCAAGGTTGCCACTGATTCCAGAGCAAAGTTGCCACCCAAACCATTTTAAAGTTGCCACCGATTCCGGTGAACGTTGCCACCCCTAAAAGGGGCAAATAAAACAACACGGACTA
>Ga0209491_10008262_pt1 | contig 13293 bp, 14 predicted proteins | sample BON02_FD_187213 | JGI IMG/M metagenome (GOLD analysis project Ga0209491, IMG submission 187213) | Freshwater microbial communities from Lake Bonney liftoff mats and glacier meltwater in Antarctica - BON-02 (SPAdes) (version 2) | ecosystem: Environmental > Aquatic > Freshwater > Ice > Glacier... | reverse complement strand
GCCATTACTGATGAGAACGGGATGCAGCAGTACTTTAGCGGGTTGGCGAAGGACAAACAGGAGAAGATTCTCAACTCCGCACTTCTGGTCTACGAATGTGAAGGGACCGAGTCCGAAATCAAAGAATGGTTCAGAACCATCAACATTGTTGGGGTACCGCTGAACAATCAAGAACTTCTCAACGCTGTCTACTCGGGGCCGTTCGTCACTTTGGGCAAAGAAGAGTTCAGCAACACACAAAACTCAAACGTCCAAAAGTGGAGTGCCTACGTCAGTGGCAGCGTCAATCGCCAGGATTTTTGGGAGCGGGCGCTCGAATGGACGAGCGGTGGCAAAGACAAAGTGGGCGACTACATGAGCCGTCACCGTTTCGATACAAGCATCAACGAGGTTAAGACGTACTTCACCACAGTTATTGACTGGGCGTCTTCAGTGTTCTTAGAGGTGGAAAGTGAAATGCGTGGGTTGGAGTGGGGTCGACTCTATGAGGCCTTCCATGGGAAGTCATACAACCCCAAGGAAGTCTCAAAAGCAGTAAAGGAGCTTTACGGGGACCCCTACGTAAAGAGCAGGAAGGGCATCTGGGAGTTTGTGCTCGGAGGCTCCACAGAGACCAGGCTGCTCGAAGTAAGAGTGTTCGATGACGCGACTAAGAAGTCTGCTTATAAGGCTCAGGGCCTTGAGTCAGAGGTGAGAGGCGTTTCAAACTGTCCATTATGCGCCTTGGGCCACGATGCCAACCAGTCCAAGGTTTGGATGTTGAATGAGATGGAGGCGGACCACGTCGCTGCATGGAGTAAGGGCGGAAAAACAACTCCTGAAAATTGCCAGTTACTCTGCAAAACTCATAACCGCGCCAAGGGCAACAGGTAAAGGTTGCTTACCTTGGGCTTCCAAGTTGAAGGGGCCTTTGTCAGTAACAATAAGTTGCTCCATTTAAACGTTCAGGTCTTTACCGTTCCTGTGGATAACTCGAAACAGGATTGACGCCAACGAGGCATTCTTACTGCATGAAAATACTCTGCTTAGTTTGTGAACTCTGGTTAGTTGAACTATTTATCAAAGGTGGTGAAGTCAACTACTGGTGTGAGCGCTGCCATCAAGATGCCATGTCGGAGAACGAGCAAATCGCCGCGAGTGCCAAGCAATCGTCACCAATGATGGACCCTCGGCTCTCTGAGGGCTCTCTAAAGCCGCCCTGCCTTCAAGTCGCGGTCAACGATTACGCTTATTGACTAGTCGGCTGACAAGCCTATAAATTCGTTCAGCCTCGCTGCAATGGCTGCTCTGCGTTTAGTAATGAACTGCTCGAAATCTTCGGCTGCATCGAGTCCATGAGAAAAGTCAACCAATTGCCGCCCCATGACCTGAGCGGAAAAGTCTGTTTTATATTCGCTAGGCGCTCTGTCGCTAATTATTTTGTTGGTTTCTGAGCCAATAAATGCCAAGTTCGCAATATCGTCAACCTGTCCGCTACTCAGGTTCGGCTTTTCTCGCCGCAGATAAGCCTTAGGGAAAAGGTGGTGATATTCAATGGCGTCTGCTTTTCCAGCATGATTAGCGCCTATTTTTAGAGACGTCTTCCAGTCTCGCGCCTCCGCAGCCCTAAAGGCCAGAAACATAGTCTTAAACGCCCCACTTCGAGAGTTTCGACCCACTAGGTCCTCTGGGCTGAACGCAAGTCGTCCAAATTGTTGCGACAGTCGCTGGCTTAGAGCCATTGCGTCACCACCATCTCGGAGAGTCGCAAGGTCTTGGTCGAGTAGCGATTCGGACGAGCCGCGCGAGTAGCGACCTTTAGCGTTGGCGCTTAGAAACCAGCTCCTGAATGCCTGCGACTCTTCATTAGAAACTTGATAATTGAGCTTGTCTGCCCAATAAGCGGTGGTTATAAGCACCAAAGGTGAAGACAGAAGTTTTTGGCTGTCTATGTCCAGGTTATTCTTTGCATAGTTCAGCGCATGAGTGAACGCTATGCGAGTGCGTTCCCACCCCTCTTGGAGCTGGTCAAGCTTGATTCCATTTATCACTGCAAACTTTGACTGATTCGTTGTGATGGACACTAGAGTTCGAACGAAAATGCCCAGTTCTAACTGGAAACCAAGCCCATTCACCTCTTTTTGATAAGCTCTAAAAATTTCAAGTGACCCACGCCATCTGGCTGTGATTTGCGCCAGAGCGAGGTCTGAGCCCCTGAGCTTAGCCCCCAGCGAATTTACCCGAACAAAAATCTCAGTCACTTCCTCGTAAGATTTTGTTCTCTCCAGAATGTCCATTCGGTACTGGTAGTCGGCGATTGCCCTGACTGCCTTCAGTCGGTCCGCGTAGCGTTGATAGCGTGGGTCATCCCAGCCACTTAGACCAGAACTTTTTAGAATGTCCGAGTCGGGTAATTTGAAAATATCCGACACGTTCACCCAATTTTTGTGGGATTTGAGAGCACTACTAGAAACTACGAACGTCATGCGCCTAAAGCGCTCCTGAAGGTCCATGTCCTGGACATCATCAGGTTCGACGTCCTCTTCAGAATCCTCGTAAACGTCCGTAACGTAAGAGACCTCGTCTGGGTGGTCGAGATTAAAGAGGATTTCGATAGGTTTTTTACGGCCTTTCACCGAAACAGGTAGCCCACGCAAAACTGCAGATAAAGAGGTCAGGCGTTGCTGGCCGTCGAGCAGTAGAAGCGGTCTAACGGCTGAGGTTACGCTTGTCTCGATAGCAAAATTCGTGGTGGCGACAATCTCATCGGATTCCCAAGCCAGGATGACACCCGAAGGGTACCCGCGATAAAGAGAGTCAAGCAGGTCTCGCACTCTCGTTGCACGCCAAACGTACTCTCGTTGCATCTCTGGTAGTCGGAGCTCTCCCCGTTCAACCATGCCAACTAAAGAGTTAATCGTGAACTCAGCTTTAGCCATAAATAATCTCCCCCTAAGACTCTAGGGCAGAGAAATCACATGACAGCTGGCGTGCATTGAAATCCTAGAAAAAAAGTCAAGCAGTTTTCAGTCAGGCCTTGAGTCGAGCCTAAGCACTTCCGCTCGAGACCAGTTGTCGAACTTGGTGAATCATCACTATCTCGAAGGGGGTAGCTGGACTGTCAGAGACTCGCAAGTGACGAAGTTCATTTGCACAGGAATCTACCGAGAAGGCGCGAATGCAGATGAGAAGCTTGCACCGCGCAAATATGGCAAAGTTGGCCTATGACCTAACCACTACCCACAGAATTGTTGAGATAGGCCAAAATTACTGTAAAGCTGGTCGAACAACTGCTCTCCATTTGATGGAGAGCCGTTCGAGATGTACCCCTTCAGGTCCAGACTGAGCTCACTCATTTTGTCAAGCCAAGAGGCGTCTGAGCCAGTTTTGGTCGCCGCAATCCCGCTCCAAACGGCGGCTGCAGATGTGAGAGTGTTCGCCGCCGCCCTAGGAGAAGCGGTACCACGGTCAAACATTCTCTGAACAGAGGAAATCGCGCTATTAATTGAGCTGCACTCCGCGGACGAGAGTGTTGTGGGTGAATTCTGGGACTGAGGGGCGGTTGTGCTCCCGAGCGGTCTGACTTGGCTCGTCCCAACCTCGCCAGAGTCAGCGATTTCCTCGTTATTTGACGCGGGAGCGAAAATGATGATGCCCACAAAAAGGCAAAACAGACTGACCGAGGCAACGAACGCCTTGTTCTTCCAGAGGGAAGTATTCGCGGGGAGTTTTCCATCAAGGCGAACATAGCCTGGACTCGAGAATGAGGACGAGCTAGCGCTCACCTGCCGAAATTGCTCTCGAGGCATAAAGGCCAGGAGTATGGCCTCGAAGATTCCAAGGAGCAGGGGAATTCCTGACCAGAAAAATACTAAGTAGAGAATTCCAAGTCCATTTTTGCCAAGGTAAAACTTGTGTGCGCCAAAGGACCCAAGCACTAACGCAAGAGAGACCGCCAACCACTTGGACTTATCTGGATACTGAGCACCGATGTTGGCTTTCTCATGGCCCAAAACTGGGACCTGATTTCTAACCTCTGGACGGACTTTAGTCTCTTGCCCGCAGGAGCTGCAGAATTTCGCCGAGTCCTGAACTTGCGTCCCACACTTACTGCAATACATGTGTCCATCCTTTTTTTCGACACCCGCGCGTGCAATTCGAGCAGGGCTGGTTCCTTTCCTCCAGGATTCCACCGCAATCGCTGCAAAATTTTCCTGGCATGTCCATTACGTCACATTTGGCACAGTACATCACTTCATCCTTATTCACTGTCTCCCTTAAGCCTCATCTACAGACTGAGGCTATTCTCTTCCCTAAGCCGCAAGCAGAGAATAAACGCCGAGAAGAGAGTTGAAGACACCTAGAATTAAGCCCGCAATGCTCTTGCCTTTTCCTGTGTCAGCAATCCCCTCTCTAGCCAGTTCACTTGACTTTGACAATGCCAACGATGCAGTAATAACGGCCGCGATGGAGAAAACTAAAAATTCAAACAGAAAGACGCTCACAATTCCCAAAACCAGTGACACAGTAGAGAGGCTGTTTTTTTTAGGAATCAGGTTCGAAGCTGCAGATGCTGGCTTTGCCGCTTCTGGGCTGGAAGTCTTGATTGGTTGCGAACCCTCGGGTTTATCACTGGCTCGAACCTGAGTGCCGCAGCTGGGACAAAATGAATCACTATCTAAAGCAGAAGCGCCGCATTGTGGACAAAACATTATCCTTACCCCCAATCCTCATCCCTAACCTAGCAAACTACCGCCCAGCAGACCAAAGTCCTAAACGCAGTTCGGAACGCCCAGAAGGGTCGACTTAATAGATGGTTAGGACGACATCATTCCAGTTGCTCTCGGAAGCTCAAACAATGAAGCGAGCATCCAAGTTTTATTCGGGCCGTGCAACAGACACAAATTGACCTCCGTCTAGAGTCTCCAGCAGTTGAACCTCTTAGTACTTGGATTTTCTAGATTCAGGCTGGATGCTAGAAAATCAAAGACGACAGAGCCGAAGTGCTCTTAGCTCTCGGAGCCCTCCTCATCAGCTGGTGCGCTTAGCACGCTAAAAAGTTCGTCTAATTTGGAGAGTTGGCTTGGATAGATAACCAGCAAATCAATACCGTACCTTTCAGCGAGCTGCTGCTTGAGTCTCATTTTCTCGTCGTACTCAATATTTCCAGTCATGCCCGCAAATTCAATCACGGTAGTGCCAATCAGGAAATCCCCCCTCATCTCTCCAAACTCTGTCAGCCCCTCGACCCCTGTCAAGTCCGCGTAATGAGGCTCTCGAGCATGAGGGACGCCCTGGCTAAAGAGGTGCTCGCAAATGTCCCGTTCGCCCATTGAAAGGCATACGTGCCCGCAGCTAGAAATCGATTTTTTCCCTCTAGCCTTTGGATTATAAGAAATCTTCTCTAGGCCAGATGCAGTTATGAAGTGCAAGTCTGATTCAAAGCCGCAGAGGTCTCTGGGCATGGCCACGGTGATTGAAACAAGTTCACGCAGTCTCTTAGGATTAGCTCTTCTCATGTCCAAGTTGCGCAAGAGAGCATTTCCTGCAATTGCGCTCCTCCAGAAGGGAAACTTCAGCTCTGCGACGGCGAGGATAAAGCCTTGCATCGCTTCGGAAACAACTTCATTCTCCGATTTACCCTCATTAAAGAGCGGCTCGAAATTGTAATCAATTACTTTCAAGCACCAAGCACAAACTTCATTCGGGACATTTAGACTCAGGTTCCGTGCCAAATCTGGCTTTACTTTTTTCTCGCAGAGAATGCAGACGTTGTCATCAAAATGGATACAGTCGTCTCGCCGTTCATTGAGCTCATCGATTATCTCCAGAAGCAGCTGCATTAGCGTGGTGTGCGAATCGACAACCTGCTGTTCACGCCCCCTACTGCGATTTACTTTAATGTTCCATTTCTTTGAGCAACGTTGGAGTTCATCAAAGAAACCAGGCACAAGAGTCTCAAAGTAGATGGCCTTCGTTCTCATAAGGTGGTCATATATTCCAACAAAAAGGTGTTCGGGTCTTTCGTAAATGCTTCTCTTTCCAGAACCCATCCCGCCACCCAGGTCGGCTTGCAGATATTTCCACCACAATCCTTGTTGCTCGGAGAGGATTGTTCTCAACGCAAATGAGTTCTCAAGCAGGTAATTTGCCATCTCAACTCTGAAGTCGCGGATTCGCCCTTGGTACCAGTACTCCCACCCTGACGCATGATTTGCTTGGTCTCGTTTAGGGCATCCGTCCTTATGTAGCAACCAGTCGAAAAGCACCGAATCTGAGTGGTCAATTGAGTATTTACGGCTTCCTGCTCTCAATTTGATGGTTGTCCAGAATATGTAGTGCCCCACATCTTCTGATTGCTGAAATTTGGCTTCGAATTTCTGTCTGAACGGCTCGAGCAGCTCGCGCTTCCGTTTGAAATCCTCCCAAAATGGGTAAAGATGCCCTTCGGGGTAGCCATACTCGTCATTCTCAAACTTCGGAGGTGAGTATTTCGCCACAAATGGGTAAATGTCGGGCCGTAAAGGCGGCAATGGCTCCGCCTTTTGTTTGCCGAGGTTGAATAACCATCGCCATAAGCTTCCCAGCATTTCTATTCCCTTTTTTTACTATGCCCAAAGACTACCTGTGGTGACTCCCAAGGCTACTTTCGGGGACACCCTGCCGAGTCGACGCAAACAATCCCTTCCACTTGGATGTCAGCAAGCCTGGCTGCGGCGGTGCCCAGGGAATTGAAGAGTGCCTACAGAAACTCGCGGTCTTGCGCGAAAAAGGGCTGCTAGACGAGCAAGAGTACAAGGCATCCAAGGCGAAATTGCTTGGTTTGTGATGCGGCCAATCGACACTTACTCAAAGCCGTCTAGGTAAAAACTTCTTGGAAATGGAGCAGTTTGACCGAGTATTTTTACCCCTCAGAATGCCACTTTCCTTTGCATAAACAGTTTTTACTCAATCTCACCCGAGTGAGAGTCAGGTAATCTAAGGGATGTTCGACTTTCTAAGAACTTGAGGATTTGGTGCCTCGGGTTTCTGCTCTTGAAATTCCGAGGAGCGCCCCATAAACACAGAAACACACTTCTTTTTAACTCCCTATAGAAAAAAGGATATTTATATAAGAAGTTGGATTTTGCTGTGTATCTGTGTTTAGGAGGCTCACATGAGACGCGCTTTGAATGAGACCCCTGTGTAGCCTCGCTCTCTAGAGCCAGGGCTTGAGGTAAGCCATTTATCTTGGATGACATCGCTGCCACGCTCTTCAAGCTCTGAGTAGAACTGACTCCTGGAATCAATCTCCAGTTTTCTTTCACTACAAAACTCCAAATAGGAATCCCTTAATTGATTTTTTCCAATTGGAGACCTGAAGTCTGCAGAGAACTCAATGCATTCGTTGATAAAGAACGCCGAAGAATTGCAACTGTACTCATAATTCTCCAGAGCTTTCCTAGAGGCCTCTGGCTCACTAAACCCTCTATTACTTTTTGCATGCGCTAAACCCTTTACAGCTTTGACCAAAACTCCTTCGAGCTCCGCGCGCAAGCGTGACTCGATGTCCAGGTCAGGTGGGCCTTGAATTCTCCTGGTCATTGGGACTATGAGCCACCGTCGAAACCAACCGTGAGCGACGTCTCGGCTTTGGGGTATTTTGTTCCCAGAAAACAACATTGTTGCCTCATTGGTGAAATTGAAAGGTTGCCCATTCTTACGCTCCGCGTAGAGTGAATCGTCTCCAGTCATCCTCTTGATTTCTCCCGTTGCATTGAAAGTGAACCTATCGATATCACCGCAGACGTTTAAGGTCTTCCCAAATAGCTCAGCAGAGGCAAACCTGTTGACAGAGATTATTTTGGGGTCTATCGCGCTAATGGCCGAATCTGGGAGCGCTGAGCTGCATAGCCTGAGAAAGGTCCCTTTCCCATTATTTCCACCTCCGATGAGGAGAATCATCTTTTGAAATCCCATCCCTGGGTACCAACAAACACCGATGATTTCCCACAACAGCGTGTGTAGCTCGGAGTCGAACGTCGAGGCCATCCACTTATCCACCTCTGGGCAAGTGGCCTCTGGATTCCATGAGATGTCCAGCTGGATAGGCGAATAGAAATTCGGGTTATGTGGAACCAGTTCCTGCGTGCTCCAATCCAACATGCCATTTTTGAGATTTAGATACTTCGATGGGCCGAGTCCCACTATTTGCGGCTTTCTGGCTTGCACTAGAGAAACGACTTGATTGACGTACTCTTTTCGATATTTATCGCCAGTGCAGAACAGGACTCGACGCGTTAGCTCGTCCATGCCATCTGGACACCAGACGCCGCTGCTGTAATACCAAATCTTTTTACCCCTGTCCACGGCGAACGGGCCGAGCATCTCAGTTGCCCTGAGGAGTGCCTCCACGACTAACCCTTTATTGAAAATACCGTCTGCCAACATGTCGACCAAATAGGCAGTGTCGATTTCCGACCTGCGAATCCTCAGTTCAGAAATCTTTTTCCGCTGCATAAGACTCAATTTGCTGAAGCTCACTGGATTATTCATCGCTGCCCCTCTAGCCAGGTCTGGACGGATGGCCTTGACATCAAAAGTGCGGCGTCTCTTATCTGAGAGAGATTCTCGGCGCTCGCGTTAGAGACCTGAGCAACAGCCCATTTGACCATGCCGAGAAATTCATCTGGAGAGCTCCATTCACTCTCTGGCTTGAACAGGATGAAATGATTCGCGATTCGCTCCACTGCAGCCTTGGCTGGATAGAGACCCGCCATCGCGTCGGTGAGGCAAGTAATGAGTAGATTTCTGGCAGCATCATGACGACTGCCGCTTGTGAACTTGATGGATGACCCTGAAACCACTCTTTCTAACAAGCCTGGAAGCAGCGCGCCATTATTAGCTAACAAGAAGGCTTCCACTTCAGCCAAATTTACAGCCTGAAAAGCTTGGGTCGACGCTTGGGGTAATTTCTCATCCAAGTCATATGGGAGAACAGGCAAGGGACCAGTTCGAATCCATAGGTAGCGTCCGCCAGAGAGGCTTTTCTGATGAATTGTTGGTGAAACGACGATGATTCCGTTCTTGCCTCTCACCTCTCCCCAGCCACCTGAAAGATAGCCCTTGGAGTTGCTATAGGTTTTTCCATACTGGGTTGAAAAGAGGAAATGCCCCCGCATTGGGTCGCTGTCTCTGGTGGACTGAAAGGGCGTTTCGCCGAACCTAATCCACTGACCCAAAACATAGGGAACCAGGTGAGGTTCATCGACGTCAAAGGCGATTGCTCCAGACCTTCCTACATGAATTGCTAGACCGTAATCTGAATCAGAGAACCACTCTCTAATCTGCCTTTCTGCTCTGGAGCTCTTGTCTGGCCACCCAACTCCAACCACTGAACCAGGGTGTTTCGAGGATTGGTTTATCGGGAGAACATAAAACCCGCAACTAGCCCAGGCGAGGGCCGCGTCGAGAATGGACATGCTCTCTGTCCCTTGAGGGACCGATAGTTCGGTCGCTTCGGAAATCAATAATTCTGATAGTGATATACTTGTCATTACAGTCTTCTTTCTACCGCCCGCGGCAACGGGCGGTTTTTTACTTCTCTAAGTGCTGGGCCTTCCAGCTCTCGAAATCGGAACGCTTTACGCGCATGTGCCTTTTTCCGAAGCGGTAGACATCTGGGAAATCCCCGAGCTTCTGGTAATAGCGCAAGGTGCGTTCGGGAATCTTGAGTTCTTCCGAAATCTCTTTCAAAAGAATCCACTCATCTTGTTCAGGCAACTGAACCTCCATTTCATGCGCTATTTGCGCACTAAACCAATTTTGAATGGTTGCGGTAATGGCGATTTTTTGGATTTGGCCTGCGAGTGGCCAATTGGCCTTGAGATTGCTGCTCACATCTGTTTCCAAAAGTGCTTCAAGATTTTACCTGGACCGTCTTTTCCACTCTTCAATGTCTGAGAGTGTGAGCTTGTAGAACTTGCCCACTCGTGAGTGCGGAAGATTAGCCATGTGCCTGTAAACCCAGTTTGAACTCACCCCAAGATGCTGGGCAAGTTCCTTGACGGTTACTAGTGCCTCAAAAAAAGGGCCCTTACTTGATTCCATCGTTTTCATAAATACCTCCTTTCGTAAAAGTTGTTTGCTTGTTGACAAAAGATACTCATTTCACTAAGTTAGTATCTGCGATGGAAATAAGAAAAGCAAGTTCGCCAAGGGCAATATTTGAAATTGAATCTCTCGAGGATGGCCTCGTGGTCGTCATTGAGCTGGAATTGGTCGATGAGGTGCTTTCAAGCCATTGGTCGGTGTCTGGTGTCGTAAGTAATAGGCGGGTTGCCCTTTTGCTGCAGCTACGAATTAGACTGAGCGCCACGACAGAGACAGAAGCCTTGGCGGAGTGCGAAGCTAAGAAGACAACAATTCTTACTCTCGCGAGAGACTCCGCAAAAGCGGGTGGGTTACGAGCCCCTCTGGTGCTGATGGAGGGCATGGACAGATTCGAGCTTGCGAAAGCGCACATGCGTCTTTTGGACAGGGCTTTTCTTCTGGGCCAAGACCGTAAGGCCCTAAATGTCCGAACCGCAAGGCAGTATGAGGTTTGTAAAGCATTTGGCCTTACTTCGGTTGTTCAATTCTTGGCAGCTTTCGAACAAGTCCCAATTTCAACCATCACAAGTCGCCTAGCGAAATCTCGCGATGCGGGGCTAATTCCGAAGACCAGAAAAGTGAGTCGTGAAACAAGTGGACGGTAGTGATTTTTCTTCTAAAAAATCTAAGCAGCAGACTGGTATTCGCACTCGAATGTCTTACAAGGCGGTCAGTTATTCCATTTTCGTCAAAATCGAAATGTCTAGTGGGGGCATTAAGGGAGAGTTAATTACTAGGTTTTCAATTCGTACTCTTGCAGTTTGAGTCAATTCGAAGCCCCCTTTTTTATTTTCAGCCAGTTTGATTACCTACTTCTCAACCTAAGGAGACCTTCACCTCTATGGCTTTTTTGTTCTTCAAGAGGCCAACTAGCCTTGGTCGTTCCCTCGTTGACTATCTACTCCTGCTATCGACCGAGTCCCAGGTAGTGGGAAGAGTTTGTTGATTTTCTTCATGTGAAAGTTTGCATTCGCTCTTGACCAGCCCATGTAGGACATTATTGAGGCTCTGGGACTCCCCCATCCGACAAACTCAAACCAATAGAGCTGAGCCAAGAATGCTGGGCCGTCTGGCTTGTCAAGAAGCGTCGACTTGACTTGCTTCTCAATATCTCTTGCCTCAAGCACGACTGTTGAAACGACCTTGTTCATCACTTGAGGAAGGGCCAGCTGCGTTAGGTCACGAGATGCCAAATAGCTGGACTTACTTTCTATAGTAAGCCTCTCGATTTCCAATCTCTCTCCTGAAAAAATGCAATCAATCTGAACTTCAAGATTTAGGGCTGGATAGAGGACCCTGCGAGACAGCTCCATCGGTATATGGCATGTCAAACCCGTCTCTGGGTCCAAAGGACCAAAAGGCAACAATGGCCCATCCTTCTTGGGACCCTGGGCCAACTTAAATTCATTAGTCATGTCCCTAGTATGCCAGACCCCAAAAATACACGGGCTTGCGCTTCTTACTACATTTCGCTACTCTTTATTTGAGACCCCTAACAGATGGGGTATCAGTATGCAAATAACTATTGAACTTCGAAGTGAGTTCACAAAGGAGAAACATGGCACTAAAGGATTACATCGAGTCGGATGACGCTGTGATTAGCAGAACCGATGCAGCAAGTTTGCTGAAGTGCGACCCACGCACGATAAGTAGAGGAATGGCTGAAGGTTCAATCCCATTTATTTCGTTGGGTCGAAGAAAGCTGATTCCCTTGCAACCTTTCCTTCGTCTGCTTGGGGCAGAAAGCGGGGCGAAGTAATGGCACGCAAAAAGACTCGAACATATGGAGAAGGTTCCGCATACGCATACCAGACCAAAAGTGGAACAAGGTACCGCTGGCAGGCAAGTGTTAGGGTCGACCCCTTCGATGAGCTAAGTGAGCTCAAGCGATTCTCGAAGGGAGGATATTCCACCCGCAGGGAAGCATACACAGACATGCAAAAAACGCTCATTGAGGCGAGAGCTGGAATCAGCCCTAGGACCTCAAATGACACTTTTGCAAGCTATTCGAAGGTGTGGCTTGAAAAACAGAGACTCGCAAATGCGACCATGATGGGGTACGAAAAGTTAGTTCGAGTTCACTTAGTCCCAAACTTAGGGAATTTCAAATTAACCCAGATTCTGCCGAGCACGATTTCGAAGCTTTATCGAGACCTAGAAAAAAATGGCAACAAAGGCAGGCTGACCAAAGGAGAAGGACTGTCCGCCAACTCTGTAAACAAGATTCACGTTGTCTTGGGCTCAATCCTCAGCTCAGCTGTACACGATGGCCTAGTGAGAGTTAATCACGCTAGAAACAATCCAAAGGCCATTCAAGCGCCGACGGGCAGGTCAATCAGAATGCAAAAAAAGGAACTGAGAACGTGGTCACCCTCGGAAATGATGACTTTTCTCGACTGGAGTCTGGCTGAAGACTTGGACGACTTCTACCCTCTTTGGAGGCTTTATTTCATGTCTGGTATGAGGCGTGGTGAAGGGGTAGCTCTCCAATGGGACGACGTTAACTTCGAAACTGGAACCATCTCTATTCGGCGAGCGTCGGATTCAGGCTTAAGAAAGGCAATCAAGCCCACAAAGAACTACAGAGCAAGGGCAGTACTCATGGACTCAGAAACGATGAGTGTCTTAAAGTCACATAGGTCTGAAAGGGCTAAGTTAGGAGTCCACTTCATTCAAGGTGACTCGTTTGTGTTTGGCAATCTCGATGGTACTGTGCGAAACCCTGGAGACGTCGGGGAGCGCTGGTCTAGGACTCTAAAAAGGGCTCAGAGGGCTCATTCTCAATTGCAGCATCTGACAATCAAAGGAATGAGACACACCCATGCAACCCAACTCCTAGAGGCTGGCGTAAGTGGGAAGATAGTTCAAGAACGTTTAGGCCACAGCAACATTGCGACCACAATGGATATTTACGTTCACGGTACTCCGACACTTCAGCTCGCTGCAGTGGAAGCACTCGAAAGCTACCTAAAAGGGGCCTAAGCACATCAAATTGCACAACAGGGAAGAAAAAACCCCGACATCACCTCTTGTTTCCAGTGATGGCGGGGTTTTCTTTTGTGGCAAGTGAGGGATTCGAACCCACGAAGTCGATGACAGCTGATTTACAGTCAGATCCCTTTGGCCGCTTGGGTAACTTGCCAGTGCAACGCACTTGCGTGGAGGCAAATGCGTTGCGGTGAA
>Ga0209491_10008261_pt1 | contig 13294 bp, 17 predicted proteins | sample BON02_FD_187213 | JGI IMG/M metagenome (GOLD analysis project Ga0209491, IMG submission 187213) | Freshwater microbial communities from Lake Bonney liftoff mats and glacier meltwater in Antarctica - BON-02 (SPAdes) (version 2) | ecosystem: Environmental > Aquatic > Freshwater > Ice > Glacier... | reverse complement strand
GGTTAAGATCGAGGTTCAAGGTGGCTTGTTTCATGCTATGTATTTTATAGCAATATCAGGTTTTCGGCAAGGACTTATTGCACAAAAGTCACTGAGTTATGCAGAGTTTCCTTAGGCAGGATTTAAGAGACTATGGCGGCTTTTGAAACCGTGATTCAAGACGCATCTTTCAAGGCTCTTCCCAGTCTTGGCAGAGCCTTGGTAGTTGCCGGAAAACTTAGCCCAAAAGCCGCTGAGGATATTTTCCGCAAGGCCCAAAACGGACGCACCAGTTTCATTGCCGAGTTGACCGGCTCCGGTGCGGTGTCCCCATCGGACCTCGCGCAGACCCTATCTACCGCGTTTGCGGCTCCGCTTCTTGATCTGGATGCGATCGATACCCAGCGCCTACCCAAGGGTTTTCTGGGCGCTAAATTCTGTCAGGCTTACCGGATCGTTGTTCTGAGCAAGCGCAGCAACCGTCTGATTGTGGCTACGGCTGACCCCTCCGACCAAGAAGCCGCAGAAAAAATCAAGTTCTCTACCCTGATGGGTGTGGACTGGGTTATCGCCGAATACGACAAGTTGTCCAAGATGGTGGAGGCCTCCACTATCACGGTGTCCGAAGCCGTGCACCACATCATCGGTGATGACTTCGAATTTGACGAGTCCACCGCAGAAGCGACCAGTGCGGACAGCGCCGACACCAGTACTGCCGAAGTGGAAGACGCGCCGGTCGTCAAGTTTGTGCATAAAATGCTGCGGGACGCCTTCAGCATGCAGGCCTCGGATCTGCATTTTGAGCCGTTTGAACACACCTACCGTGTGCGGTTTCGGGTTGACGGCGAGTTGCGCGTGATGGCGACTCCGCCTGTCGCCATCAAGGAAAAGCTGGCTGCGCGCATCAAGGTTATTTCCAGGCTAGACATTTCAGAAAAGCGCGTGCCACAAGACGGGAAAATGAAGCTCAAGATGGGGCCGGATCGCCGCGTGATTGATTTCCGGGTCAGCACCTTGCCCACCCTGTACGGCGAGAAGATCGTGATCCGTATTCTCGACCCGAGCAGTGCCAAGCTCGGCATTGATGCACTGGGCTACGAGACGGTTGAAAAAGAGCGCCTCATGGCCGCGATTGGCCGTCCCTACGGTATGGTGCTGGCCACCGGGCCGACGGGTTCTGGCAAAACGGTGTCACTCTACACCTGCCTGAACATTCTGAACCAGCCGGGTGTCAATATCGCCACCGCAGAAGACCCGGCCGAGATCACACTGTCCGGTGTCAACCAGGTCAGCATGAACGAGAAGGCCGGCATGACTTTTCCGGTCGCGCTCAAGGCCTTTCTGCGGCAGGACCCGGACATCATCATGGTCGGTGAAATCCAAGACCTGGAGACGGCCGAAATCTCCATCAAGGCCGCGCAGACCGGCCACCTCGTGCTGTCCACCCTGCACACCAATGACGCACCCGCCACGCTGACGCGACTGCGCAACATGGGCATTGCGCCGTTCAACATCGCGTCCAGCGTGATATTGATTACCGCCCAGCGCCTAGCCAGGCGCCTGTGCCCCAACTGCAAGACACCGGTTGATATTTCGCGTGAATCTCTGCTTGAGACAGGTTTCCTGGAAGAAGACGTTGACGGCTCCTGGACCCCTTACGGCCCAGTGGGCTGCTCGATGTGCAACAACGGCTACAAAGGCCGGGTCGGCATCTACCAGGTCATGCCGATCACCGAGGAAATCCAGAGGATCATCCTGCGTGATGGCAGCGCACTTGAGATTGCGGCGCAGGCAGCGTCCGAGGGCGTGCGGAGCTTGCGCCAGTCGGGGCTCTATAAAGTTAAACTTGGCATGACATCGGTCGAAGAAGTTTTGGGTTGTACCAATGTTTGATCGACTACCGTGGGTTTTTGGGCTCTGACCCCAAAAACTCCGAAATTGGTGTCTGACCCCAAAAAACCACGACTCTTCAAAACGAAAAAACATCATGACAACAGCATTGAAAGGCGTTGAAGAATTCGTTTTCGAGTGGGAAGGGAAAAACCGGGGCGGCAAGGTAGTCAAGGGTGAAATCCGGACGGCTGGCGAGAACCAGGTCAAGGCCGCCTTGCGTCGCCAAGGCGTGTTGCCCACCAAGATCAAAAAGCGAAGGATGCGTTCCGGTAAGTCCATCAAGCCCCGGGATATCGCCATTTTCACGCGCCAGCTGGCCACCATGATGAAAGCGGGTGTGCCTCTTTTGCAATCTTTCGACATTGTCGGGCGTGGTAACCCCAATGCCAGCGTGACCAAGCTGCTCAATGATGTGCGCACGGACGTGGAAACCGGAACCTCCCTGAGTGCCGCCTTCCGCAAGTACCCGCTGTACTTCAGTACGCTGTATTGCAACCTCGTTGAAGCCGGTGAGCAGGCCGGTATTCTCGAGTCGTTACTGGACCGCCTCGCGGTTTATATGGAAAAAACCGAGGCCATCAAGTCCAAAATCAAGTCGGCCTTGATGTACCCGGCCTCGGTTGTGGTGGTGGCTTTTGTGGTGGTCGCGGTGATCATGATTTTCGTGATGCCAGCGTTCAAGGAGGTGTTCACCTCTTTCGGCGCGGATTTGCCGGCCCCGACGCTGTTTGTGATGGCGATCAGCGAGTTTTTTGTCGCTTACTGGTGGCTTATTTTCGGCGGCATCGGTGGGAGCATTTATTTCTTCATGCAGGCCTGGAGGCGCAATGAAAAAGTGCAGCGGTTCATGGACCGGCTGCTGCTGAAGGTGCCGGTTTTTGGCACCTTGATTGAAAAGTCCTGTATCGCACGCTGGACGCGTACGCTGTCGACCATGTTCGCCGCCGGCGTGCCGCTGGTGGAGGCTTTGGATTCGGTCGGTGGTGCATCCGGCAATTCACTTTACGCCGACGCCACCGTGAAAATCCAGCAAGAAGTCTCGACCGGCACCGGCCTGACGGCGGCCATGACCAATGCCAATCTTTTTCCATCTATGGTGCTACAGATGACCGCCATCGGCGAAGAGTCTGGCTCGGTCGATCACATGCTTGGAAAAGCCGCAGATTTTTATGAGGCTGAGGTCGATGAGATGGTGGCAGGCCTGTCCAGTCTGATGGAGCCCATCATCATTGTGTTTCTGGGCACACTCATTGGCGGTATTGTGGTGTCCATGTACCTGCCGATCTTCAAGCTGGGCCAAGTGGTTTGATGTCCGGACTCGTGCTCGGTGTGCCTGCCGAATTTCACGCCGCGCTGGCCGGCATTCTGGGGCTGCTTGTCGGCAGTTTTCTGAATGTGGTGATTTACCGCTTGCCAAAAATGATGGAGCGGCAGTGGGCGGCCGAATGTGCCGAGATCACAGGAAAAGAGCTAGAAAGCGCTGAAAAATTCAATTTACTGCTTCCCCGCTCCCGCTGCTCGAGTTGCGGACATGGGATTGCCTGGTATGAAAATATCCCCATCCTGAGCTACCTTTTTCTAATGGGTAAATGCTCTGTTTGCGGCACGAAATTCGGATGGCGCTATCCGCTGGTCGAAGCGGTCACCGGTGCCTTGTTCTTTTTTTGCGCCTGGCGCTGGGGTTTGACCAGCACCGGACTGGCCTGGAGCGGATTTGCAGCCGCCTTGTTGGCCCTCGCGTTGATTGACTGGGACACCACGCTGCTGCCAGACGACATCACCTTGCCGCTGTTGTGGGCGGGGCTGATAGTTGCTGCGTTGCAGTTCAATCCGGCTGTTGGATTGCCGGACGCCTTGTGGGGTGCTGTTGCGGGCTACCTGTCGCTGTGGCTGGTCTATTGGGCCTTCAAGCTTGTAACCGGCAAAGAGGGTATGGGCTATGGCGACTTCAAACTGTTTGCCGCACTGGGCGCGTGGTTTGGCTGGACAGCGCTGGTGCCGATTATTTTGATGGCCTCGGTGATGGGTGCTGTCATGGGTACTGCGATGAAGTTTTCAAGCGGTCTGCGTGAGGGCGGCTATGTGCCTTTTGGGCCGTTTCTGGCCGGGGCCGGTTTTACCGCCATGATTTTTGGACCACAGTCCATACTCCGCTTCGTGGGTTTCGTGGGTTTGACGGGTTTGTAGCAACCATGCAGGCCGTGCCCATCACGACAACCCCGCGCGTGCAGCGCATTGGCCTGACTGGCGGCATAGGCAGCGGCAAAAGCACGGTTGCCGGTATGCTGGCTGATTGCGGTGCCGTGGTGATTGATGCGGATGCGATTTCTCGTCAGCTTACCGCGCCCGGCGGCGCAGCGATGGCCGCCATAGCCGCGCAGTTCGGCGCGCAGGCCATCACGGCAGACGGCGCGATGGATCGCGATGCCATGCGCGTTCTGGTGTTTGACGACTCTGCTGCGCGGTTGCGTCTGGAGGCGATTATTCACCCACTTGTAAGTGCCGAGACAGTGCGCCAGTCGGCGCTGGCCGAACGCTCTGGCAGCCGTTGCATCGTGTTGGACATTCCCCTGCTGGTGGAGTCGGGTCGCTGGCGGCATCAGCTTGACAGCGTGCTGGTAGTCGATTGCACAGAAGAAACCCAGGTGGCGCGCGTTGTAGCCCGCCATGCTGGCTGGACACCACGGGATGTGCAAAAAGTCATTGTCGGGCAGGCCAGCCGCGCTGCTAGGTGCGCCGCAGCTGATGCCTGCATTTACAACGAGGGCCTGTCGTTGCAGGCGCTACGCCTTGTCGTTACGAAGGTAGCGCAGCGCTTCGGGCTATGATTCGCAGGTCCAGTCCATGCCCGACATTAACCACCCGATAAAGCCAGCCCTGTGATCCTTTACGAGTATCCCTTCAACGAACGAATACGCACTTATCTGCGGCTTGAACAGCTGTTTCGCCGACTGAGTGAACTGGTGGCACGCGAACACGCCATAGACCACCACTACGCCATCACCACGATTTTTGAAATCATGGATGTCGCGGCCCGGGCCGACCTGAAAACGGATGTACTCAAGGATCTTGAAAAGCAAAAGCACATTCTCAGCGGTTATCGCGGCAATCCAGCGATTGCCGAGGCTGTGCTGGACGATGTCACCAGCCAGCTTGAAGCGTGCTTTGCAGCGCTTAACAGCCTGTCTGGAAAAGTCGGCCAGACGCTGACTGAAAACGACTGGCTGATGAGCATTCGCAGCCGTGTGGGCATACCTGGTGGTACCTGTGAATTTGATTTGCCGGCCTACTTTGCGTGGCAGCACCTGAGCCCGCAGGCGCGCCAAAGCGACCTGCAACGCTGGACCACCCCCCTAGTGCCCCTGGCCGAGTCGATTCGTCTTTTGCTGCAGTTGCTGCGCGACTCTGGCGCAGCACAAAAAGTCATCGCATCAGGCGGGCAGTACCAGCAAAACCTGCCGCAAGGCCGAACTTTCCAGTTGCTGCGCCTGCGCATCGACCCTGCCATGGGGCTGATTCCCGAAATCAGCGGCAATCGCCTGATGGTGTCGGTGCGCCTGATGCGTCACGAGGGCGATGACCGCCTGCACGCTTGTACCGACGATGCGTCGTTCGAGCTGACGCATTGTTCCTGAAGCGTTTTCTTTGCAGCCATGAAGCCCGCTCAAGCACCTGAAAAACCGCGACCTAAAGTGGTGGTTTGTCCGGCCTGCAAAGGCAAAAGCATTTACGGCCCCGGCAATGCCTTTCGGCCATTTTGCAGCGAGCGCTGTAAGAGCATGGACCTAGGTGCCTGGGCCCGCGAGAGCTTTCGTATGCCGGTTGACGCACCGCCTGATGACGATGTCTATGGCGACCCGAAGCTACAATAGATCACCAAACCAAACAACAGGCGGCTAGGGATCCTCTGCATAACTCTGGCGAGGCTGTGGCGTGCGGATCGGGAAGGGCCGCAAGGCGTCTTTTGGCAGCCAATAGCACGGCTATTGGTAAGAAAAACAACGCAGTGGACTGCCCGAGACCGCGCGATCACAGACCGCAGGGAGTTATGCAGAGGGTCCCTAGGTGGTCACGCTGCCGGATTGCCCAGCACCTGCTGCAACTCACCGCTTTCGTACATCTCCATCATGATGTCAGAGCCACCAACGAATTCGCCCTTGATGTAAAGCTGAGGAATGGTCGGCCAGTTGCTGTATTCCTTGATGCCGTTGCGCACTTCCGGGTCTTCCAGCACATTGACCGTTGCCGGTTGGCTCACACCGCAGGCCTTGAGCACTTGAATCGCCCGGCCCGAAAAGCCGCACTGCGGGAATTGTGCCGTCCCCTTCATAAACAACACCACGTCTGCGGATTTGACAATCTGGTCAATGCGTTGCTGGGTCGGGTCTAGGTTGCTCATGGTTAAATCCTTTAATCGGTAGATTATCCTGCTATTTGCCGATTGACGGCTAGCCGAGCCATTGCCCGCCCGAGCAGCGTTCAACTCCAGCTAAATCTAGTCGGCTTTGTACTTGCCCAAAGCCTCGTATCACCAGCAAATCGCGTACCTTGGCCGCCTGATCGTAGCCATGCTCCAGCAGCAGCCAGCCGTCGCTCTGAAGGTGCACTGGCGCGTTTTCAATGATCTGCCTGATGTCATCCAGTCCATCGTTGCCGGCAATCAACGCTTCTATGGGCTCATGGCTTAGTGCTGCCAGATGCGGGTCTGCGTTGGCGATATAGGGTGGATTGCTGGCGATTAGGTGAAAGCACTGGCTTACTTCATTTAGCCAGATGCTTTGCAAAAATTGAACCTCAAGACCCAAGGCCTGCGCATTGCCTGATGCAACTACCAGCGCATCGCTACTCGCATCGCTAGCCAAAACGCTCGCTGTTCGCCCTGCAAGTTGAAGGCCATGTGCAAGCGCCAGCGCAATCGCGCCGCTACCCGTGCCGAGATCCAGCAATCTAGGCTGGCCTGCAAAATCGGCTGCCAGCAGCAGGTCCAGCGCCCACTCAACCAGCGTCTCGGTATCGGGCCGTGGCACCAGCACGCGGGCATCCACCTTCAGCTTGAGGCCGTAAAAATCCTTGTAGCCGACGATGTAGGCCAGCGGCTCACCCGCCACCCGCCTGAGCACGACTTGACTGAAAGCGCTGCTGCTGGGTTCGGCCAGTGGTTCGTCATCATGGGCCAGCAGCCAGGCACGGTCACTGTCCGGTTTGCCCAAAGCGTGCAGCAATAGCAGTTGCGCGTCCAGCCTGTCCAGGCCCAGAGTACGGGCCATCTGTAGTGCTTGCTTGCAGGTCAGGACGGTCAAACTCTAGTCCTTTTCAACCTAGAAACCGCAGTTGGACGTGCCCGAGTGGGCCGTTGCGGGCGCGTCTGGGTAGGCGCGACAACGCAGCAGGCTACTGCCTGCAAGGCGGAGCAACGCCCCCAGGCGTGGCCGCGGCGGCTCAATCGGGTGCGTAGCGCTGGCACCCAAAAGGCGAATGCGGTCGTGACTCAGAAAGTTAGTGATCATGCGGCCTTGCCAGCGGATACAAGCGGTCAACTGCGGTTTCTAGGTTTAAAGGCTTTTGAAGAGATTTGGACCCTACTGTCAACCTGAACGACGTGCCCGTCATCCAAGCCAGAGAAGTACATTACAAGAGTATTTGTTCGCTCAATCAACGAATAATTGCACATCTACTTGTTGACAGTAGTACATTGCGAGCGCAATAATTCACCTATTATGAGAATTCAGGCGCTATTGAAGTCATGAGTCATTCGTCCTCCGGTTTGGGCAAGCTCGACCGCGAGCGGCTCTCTGCCGTCATGCGTGGCACAAAGGGGACGATAACGAATGCGCGCGCCGCCAACATCATGCATCTTGAGCAGGCCGATGCCTCAAAGTTGCTGGCTCGCTGGTGCAAGAAGGGTTGGTTGTCACGCGTCGCCCGTGGACTCTACGTACCGGTTCCTCTTGAAGCTGAGCGTGCAGATCTGCCGCTGGAAGATCCTTGGTTGGTTGCTGCCAGCCTCTACTCACCCTGTTACATCGGCGGATGGAGCGCTGCCGAGCACTGGGATCTGACCGAGCAGATTTTCCGCACGACCGTGGTGATAAGTACCACACGACCGAGAAATCGAAAGCCAACGCTCAAAGGGGCCTCCTTTTGGGTCTCCACCATTGCGTCGGAAAAAATGTTTGGTCTGAAGCCGGTATGGCGCGGTGCTGTGAAGATTCAGGTTTCAGACTCGAGTCGGACAGTGTTGGATATGCTCTCCGATCCTCAGCTTGGTGGTGGCATCCGCTCTGTGCAGGATATGTTCAGAAACTATCTGAACTCCGAGGCGAAGAATCTTGGGCAGTTGATGGAGTACGCCGAGCGTCTGGGCAATGGCGCTGTTTTCAAGCGGCTGGGGTTCTTGCTGGAAACGAACGCGCATGAAGAGGCTGAAGCAATTGAACGGTGCAAGCGCAATCTGACGATGGGCAACGCGCGCATCGATCCAAAAATGCCCGCGGAGTCACTGGTCGCGCGGTGGCGTCTTTGGGTGCCCAGTGACTGGAAGGCCGGTGTGCGGTGATTGATAAACAAGAAATTTCAGAACTCGCCCGTGAGCTGTCGCTGGGCTTGCATGTCGTTGAGAAGGATTACGTGCTTGGCTGGTTGCTGGCCGGTATTGCTGCAAACCCGGACTTCTCCGAAAGCTGGGTGTTCAAGGGCGGAACTTGCCTGAAGAAATGCTACTTCGAGACCTATCGGTTCTCGGAGGATCTGGATTTCACGGTCATCGATGAGACACAGCTTGATGAGGGTTACCTGCTACAGGCATTTCGCCAAATGGCAGAGTGGATCTACGAGCAAAGCGGTATCGAGATTCCCGGTGACAAGATTCGATTCAAGCTGTCCGTGTTTGATGGCGGGCGGTATGCCGAGGGACGCGTCTACTACATTGGCCCACTTCTCCAGAGCCGTAACCTGGCGCGAATCAAGTTCGATCTGACCACCAAGGAAAAGCTTGTCCTGCCGCCGCAGAAAAGATCGGTTCACCACCCCTACAGTGACTGCCCTGAAGAAGGCATCCACGTCTTGAGCTACTGCTTCGAGGAGGTCTTCGCCGAGAAAATACGGGCATTGGCTGAGCGGGAACGTCCACGTGATCTTTATGACGTCGTGCATTTGTACAGGCATGACGAGATTCGACCTGATCGTGGTGTCGTGCTGAAAACCCTGCAGGAGAAATGCGCGTTCAAGGGCATCCCCGTCCCAACCATCGAGAGCCTGCAGCGCGAGGACGTCAAGACCAAATTGGCTGCCGAGTGGGAAGATATGCTTGCTCACCAGCTTCCCGTTCTGCCAGATCTTGATCAATTCTGGAATGAGATTCCGGCCATTTTTCGTTGGCTCCACGGTGAATCAGAAAAGCGAGCATTTGACGCGCTGTCCGCGGATCAACCCATCGACATTTCCTGGCAACCGCCGTCGATGGTTTATGCCTGGCGTGAAGCGGTGCCACTGGAGTTAGTCAGATTTGCAGCGGCAAACCGTCTGTGTGTCAATTTGCAGTATCAGAACACTTGGCGTTTGATTGAACCATACTCGCTGCGTCGGAGTCTGGCTGGAAATTTACTGCTGTGTACTGTCAAGCATGAAAACGGGGAATCCAGAACCTACCGGATCGATCAGATTCAGGGCGTCGAAGTCAGCAAGACACCTTTCGAACCGCGTTACCAGATTGAGTTGACGCCAGCGGGCTCGATTTTTGTTCCTCCGGTTCATCGCGCCGTTACGTCTGCGAGGCAACCGATCAGCCTTCGACTAAAGCTATCAACTCCGAGGATCCCCAAAGCGCCAAGCGGGCTAACCTATGTTTTCAAGTGTCCAAGTTGCGGGAAGGTATTTCGCCATAAGACTTATGACGCCACACTGCCGACACACAAGAATAAAAATGGCTTCCAGTGTTTCGGCGGCTTTGGTTCGCTGGTAAAAACAGACTACTGAGATGGACAATGGACAGATTCCGCAGCCGTTATTCGACGGCGAAGATGTTTCCACCACGGAGCTATTGCGGAGTTATTGGGGTCAGTCTGACCCCAATAACTCCCCCGGGCGGCGGGGCACCCTGGCAGCCGAATGCAAAGCCTGAGGGCGAGGTGTTGATCGGTTATGCCAAGGCCTTGGGTGTACCCTCCAAAGCGCTGCGAACAACCGGGTTGGTGGTGAATACGGCTGAAGAGGCGCAGGCAGGGGTCATTCGCGGCGGCCGCCGCTCCTACAGGGGAAATCGTAGCCGTGGCGGTTCGTAGCCGTGGTGGTTTTTGTAGGAGCGGCGGCCGCCGCGATGGTTCGTCGCTGTGGCGGGAATCCAGGGGCCCCGGAAGGCATGGATCCCCGGGACAAGCCCGAGGATGACGCAATGCGGGCCGAGGCTACACGTAATTTGAGCGTGATGGATTTTGTGCCGCGCGCGCGAGCCTTCCAAGCCACCGAAATGGCTTGGCGAGAAACCATCGGGCGGGTGTATTACGAATTCAAAGGCTTTTTGTAGGAGCGGCGGCCGGGGTGGGTAAGAGGGATGTGACGCAGCGCCTGTGTGGGTCTTTACAGGTGGATATTGAAAAAACCCGGCGCTTGCTGGGCTGGACGCCGCCGATTTCGCTGGATGGGGGGTTGAAGCGAGCGGCGGGGGTTTTGTGAACCCTGGCTGGCACGATAGAGCGCAGATGTCGGGTTACGCTGCGCTTGCCGGAACTACTTTTGGTGGTAGCACAAAGTGGATAGTTTTACTTTCCAACCAGAAACACGTCAGCGTCAATGCCGGCCTGCTTGAGGATGGCGCGCAACGTTCCTTCGGGTATATCGCCAGGGTGGTTGGGGATGGTGGTGTAGCGCTTGAGCGCTGGATTGAACCAAATCTCGTGCGAGCCGGCCGCTTGGCGATGAAATTCCAGGCCCAGCGCCTTTAACCGCTTGACTGCCTCGCGGTAACTGAAACCGGCCAGCCGACCCATCAGGTTGCCACGATCAGCGGGTAGTCGAATACCTCACGCACGGGTACGAGATGCGTGCCCGGCACATCTTCCATCGCCTCCATCAGCTTCTTGGCCACGTCGCGTGCGATCTCAATCGTCTCCTGGATCGTTCGCCCTTGTGCCACTAAGCCCTGCACGTCATCGCTGGTAGCGAGGTACACCCCTTCGGGGAGCTTCTCGATGTGTAGTTGAATCATGTGTTCCATAAAGTCGTCACTCCTGGTAAGTTGCAGTCGTTTCCCGAACTCAATGGATGATTCTAGAGCGTTATCGGGTTGGAGTTTGCAGGTGGATATTGAAAAAACCCGGCGCTTGCTGGGCTGGACGCCGCCGGTTTCGCTGGACGAGGGGTTGAGGCGGGCGGCTGCGGGTCATGGATTGCCGCGCTTCGCTCGCAATGACGGAAAGGGCGTATGAAGCGGGTATTTGATTTGTTGCTGGCCTTGGCGGCGGCTGTGGTTTTGGCGGTGCCGGTGTTGCTGGTGGCGCTGGCGGTGCGGCTGACTTCTGCCGGCCCGGTCCTGTATTGGTCAGACCGCGTGGGGCGGCACAACAAGCTATTCAAGATGCCCAAGTTCCGCAGCATGCGGGTGGGCACCCCCGCGGTGGCCACGCATTTGCTGGCCGACCCCAAGTCGCATCTCACGCCGATTGGCAATTTTCTGCGCAAGAGTAGCCTGGACGAGCTGCCGCAACTCTGGAGCATTCTGGCCGGCAACATGAGCTTTGTGGGGCCGCGCCCTGCGCTGTTTAACCAGCACGACTTGATTGCGCTGCGCACCGAGGCCGGCGTGCATGAGCTGGTGCCCGGTCTGACCGGCTGGGCCCAGATGAATGGCCGCGATGAGTTGCCGATCCTTGAGAAGGTAAAGCTGGATGCAGAGTACCTGCAGCGCCAGTCGCTGGCGTTTGATAGCCGCATTTTGTGGCTGACATTTGTGAAGGTGCTGCGACGCGATGGGGCGTCGCATTGAACATCTACCTGCATAAGATTCTGCCGGTTTTGGCGTTGCCTACCGGATTGCTATTGTTGTTGTTGCTCGCTGGCTTGCTGCTGCGACGCAGAGGGTTGATCTGGACAGCGCTGGTTTTGTTTTGGGTCTGCAGCACGCCGCTGGCGAGTGACTTTTTGGCAAGGGCGCTGGAAAACGGAGCCGAGCGTGTAGCGGCCACCAGCATGCCCACTGCGAATGCCATTGTGGTGCTAAGGGCTCGTTGAGAAATAACATGCACATTTGGCTCGCCAGCTTCGGGCGCCCTGCGTTGTTGCGAATCGCTTGTGTGGCAGAGCCACACGGCACGCTTCGCGCCTAGCATGGCATCGCCGAATCCGACGCCCAAATGCACAGCTTATTCCTCAACGAGCCCTTACAAAGGCCGTGTGGCGGCGCCCGGGGTAGCGGCGATGAGTGAATGGACCGATGGCGATCGCTTCTGGGGTGGCGTCGCGTTGTATCAGGCGGGCAAGGCGCCGTTGTTAGTATTCACCGGTGGCTGGGTACCCTGGCAGCCCAATGCCAAGCCTGAGGGCGAGGTGTTGATCGCTTATGCCAAGGCCTTGGGTGTGCCCTCCAAAGCGTTGCGAACAACCGGGTTGGTGGTGAATACAGCTGAAGAGGCGCAGGCAGTCACGACGCTACTGGGTCGCCAAGTCATAGATGGCAATGGGTTGGCGCAGAGCACCAAAGTGCTGCTGGTCACCTCGGCCTACCACATGCCCCGCGCACAACGCTTGTTTGAACGCGCTGGACTGACAGTGATGGCCTACCTTGTTGATTTTCAGGTAGAGGCTTCACGTAATTTGAGCGTGATGGATTTTGTGCCGAGCGTGCGAGCATTCCAAGCCACCGAAATGGCTTGGCGAGAAACCATCGGGCGGGTGTATTACGAGTTCAAAGGCTCTTAAGGAGATTTTTTCGGTTCGCCAGTTGGAACACCATGCTGGGCCTGACGCAGGCTATTGGCCTGTACACCCTGCTTTACGCCACCGTCTTTACCCCACCGGGTGCGAGCGCACCCACTCCCGCATGGCATCATTCACCCGCGTCTGCCAGCCCTTGCCGGTGGCTTTGACGGCGGCCAGCACGTCGGCATCAAAGCGGATGGTGGTGGGCACCTTCAGTGCAGCCTTTTGCGGGCCGCGCTGCTTGGTGAGCATGGCGTACAGCTCGGGCGCAAGCACCTCCCGTGCGGGCTTGAAGTGCTTGAAATCTTCGGCCGTCAGCTCCCTGACTTCGCCGTCATCATCAATCAGTGGGGCGCGTGCGTTCATAGTCTTTTACCTCTCGTTGGTTGGCCTTGCGAAAACTGATAACCCGAATGCCCAAGGGCAGCGGCGTGAAGCACAGCACATGCAGGCGCTTGTCCAGAAAACCCACCGCCACCAACCGAGACTCGGGGTACGCCTTGCGGGTGTC
>Ga0209491_10008257_pt1 | contig 13303 bp, 10 predicted proteins | sample BON02_FD_187213 | JGI IMG/M metagenome (GOLD analysis project Ga0209491, IMG submission 187213) | Freshwater microbial communities from Lake Bonney liftoff mats and glacier meltwater in Antarctica - BON-02 (SPAdes) (version 2) | ecosystem: Environmental > Aquatic > Freshwater > Ice > Glacier... | reverse complement strand
CGGAGGGTGCCCCTGGTGGACCCCAGGCGGGCTCTTCGTATAGGAGCATGCCTGTGCGCGTGTCGTACGGTCGGGCCACCTGCGCGGGCCACAAGCAGGAATATGTCAGGAACGAGCTCGGCCCACGCTCAACCCAAGTCGGCCGCAGATGCGCAGCTCGACGAGGCTCGGGCAGGTGCTCTGCCCAGCTCAGCACGCCATATCCATGTCTTGCGGCCCTCCTACAACACCCACGACCGCCGCTTCAAGGCACCGCGGCAGGTGCTCACCTGGTGGTTCTGTGGAGCGAGCAGTCGTAGCCACGGGCCGCCGGCAGGTAGCGGCGTTTAGCGGCGTAAACTGGTAATGCCCCGAAAACATTTTAGACGACATTTTTTCAACTGCTCGTGTCCCCTTTGTATTATAAACCGTCTGTGAACAATGCAAAATTTTCAAAAGTGGCCTGTGAAATTTAGTCAGGGCTGGCAGATACCACAGGGGGAGCAACGAGCGTCCGAGCGAGCTACAAAGGAGGCCGCGAAGGTCGCGCGTAACACCCCTAAGGCGGTTTCTATTTTACCCACCCCTTTGCCCCAGGTCGTCGAGGCGGACCAAGCACCCACCGCGGGTATTCCACCCGTGCCTGACCCTCTTGAGCCCACGATCTTGCCCCAGGTCGTCGAGGCGGGTTAACCCGAACGTCCGTGGAGCAACCTTGCCCCCGGTCACCCCCGAACCGACCATCCCCCCACTAGAGACCTTTCCCCCGGCGCCGGTTCCCCTCACCGGTGCCCAAGAAACCGTCGCAAACACCGCCCGGAAACAGGCCCGTCGTGACGCGCACCTATTCGCTTTTCGTCAGCGTTCTATTCGGCGTTAACCCGGAACGTTCAGAAAAGGAGGTCGCGAATCTCGCCGCCCGCACTTCCCTTACCACCCACACCACTCTCCATCAACACGTTTACCTTCGGAAACGTAACCTTGCAGCACTCTCCGAGGCTAATAGCGTACTTTCTACGTTTAAGGCTACCACGTTCAAGGATGCCCGGGTCTTGGCCATCCATGCATCTGTAGCGAGTCGCGTTAGCCAAACAGCGCGGTCCGTCTTACTCACCTCTGTAGAGCAGGAGCTAGTCTCTCATTCGCCCGGTGTCACAGAGGCTTTTCTCGCGCCTTCTAGCTTGAAGAAACTCTTTCATCATTTTAGTCGAGTTGCGCCTTCGTCTCCTAAAGTAGACAAACCCGGCCTCGACGCTAGGAAGCCAACGCGGAAACGCATTCAGGTGCAGGTGCCCGATCCGTTTCGACTATACCGGGCCGCCACCCGGCGTGTTAAGGCCGCCACCATTAACCTTAACCAACTGCTTGAGACGCAGAAGCAGTTAGACGCTACTAAGGACGGGCCTTTTATGGCCCCCGGATCGCCCCCCCCGGTATTAGCTTTGCCCTTCGTTCCACCATCTTGGGCGGCGGTAATGACCGGTGGCTACCGCCACCATCGTATCCGACGCGAACTCCGCGCCAACCACCCACCTTCTCGCAAGGAAACGCGTAGAGCTAACCGTTGTAAACCCCCCCGTAGCTGTGCCGATTTCGGGGCCAAGGTCGTCGAGGCGCGTGACGTCCGTGGAGCAACATTGCCCCCGGTCACCCCTGAACCGACCATCTCTCCACCTGGCCCCGACCGATCCCTATCTGATCTCCTCTTTCACTCCGTCCGTCGGTTCATCCACATCCCCACAAGCCCACGCAAGGAAACGCGTATAGCTAACCGTTGTAAAACACCCTGTAGCTGCGCCAGGGGTGACCCCGGGCCCGGCCGTCGACCTCGTTCGGCTGGTGCACATCACCCCACTCCTTCACGCTTATCACACACCCCCTCTAGGCCTTATCGCAACAATGACGGGTACAGGCACGGAGAGGGAGGCGATGACGATAGGGGTAGACCACCACCACCACCACCACCGAATTACCCCTGTAGATATCTACTTGACCTACAGATTCGGTGCCACTATTCGGACCATGCAGGCCAGTGCGAGAATATTAGTACACTCCATAATGGCCAGTTCCGTCATAGAGTGGTCAGGAAGCATACTACCTTAACGTTTTGCACTGCTAATTGCATGGGGTGCTTTCTGCTCGACGAGCAGGATACGTTAATAAGCCAACCGTTCCCGCCACACGTCCAACACGCCGCCGGCGCGAGGCTGAGCCAGTATGTTCAGGCGCTCCTCGAGGCCAAGTGTCCCGACATTCAGCAGAGCGGGTGCACTTGGCCGCTTCGGAGTCTTTTAAACCGGACGGTGCGCATGACAGCATCCATGGACTTGCAACATACAAGCACGCGCGCTGTTTACACGCGATTCTTGTATGACATCGCTATCGACGCTGTTAGTTACCGGGTAGATGAAGATAGACAATTTAATGTGGCTAGCGTAGGATTACTTCGTTGGGCGGAAAGTGTTGAAAACCAACACATTTTCCGAGTCGTTCGCCTCGACGCCAACTCGGAGTTGCGCTGCGATAGATGGGGCCTCGAGCTAACGGGTACGAGTCCCTCTAAAGGCACTTCTGCCCAGGCAGGTCGGGCCCAGGGGGAACGGAGTAACGGTAAGCGTCGTAAGGACTTTCCTAACCCCTCGGTTGGTCGATCCCCTCAGTTCTCCTCCGCTTCTTCCTCTTCCTCTGACCCACGGGACCTATAGCTAATGTTAATGGGCAAAGTTGGGGGGGAGCCAGCTCTTCCAACTTCGTCCCACCACCTCCAGTTAGTGCCTCGAACCCCAGCACCCACCCACACCATATCCTCAGTCGAAGGGTCCCCGCGCTACTCAAGAGCCAAAGAAAATGGCGGTCGGTTAGTGAAATCCTCGACCACTTTCTGGATTCAACTGAACCAGAGAAATGCAACTCCCTTGTTACCTATTGACGCTCTATCGCTCAAGTTGGTTACATCCCCTCTCACGATTTGGATGCTCTCGAACAGGCCACTTGTCATGGGTTAATAGCTTGGGCCAATCTCGCTATTAATAAACCCCACCTCGCCACCTTGGGTATCCCAGCCAGACAAGATCCTGTCTCGCTACTTATCAACCAACACCCGGGAGATAATTACTTCCTTAGCTGGCGCTGGGATACGCCCATTCCCCCACCGGTTCCGACACTTGGCGGAAGGGCTATAGTCGAAGGAGACTACCGAGGCTGATCAACCTAAACACTGACAGGAGTCTTATTTCTGCAGACCTTAACCCTTCTCCCGGGGCCGGAAACGTCCTTCGCAATATTATTCTCGGTTTACTACACCAACCATAGGCACCTAACGGTCAATGGTGGTCGATCGACGATCTATTAGAGAAAGGGGTACATCTACCAGATCACGGTGTTCACAGGTCGAGCGTTGTTAAAACCTCTGAATGTCTAACCAACTATTTACAGGCTTTGGGTACAATCGGACTCACCCCGCCTACAGACATCGGCGCTATTCTTGCCGCCGGTTTGTTTACTTGGGCCAGACTACCCGAGTATAGACACCTGGTGGTAATCTTTGAGAATGATGCGATCTATGGGGTTACGGCCTTCGGCCATCGCCCCCCCCTTCATAATCCCGCCCTCGGGATAGGAGAGAGATATCATTTCAGGCTCCCTGACGGAACCCTTCGGGAACCAGACTCACCATCCAGCCCCGATTCACAGCCGCCACCTTCGCCTCCCCGAGACGACAAGGGGCCGCCCATTGTTATTAAGGATAACCCGGATGGCACTCTGGCCCATTCCGACCCGTTTACCCCGCACCCCGACCCCAATCCCACGGTCAATCCTCTCCTTGGTAGGGCAGTTACCTCTCTACTCTGCTGCCAAGGGCCAACGTCACAGGATTCCTATACCGTTAGCGAACTTATAGGGCCCCTCACGGAGTTATCTGAAGATATGACTGCGAATAAAAAGTACGAGGTTTGCTTATTCCGCCGGTACCTATATTTGTGCGCCGCAGAGTACTCGGTCACCACCGGAGACGATCATTGCACCTTATGTATCGGTTTGCTTTGATGGGCCAAGATCCCTAGGAACAATCTTACATACATTTGCTTTGAATCCTATCCATCTCTTTCTCACCCAGGCAATAGATGGCGCCTCAGGATTAACCATGTTTCCACTTTGGTCACTACACCTGCTCCGTACGCGACTCCCGCCATGGATCTATTCGCCGATGCCATCCTTAGTAGAATCGTCACCGATTTGCTAAAGCAACAATCATCCATGCATGATGAATGGTGGACGGTTAACGAGCTTCTAATTCTCGCCGGAGAGGAGTGGACGGATATGGGCCCCACTCCATTAGGTAATGACACGTTCTTCGCTGCTTACCTGCACTCGTGGGCGGGCCAAACCGAGCCAACCCGCGGCGCCCCCCAAGCATTGTGTGTAGGATTATGCGCGGTGGGTTTAATTCATTGGGCATGTCAACCCAATAAAGTGTCCATATACTTGGTCTCCAAAGGCCCGCTTAGTATGGACCTAGCGGAGGATGGCGGGACCGGCGACCCCGAGAAATTACGGTGTATTAGGCTTATTAGGGCGGACACTGACTCCAACACTGCATCCCCACCTCCAACTCCCCCTCCGCCGGACAATGACCCACCGGAGGACGAGAAGAGAAAGGATAAGCCGGTAGGAACCCCAGGCCCTAGCGAACTATTTCGAGCCATGGAATGGCTATCTAGTGGCCTAAAGGGTTCCACGTCCCAAAGCGGCACTATGGCCCCCGTTCGCCAATCATCCACCCTACCACAACACAACCTCGGGTTCAACCCGGATAGTGTTCATGCAAATGAGCTTGGTAACAAGATCAACATACTGCCTGGTTTTATGGACCCAGCCGCTCACGTGGAGGAAGATGTTGATTTTGGGGAAGATTGTTCTTCGGACGATAATTGCGACGACCGTGTGCCGCCACCACCGTCTCCTGATTCACCTCCACCACCATCGCCTCCCGGCTCGCCTCCCGATATGCAAACTTGTATACCGTGCGGAGACCCTGTGGTCAACCTCCCCACACGACCTACACCCCGCCGCGTTACACCTGTAGCACAGACGGAGTCGGAGATCGAATCTATTCGACGTCTCAAACTCACTAAGGAGGCTCGTGATAAGGAGGATAAGTATGAGGCTCTTCACGGTGAAAACAACCGTAGAATAAGCAAACAGAACGCGATCACTATGGCCGAGGATGCTGAGCTTGCGCGCCAGATAGAGGAGACTATCGTGCAACTGCATATTGACCAACTTCCGAGGCTCACCGTGCTACGTAACCACAGCATGTCCACTCAACACCATTCACCCCCGGAGGTAGCTCAATGCGCACTCAAAGACTGCAACAAGGATGCCCTCGTTATCGGGGGTACGGCGTCCCTTTGTTGTAGCCGTAGCCACCTCAAATACTTACAGGCCCTCCGCTCTAAAACCAGGTGCGCCCTCCCGGAATGCGAACGCCCGGTCCACTTTAGACCAGACATACTCCTTGCTTACGATTTTTGCTGTATTAACCACGCCAAATTGGCAAATAAATACGGTAATAAACCTAAAGCAGGACCAGGAGAGATCAAGTGTGGCTTCCCAAGCTGCAACAACCTCGTCTTTTATTACTCCACCACAGGTCACTACGATTTTTGTGGTATGACCTGTAGGGAAAGAATCTGTGCCCCCGCCTTCTAATCCTCCTTCCGCTCCGGAATCAGTTATAGACTACGGCACGCCACCAGTTTCGCCCGCACTCTTGACCATACCACCAGCGCCTTTGGCAATCCACCCGCCCATACATACAGCGCCTCCGGCGACCACACATCCAGCGCCTCTGGCGATTACCCACATTCCATTGGCGCTGCTGCCTACTTTAATGCCAGAGTCTTATGTTTCCAATTGGGCCGCCCGTTACGTAACGGGTTCATCTAACCCGTCCCCGGTTAGGACCCTTTTGGTAGCTGACACACACAGTGTACGCAGCACGCCACCAGTTACACCATCCCTACCACACACAGAAGTAGCTGTTTTCATAGTTCGTATGGAGAATGAGCCTGGTGAGACCCCCTCATCTAGCTCTTACGTTCTCCCACGTGTAGACCACGAGGACGAGGCTCCGCCACCCTCGAACCCAGCCTCGGCTCCAGCCAGTGATTACGACGAATTCGATAGCGAGTCGCTCTCTGACTCTTCTTCACATGGGGGTTCACATGCGCAGACCTCGGTTTGCTCATTTTTTTCTCCAAACCTTAACCTTTTGAGTCGCGCCCGTTACGCCTTTAGCGCCGCTTCGCGAAGCTACTCGGCAATATTCAAAGAAATAGACGACTCCCCCGACGTAATTCGTCGCGGAGCTACTAGAGCCATCACGAACGCTCGTTCTAAATTCGGCCTCGAATTGCATGCTCATCATTCCAGGCGGGTAAACAAGTCGCGACGTACATATAACGGCGATCTAGACTCTGACCCTATTTCACTTCCACCTTCGGCAGGAGGTTCTTACGAAAACTCCGAGGACGAAGCATTTCCATTAAGGGGGAGAGAAGCCAGGACTCCTGAGTTCGCTCCTGAATATGGTCCTTCTGACACACCCGGTGTCCCATCAGGACCTCCTAGGAGAACTTTCAATCCTGAACAAGGCCATCTCTTCTCCTACCCTATTTCCACGGTGCCAGCCGAAGGAGCAGCGCCACCCTTAGCGCCCTCCATTCCATCTCTTCCATTTACGGCTCCCCCGGCCTATAGTGGATTGTCATCCCCTCACCTTAGACCTTCCACTCCTGCTCCCTACCCTCCCCCAAACCCTAATTTTGGGATGGATAGTGGATATGATGCTTTCAACCCGTGGTATGACCCTTACGGCGATCTCGCGTCCCATCCCTCCCTTTCGAGTGCCAGATCGGAACCCGTCGCCGCCCCAGTCCCGTCATGGTTGGATTTAGGGTTAGGGCCTGTCCCACACATGCCTGTACTCGCCACCACTCCACACGTGCCTGTACTCGCCACCACTCCACACGTGCCGGTAATCACCACCATCCCACACGTGCCTGTAATCGCCACCACTCCACACGTGCCCGTACTCGTCGCAGCCCCATACGGACCTATTCCTATGGTACCACGCCCCGCTAGCGCGTATGCGGAGAGTAATGCTTTTACCTCCGATGACCTGCGGTCAGAGACGAACTTCCATGCCCGCGAACAGGCGATTTACGATCAGGAACGTAGGCTTCTAATTGAAACCCAGAAGTACGAAAGCCTAAACCAAGAGGCCGCGCACTTAGAGACCTACGGGCAGTTTACGCGGAGCAAAAGAGACTTAAGGACGTAGAGCTAGCTCACCTGCATGCCCAAGACGAAACCGCCGCTAACCCTCCACCGCCGCGCCACACACGTTTTGACTCGCATGAGCCTACACGCCATCATCAGCGGACCTCCACGGTCCCTCTTGTCCCCGCCACTACCCACTCGGCTGAGCTCCAGGCTTATTTTAATAGCCTAGACCCTACCGGAATGGCCGCCTTTGGTAACCCCAATCCTGTATCAGTCCCTTTGCATACACCCGGGCCAGTTTGGTTCAACGCCCCAGTCACTCCCCAAACTCATATGCCTACCCCTGGCGTATCAAGGAAGATAGTGCCCTATGGACGAGACGAACCAGAGATAGAGTTTACAAAACTCCTTGCCCACGGGACCCCTACGGTAAAGTATTCCACCCGGGAGACCCTAAAGACCAAAGGAACGTCTCCACCGGCGCCAATTCCAGCCACTGGATAGCCCTCTTTGAGCTATCAGCTTCGGAACACGCCGCCGTCTACATAGATTCCGAAGATTCAGAGTGGGGTCGCCTAGTACTCTCTATGATTAGGAATAGATCAGGCGATAAATGGCATAGTAACTCTATCTATTTGAGGGAGATCTTGACGCAATGGCTAGAGGCTCGCACTCGCCAACGCACCAAGGGTAAGTCTAAGGACTCGACAACCGCCCTAAACACGCTAGAAGCCCTAAAATTTTATAGCGATTTACGGGCCGGTGACAATACCACTAAAATGGCGGAGGGATGGGAAACGTTTCGACTAACCTTTATCCGCGCCATTACTAACGCACTCACCCACGGTTGCAATTGGATGGAGAGCCTCGCCTGTTTGCATGTTTGTAGCCGCGCTCTCAAAACCGGGCAGCAGCGAGTACGATCCATCGTAGTTACGGCCATGAAAGACACGTCTCTCCTCTGTAACCCCGTCCTTCACGCCATGGTGATAGTTGCTAAACTCGATAGCTCCTTTTCACTAGGCGTCCCCGGCTATTCCAGAGAACACACCTTCCGCCGCATGGGAAGCGTGTGTCTCCCGCCTGCCGGGCGAAGACGCTCTTACTCTAGCCAACTGCGTCTTTGACAGCTATTTGCAGAAACTAGGAGACGACATCGACCACCACACCATTTGGAGTAAACGAGCAGTATGCTAGCGAGATCAACACCCGCACCGCTAACTGTCTTGGAAACGACGATAGTGACCCCGCCCGTGGCCGCGCTAATCATCACCAGTTTACCCTTCGTTGGCACGAGGCACAACAGAGGATTCGCTCCGGAGGTTGCAAGGTACAGGAGATGAGTAATACCTACATCGCCTCTCACCACATTCAGACCTTCGAATTGGCTAATGACGCTGTAAAGGTATTCAACGCACAACACCTAAGCAGCTCTACTCTCAAAAGCGTAGCAGCCGTTCAACCTCCGACCACCACCACTCCAACACCGAGCCGGAGGGATGACGGAGACCTTCACAAAATGGTGGCCGCCTTATCCAAACAGATGTCTACCTTACAGACCAGTACGAAGAAAACACTTACTCCAACTGTTGCAGTAACCACCCCTCACACACCAAGCGCCCCCGTCCCACAGCGCGGCGGCGGTAAGGGGGATAGAGGTACCAACACTGGTCGCGGAGGAAGGGGACAACCCTACAACGCGGTCCCTAGGGTAGTCGTAGGTGGAGGCGTAGGCGGATTACCTCCTCCTAATAGTAGGTCGGACCCACGTGAACGCACTTACTCCAATGGACGCAAATGCGCGCATCCCGAGGGCGCCACTGGTAATCCTAGCAACGTTAACTGGACACCGGAACTCTGGGAGTATGGTATATTCGTTGATTTCGATGAGTGGCTACGTCTAGGCAGTTATGACGAGCTCACTACCCTTCCGGCCTAAGCTAGACCCAGCAATGACACTTGTTCTACCCACCGTGTAGGTCGCGCTAAGAGCGATAACGGAACGTGAACCAACAATAATGGATGCGCTTACTGTCTATTTAGGCCCCGAGCCCTGGCGGGTACAGCTGAATCTGACAAATGGATGTACGGCACAGGTCAAGGAGCTCACTCCCCATACCGGTGCCAGTGCTTTATTCGATTTCTCGCAGAGAGAGGAGGACCAGACACGCCGGATAAACACCGACCTTATCTGCAGGGGATTCTGCTTAAACGTTTCGACAAACATTAGGAAGCCGGCGAGTTATCCCCTTTCGTTGGCGATAGGGAGATCCCTAAGACGCCACTCCACGCCCTTTATGTTTCGCCTTCACCTCCTCCGTCCCCGCCAGGGCACGGAATAGAATTTGAATCACTTCTTACTAAGGTAGTAGAATTAAGCCTAGACGCCGAGGGCACTAAGCCTAATTATACCTTGTGGGAACGGATCACTAATTTTATACACCAGCCTAAATCTTTTAGGCAGCATGGGTACATTATCGATATGCCCCCATGTCCCCCTTCGCCGCCACCTGAGGTTCCTAGCCCCTCTGCTTCCCCTCCGTCTCACGCCGCGGCGGACCCTATTATCTCCGTTCCAAAACTCCAACGCACCCTGACCTCTACAGAGCAGCTGCTCAGAAAACAGTGCCTGAGTAATAGTGACGGAGACGGTCCCCCCCAAACCCCTGGTAAGCAGGGCAAGGAGCCCTTCGGAACACCACACACATTCCCTTCGTCGAGGCGGGTGACGTCCGTGGAGCAACCTTGCGCCCGGTCACTCCCTTCCGCAACCACACTAGTAGATGCGCTATCCATAGCTTATGGAATAGCGTATCCTTCACCCACGCATGAACACAACCCGCATGAACACAACCCGCATGAACACAACTCCTCTCTGTTAAATCGGCTTATTGATAAAGCACTTAGTATATCCCTTAATAAGAGCTCTCACGCCCTTACCCCCACATCGCTAGTGGAAGCAGCCTGGACGTTAAATCCAACTGCCACCCCGCTAACGCCATTAGTGGGGGTGTTACCTCTCCACTACGATGCTTTGTTTTCAGGCTTATCCGACATCCATCAGGATAGCGCCGCACTCGAAGCTAAGGGTATAGGTAGACCTCTCGTCTTAGTAGTAGGAGATACTCACGGCGTTATTGCGTCTATGTTTCGCGCCGCAGGGGCGGATGTTGCTACTAGCGACCCTCTCCCCTCCACAGTATCTCACGTTCCCCATTTTGTAGGAGCCCCTGACGTCCTTCTCGACGCAGAATTTGACCTAATTACTAGGTTAAATACAGACTCCAGCCCGTCCACCTTTAGAACGCCCCGGGCGCCTAAATTTGACGTCCCGTACTTCGTTTACAAGACATCTTATGTAGACCCCGTCCCGTTTACGAACCGATCCACCACGTCTCAAATGGTTTGTCCTTGTGACCACGGCATCAATTCAGCCCAACGTATGGGTCTGACCCTTAGTGCCGGCGTTCCCCAGGTTCAACCTACTTGCGTCACTGCCACCAAAGATATGCCTATACTTCCACACCACGCCTCGCACGCCAAAACCACGCGGGCTAGCAACGGAATCGTTATAGCCATGGCAGCACAGTGGACCCCTTTCCTAAACAAACGGCGTAGGAATAAGCCTATGCTTATACCCCGTACCGTAATAGATATATTTAATTCAATTAACGCTCCTAGCGAAATTATTTATACGATACCCGAGGAAGCAAATACACTTCCACTCGTTCGAGTATTCATAGAATCTAACACCCCAGGCCTTCCAGATGTGTTGAGTTGGGTGTTCCCGACGGTGGCCGCAGACCTCGTCTGCGATAAGCTCGCTAAGGCTCAACGCAAGGGTCTACCCGTCTTCACTTGCTCTACTCACACCGGCCCTTTCGTTAGGTACGAGCCCTGGTTAAACCATACACATACACCACGTATACCTCTACCCCTGCGACCCGTTCGCCACGTACGCAACATACGAGGCACGTGGAAAGCTTGGCAAGTAACTCACGACGGACCGGAGGCTAGACTTTACGGTTGGGTAGCCCTCTCTGATTCCATTAATATAGAACTGAATGCAGCCCTTATTCCCGGTTCGGTTCTCACGGTTTCCCCTTCCTCGGACGAATACGTGCCTCATCACGTCACTTCTCGAAGAAAACTGTTTAAACCATCCCTTAATGCGGTTTCGGAACATATGGTTTCATTAATGAAACACATTAATCCGAATTGTCACTTCATAGCCAATGTTTCTACAAAGGCACCACTTTATAAATCCCTTTATAAGGTATGGGATAAGCTCCCACCCCCAGAGGTTGCCCTAACCTAGGTTTAGGAGCCACCCCTTACACACCACACCATCCACCACTATCTAAACGCCTTAGCCCCAGACAGCTTGCAAACTGTATCCGTGCGCAACATAAGCTTTTCGTAGCTCAGATCCCGGCCGAGCCTAGCGTACTCATAGTGGCCGCCACCATGCCTATCCCCAACAGCACGGTCACCGACACCCCCACGTCCGGTTGCCATAGGCATTGCCTTTTTGTTGAGGATTTTATAATATGTAGATCTCACGGACAATCTAATTACGTTAGTGACGATTCTTTTCGAGTACCCAGAGCCCTGGCAGATACAGGTGCGGGACCTTCAGTCGTTACAACTGAGCTCCGCTTAAGCCTCCCTGTCGATGCTTTGGTCAAACGCCATTACGACGAGACTAATACTAACGTATGCGGGCCAGACGGTCGCGCTTTAGCCACTGCCGGACATGCTACCATAGTATTCACTTTAGCAGGTTTAGCATGCCGTCACCGTTTCCTTGTAGTAGAAGGCTCATCTATGGTGTTGCTAGGCAACAATTTTCTCCATAGTAGAGGAGCCACCATTAACCTTAGTATCACCGGTCCATGCAGCATGACTCTCCTTACAGGAGAAGACGATAGGAAGGCGCATAACGTCCCGGTCACCACCATTCCCCCAGGGGAGGAGCGGCCTATGGCACTCACACTTTCAGAAGAGCCGAAAGCGCTAGCGCCTACGACTAAGACGGAAGCAGGTCTTCCGCCCCTTGAAAGGCCTGCCTTTAGCACCCCTATTCAGCCCTTAGACTTAAATTCTGACCCTAGTCAACCTCGAGTATCAACGGATGGGCAACAGGTCAACATTGACCCTATTCCCGAACCACCAGACCCCACAACTCCTAATACTGATGGAAACCCTCCACGCCTGTGTTCGGAAGAGTGCTTACTGTTTACTCACGAAGCAGTAAGCATTCCCAAAAGATGCAAAGCAACCTTCTTAATTAAACTTCCGGAAACTTTCCAAAGCCATTTAGACTCGGCTGTATTAGTAGATCGGTTACCCAACCGTGTAGGCCTGGAGGACCCGCCTCTCGTGGAGATTCGCGTAGAGACACCTACCCCCGAAGGAGCAGTCTATGTAACCGTATGGAATACTTCTAACAAGGACGTAACGCTCCCTAGCTTTTCAGCAGTAGCGTCGGCTAGTATAAAGTTTAAAATCCACAAAGCCAAGGCCAAGGGATCCGATCCGTCTGACCCCCTCTCTTCTTTGTCCGAAGCCGAAAGGAAACTGTTAGACTCTGTACAACTCGACCCCGACAACCAGCTCAATCCAACTCAACTCGAGCGGGTTCGTCAACTACTAGCTAAGAGGATTAAAGCGTTCGCCCTTGACCCGAAGTCCCCTGGTCACACGCACCTTATGGAGGTAGAACTTCCTTTATAACCCGGAGCTACCGCGCACCGACACCCCCCTTCTAGGGTGGGAGACGTAGGTCAAGGTATCATAGATAAACATGTGGCAGAAATGGAATCTGCCGGTATTATTCGTAAGTCCAACTCAGCTTGGGCATCTAGAGTAGTTTTAGTTTCTAAGAAGGACGGCTCCGTCCGTTTCTGCGTAGACTACCGAGACCTTAATAGTAAGCTGCGCCTTAGCGACAGCCCCCTACCACTAACCGCAGAGGCCATCGATCGCCTATCCTCCGGGAACGGGTCACGTGACTCGTTATTTTTAAGCACATTAG
>Ga0209491_10008255_pt1 | contig 13304 bp, 13 predicted proteins | sample BON02_FD_187213 | JGI IMG/M metagenome (GOLD analysis project Ga0209491, IMG submission 187213) | Freshwater microbial communities from Lake Bonney liftoff mats and glacier meltwater in Antarctica - BON-02 (SPAdes) (version 2) | ecosystem: Environmental > Aquatic > Freshwater > Ice > Glacier... | reverse complement strand
ATGATCCCCGTCCCTCTAGTCGTCCATGTCCAAGTCCAGAACTCGAACGTGTGGTTGAAGTTTGAATTCGTTGCAATCAACTTTCGCCATTTGATCGAATGGTGCTTGACTTGGTGGTATTTTGTCTGTCAACCTTCCCCAGCGCGCTTGTTGCTGTACAAAAAGCAATCAATGTTGTCAGATAACTCAGTTCGTCACAAATAATTACATATTTATGTCTTGTGGTATACGGGTTGCATCTAGTTGCTCATACATTACACTATCAAGACGGTGCACTTTGCTCGAATAAATGTAAATATTCCTGTGGTAATACACATTCTTCTGTTTGACAAGTTGCAAACGTGTTCGACGACAAGGCTCGCCTGTACTCGATGACCAGGTGTGTTGCCGCGCTTCGCATTCCCCAAAAAAAAAACATGACAAAAATACATTTAAACAGTTTTTTGTGATGCCATCATCACAAAAAAACATGCCAAAAAGTATAGTTTGTCAAATTCTCAATCTAAAAAAGATTGTAGATCATACCTGAATTTTCATTCAATGATATGAGGTCGGCGAGAAGGCGTGCTGTCCTGCGCCGTGTACCACAAAACTCGAACATTGCAGATCACATTTGAATTATTCATTTACGATCAAGTACTTGACGACAAGGCGCGCCACTGCTCATCAACATGGCGCGCTGCCGCGCGCTGCAGTCCAAAAAAATCAAAAATTGTATATTATACTTCAATATTCATCCACCAATACGTACTCTATTACAAGTGGCGCCACTGCTCGACGCCAAGACGCGTTACCGTGTGCTGAATTCCAAAAAAAATGATCTGCTTGCAACACAGAAATTAATTGCAGGCATTTGTTTATATGTGTGTGCATATGTATTAAATTTACTGTGTAAATGTATACAAGTGTAAGCGTGTGCACACACGCATAGACATATGCACGCGCAAACAAACAAATGACATGCAGCAAGGCGACAGAGAGTGGCCCGAGTAATCATACAGGATGAGCTGTTGAGGGATAGTATCAAATTTTGAATCTTCAGAAGGTATACACCGGGAGGAACAAAGCCGTAGGGTGCCTTGAAAGGCGTCGGAACAACATAGCAATACCGCCTTTCCTTGTCCCTACCGATGAGGCGCTTGACAAAGAGAGTCTTGAGAGCTGCATAGTGACCAACACCGCGTCACTCCCTGTCAGTCCTTCCACCACGTATGCACAATGTTGTTTATAGATGCATATGCATATGTGTATGGATATGAATATGAACTTGAAAATGAACATGAAAATGGATATGTATATGAATATGTACATGAACATGTATATGTATCTACATGTTTATGTACATATATATATATGTATCTGCATATGGATATGTGTGTGTACATGTATATTTATGTATATACATATGTATAAAGATGTAGATACACATTAAGTAGAACAAATTGCGTACACGCATAATGAAACTACGCATATAGGCATTATGAATGTAAAATTGATTCAACTCTTCCCAGAAATACCCAGATCCAAAAGACTGAGAATGTAGGGAAAAACATGAAGCAGGCAATTCAAGAGCACAATGACCCATTCCAGGGCTTGCATCTCGCTCCTGTCGTGCGCCCACATTTCATCAGAAATTTGTTTCTATTAAGCATTACAAGCAGATGTATTTTGAAACTCAAGCAGCAACGAGGCAATTTTGGTGGTATCTCTGTATATCTGCATTCCCCGAGGATCTGTGTCTTTCTCAATCTCTTCCTGTCACACACCAACATTTCAGCCCAGTATGTTGTACCTTGAAGTAGCAGTACTGACATTAGATTTGATGATGAGCAGCATGCCATACGCTAAAGTGATGGTTTGATTCGACAGCCCCGACAACATCAAATTGTTGAGTTTTGGACTGTGCATGATTGCATTTTAGTATCATGTATAAGTATTGATGAAGAAGTTGTATATGCCAGTCATGATTAACACGCACCCGCATGCCCACCCATGCATCTAAACATTGGCACACACACATGTGTGTTTGGAATGCAAGACTCACGCATACACACACGGGGGAAAAAACGCATACAACAAAGGCACCTCGCAAAGGGGCGGACAGCAAAGCTCAGAATGGGTGGTGGAAAGCAGACAGCAAACCCGATGCCAAGTCGAATGTGCGGGTTGTGGATATACACCAGAACTCCGTTGACGACTAATTTCCTGTATGCATACAAATCGTTAGAACAATCTGAAATTGTACTTGCCCGCATGGCATTACACTGCATTACAATAGCTCAACTACATCTCTAATAATAACTTATACGTGTACACCACACAAAAACACACATAGAAATACGGCAGGTGTAGGATGTGCATCAAATATCGCAGATGAGTGGGAAGAAAGTGCACATATGTGATGCTATGTATTTGGCAAGAGCATGTATTACTGTGCCCTTGTCGTACGCTTATCTAAAACAGATTATGCCACTCAGTTATATGTACATACATACATGAATATACAAATGCAATCTGATGGATTGTACGTGCATATGTATACGTGTGCACGTGTATAGGGCTGCGTGCTCGTTTGCATGCGCTGAATTTGCTGTGTGTGCATGCAAGAGAAAGAGAGAGAGAGAGAGAGAGAGAATGAGTGAGAGGGCGGGTGTCAAAGTATTGGGTTCTCTGTCTAGACTCTATCAGAAAGTGCAGGGGAGAAAGTGGACGTGAGCAGCATTGAGAGTGTTTGCGCAGGCTTGCTGCAAGCGAGGTAGTATTTAAATTAGGCGGAAAGTGAAAGGGCTACTGACCGGCAAATTTCAAAGATCCCTAACCACCAGTAATGAACCTGTACCAATCTACACGCAAGGAAAGATGAACATAAAAAGTCAAAAATAAACGTCACCAGCATAAGATCAGCCTCAAGGTGCAGTAATTCTTCATGAGATCATCTATATGAATATGATATGCAATCCAATTGTTTTCCAACAAAAAACACAAATTCATTCCAATTTAAGAAGTATGTGTACTATAACGAGCACGCAAGCAGAAGAGAGCGCGTGCGGGCGCCTGAGGAGAGACCTGGTACATCGAGAAGAGAATGCCAGTGCGGTCAATTGCAATCTGCTCTTCATCGCCTGTTTATTTGCACCAATCGTCATCTTTTGTGCCTTTCATCAGCCAACTCTATCCTAGATTTCATGTTTCACTAATGCATGTTTGCTCTCACGTGAATAAGCATGCATGTATGTGTATGTATGAATACGTATGTGCGTATGAGATGTAGCATACGCATAGAGACAATCATGCATACCTGTATAAGTGCAGAAATGGATGTGTATATATGATCTATATATATGAGCTCTATGTATGTATCCATATGGAACATATGTAAATGTGTATATCTACATATCTATCAATCATATATATATAAAATGGATGTGTATATATGACCTATATATATATGAGCTCTATGTATGTATCCATATGGAATATATGTAAATGTGTATATCTACATATCTATAAATGATATATATATACACATATATCAACATACGCAGACGCAGACACAAAGGTAGACTCAATCACGCATGCATGCACACCTACAGACATATTGTACTTGTGTATTCGTGTGTATATATATGATATGTACAAAAAGACGTACCACACTCGCATTCCAGACAATAGGCGGCACGACTAGAACAGACTGTTTGCAAAGTGAAACCACAACTGCTCATAGACCATATCAATTTGTCAGAATGTTTCGTACAAAAGTGTACATTTTCGTTCTTGAGTGTTTTTTTGCGAACGTGTGTGCGTGTTGCATACACGTTAACAATGTGCGTAGGTAATTGAGAACCGATGCATGTAGCGTCAAGAAAAGAAAACATGGAACGCCGCAAAGACTTAGGTTCAACGATGGCACGGCACAGATCACACTCATCCATATTGGCATACTCATCGTCCACTTGCTCAATGTCTGGTGCCGGGGCACCAGCCGCTGCAGGATTCCGTGGCGTTTGAGGAAGCTGCGGCGCGTTCGTGAAAAGTACGTCTTCATCTTGCTCCTGGGCTGGTATTCTGTAGGCGTGGGCCCATTTTAGGAATTCATTGCGTGGCACAGGGCTCGGGCCTCTTGACGCAGGGCTGTCGTCATCTCGGGTGATTTCGGTAAACAATTCCTGGTGCTGCCAGCGCGAGGTTCATGCGAGTGGAAACAGCAGCTCGCTATCCAGTTGTTCTCCATTCCCGAAGCACGATCCGTTTACAAGATGATAGTCATCTTGCGATTCTCCTTGAAATTGTTTTGAAGCAACACTCGAGTTTCAACGGTTGCTGGAGTGGGTGCTTGCGACATCGTGATGACTGGCTTCATCAACGCTTCCTGCCTCCGACGTCTGTTCTTGCTCTACCTCTTGTTCAACCCTATCCTTTCCCCTCGAACCTGTGTGTACATGTGACAGAAATCGTGTGTGAAGAGAGCAAAAAGCAGGAGGGGCGCAGCGACAGGAATTCAAAGATGCACACAAAGCAGCTCACAATTGGCGAACACATGCATGCATGCACAGACATTTGGCGTAACGTCAAGACATAGATCACACACATTGGACTGGGTATCTGCTAAGATGTCGAGTTGGCTAGCAGCACCTGCCACGACATTGGCAGTATTTTGAGCAGCCTCTTGTACAAGGTCAAAGGCCCTGCCTCCAAAGACCCGAGACGCCATGCTGCAGGTTTCAAAGTCTGTGGGTCGATGCAGATCAGATCATGGTTTGAGTTCGTCGAGGTCACGGTAGTAGCAGCAGTAGCACGTGATAGCAGCACACGTGGTAATTGCATATGATGTTGGTTGTGTCGCAGTGTAGGGGGATGTAGGGGAGAGCAAGCGTGGAATAATAATGAGATCCAGAAGGCGTTTGACATGCATTGCAGGCACGGAGAAGACGCGAGAAGGGGAGTGAAATGGCATGTAACAAGAGACACACAGATTACACACGCACACAAACACACACGTACACGCACACACGTGTATACTCACACATGCACACGTCCATATCCACGATGCAAGAATCAAACCATACTGGAATACACACTTTTTGGATACATGTGTGTACATGTAGATACGAAAGTAGAACCTTCCCCAGGGGACCAAGAATGGCGCAGAATAACAAGACAATCCTCGCGCTTCAGCAAAAAATCTGGATCATGCCTCCACGTCCTGAAGTTTGGTTTTTGCAGGATTGTTTTGTTGACCGATCCTCGTTACAATCGAATGTATACAAATCAGTATTTTTTTGTGAAAGCTAGAGGGGGTGTGAGCGTGTATACACGTAGCACAGGTGCAATCTCACACGTGTGATGTCAAACGCGTGCACACACAAGTGACTGCACGCAATATTACTGTCTAACTTTGAGTGGTGTAGAATAAACGCACCATTTTTCAAGATTGGCAGCAATAGCTTGGATATTGGGGAGGCTCGACGCATCCATTTTGGCAATCAAAGCTCTGAATCGGTACAGATCCTGTTTCTTCTGCACCAATTTGGGAACTGCCCACATCCATCCTTCCAAATATCAGCGTGTGCATGTGTGTGCTCGTATGCGAGACACGTGTCTACATTACTGCATAACGCATACGCATACAGGTAAGGTCGTATGTCCTCATGTGGTGCATGTGTTTGATGAAAGGAGACCTGAGAAATACCACAGGACGATGGCGAAGGTGAATGGGATACCAACAGGATAGATGAAGACAAAGACCAGCGACCGCATGAAGCCCATGTCGAGCGTGTCCCGCAGACACTTCACTCGCATATCCACGTATGCATACACAACATGTACGAAAATGCACACCCAAATCAGGCTTGACCAGAATGGCACACCATGCCCCACACCCTGCCGTTGACCAAGACAGCGAGTGCATTGTTCCTGAAAGCAATGGTACACGTGGGAAATGTATGCTGCTTATTATCGGTGTATTCGTGTATTTCTGTTCTAATGCATGCATGCATGTCTGCGCGTATGTATGTGTAGTTGAGTTTGATGTACAAACTTGCCTTGAGCCAATTTTATACACGTCCAAGTCAATGTAGTTCCAAGTATTCAGAACGGTCGAAGAAACCGCCGGATAGATCAAAAACAGAAAACTCCTGCACCACACAAGAACGTGCAGCAAACAGAAAATTGACAAACCACAGAGTCCAAAACAGGACAAGTAAAAAGCAGACAGAGAAAATGAGCGAAATTGGTGAGAGCAAGAAAGCGTGGAGAAGAGAACCCGTTGAACAGCATATGTTGCAAATGCGCCAGGGGTATGGTCTAGGATTGCATGCTCTCTCTTTCTTGTCTAACACACGATGCGTCTCAACGGCCAAATATGCGTGTATCTGCGTGCGTAGATATGTTGTGTGTGTGAGTGAGTGTGTGTGCGTGTGTGTGTGTGCGTGCGTGTATGTGCGTCTCTATGTGTGTGTGCGTATGTGTGTGTCAGAGAGACTCTTTTTATGACATAATCGTACAGACTTATGATGTAGGATTGCACTCTAGGAGACACCCTATGAAGTTCGATGCAGGCACAAGGCCTTTCGCATCATTTGATGCACCAATCTCTTAGTCAAGAAGATCCAGAGAGAGGAGAGTATGTGTATGTGTATGAGTATTTACATGTGTGATATGTAGTATAGAATAAATAGTAAATATATGTATATAGATGTTTCCACTGTGTGTCCTGGCGTTTCGTGGCCACCTCTATCAACCATCGTTACCTTGCTTGTCAGATGAGCTAGCTACTGTGTGTGTACCTCTAATGCTCGCTGCGATGTATTTCTGTATTGTCTTGTCCTGCCGATGCGAATTCATTCCGAGCTCCGTGAGTTGCTGTCGCCACTGTTGTTCGTTGATGGATCCTTGGATACCAATGACGTATTTCTGCTGCTTTACCACGTATTGCGGGAATGCCCTTCGGAGTGCGTGAAGCAATGAATGATACGTACACATTTTTTTTAACATGCGCTCGCAGTACAGAATCCTGTGAGTCGTGTGAGGATATCTCACTTTTTTTTAATTTTTCTCACTGAAATTGGAAACTTACATTTGTACCACCGAGTCCTGCGGTACAGGACCCCCCAGAAAAGCTGAGTTTCCAATTAAACTCAGGATTGGGGGGTGGGGTGGTCCGTGGCTTGCAAATATTGATTATCAACATCGTACCGATATATTTTGATACGATTTTGCGTTGCAAGCTCCTGGCGATATCAACACTATGGATCACAAGCCTGTGCATCTTGCGGTGTAATATGGTCTCCGCCAGAACATGGAGTCTCAACCGCGTGGTCCACAAGTAACCCCGCGCGTCACACGAGTTGAGGTCCATAGATTGTGAGCAGGTTGCTGACCCCACGTTCTGATGGGGACCATGATACACCACAAGATTCACAGTCGTACGCTCTAGGGCGGTGCAAAATCATGGCGATATCGCACGTCTTGCCATCATGTTATATGTGGTGCCCTCCTTCAAATCTGTTCACTTCCAACAAGGTGTCCTCCTCGACGCGGTGCGCTTTATATGTGCCGCACAGCCAGGATTTTCTGCCTCGAGCACAAAATGTTTATGAAAAGCACTTCCACGATGCCAAATCCTGGCCGCTCTGCTGCACAGGCCCAGCACCCACGCCCTTCACTATCGCACTCCTTCATCGCAAGTGGTTAAAAAGAACACATGAAGTCTTGAACTTCTCAAATTCAAGAATCTGAAATCAGCGGTCACACATATTCAAATTCTTATATTTTACTCAACTTTCATAAAAACCGAAAGCTTCCAATATCTGGAAATTTTACTCGAGTTTGGATATTTTCTTGATTTAATTTGCTTTAATCACTGGAAACAGTAGTTTAGAACTCTTGCTTGAGGGTCTATTTGCTCAAATCCATGTGAATCTGAGTTGACGTGTTTTCGGCCAGAATCGAACCGGGGACCTGCGGATAACTAAATTTGTTGAGTCCCGCGCTCTTCACCACTGAGCTAAGGTGACGGATGAATCACCGAAAATCCCTCAGGACCCTCCTCAGACTATTGTCAACAAGTGTACATAAACTTGTTGTTGACTGATATTTTCTGGTAAATTTGAAGTTGTCTACGTTTCAGAGCATTCCAGTTCAAGATGTGCTTATGCCTTAAGGTACAAAGTGGAGCATATTTCCCTTAAGGATGGTAAGTTAGTACCATAAGCAAATCGCTCTCCTTTGCAGGCTGAAATGATACAAGTAAAGTGCTTACATTTTTCCATCCGTAAGGTAAATAGCACCCACTTACCTGTACCTTAATACCCAATCTTGAATTGAGAAATAGTCACACCGTGGCATGGTGAAGCCAGGGCGGTGGGAAACAAAAGAACTTTGTATAAACTAAAAGACAAAGCTGATACACACAAGAAACAATAGACTTTGTTGACATTATTGGATACAAAGCAAATCCAGCATCATGATCTCAAAAATACAGCCAGAATGCTTCATTGTGGCATTATTTCATCCAAGATGCAAAGGCGCCGCAGGCCAATTTTTTTTTCAAATAATTTGTTTTTAACTCAAGTTTGCTTTTAATTTTCTTGCGGATTCAAATTTGGGGTACAAACTTCAGGTTTTGTGTCGAAAATCCCCAAAACTCACTGTGACTGGATTGACCAAGCGCGCAACCAAAAATTGCAACTACAAAAACTCACATAACAGTAATTTAAGAAAACAAATCATACATGTATATGTATATATCTATATATACAAAAAATAAGAAATGAATCAATACAAATTAATATAGATAAATAATTCACTCATACATAAATGTGTATAAATTTACATGTATACACATACATAAAACGAAGTAACCAAAATAAACCAAACTAAAATGATATTTGTTAAACAAAAATAAATAAAATCTGAAACGGGCAAACAAAATAAATGAATGCATGAGATAATGTTAATTCTAATGTATTCAATAAACAATGAAATATATAAAGAACAAATTCAACAAATATGTCAAAATAGAAAATTAATTGCTGTCCCGGGTGTGTGATGTCCATTCATGTTGCGTGCTGATGGATGTGTGTTTTGTTCTATTTCTCTTTTGTCTGTTTACATGTGTGTACGTATGCCTCTAAGTTTGAAGTCCATTGCGGGAATGCCTTCGAGCTAGGCGCTTCTGGGCTACCTTATTACTGCACATCACCTGTGTGCGTTCCCTGTGTACTTGGCGCGCTAACTGTGTGGCAGCATACCAAAATAAAATAAAAAAATGCTTCCTCCATGACTCGTGTGTCAACCCTTTGCTAGAAACCCTGAACACTACACCTAGCTGTGGAAGCTCTGCATTAGGCCTTTCTAAGAATTCTTTAGCGTGACTCTTTTGTGATCTAATTTGCCATGACATCATCTCTTCGTGCGCCTTGATGTGTTTCTTCACTGATAGGCACCAAGTGTGTAATTTTGATTTATCTGCGTCATCAACCCAGTTGAAAACCATCTCTTGGCCTCGGCCTCCTGGATATAAAGTGTCTTTGTTGTCACTTTCTATGTCGGCTCCTTCTACTGCTAGTCTGTCCGCCTCTTCATGGAGTGGGTCGCCAGAATGACCATGAACCTTTACAAAAAGAGTTCGTGAGGATGAGTCTGATCGCAACTTAAGTTCAAGCAAAATGTTATGGATGATGTCATAGTCCTGGACCTTGTGCTCGGCCGGTTGGAAGTCATGACTCCGAAACAATCGTAGTCTTTGTATAGCAGCAGCACTGTCAATGAGGATGGCTAGATCATCAGCTCGAGGGATTCCTTGTAATGCCATGACCACTGCTGGCTAAGTACACGATCATGGTGAGCAAGCACCACTGCGGCCAGACATTTAGCACTTACCTTGGTGGGTGGGAGGGGCCGTAAGGAGGGGCTGCGGGGCGCAGCCCCTCGATTTTTTTTGATGATTTCTTGTCGATTTTCGGAAAAAATGTCTTGGTCTTGAAAGACAGAATTCTTGAAAATATAAAATTTCAAAAAACTAGGAGTTACGTGACCGGGAGACCCGATTGTTTGGGGCCGTCTCGTTGAGAGGTAAAGATTGATGTGTGGAAGTACCTCCAAACAATTGTCATGGGCCTGTACGCAGTTTCTGAGCAAAAGCTTGCTCACCCTGTGCGTATACTTAGCCTGCTGCCAGTTCTGCCCGTGTGCTGGAGTTGGTTGGCCACCCACCCGTATATATATATTATATATCACATTTTCACATGAACACGAGTCTTTCATGATCGTGAACATGTACATACAACTGTGCACAATTTACGTTCACATGTTGTTACCCCCCTTTCATTTATTGTGACTCCACAGGCTGACTCTCTTCTTTGCCAATTTGTGACGTCAAAACGTGGCATCTTCGCAAGAGAGTCAACTTTTCAGATAGAGACTCCCTGCTGCCCTGTCTCATTTTGGTATCTTTATCATGTGGCTTGTCACCCTTACGTGGTAGCGGTGTAACCAAGGATGATTGTCCCAATTAGTTTCCAGGTCTTTCGAGAGTCTCTTTTTCCCATCCAGTTTACGCCGGTTTAGGGGGTTCGAGGGACTCCTCCAACCGCCGGGGGCAAATATAAGACACCTAGGACATCCTGTGTGACTTTGGTATACATTTCAAAAAGCCGTTTTGCGCACCCCCTCCAGTTTGCTCGCTCTTTGAAGCAGTCTTTAAAAGTCCCCTTTTGCCCACAATATCTTTTTTGCCAACTCGAACAGAAGAGCCTCTATTTGAGTTGGGGGTTTTCTGCGGTGCATCCAGCTGCAGCTGCACGAGGCTGGCGCCAGATTGCCTGACATATGCACGATCCAAACGGCATTATTGATACGCGTTCGGCGAGTCCACTTGCACATGATTTGGTGGTCGCTGTCAGCGACGAAGGTTAGCTCCTTCGCCATCGCCCTGCCATCAGAAGTTCTTTCTTTCTTTCTTTCTTTCTTTGGGTTTCGAAGGCCCAATCTAATCACTGGACTAAGCGGATGGCGAATACCTGATTAGCCACTTAGGACCCAAGAACCTGTCCCGGACTGGAGGACCGAAGCATTACCTAGTTTATGGTAGACCCAATCACATCGCCAACCTAGGGGGTAAAACAGATCACAATGTTGGTGGGCTGGCATGTATCCTCGGGCTAACCAATCCCCACAATTAATCTCCCTAACTACCAAGAAACGTAGTGCCCAGGGATCAATGGTGCCCCCCCACTAGGGTAGGAAAGGCATCAAATAAGCCTAGTGTCCTCCCAAGCATTGCTCGTCAAAATTATGACTGAGATACTCTTCGGGCGATGCACCTTTAGCAAAAGCCATCGAACAACCGTCTTGGCAGCAGATCACAGACCAGCCCACTAAAATAAAGACAGAGACCTAGACCACACTCATGCAATGCGTAGGGATCATAGGCCTATCATACCAGAGTTGGGGGAAGTACTGACGCATTATCATCATATGTTTAACAAAACAGACACGTCATGTTGTCAGATCAAAATGGGTATGGTGGCGTACCTGGGTGTTGATCATCATATGTTTAACAAAACAAACACGACATGTCAACAGGTCAATTTGGGTATGGTGGCGTACCTGGGTGCTGTGTAGACCCTGTATGTGGTTACCAGATATTGTCATCATATTTTTATGTGTCACAAGTATCACGTCAAACATATAGCGAAACAATGCAACCTAGACCGTTTGAAGAGTGGATCGAAAAGGGACACCAACGAGATGCCAACCTGTGTGGTGCCTATGCACGCCCCACAAACGAACGCTCTTTGGTGAGGGGAGGAGAGGGGTACAACCAAGGTTCCTTTGTATACTTTGCCAAGGCGTGTGGGGGTTGGGGGACTCATGCTATGCGCACCCTTCTCGAAGAAGCGAACGCAAAACCTAGGGTCAATATTTGCGCAAAAAAATGATGTGTTGGAAGGTGTGGGTTTTGGGGGGTGGGAGTACAGAGGAAGGTGTGAGTGAGGTGTTGTTGCGTGCAAGGGTGTTGTGTTGTGTGGGTGCGAGGCCGGGTATGAGGTCTTGTCAGAGCATGGTGCAGGTAGCGGCAAACATGAATACAAGCAGAGTCGGCGCTGCCGCGCGCTAATCGTAGGTTTCGCCGCCGTGCGCCCTGTGACACGCCCAATATGATCGAGGGTGGGAGTCCCAACCAAATGGTCTTCAACTGGGAAAGAGGACACGGAGGATGTTGGTCTGAGGTTAGTAGGGGAGGGTATGGGGAGGGTATGGGGAGGGGGAATGGTGAGAGTATGACCGCAAGAGCAAGGATAAGCAGATACACAAATGTCTCCAAAACTGATCAACACCCAGCTTTCGTTACATATCACAGAAAAGAAATGTGCATGCACCCACATGCTGAGAAGCGCGCGTGCACACCCTCGCTGTATATCGCACATTAGCAGTGCGCATGCATGCACAAGCTTAGAGGCGCGTGTACACACCCACCATGCGGACCGTACGCAAAAATCTGAGAACTCAAATCTATGCAAACACAACAACGATGGCACACATGCGCAAACAGAACGTTCGAACAGGCATGGACAAGGCATAGGGCATGCGGGCACAAAGGGCTGGGGTAGGAGGCACCGGATGTAATTGTCGGAAGTCGAGCGAACAAGAAGTTTTGCTTACAGTTGTGTCGCAGTACATACTGGTTGTGGTGCGTCCGCCCCGCATAACTTGCAACGGTGCTCGTGCGTACGCCACTCGTTGTGTGTCCGCTCCTGTTCGTGCCCTCTGATCTTGGGAAGATTGATCGGCCATTGCGTGTGCTCGGACCCATTGCTGCTTTGTGTGAAATGCGCCTTTTTTGCTAGGAGCGGGCGATGTGTGAAAGGAAGGCGAAGAAGGATGCGCTGGCGGCCTTGGTTTCTCGTGCGGCATGCGTGTCGCGAGCTCCGCCGGCTGATGCCAGCAGGCCGGCCCTGTCAGGTTGGGGCAGGCCTGCTTGGTCTCTTCGCGTCAACCTCCTTTTTGGTGGGCTGTAGTGAACTTGCCAGGAGAGAGAGATAGAATGTTTATTATATGACAGCCACCAAAAGGGGAAAATGATTATTATGATAATGAAAACTCCTGGATCTCAGGTTGACTCCCCAGTCGCAGAAGGAAATAGAAGGAAGGAGAATTGAGAGACCTACACAAAGACACATAGTGACAGGCGATGTCAGCTAAGAAAGGACATGGCACAGAACATTATGCGACTTGACGAAGGTGAAGAAGAAGAGAATGAAGTGACGCAAGAAGTGTAGGCAGGGATGGGAGGGGGGGGG
>Ga0209491_10008254_pt1 | contig 13306 bp, 12 predicted proteins | sample BON02_FD_187213 | JGI IMG/M metagenome (GOLD analysis project Ga0209491, IMG submission 187213) | Freshwater microbial communities from Lake Bonney liftoff mats and glacier meltwater in Antarctica - BON-02 (SPAdes) (version 2) | ecosystem: Environmental > Aquatic > Freshwater > Ice > Glacier... | reverse complement strand
TGCGGAATACAAGCGGCTAGAATGCGGAGTGCGGAATGCGGATTTTGGAATACAAGCCTTTAGAATGCGGAGTGCGGAATGCGGAGTGCGGAATACAAGCGGCTAGAATGCGGAGTGCGGAATGCGGATTTCGGAATACATTCCTCTAGAATGCGGAATATGGAGTGCGGATTTCGGAATACAAGCCTCTTGGCAATGAGGTAGGTGCAGCCAAGGCGTTGGAACCTGCATTTTAGCGAATTTGATGGTGTTCTTGCTTGGCTATTAAACCGTTTTTCGAAAAAAGGTCACCAGCAAAAAAGTAGCTGCGGGGCCTAAAAAGAGGGAGATAATAAACCAAGTGAAACCACTTCGGTTTTTAGATTGAGCAAGACCCGCATTCAACAATGCCAAACTGCCCCAACCAACGAAAAATACACTTTTGCTTTCCATGTTGTTTTGATTTTGGGTGCAATATCATTAAATTTACCAAAACACCTCAAAAAACATCCCTTACCATAAATACCAAAAATTGTTGGCCATTATCAAATTGGCTAATTATCAAATTATCACATTAACAAATTATGAAAGAAGTCTTTATCATATCCGCCGTCCGCACACCCATTGGAAGCTTCGGCGGCATTTTGTCTGGCACCTCGGCGACCCAGCTCGGCGCAACCGCCATTAAAGGCGCACTGGAAAAAGCTGGCGTAGCACCCGATCAGGTAAATGAAGTGCTGATGGGCAACGTCGTCAGCGCCAACCTGGGCCAGGCACCCGCACGTCAGGCAGCTCGTTTTGCAGGGCTGCCCGACAATATTCCTTGCACCACCATCAACAAGGTATGTGCTTCCGGTATGAAAGCCATCACATTGGGCGCACAGTCCATCATGCTCGGCATCAACGATGTCGTGGTAGCAGGCGGCATGGAAAACATGTCGCAAATACCCTACTACCTGCCAAATGCCCGCTGGGGCTACAAATTCGGCAACGCTGAGCTGGTAGACGGCCTCGCCAAAGACGGACTCACCGATGTGTACAACCAAAAGGCCATGGGCGTGTGCGCCGATGCCACCGCCGTGAAATACGCCATCAGCCGCGAAGCGCAGGATGCCTTCGCCATTGATTCGTACAAGCGCGCTGCCGCCGCCACCGAGGCTGGTTTGTTCAAGGCTGAAATTGTGCCCGTCATGATTCCACAACGGAAAGGCGATGCCCTGGCAGTTGCCGAAGATGAGGAATACAAAAAGGTGATGTTTGATAAAATCCCCGGTTTGCGCCCCGCCTTCACCCCCGATGGCACCGTGACTGCCGCCAACGCCAGCACCATCAACGACGGGGCAACAGCCCTGATCCTGGCCAGCGAAGAAGCTGTCAAACGCCTTGGCCTCAAGCCGATCGCCAAAATTCGCGGTTTCGCCGATGCCGAGCAGGAGCCAGAATGGTTCACCACCTCCCCAACCATCGCAGCGCCAAAAGCCCTGAAAATGGCCGGCGTAACCAAAAACGACATCGACTTTTTTGAAGTCAACGAGGCTTTCTCGGTGGTCACCATGGCTTTTGAACAAGTAATGGACGTCAGCCACGACAAAACCAACGTGTTCGGTGGTGCTGTTTCCCTCGGCCACCCGCTCGGCGCCTCTGGTGCCCGCATCGTGACCACCCTCGCCAATGTGCTCCAACAGAAAAACGGCAAGCTAGGACTGGCTGCTATTTGCAACGGCGGCGGCGGTGCAACAGCGATTGTCATAGAATCTTTATAAAAAACGGTTTCAGGTTTCAAGGTTCCAGGTTTCAGGTTTCAAGGTTTCAGGTTGTTCTTTCGCTTGGTTTCTGGTGTTGTTTCAAGCGATTTGTATTAGAAAATGGATTTAACGTTAGTTCATTCGCTTGGCCAAAACCTCGTAGGTTTTAAAAACCTACGAGGTTTAACGCTCGATAAAAATAATAATTTGTTCGTTTCTTTTAGCCAAGCCCTTTAACCTGAAACCTTGAAACCTGAAATCCCAAACACGAAGCCCCTTAACCTGAAACCTGAAACCCAGAAACCTGAAACCTTGAAACCGGAAACCAGAAATCCCAAACACGAAGCCCCTTAACCTGAAACCTGAAACCTGAAACCTTGAAACCTGAAACCTTGAAACCTGAAACCAGAAATCCCAAACACGAAGCCCCTTAACCTGAAACCTGAAACCCTGAAACCTGAAACCTTGAAACCTGAAACCAGAAATCCCAAACACGAAGCCCCTTAACCTGAAACCTGAAACCTTGAAACCAGAAACCTTGAAACCAGAAATCCCAAACACGAAGCCCCTTAACCTGAAACCTGAAACCTTGAAACCATGAAACCTTTTAATCATGAAACCCCTATTTTTTTATGCAAAGACGTATTTTACTCTTAGGTTCCGGAGGCAGGGAACATGCTTTTGCTTGGAAATTGTCGCGCAGTCCCCGCTGTGCCAAGTTGTTCATTGGGCCTGGGAATGCAGGCACTGCGGAATATGGTGAAAATGTGCCCTTGAGCCCGCTGGATTTTCCTGCTATAGAAAAATTTGTGCTGGACAATCAGGTGGATATGGTGGTTGTTGGCCCGGAAGAACCGCTGGTGCGGGGTATTTGGGACTATTTTCAGGAAAAAGAAAGCTTGAAAGGGGTACCCGTTATTGGCCCGTCCAAGGCTGGAGCGATGCTGGAGGGTAGCAAAGCCTGGAGCAAGAAGTTTATGGAGCGGCACAATATACCGACCGCTGCGTACCGGGAATTCACAGGAGAGACTTTGAATGAAGGACTGGAATACTTGAAAAACCATGCCCTGCCCATCGTGTTGAAAGCTGATGGCCTGGCTGCTGGAAAAGGCGTTGTCATTTGTGGCAATCACGCAGATGCAGCCCAGGAATTTCGGGATATGCTGGGGGGCAAATTTGGCACTTCTGGACACCGCGTTGTGGTGGAGGAATTTCTTTCCGGCATCGAATTCAGCGTTTTTGTGCTAAGCGATGGAAAAAACTACAAAATCCTGCCCGAAGCCAAAGACTACAAACGCATTGGCGAAGGCGATACCGGACCCAATACCGGCGGCATGGGTGCCATAAGCCCGGTGCCGTTCGTGGATGAAGCCATGTGGCAAAAGGTGGAAGAGCGTGTCATCAAGCCAACCGTGAATGGCTTGCGCAAAGAGAAAATCGTGTACAAAGGCTTCATTTTCATCGGATTTATCCGAGTTAAAGGGGAGCCGTATGTCATAGAATACAATTGCCGCATGGGCGACCCGGAAACAGAAGTCGTGCTGCCGCGCCTGAAAAACGACCTGGTAACCTTGTTCGAAAACTGCGCCAAGGGTACCCTGGGCCGGGTAAAAATTCGGGCCGACCGCCGTACGGTAAGCACCATCATGCTCGTCAGTGGTGGCTATCCAGGTGATTATGAGAAAGGAAAAGTCATCAGTGGCTTGGATAAAGTGAAAGGAAGTATGGTGTTTCACGCCGGCACCACAACCAATGCCAAAGGAGAAGTAGTCACGGCTGGCGGACGGGTTATTGCGCTGACGAGTTTTGGGAAAGACATACCTTCGGCGGTGCGGAAATCGAAGCGGAATGCGAAGGTGATTACTTTTGAGGGGAAAAATTACAGGAAGGATATTGGGGAGGATTTACTGTAAGCGTCTAATACTAATATGCATTTTCTCAACACATAGACACATAGACACATAGGAACATAGGAACATAGAAGACATAGTTTTTGAGTACGTAGCGCTATGTCTTCTACGTTCCTATGTGTCTATGTGTTGAGAAAAATATGTGTTTAATAACAATGCTGTGACCGACACATTCACCATAAAACTGGCCGTTTTCGAGGGCCCATTCGACCTCCTCCTCTTCTTCATCGAGCGGGACGAACTGGACATCTACAACATCCCGATCGCGAAAATAACCGACGATTTCCTGGACTACCTCCGGCATTTAGAGTCCATGAATGTGGATTTGGCCTCGGATTTTATCGTCGTGGCGGCTACGTTGATGCGCATCAAGGCCAAACTCCTGTTGCCCCGCAAACAAGTGGATGATGAAGGCAATGAAATAGACCCCCGGCATGAACTGGTGGAGCGCCTGCTGGAATACAAACGCTACAAAAGTGTGCTCGAAGAACTGCGCCGCCTCGAAGAAGTACGGGCTTTCATGAACCCGCGCGGCTATGCCGCCACCGAATTGCGCAAACTCGCCGAACACGCCCTGGCAGATGCCGAAATGGAATCGGTAACACTCTACAAACTCTTACGCGTATTCGAACGTCTGGTGTCGCGCTTCGAAGAGGATAAAAAAGCCAAGCGTGTACACACCGTCTACAGCTTTACCTTCACGATTCAGGAGCAGCGGGAATACATTGTCAGCAAATTGGCAAAAGGAGAAAAGAAGGATTTTGAAGATATATTCTTTGCCTTGGAAAATCGGATCCATGCGGTAGTCACGTTTCTTGCTTTGTTAGAATTACTTAATGCACAGGAAGTAACCTTGATACAGGGGGAGGGGATTAATAATTTTTGGCTGACGCTCCCGGAGGAATAAGCAAGGGGCAAAATTTGAAAAGGAAAACAGGCAAGTATGCGAGAAGCTATAAGGCAAAATTTAAATGGATTGCCGAAATCGGGTGCTTATTATCACATTATCAAATTGTCCAATTATCACATTCTTCCTATGGTACAAATCGTCGATTGGGAACCCCGCTACCAACAAGCCTGGAAAGCCCTCAACATTGCCTGGATTTCCAAAGACTTCGAGGTTGAACAGATCGACTTGGATACCCTTGATTTTCCCGAAAAGTATTTTATCAATGACGGTGGCGCGGTGCTGCTGGCGGAAAAGGACGGTGAAATCATCGGCACTGTGGCACTTCAGCCATTTGGAAATGGTGTTTTTGAACTGGCTAAAATGACCGTTGCGGAATCGGCGCGCGGACTAAAAATCGGAGAATTACTAGGGGTAGCGGCCCTTGAACGCGCCCGTGCACTGGGCGCAAAGCGTGTTTTCTTGCTGTCCAATACCAAAGCCTACCAGGCCATCAATTTGTATTTCAAGCTGGGCTTTCGATGCGAAGCCTTGGACAGTACGGAGTTTAAGCGGGCAAATATCCAAATGGCGATTAATGTTTGACGGGCTGTTGGCTATTGGCTGTTAGCCGTTGGCAGCACAGGATAAGATGCCAATTATGGCTTGATTTTCAGCATCCGAGACAAAAAAAATAATATTTTTGAATTTGGCAATGCCATTCAAAATAACCAATAATGTGCCGCCAACAGCTAAATGCCAACAGCCCTACTTCATTTTCCCCACATAATCCGGCAAATGCAAATACCCTTCTGGCCGGATTACCGCCTCCAGCTCAAACTGCGTAGCAACAGCGGCCACATCTTTACCATCCATACTGCCCTTTTCGTTGAGCACTTTGGCGAGTTCGAGCAGGAATCCGCGGTGTTTTTTGAGTAGCACCTGGGTTTCCTTTACCATACCCGCAATCATCGTTTCAATATCTTTATCCGTTTTGGACTTTTCCATGGCATGAGCGAATTCCAGTGAGTAATTGGCCTGGTAGCGCTCGTCGAAACCGTAGCGGCGTATGTAGTCCATGGCGAGCATGGAAACTTGTTCGCGGTCGTTGAGGCGACCCACGGTCGCGTTCATTTCACCAAAAATGACCTCTTCGGCAATACCTCCGGCCAGAAATACGGTGATTTTTTTCAGGATATTTTCCTTGGTCTCGTATATCTCGTGTGGAAAGGTGAAGCCGGCGGCATAGCTGCTGGCCACTTTTGATTTGAGTTGTAAGGGTGCCAGACCAAACAACACGACATAAGCCACAGCATGGCCAGCCTCATGCACACTCACATTGGCCACCACCTCCGCAATATTGCCCTGGCGTATCTTGTCGATGCGGCCTACGAATGGAATCTCGATTGGCTGACCGCCGATTACCGTTTTTATTTTCTGGGCAACATTGTCGTAGTCAATGGAGAACTCCGCGCATTCGCTGTTCAGGCACTCAAAAAGAAATTTGCTGAGGTTGGTCTCCAAAATATCGGTCACGCTGCTGAAAACAGGCCGAACCCCCTGCACCGGGAATACACCGTTGCGGTAAATCAGGCCGTAAATATTGTCGCTGACACTGATTTTTACCTCAAAGGTGTTTTCTGCTTTTACCAATATTTTTCCCACTTCTTTGCGAATAAGGGCTTCAAAATCGGCTTTTCGCAGACTCGGATAAATCAGGTGGATGTTGCCAAAACGTGCCACCTGCTCGGGCCGAAACCGGCGTGTCAGGGCGTTTTTGATGTCAACTGCGGTAATTTTCTTGGTAAAAGCATGGTAGATATCCGCATCCACCTCGCTGTCTGAAGTATGGGTCGCCATTTGGAAGGCCTCGTCCAGGTTGCCGCTGATGAGGATGAGCGTTTGAGAATAATCCACTGGCTCATACACGCGGCGTTTGCTTTTGGCTTCCATGATCAAGTCAAGCATTTGCTTTTTGCTCATGTCGGCGATGTCCACCACGTCTTCTTCCAGTTCCAGCATCTTTTTGAGGTTGCGGGCCTCCCAAATTCCCACGCTGTCGTGCATGGGATCGTCGTTGACGGCTTGGGCTTCAGCAGGCTTTCGGCTGCGCTGCCGCTGGTTGAACATGAAGTCGGAGATGTAATAATCAAAGTCTTCTTTTTCGCGCCGGGCCAGGCGGCCATCGCTAAGCAGCTCCCAGAAGTCGTTGAACTTGGTGCTTTGCACAGGCGAACCGTCAGAATCAATGGTATAGAAGCGCTGAATCTCGTCGAACAGCACAATAGAGGGCTTGTTGTCGATGATCCCATTGGCACTCAGGATGGCGCTGACGCTGCTAAAATAGGTGGTGTTGTCGGTGTTCCCGAGTTCCACCTCTGCGAAGCGCTCCTGAAAGTCCAGGTATTGGACGAGTTTTCGAACCAGGTCGGTTTTGCCCACCCCCGTCATGCCCCAAAGGCATACGATGATGGGCCGGGTGAGGATTTCGGGCATCAGGTACCATATCTGAATATAGTCCAACAGGCTGTCGACGATTTCATCAATGCCGACAAAATCCTCTTTCAGTCGTACGCGCAGCAATTCCAAAGCGGCGCGGCGCTCCCGAATGCGTGTTTTATCAACGGTAATTTTTTGCTTTTCCATAGCTGGGACAAAGAAACGAAAGGTTTTTGGGGAAAGTTCCACCTTGCTGTTTTCTGCTGCTTACTTTTGTGGATGCGCGTCACAATTACACTGCTGAGTTTTTGCTTCTTTTTTTCTTGCCAGGACAATCCACCCGTCAAACGGACGGACAATGTTGCCCGGGCGGTCTGTAGTTGTTCATCAGAATTGATGGATTTAAATAAACAAGCTGCCAAGGCCACCGGCACCATCGATTTTGAAGGCATTCAGACGGCCTTTAATATGGCCAAGACTTGTATTGCCAAGCAAAAGATTAAGCCAGAAGAGATGCCGGAAGTGGAGAAGGCGCTCGAGGTGCTGTGCCCGGAACTTGAGGCGGAGCATGAGTTGTTGGAAGAATTGATTGGGGGGTAAGGAAAGCCTAGTCTTTACACGGCCACACATAATCCGACAGCGGAAAAACTTTCCCTCGATAAGAAAAGTGCCACCACTCCGTACGGATGCCTTGAAACCCAACAGCCTCCATGGTTTCACGCAGGAGTCGGCGGTTTTTCAGCACCTCCGCAGGCAAGTTCATATTGTCGCTGTGCGCTTCCACGCCAAAAAAGTCATATTCGGTGCCCATGTTCAACTCCTTGCCCTTTGCATCCACAATGGTAAGATCAACGGCTGCCCCACGGCTGTGCATGGAGCCTTTGGCGGGCGGCGCTACATAATTGGGGTTGGGCACTTTATCCCACAGGCGCTGCTGGTAAGGGCGGGGGCGGTAGCAGTCGAACATTTTGAGCGACATGCCCTTGGCTTTCAGCAGCTTATTTGCCTTTACAATAGCCGCTGCGGCTTCCGGGCGCAACAGGCAGCGCGGGCAGTCGTATATTTTTGCTTTGGTAAAATTGTTGTCCGTAGCGTAGCGGATATCCAGCCTGATACTTGGATCAAGGGCGACAACATCGCTGAAGGTATCCGCTTCCTTTTGCTCCAGAGAGGCTGGTACCGTTGATTTTGGTGATTTTGTGTCTTTTTGTGCTGCAACATGGAGTGTCAGTAGGCACAAAAGCAGTGTGTGGAAACTTTTAGTCATCTCGTATAATTTTTTTAACACATAGACACATAGGGACATAGAAAACATAGTACGACAAACACGACAAAATTTTTCTTGCACAACGCCACAACCAAGACAACGTCGAGATGCTTTTGGTCAGAAAAGCCTTGCGACAACCAAGAACGAAGCCTTTTTCGTTGTGGCGTCGTGCGAGATTTTTTTATGTCGTGTTTGTCGTACTATGTTTTATATGTTCCTATGTGTCTACGTGTTAAAAATATGTGTTAGAAAAATCACATCATTTCGCTCCAACGGAGTACTGTCCCATACCCTTTCTCCTGGAAATACAGCCTTGTCTCAGCCTCTGATTTCTGGCTGGTAGCCAACACGAAATCGCCGCCCCAGGCCCCAAGGCTTTTCACTTCGCCCCAGAAATCAGCAAACAGCCGTGGTTTTACTGGTTGGAATTCCAGCAAGTTTCCAACGATATCCTCATGCTCACAGATATATTTTTCAAAATCGTGCAGGTTGTCGGCATTGAGTATACGTTCTGTCAGGTCTGAAATTTCGGTAATGAGCATTTTATTCCCCTGGAATTTTTCGCGGTAGCGGACAATGCCTTCCCTGGAGTTTTGCTTGTGTTCCAGGTAAACAAAGAACAGGTTCTCCCGAAAATTCGGTTCAAAGGCAACATAGCGGATATTGGGTTGATCGCCTTGCAAATGGTAGAGCAACAGTGACTCGGCATAAGCACAGGCTATATCATAGCCCGACCCACCAAGGGTATTGCGCAACACCGGATAGGGATCTACCTCCGCCCAACGGGCCATGGCAGCAATGATGGTGCTACTGGTACCGAGCCCCCAAACACGCGGGAAATCACAGTTGGTGGTTACTTCAATGCCTTGAACGCCGTGCAAAAACGAAGGGTTTTGTCGCTGGCAATCCCGGATAATCGAAGCCATCATTTCTGCTGCGCTCCGGTCACTGGTTTCCACCACGCCGAGATAGGGGAGTTCGTATTCCGCGCTAAACCAAACGGAGCCATCAGAATCTTTGCTTTCCCAGACAAGACCTTCCGCTTGGGCACGGGCTTTGACGGAGAGCGACTGTCCAAAACGTACAGGACAGGCTAAAGCTACAGCGCCATCTAAAACGAAATACTCGCCAGAAAGCAAGAGTTTCCCGTTCGCGCGGGTTTCAAAAGGTAATATTTGTGACATGGTGAGAGCCTAGCAATAATGCCGTGCGACAAATGTAACACGTATTCTTCAATATGTGCCAACTGAAAGCATCACGAGTGTGCAGCCTTCTACGACCTCAATTTTCTGTTTTTCAGCGAGTTCGGCCAGTTCCGGATTCTCTGCTCCAGGATTAAAAATAATTCGTTTTGGCTTTAATGAAAGCAAATAATCATAGTATTCGCGCTGCCGTTCAGCGCCGAGGTATAAAGTGATGGTATCAACATCTTCCACTTCGGGCCGCCCCTGCATAATTGGGATACCATTTATCTTCCCGGTTTTTATGCCTACTGGTACCACCTCATGGCCCTTTTGCGACAGGCGCTGCACAGCGAGGTATGCATACCGCGCTGGGTTGGTCGTAGCACCTAATACCAATGTTTTTTTCATAAAAGGATGTTCTTAATAATTCCACAAAACGCTCTGAACACTTGTTTTGGTGAAAAGTTATCAAAAACACTCTTTTAATAGGCTATTTGGGTAGTTTTGCGGGCTTTTACATAAAATAAAATCATTTTCAACCCGTCAACCCGTGTGCTAAATTATGATATTGAGCGATAAAAAAATTCTGGAATCTGTGGAGCAGGGCGAAATTGTTATCGAACCCTTTCGCCGCGAGTGCCTGGGCACCAATTCTTACGATGTACACCTGAGCCGCCACCTGGCGGTATACCTGGATCGTGTGTTGGACGCCAAAAAGCACAACCATACCAATGCGATTGAAATACCGCCTGAAGGCTTTGTTCTGGAGCCGGGCACTTTGTACCTGGGTGTCACGGAGGAATACACAGAAACACATAACTCCGTACCTTTTCTAGAAGGTAAAAGCAGCGTTGGGCGCTTGGGTATCGATATTCACGCCACGGCGGGAAAAGGCGACGTGGGTTTTTGCAATACCTGGACACTCGAAATCTCTTGCGTTCAGCCCGTACGTGTGTATGCTGGTATGCCCATTGGGCAGCTGATTTATTTCCTCGTAGAAGGCCCTATTGAAAACTACTACAACAAAAAGAAAAACGCCAAGTACAATGAGCGCACTGAAAAGCCCATAGAGAGCATGATGTGGAAAAATTTTTAATGGTGCCCAATAAGTCATTAGGGCAGAACTAAGGAAATTCTAAGGAAAAGTCAGCGTTTTGGTACCTATTTTTGCCAAAATACACCTTTGCATCGGATGAAAACCTCGGTTTCTTTTCGCAGATCAACAAACGCACTTATTCGATGAAGTACAAATTTATTTTGATTTTTGGGCTTAGCCAGCTTTTTTGGCTGCCCGCCTGCAACAACACCAGCAGTGCTGATACCCAGCAAAAAGCGAGCAATCCCGAGTTCCTTCACGCAGGAGTCCGGCGCATTACCGATATTATCCGCCACGATATTTTTGCGCCCCCAGTTTCGGCACGTATCTACGCTTATTCTGCCATTGCAGCTTATGAAGCGCTGATACCCGGCTACCCGGAATACAACAGCCTGGCAGGCCAGTTGCGTGGACTGACCACTTGCCCAACGCCTGAAGCAGGCAAAGAATATTGCTATCCGCTGGCCAGCACCAACGCGTTGCTTATTGTAGGCAAACAATTGGTTTTTTCAGAAGGCGATATGGAAAATCTGGAAGAAAAACTCTTCAAGGATTTTAAAGCTATGGGCATACCAAGTGCCGTCTACAACCGCTCCATGGCATTCGGAGAGGTCATGGCAAAGCATATTCTTACCTGGTCGAAATCAGATAACTATGCGCAAACGCGCAGCTCCTCTAAATTCACGATCGAGGTGAAGGATGCCGGCCGTTGGCGCCCGACTCCGCCTTCATACGGCGATGCTTTGGAGCCCCACTGGATGGATATTCGCACCTGGGTGATCGACTCCTGCGGCCAATTCTCCACAGAAGCACCTGTACCATTCAGCACTGAAAAAGGCAGTGAGTTCTACAAGCAAGCCATGGAAGTGTATGATATGGTAAAGGCCCAGCGCGAAGACGAAATAGCAACTGCCTGGTATTGGGACGACAATCCCTTCGCGATGGAAGTAAGCGGCCATATCGCATTTGCCCGTAAAAAAATCAGCCCAGGAGGCCACTGGATGAACATCACAGCACATGCGTGCCGCAAGGCGAATTACAGCATCGCGCAGTCGGCTGAAGCTTATGTGAAAGTTGCTTGCGCACTTGTCGATGGATTTATTTCATCCTGGCACTGTAAATACAAATACAACCTCATCCGCCCGGAATCATACATCAATCAGTACATCGACGCTGAATGGCGGCCACTGATTCAATCGCCTCCGTTTCCAGAGCATACCAGCGCACACAGTACGATCTCTGGTGCTGCATCTACGGTGTTGACCAATTTGTTTGGGGATAACTTCTCTTTTTCAGATTCTACAGAAACGGAGTTCGGCATTGACCCACGTACTTTCAACTCCTTCAATGAAGCTGCAGAACAAGTAGGGGTGAGCCGTTTGTATGGTGGCATTCATTACAAACAGGGAAACCAGGCAGGCCTCAAAAGTGGCCGTGAGATCGGGCAGTTCGTTTTTGACAAGATGAAAACGCGAAAGTAAGGGAGGATTGCCTTCGGTGCAACGCCAAAGGATATTGCACCCGTTCCAGCGGAACGGTATCTTCAACAAAATTCATGATATCCCGCGTGTTGTGCTAAAAGAACGGCGCCATTTCGAACATTCGAAATGGCGCCGCGCTTTTTAGCACTGTATATTCAATGCCTTAATTTTGCACCCCCGGACCAGCTGGGCTGCGATCCGCAGCTTCCATATAGGGCCTGAATCTTTCTTCCAGCTCTTTCCTGAGTGCGTCGTCTTTCATGTCGGATGCCATACGCATCAGATTGCCTGCTGTGCTCAGCGAGAATTGCTCCTCTTGTTTGTAAGCTTCCCTAAAGGTTCTGGACAATGAATTGTAGTATTTCAATTTGTCCTCCATCGTATTGGCGATCTCCTTTATTTTGTCAGCAGCTTTTTGATTTGCACCAGTACGGACATAAATATCGGTCATGAAGGCCGTAAACTGATCGTAAGGGAAGTTAAATTCCGGGAATACCTCGAAGTATTTGTCTACCAATGCTTCTGCCTTGTCTTTTTTGCCTTCGTAGATCAATTGTCGAGCAATACGGATCATGGAAACGCGCATGGTTTGCAGGCTGGGCAGGTATGACTTGTTGACGAATACCTTTTCTTTGTCAAAATTGCCCCATTTCCAGCTTTCCATAATGTTGCGGTAGGCAGTTTCTGTGTCTACACCGCCGGATCCAATGATACCGTAGGCTTCGGCGCTGCTTTTCACTTTTTTAGGAACCAATTGAAGGCTAAGTCCCTCGAGTTGCAGGTAATCCTCCAGCCCCAGCAATTTGTCTTCCCGACAAGTGACCGCCCAATAAATGGGACGTTTCCCAAAATTAGACGCCACAATATCCAGGATGGCCAATTCATCTTTGATGATGTATTTTTTGTCCTTGCCCAAATCCATGCGGATGGTATCCACAATCATAGAATCGTTGGCACTAATAATCTTATTGTCCAAACACAGTTGCTTGTTGACCACCATAAACATCTTCCGTGTTGGAAGGTAGGAATCAAAATCCCGGCCTCCGTTGGATGCCTGCCGGTGGTCTTCACCCATGAATTTCACCACCTGATTGATGTCCATTTCGCGTTCACCACCTGGCGCACCATACGGAATTTGCACCCGTTTATAGCCCCTCAATTGCTCCTGAGGAATGCTCATCGCAATTGCCGGGGAATTATTGACAGCCCTGCGCAATTGTCCAATGTACCAATCCACCGCGATCAGGGACAAGTTGACCACCCGCACATCGGTGCGTATGCCCTCCACTTCCTGGCAGTACCAGAGCGGATAGGTGTGA
>Ga0209491_10008250_pt1 | contig 13309 bp, 15 predicted proteins | sample BON02_FD_187213 | JGI IMG/M metagenome (GOLD analysis project Ga0209491, IMG submission 187213) | Freshwater microbial communities from Lake Bonney liftoff mats and glacier meltwater in Antarctica - BON-02 (SPAdes) (version 2) | ecosystem: Environmental > Aquatic > Freshwater > Ice > Glacier... | reverse complement strand
CTTATCCAACGCCTCACTCACCGTCGGGCTTTCAATCGGCAGATCCTCCCCCACCCTAAACGTATCCATAATCCCCTGCATTTTCTCCCCTCCAAAAATCCGAAACACATCATCCTCCAAACTCAAGAAAAACCTCGTCCCCCCCTGATCCCCCTGCCTCCCCGCCCTCCCCCTCAACTGGTTATCAATCCTCCGTGACTCATGCCTCTCCGTGCCCAACACGTACAACCCATTCAATTTCTTGACTGCGGCCTTCTCATCCTTCAAAACCTCCTGATACTGCCTCTTCACCTCATCATACGCCTCTCTCAAAGCAAGCAACACCGGGTTCGACACCGGTGAGTTCTCCGCAGCCACCGCAATCATCTCCTCGATCTTAAACAAACTCATGCCCTCCGCCCCAATCTTCTCCTTTGCCAGCCCCACAGCCGCATCGATCAAGGTAGCCGCGGCTGGCGAGCCTTCACACGGGAAGAAATCATCCATGGCCTCAGCGCCCGCCGTGCTGCCCAACATCCCTCGAGCCAGCTCTAACTTGAGCTTGATCCTAGCCATTAATGCGGGGTTTCCTCCTAATAAAATATCAGTCCCGCGCCCCGCCATGTTGGTAGCAACAGTGACCGCGCCCAGGCGACCGGCTTGCGCGACGATTTGGGATTCATTCTCAATGTTTTCGGGGCGGGCGTTTAGGACTTTACACGATATATTCAATTCTTGCAAGGCATCCGCAATCAACTCAGACGTCTCCACCGAGGTGGTCCCCACCAGAATAGGCTGCCCCGTCTTATGCGCCCGCCGGACCTCCCGCAGCAGCGCCCGGAGCTTCCCTTCCTTCGAACGGAAGATCGCGTCAGGGTAGTCTTTTCGAGCATTGGGCAAGGCGGTCGGAATGGCAATAACGGGCAAATTATACGTCGTCACAAAATCCTTATAGTCAGTCAAGGCCGTCCCCGTCATCCCCGCCAATTTATAAAATAACCGAAACAAACTTTGATACGTAATGGTGGCAATCACCTGTGACTGGCTCGAGCACACCAAGCCCTCCTTCGTCTGGATGCTCTGCTGCAGCCCATCAGAATACTTCCTCCCCTCTAACACCCTGCCCGAGAAACGATCCACAATCGCAATATCCTGCCCTCGGACAATATAATCCTTATCCCTAATCAGCAATTCCTTCGCCTTCAATCCATTCGTTACAAAGCTCATCCAGGGATCGGCCAAATCAAATAAACTCTTCCCCAAGACCTTCTCGCAGTCCTTCACCCCCTGATCAGTCAACACAACATTCTGCGCTTTCTCATCCACTTCATAATGCACGCCCTGCTTCAAGAAGTCCACCAATTTTTTCGCTGCCCCATACTTAGGCTGAGGAGCATTGATCTGCTTACTAATAATCAAAGGTGTGCGTGCCTCATCGATCAAAATCGAGTCCGCTTCATCCACTAAACAAAAAGCTTTATCCAACGGCCGGGACCTCAATACAGTCTCTTCCCTGGTCAGTGCCAAATTATCCCTCAAATAATCAAAACCCAATTCGACATTCGTCACGTAGGTCACATCACACGCATACGCCTCCCGCCTCTCCGGGTAATTCACCCCCGTCTGAATCAACCCCACCGACAACCCCAAAAACCGATGCACCTGCCCCATAAGCTCCGCATCTCTCCTCGCCAAATAATCATTCGCCGTCACAATAAACGCACCCTGACCCGTCAATCCATTCAAATAAGCCGGCAACGTCGCCACCAGCGTCTTACCCTCCCCCGTAGCCATTTCCGCGAGCCTCCCCTCGTTCAAGGCCATCCCTCCAATGAGCTGCACGTCATAATGCCTTAACTGCAGCACCCGCCACGCCGCCTCACGCACAACCGCAAACGCCTCTTCCAACAGCGGGCCAGTCACATCCTCCTTCCCTTCCTTCACCCTCCTTTGAAATTCCGCGGTCTTAGCCCGCAATTCATCGTCGGTCAGCTTTTCGAAGGCGTCTTCCATTGCATTGATCCGCGCGACCCGTGCCTCATACTGCTTGATCAGAGCCGCATTCTCTGCTGCTGGTGGCCCGTTAGCAGACGTATCCAAGGCACCTGACGCGACAGCAGCGCCGGTCATGGCCTTTTTAAGGCCGTCGAGGAGGCCCATGCTAAGGGTGGCATGGCGGCGGGTGGCTGCTCCGTGGGAGGGCTTGGTGGTGCTGGTGCTGGTAGGGGGGAGGGCACGGGGGGAGGGGCCGAAGAAGGAGAAGCCCGAGGCGAGGAAGGTGCTGAGGAAGAGGAGGAGCAGCACGAGCTGGTGGCCGACACGCGCTGATGGTGGCTGCGGTATTGATGACGGCCGATGCATGGCCTGTGTAGGTTGGGGGTGGGTTAAGGGGGTGGGGAGGTCAGAAGGCGAGAAGGAGGGGAGGGCTCGACGACGGCAGGCCGCAGTACGGGTGGATGAGCAGGCACGCGCAGCGCAACTTTGTCTCGAGTGGTGTCGCAAAAGAGTCCACGGAGCAGCCGCCGTGGGTGAATAAGCAGGGGCAGGGTGGCGCAAACGCAGAGGGGTGATGGAAGCATGACGTCTCGCCCCCGTGTTCGTTTGGTGGGGTGGTTGGCTAGGGAACGAGATGAGACACGTGATAAGTGAGGGTGGGCAGTCCTCCTCGCACAGCCATCGAGAGAGCAAGAACCACGCGGCCCTGCGGCACGCCGGTGAGAAGTGAATGTCTGAGACTCTGGCAAAGGGAAGCTGACAACGTCGGGCACGCCACGTCTTCGTGATGATCTTGACCATCGCGAGGCGAGTTGTTGAGCGTCCTTTCCATGCACCGCCCGGGCAGACCAATCTCCCGTTTAGCTCAGTTGGTAGAGAACGGTGCTAATAACGCCGCGGTCAACACAATCCTGTAAGTGGGAAAGGTCTCAGCAAGCTGTGCTGCGATTCTTTTTGTCCCTGTACGGTCCTCAGTGTCGAATTTAGTCTGCGGGAGGCCATCTTCCTTTTCGAACCCCGTTTGCGGCAGGAAAGTCCTTTCTTTTTTGCATGCTGTTCAAGCATTTTTGCGTCTCGCCACGTGAACACGACGCAGAGAGTCTCAGGTACGTGTGCCATGCATGCAGTCGACTGATAGGGTGAAGAGCGCTTTGCCCTCTCCGCTGGTCCAACAGCACACGGAAAGCGGCCCATGTGGCTCTCCTACTGCCCTTGCCGTCTTTAAATATCAACCCATGTCTGGTCCCCGTTTTTGACAAGGTACGCAAGGACGATGAGCTGTGAGACTTTACTGTGCAAAAATAGAGGGTAAGGCTACTCAAAGTTGAAGACGGGGGAGGTCCTCAAAAGTATCCCCTACCAAAACCTCCCCGTGCCCCCCAGCCGATATTCCTTTGCTCTGGATTTGACGTACCATAACGCTCTCTATCATCGCTAGAATGCCTGCTATCTATTTCTCAAGAGTCCTCTAAAGATGGGTCGGAAGCAGGAGCCATATGCAACAACATTCAAACTTGGCCAAGCTCTCACCTACCTCTGCTAGTATACACCCCCTCCGAAACAGATGACGACGGCGACAAGACCAACGACAAAGCAACCGGGAGTGCTGCAGAAGTAGCAGCGATATACAAGATGAGTCGCAATGAGCCAGCAAACCAACGTGTCGTGTACATGCGGCGCTGGTAATGTGTCGAGGCCCGTGTTTGTGTCGAGGCCCATGTTCGGAGCGGAGGGACGACTATTGGGAGTAGTCATCAGTTGCGTGTCTTTCTGTCGCCCATTAGCGTAGGGCCACAGTGACAGTGTATTAATGGTAAGCCTTGTCTATATTTTCCTTGTGCATGCGATGCCCCGGGGTGGTTTTGAGGGAGGTCGCCTCTCCTCCTGCAATGACGGCTTCTCATCTACTCGCCATCAAGGAGGGACTGAAATTACTTCTGCCGAGTACGGACACTCCTTTTTGTATTGGGTAAGTATTTTATTGTGATAGAAATGCGTGCTTGGGGGGAGCTTTGACGTTCGGATGGACACATATTGTTAAATTGTTGTGGGAGGAGAGGGTGGATGTTTATATGATGGGTGCTAAAACCTTTATGGCGAGGCTGCGTTACGTGTTTAAAAAATAGGAAAAGCTGAGTGAATGTGAAGGTGGCTGAGGTTGATACAGGTGAAATTATAATGCAATTTCGTGATTTCATAGTTGTGACGAGGTCCGATGTGAATTTATGGCGATTCGAAATTTTCTGGCATGATAATTGAGCAGTAGGGCTGTGAATTTATGGCGGTTCCAAATACCTGGCATCATAACTGACCAGTAGCGCCGAGGATGCAGACCAATCTCCCGTTTAGCTCAGTCGGTAGAGCACGGTGCTAATAACGCCGCGGTCCACGGTTCAAGCCCGTGAGTGGGAAAGGTCTCAGCAAGCCTCTTATGGGATTCTTTTTTGTTGGTAACTCATATCTCTTCCTGATCCAGGGACGCACGACCTCGGAAACGTATTTTTTCTTTTTTGGATCAGGTGTGACGTTGCTTGTCCCTGAGGAAGTGTTCTCTCGGCCCACTTATCATAGTTTTCATGTTTCCGTTCTCAGTGAGGTTAGTCGGGCGGGGGTGCCTTTTTGTTTTCCTATTGCGGGGGGCCGTGTCTTGTCTTGTCTTGTTTCTTTAGAGTGCATCCTCTGGGAGGGCTTTTTCTAGCGCATGCCGAAGCAGGCCTACACTGTACCATGCAGAGCATCACACCCCCGTGGGCAGGATGCTCAGGTCTAATGCATTTGAACCATCTCGGGGCTTTGTGCGGCTCTTACACATGTATTGCCCGTCCTCGACCATATGTGGCCCATGGTCGCCCGCGTCGGGTGCTCGATTCCCAGGGGCGGACACCACGGACAAGTGTTACTGTCGCTCGAAAACGCCATTACCGCTTCCAGCCTTTCCACCAGACACTAGTTAAGCTTCTCCTGACCGTTGCTGGAGGGTTTTGCGTAGAGGTTTGTTGTGCTTGCATGGGCTTGTTAAAAATGGAGGGCGGAGAGGAGGGCAGGGTGGGGAGGTTTTTCGCGCGAAGAAGACAAGACATGCTACTTCGCTTTGCCCTCTTGTTTTGCTGGCCAATGCTATGAACCCTGAATGCATGGCACTACAAACGACACAAGAAGAGAAGAGAGGTGCTGTGGATTGTGCTGATTGTCTCACGCCGCTCTTGCCAATCTTTTCCATCCACCACAAACAACAGGGGCGGAGAACACACTTCTGCACCACCCCTGGCTGAGATGGACTCCATCCCTCCAGCAGGTAAGTTAGTAGTGCTGCCCGCTGTCTTGTGTATTGCACCAGGCCTGGCCTTTGACACATGCTTCCTTACGCATCCTTATCATAACCACACAGACAAGGACAAGGAGGCCATGCCGCCACCGGCGCAAGACAAGCCCAAAGGTAAGCCGGCGCAGGGAAGAGGCAAACAAGAGAATCATCGTGCCCCAGCAGCCGCCAGTCATCCAAGCATCACACGGTCACCCCCTCACACACCCCACACCTTCCATGTACGACTCACAGCGCCTGCTGTCGTCTCTTTGGTCAAGGATTCGGTCTTCCAGAGCCTCACGGGCGGCTTCAGCGCGGCCAGTATGTTGGGCTTGCCCCAACTCCAGCTGGGCCAGGCGGGCAGGCACACCGGTACGCCACCACCAGCAACACCAACTGTGGCGGCAACAGCATCAACAGCAGCAGCAAAATCACGCCGGCGTCTTCCATTGGCGCGTCCTGGAACAAGCCTTCTAGGAAGAAACCTAGCAGCAGCAGCAGCAGCAGCAGCAGTAGCAGCAGCAGCAGCGCCACCAAGACATTGGCACCCCATCCCTATCCGGCGGCACTTCCCCCTCCCCCAAGCCCGGAGTAGACCATCGTATATTAAAGGCCTTCGTCACCGCCTGCCGTGTCCATGCCAACCGCACCTGTCATGATGCTGTGGGCTTCACCAGTGCGTTCAGTCACCGCGCCAGTCGCCGTCGCTCCCCCTGCCCCCGCGCGATTCCCGAAGCCCCAACACCCACCACCAACAGCTCTGCTCCCCCGGCCTAAATGCTGAGACCTGCCTTAGCAATCTCGCCATCATCCTTGTCCTCGTCTTTCTCATCATTATCAACAGTGCCTGCATCGTCGGCCTCTCCCTCCCTCGCCACCTCGACCTCGGTCTTGCCCAAACCATCCTACTACTCTTACAACGCATCCAAACCCACCCTCAGCATCCTCATCAGCAGCAGCGCCACCACCACAGGCACCACTTCCTCCTTCTTATTCAGTAATAAAGAAAGGAAAAGCGATGATTGGCAAGAGGGTTGAATGATTGCATTGGATTTTGTTCTTCGTCTTCTTTCGTTCTTTCTTTTCATCTCCTTTTTCCTATTTATTTTTTGGCTCCTTCCTTTTGGCTTCGTCTTTCATCCTTTCTTCTTTCTTCCTGTTCATCCTCACCTCTTTTTATCTTCTTCTTTCGTTTCATGTTTTTATGGGATTTCTAGTTCATGTTTTCCTATTTATATTTCCTTTTCTTGGTTCTTAATTCTTGGTTCTTGATTTCTTGGCTGACTTGACTCTTTTGTCTTTTCTTTCTTTCTTCTCGTGCTTTTTTCACTCTTAGCTACCACAGTCTCCTCAATTTTCTTTTTGCTTTCAATATTTCTCCTTTTTCTACTCCTCCTCAAACGTCCCTCCGGGTCCCGCCAAACTCCAACCTATTTCTCCGCCCCTTCCTTCTGCTTCAACAAGGTCGAGACCAAACTCACAAACTTCCTCCCATACTCAACAAGGTCCTGATACAACTCTTTATTCACCTTCTTCTGCAACTCTTCGCTGGGCACGTCCAGCTTCTTGAGGGCTTCGAACCCTTGCTGTGCCGCCTTCTGGGCGCCTGCCTGGGAGCAAGCAAAGGAGTCGTGGATCCCGGCAATGGTCAGTGTGTTGAGGAGATTGCCTTCTTTTTTGAGAATGTCGATGGCCTTCTGCTCCATATCAGCCAAGCGGAGCTCCATTTCAGTCACGGTAATACCGCGGAGATGACTGAAATATGTTTGAGTCTAGTCTGCTTGTCACTACTTCTCCCCTTCCCAAAGGCCCCTGGAGTTTCGAGAACCCCCAGTCGGAATGCACGTCACCTGGCTTTGTACAATCTGAATAGCGTATGCCCCAGGCTCCATGCTGGTATGAGAGAGATGCGTGTTTAAGTTCTACATCGTGTGCAGCAATGAAGAATCACTTCTAGCCTCCTGTCCTTCCCGAGGGCCCCTGGAGCCTCAAGCAGCCGCATCCAACATGCTTGCCGCATGGCTTTGTACATTTTAAGTTCGTTAGGCCTTAGACTCCACGCTGATAGCAAGGAGATAGCCAAACATGGTCTGAGGCGCGCGTAAATGGGGGGAATTCGCTTCCAGCCTCCTTGGTACTACTCTCTCCCTCCCTAGAGGACCCTCGAGTCTCGAGCGGCCCCATCCGACATGCTTGCCGCATGGGCTTTGTGCATTTCGAGTATGCAGGACCTCAGGCTCCCTATTGGTAGCAGAGAGAAACAGGTTTGACAGTGGAGTCGCATGTACGTGCTGGGAACTCGCTCGCTTTCAGCCTCCTTGTCACGGCTCCTTCCTTCCCCAAAGGCCCCTGGAATCTCGAGCGGCCGCATCCGACATACTTGCCGCATGTCTCTGTACATTTTGAGTAGGTTATACCTCAGGTGCTACGCTGATATCAAGGAGTTATCCGAACTATGCCTGAGGCGCGTGCAAATGGCGGAAACCCGGTTTCAGCCTCCTCGCCACTCCTCCTTCCCTCCCTAATGAGTGTGTGAGTGGTGTGAATCTTGCTTGTCTGAAAAGGGGCGCCTCTCCTTCTTGCTTCCTTTACGTGCCCTGGTCTCCAGGTCTTTGGTGCGTGTTGGCTCCTGGCTGTCCCTCCACTCCATTGCACGCCTCTCCCCAGCTATCTAACAAGCCTTGATTGCGCACGTGCAAGCTGCGCCGCGCTGGTACAAGGAGGAAGACTTGCTGCAGCAGGCCAAGACAAACGAAGCCAAGCGCTGGTCCCTGGCGGCCTCTTTTGCTTCTCCCCCCCACCGGCACCGAAACCTCCTCCAGGTCGAGGCAGGCAAGGCTGTTTGGAAAGTGGTGTCTCTCCCTTTGTTTTAACCAGAAGACGGCAAACTTAACATCAACGAAAGCAGTAAAAATTCCTTGTTGGTGCTGTGCGTGGGCGGGCGGTGCAAAGGAGTCTTATGCATTTGTCAGAGCTTTGAAAGAAACAACTTCCACCCAAGACACCACCCACCAACACCAACAGGGAAAAGCAAACATTGGCAAAACGCGCAACTAAACGGGATAAAAAGCAAAAGATACAAATGCAAAGTGCCATGCTCTCCTCCTCGTCGGCGCATGGAAAATGTTTTTGGTTTTTAGGTTCCTTTTTCTTTGTGCGTGGATGGACTAATGCACCCAGGAGGAAAGAGACAGAACGGTACGCACTCGACTTCTGGAAAAACTGATGCTGTCACCCAGCCGCAAGACGGCTGGCAGGTCAAATCAAGCCTTTAAATACCTTCCCTCCCTCTCGTCGTCTTCCACCTCCCGTGCCCATTCCCACCCCCACCACACAATCACCCCCCCGCCTCCATCCCCTCCCATTCATCCTCCTCTCGCTTTACACCATTCCTCACCCCCCCTTCCGCTGGTTCGCCGCTTAGTACTGGTGACCGGAGGTCTTCTTCTTCTCGCCCAGCTCGAAGTGCTTGGTGCGCTTGATGACCAATTGCTTCTTCGTCTTGCAGTCCTTGCACTCCAGGCGCAGGGTCACCTTCTTGGTGGTCTTGGCCTTCTTGTGCAGGATGGGCTTGGTCTGTCCGCCGTACCCTTGCTGCTTTCGGTCGTAACGCCGCTTGCCCTGTACAAAGTTGTAGGCAAGGGAAGGGAGGGGCGATGGATGAGTTGTTTGTTTGCTGGTATTGATGATACGGATAGAGAGAGGATAGAAAGACAACGCTAGCAAGTAAAAGCAATAACAGACAAATCCCCGTCAATCATGCGCGTATACGCTATACACCGGCAGGGATCCCGCCGCCGCCTCTCAACACCTTCTTCCCCTCCGGAACCTGCGACGCGTCTCGTGCGCTTGCCATCTTGATGCTCTTCTCCGCGCCGCCACCCAATCATCAGGCAGCCAGACACAACACAATCTCAGCCCAGCACCCGCGCGCGCCTTTTACAGCTCGCCTCCGCCGGCGACCAATCCCACGCAGCCCCATGCGCGTCATCCATAGCGTTCAGCTTCGTCCCAGGAAAGCAATGCGCGCAAGGCTGTCTCGTGGCAAAGGCTTCGCCTGGCGCCTGCGCTGCTCTCCGCCGCGCGCACCCTGCCTAGGCCCCGCGTGGCCTGTGTGCACTAGTCGCAGCAAGGCCCAGCCGCAATTCCCACACACACCACGCTTACCACACAGACGCCACGCCACACGCCGCATCATTACTTCTCTTTCCACCGCAGCTCTCCCCCATAACCTCTCCTCCTATCCCAGCCCAACCCTCCACTCCTCCATCGAGGGCGAACGACGTACCTGCGCGTAGTTGGAGGCCTTGCCGGCCTTGTACTGCGTGACCTTGTGGACAGTGTGCTTCTTGCACTTCTTGCCCTTGCAAAAGGTCTTGCGCTCCTTGGGGATGCACACCATCTTTCCCTGTTTGATTGTGGTGGGGTGGGGGAGGAAAGAAGAAGGGGGATGACGGGGTGAGAAGATGATGGAGGGGAGGCAGAGGGTTTGGTCAAACGAGGCGGACGACAACCAGGGTTAAGCCAAGCACGTCCACATGTGCCTTGTGCGATAGGAGTGGCTGAGGATGGAGTGGCTATCCAAGGCCTACCAAGCCCCACAGCCAGCACAAACCACGCCTCTCCATGCCCTCCCTTCGCTCCTCGCGGGGGTGAGGAAGGGAGGAGAGGAGAGCGAGTGGCCTGGCTTGCTCTCCATTGGGAGGCTGGCGTCCAGCCATCCACCGCCACCCCCACCATCAACGGGAACATTTCGAGCTTGTCGTGGTGGGTGATTTGGTTAGGACGCTGGTCCCTGGCAGGGCATGTGGAGGGGCATGATGAGAAGAAGAGGCGTTTGGCGGCTCACGTGAGCCATCGAGAGCGACGGCGAATGATGAATTTGGCGCATGCGGCAAGCAGAATCGAAGGCTTGTGGGCCAGAACGTCTGCAGCCCAAGGCAGGGGCTTGGCGTCTTTTGTGCGTGTGTGTGTGCTTGTGCATGCCGCAGGCACAAGAGAAGGCAAGACTTTCGTGACTCACCCTCGTCTTCATCTTTCCTTGTTGACCCTACCATCATCATCACACAGGTACACCAACAACCGGCCATGGCCTCCCAGAACAAGCAAGCCCCTCCTCAGCACAGGCACACCCAAGCAGCGCCGCGCTTGGCAAGCCCCAGGGTGGACACCATGCCATGCCCGCCCCGGGCCTCGTCGCACCCACACGACCACAAGTCACTCACCACCCTCTTCCTACCCCCACGCACCCCAAAACGACAGCCCTCGCCCAGCGCCATGCCTCAAGCAAAGGGACGCCCGCAACAGCCTCCCCCACCCCCTACCGACACGACGGACAGCACCACGCCCGCCGCCGTCCCCGATACCAATGGCCAGGCTGCTGCTGCTGAAGGCACCGCCACTGCTGCGCCTGATGCCGGTACCGCCGCTGCCGGCACGGCCCCTACGGGCAAGAAGTACGTACAATCATCTTACCTCCCCGCCCTCCCCTCCCTCCCCTCCCTCCCTCCCTTCCTCCTATTTCATGCATGAACCCCTCTTCCGGACGCAACGTGCTTTCCCTTCGGCTTGCCGCACCACTCAACAACACCACACATACACACCCACCCACTCACAAACAGCATGACGAGCGCCGACTACTACTTCGACTCCTACTCCCACTTCGGGATCCACGAAGAAATGCTCAAGGACGAGGTCCGGACCCGGAGCTACATGAACGCCATCATGCGAAACAAGCACCTGTTTGAAGGCAAGATTGTGTTAGACGTAGGGTGCGGGACGGGCATCCTCTCTATGTTTGCTGCTAAGGCAGGCGCTGCTAAGGTGATCGGTGTGGACTGCTCCACCATCCTCGAGCAGGCCAAGCAGATTGTCGCGGCGAATGGCTTCGCCGATCGCATCACGCTCATCCGTGGCAAGGTAGAAGAGATCGAGCTGCCTGTTGAAAAGGTCGATATCATCATCAGTGAATGGATGGGTTACTTTTTGCTATACGAGTCCATGCTCGACACGGTCCTCTACGCCCGTGACAGATGGCTGGTCCCCGGCGGGTTAATCTTGCCCGATAAAGCGACCCTCTGCATTTGTGCCATCGAAGACGAAGAGTACAAGCACGAAAAAATTGATTTCTGGGATGATGTCTATGGGTTCGATATGTCTGCAATCAAATCTCTTGCTATCTTAGAACCACTTGTGGATGTAGTGGAGGCCAAGAGCGTGGTTACTAACCAGGCACCGATTTTGGAGTTGGATTTATTGACTTGTAGTAAGGAGGATTTGAGTTTTAAGGCTAGTTTTACTCTGCCGGCTAGGAGGAATGATTATGTGCATGCGTTGGTGGCGTACTTTGATTGTGCCTTTACCCAGTTGCATAAGCCCTTGACTTTCTCGACGGGGCCGTTTGCGAAGTACACGCATTGGAAGCAGACGGTGTTTTATTTGAGTGAGACACTGACGGTGTGCACGGGGGAGGAGGTCAAGGGGACGATTAGCTCGGCGCCGAATGAAAGGAACCCGCGGGATTTGGATATTCATATTGATTTGGCCTTTGAAGGGAAGCATGGCAAGGTGACGGCGAGTCAGGATTTTAGGCTGCGGTAGAGGGAGGGAGGGAGGGAGGGTTGGAGGGAGGGAGGGAGGGAGATGTCTTTTTCTTTGTTCGTCCCTGATTGGTGATGACGAGGAAGAGGAAACGATGACAAGGCGGAGGGGGAGGATGAGAGTGAGGGAGGGCGTGAGTGAGTGCAACCGTAGCTGGTTGTGTCTCAGCAACAGCAGCTAGAGAGCGAGAGGGACGAGAGACGAAGAAGAAGAGGGTTGGTTGGCTGAGTAACAGGAAGGAAAGCAAAAGACTATATATCTCCGCAATAGAAATGCAGGCAAGCAAGCAGCTTTCGTGTGTGTGCAGATAGATCCATTTTTTCATTCATTTTCAACAACGACAGAGACGGACAAAGAAAGAAGAAGAAGAGAAGACAGACAGACAAAGGAGGGAAGAAAATAACAATAAAAGAGCAGCAAGCGAACGAGCAAGAAGCAAGAAGTTAGGAGAAAGAAACCAAATGCCGACAAAAGAATGAACAACCCAATCGGCCTTCCTTCCTTCCTGTCCTTACATGTTTATCCCTGTGCTCAATGTCTTTTTCTTTCTGTTTTCCCGTGCTTTGTTTGTGCTTTTTGTTGTCCATGACAACACGACAGTATTTTCCTTCTATCTTTGCTCCCCGCCCACGTGTGTGTGTGTGTGTGTACGCGGCTTCACTTTTGATTGATTGTCTTACTTTGCTATGTCTGATGTTTTCTTTTCTCTCTTTTTCTTCGACGTCTTTCGCCTGTTGCTGCTTTACGCGCAGAAGCTTTTGTATATATTCCGCATTCTACCAATCCTTCATCATGTTCCGCCTACGTGTGTGTGGTATTCGCGGCTTTCGTCACTCTCTTATCTTTCTGCTGTTGCTGCTGCTGCTGCTGCTGCTGCTGCTGCTGCTGCTGCTGTTTTACGCACATACTGGTTTCTGTCTACTTCTACCAACTTTCGTCTGCTTTTTCTTTGTTTGACAATCTCTCTTCCTGGCCTTTACCATAACATTCTCTGTTCCTCCACACAGTAACCTCTCTCTGGTTTGATTTTTCCCGCAGGCACGACCTCCTCCGTGTCTTCCTCCTTATCCTCCACCCGCGTGACTGCAGCCGGCTCGACACCCACAGGCGCCATCTCGCCTTCCTCCTCTTCCACTTTGTCAGCCTCCTCCACCACCACAGGAGCTAGAGCCTCCACCACAGCGGCTGTAGTTTCAGCATCTTCCTCCTTCTCCATCGTCGTCGTCGAGCTCGCAGCCTCGCCCTCGGCCTTCAACAGCACTTCCTCCCCTCCTTCCTTCGCCGCCACTGCTGCTTCCGCCTCCCGCGCCTTCTTCTTCTCCCTCCTCTTCTTGTTCTTGTTCTTCGTCTGATTCTTCCGCCTCTTCTTCGTCGCGGCCGCCTCTCTCCCCATCCCTATCTCCCCTTCCCTATCACCACCCGTGCCCTTCG
>Ga0209491_10008243_pt1 | contig 13313 bp, 11 predicted proteins | sample BON02_FD_187213 | JGI IMG/M metagenome (GOLD analysis project Ga0209491, IMG submission 187213) | Freshwater microbial communities from Lake Bonney liftoff mats and glacier meltwater in Antarctica - BON-02 (SPAdes) (version 2) | ecosystem: Environmental > Aquatic > Freshwater > Ice > Glacier... | reverse complement strand
CACACATACACACACACACACACACACGCGCACACACATACACACACAAACGCACAAATACGCACGCACGCACACACACACACATTCACACACACACACACTCACACACACACACACAGACAGACACGACACACACGCTTAGCAACGAGCGACATATCCTGCTCAGGCGAATCGTCAACAACATTCAGCTCGCTTTCCACAAAACAGCAACTCAATCAATCAAACAAAGACCCTCACAGAAAACAAAGAAACAACGCCCGAACACTGGCGCACGCGCAAACGATACACTACACACGTAACTCGGCTACCCCATAGGGGAGCCTGCTAAGCAGAGTGCGTGAGAAGCGCGCCCGTAGGCACGCCACGCACCGCAAAACAGCCACTCAATCAATCACACAAAGGTACTCACAAAGCCACACACGGGCAAGGCGACGCCATACCCCAGCATCACCACGGAAGGCAGCCAACCCTGCGTCATGAAGTGACGCAGGCTTGGGGGGGCTGTAACAAAACAGCAACTCCTTAAGCTGGTGCTTACTCGCGGTCCGCACTATGCAGTATACGTGTCGTTTACACGCCTAACCCGCCTTCCGTTGATCTCCTCCTCCATATGTATGTTCATGTATGTATGTATTGATATCTTTGAGTAACTACATATATAAACATGTCAATGAACACATCATTAATCATGAAATACATACATACCGTGGATCTCCTCAGGCAAATCGTTAACAACGTGCAGCTATGTATCCACAAACAGCAACTCCCTAAGATGGCGCTCACTCGCTGTCGATAGATCTGTGATCTGTGTGTCGCACGTTCACACGGGGACACAACCCGTGGGGACGGGCGACACACAGATCACAGCAACCCGTGGGGACGGGCGACATACATATCACAGATCTAACGCTGTCCGCACTATGCACTACACGTGTCCTCTACACGCTTAATCCGCTTTTCATTGATCTCCTCCTTCATATGTATGTTCATGTATGTATGTATTGATATCTTTGAGTAACTACATATATAAACACGTCAATCAATACATCAATAATGAAATATATACATACCGTGGATTTCCTCAGCCGAATCGTCAACAACTTGCAGCTAAGCTCGCCTTCCACAAAACAGCAACTCCACAAACTGGCGCTCACTCCCTGTCCGCAAAGTACTGTTTCTCTACACTTGTGACCCGCCTCCCGTAGATCTTTTTTTACAAACCGCAAACGGGACTGGCCGAACCATGAGTTAACCCGCACACGCACACACACACACACACAGAGAGATACACACGACACACACGCTCAACAACGAGCGATATATCCTTCTTAGGAGAATCGTTAACACCGTGCAGCTCGCTTCCCGCAACATGCACGTCCGGTACGACGACGCGGATAGGGTGAGGGGTTAACCCGAACAGACGAACACACACACACACACACACACACACACACACACACACACACACACACACACACACACACACACACACACACACACACACATAGACAGACACGACACACGCTCAACAACGAGCGATATCTCTTTCTCAGGCGAATCGTCAACACCATTCGGCTCGCCTTTCGCAAACAGCGACTTCCTGAGGAGGATCTCACTCGCTGGACGCACAGTACTTGTGCTTTAAACCTCTAGCCCGCTTCCCTTTGATCTCTTCTACATCTCCTCAGGCGAATCGTCAACAACGTGCAACTCGCCTTTCGCAACATGCACGTCCGCTACGAAAACGCGGTTAGGGCGAGGGGGTTAACCCTAACAAAAACACACACAAACATACACCTACACACACACACAGAGAGCGACATAACGACGCACACATACACATACACGCACCCGACACACACATACACACCGACACACATACACACACCCACACACACACACACACACACATACGCACACACAGATACACACGACACACACAAGCTCAGCAACGAGCGACATATCCTCCTCAGGCGGATCGTCAACACCGTGCAGCTCGCCTTTCGCAAAACAGCAACTCCCGAAGATGGCGCTCACTCGCTATTGTTAGATCTGTGATCTGTATGTCGCACGTTTACACGAGGACACAACCTGTGGGGACGGGTGACACACAGATCACAGCTACCCGTGGGACGGGCGACACACATATCATAGATCGAACGCTGTCGGCACTATGCGCTATGCGTGTCCTCTACACGCGTAATCCGCCTTCCCTTAAACTATGCCCCAGGCGAATCGTCAACAACGTGCAGCTCGCTTTACGCAACATGCACGTCCGGTACGAAGACGCCACCAACTCGACCGCGGCTTTCGCCATCGGCGCCACAATGGCCGAACTCTCCATCTTCTCTGCGAACTCGGGCGGCGAACGCTCGTTTAACAGGTACACAGACAGTAGAGCGACGACGTAGTCGGCAGCCAACAAAAACAGCGTACTGAGGAGAGAATACCGGAGGGAGGACGAATACCTCTGCATCGGGATACAACCATCAACAGACCATGTATATGTACCCTGTGCGCCTACGTGTTTCGACGTCGAGTTTCTTCGGGTGAACCCTGATTATAGGATTATCCGACCTCTCCATCTCGGCAAACTCGAGCGGCGAGCGCTATTTCAACAGGTAAACAGACAATGTAAAGGTGCCTCGGGGTTGACGCAAGGCAACGGGTAGCACGCGGCTTGGAATCGGGGTGAACCCGATTTTTGATGTTTCCGGAAGCATGTATACTTACACTACTCCCCTTCTCTCAACAGGGACAACGGAGGCCAGTTGAAGGGTTGCCAAGTTAGGAGGCCTTGCGAAGGCTTAACGCCTATGGTGGCCTAGTTACAAGTAGAGCATTGTCTGCGCGGGCGACAGTGTCAGGGCCTATTTCTTTAACCAGAAGATCAAGCACGGAAACAATGTCTTTTCGAATTATTTCTGGCAGTGTATATACTTATACTACCCCTCTTTCTCAACCAGGGACGGTGCGGGCCAGTTTAAGGTTGCTAAGTTAGGTGACTTTGCGAAGCGTAAATCCTGCGGTGGTCTAGTCAAAAGTAGAGTATTGTCTGCGCGTGCGACAGTGCTAAAGCCTGCTTCTACACACAGAAGATCAAGCTCTGAAACAATGTATTTTTTGTTTTTCTGGCAGTGTAGATACTTATACTACCCCTGTATCTTTTACCAGGGACGGCGCGGGCCAGTTCAAGGTTGCCAAGTTGGGCGGGCTGGTGGTGTACGAGAGCTTTTGACCGATGTCTTTTTCAATAAAACTGGTTCATAAACGCACTAAGCGAATTGTGTCCGGCCTTATATTAACGTATGCTACTCCTCTGCCTCTTCCAGGGACGCCGCGGGCCAGTTTAATGTTGCATAGTTGGGCGGGCTCGCGATGTACCAGAGCTTTTAACCAATGCATGTTTTAATAAAATGGTTCATACAAGCACTAACTGAATTATTTCCGGAAGCATTTATACTAATGCTACCCCTTATTTTCTATTAGGGAAGGCGCGGGCCAGTTTAAGGTTGCAAAGTTGGGCGGGTTGGCGGTGTACTAGAGCTTTTGACCAATGCATGTTTTAATAAAATGGTTCATACAAGCACTAACTGAATTATTTCCGGAAGCATTTATACTAATGCTACCCCTTATCTTCTATTAGGGACGGCGCGGGTCAGTTCAAGGTTGCAAAGTTGGGCGGGCTGGCGGTGTTCTAGAGCTATCTACCAATATGTGTTTTGAATTATTTTCTGCTGTATATTAACGTATGCTACTCCTCTTCCTCTACCAGGGACGGCGCGGGTCAGTTCAAGGTTGCTAAGTAAAGCGGGCTCGCGGGATGGGTAGGGCTTCACCAGAATGACAAGCTGTGCGATGATGTCTTGTTCGCATTCTGTCCGGTAGTAAATATTCTTATACCACACCTCCTCCTCGATCAGGGACAGCGCGGGTCAGTTCAAGGTTGCTAAGTTGGGCGGCCTGGCGGTGTACCAGAGCTTTCCACCAATATATGGTTTGAATTATTTTCTGCTGTATATTAACGTATGCTACTCCTCTTCCTCTATCAGGGACGGCGCGGGTCAGTTCAAGGTTGCTAAGTTGGGCGGCCTGGCGGTGTACCACCACTGCAACTGCGAGGCGATGCTCGACCCGAACCTGCCGCTGCACGAGACGGCGAGGTGAGAATGAGCAGGCCCCAGTGCGCCTTTCTAATAAGTAAACATCGACGCGCGCAGACGTTAACCATTTCATTGCAAAGCTGGCGAATAACCGTTTCCGAACCGTTTGTTTTCTTTAATTGGGTTGGCCTAATTTATTTAGCCCTGCCTTCAATGAGCAGGCCCACGTTTCACTAAAATTAAAGAAATCCGTCGACGCGGAGGGAGGTCGTACTTTGGCCGTTATAATTGAAGGCGGCTAAATGGCTAAATGAATTAGGCCAACACAATTCGAGAAAAACACAGTTATTCGCCATTTTGCAATGAAATGGTCAACGTCTGCTCGCGTCTTTTTTTACTTATTAGAAAGGCAAACTAGAGCCTGCTCATGACATGCAATCGGATTCACCCAACTACTACTCCTTCTGCCTTGAGGCCAATACTAGGGCCTTGGTCGCTGTTGTGTAGAGGACACGCGCCGTACTGTACCAGTTGTGCCACTGTTCCTCTAAGCACTTAGAGGGAAAATGGCACGACTGGTACAGTACGGCACTTTTCCTCTACAAAACATCGGCATTGTGGAAGGCGCTCACTCGATTGCCACCGCAGAGTTTAAGTGGCACAACTGGTACAGTACGGCACGTTTCCTCTACAAGAATGACGTGCTATCGGATTCACCCAACTACTACCCCTTCTGACTTAATGCCCTTCCTTGTTAGGACCTTTAAGAACCTTGCATGCCAGTGGCAGGGCCGTCTTTCTGTTTCTTTGAATGTGCAGGGTCGGCGTCGACTCTTCCCCCGGCGTCTATAGGTACAAAGTAACCGTCCCCCCATCCGTGTGGCATTTGAAGCCACTCTCATAATAGTTCCCTGTCAGCGTGATTCTCGTATGCTCATGCACGTGCTATATTATGAATTTGACATGTTTAGCCCTGCGGGGAACCTCCCGACACCAGGACAGCGCAGGCACTGCCCCCAGCGGCACACCGCCGCTGGCACAGTTGCCCCCACCACCAACACACGGGGAACACAGTTCCACAGCGCACCAACCTCACTCAGACGGCCTATACCGCGCGCCAACCCCACTCAAAACGGCCTGTGAACACAGCAACGATTCCGTTTTTCACATAGCCGTTGAGCCCGATTCCCTGGTCGCGAATTTTTGGCTCTTTTCTTGCTTCGCCAATTGATTTTTATTAGCCTAATAATTTAGCCTGGTACGATAAGAGAATTAGCCCGTTGCAGGCAGTCGAATGGCAGAAATGACGGTCACTGCCGAAGAATTGGGATCAGGGTATCGGGCTCAGCGGCACTACGGCGGGCCGGCGCCTAAGGCGGCCACTAGGGTCGCGGCGTCGACTCCCCCCCCAAGCATTTAGATATATTCCAGGGAGCTCCCCTTGGACTCCCAAAGCCACTTTCGGATCAGTTCCCTGTGCGTGTGTGCTCGTGTTCTCTTTGTATTGTAAACCGTCTTTCGTTGCCGTGTTCATAGGTGGCTGCGCACACTCGTGCATGGCGGGGTCGATAACGGAGGGGGGCTCTCGGCACGGCACGGTGGGGCCGATACGAGAGGGGGGCTTGCACGCGCCAATACCGAAGGGGGGCCTTTAAGGGCCGATACCAGAGAGGGGCTTTCAAGGGCTATTACCGGAGGGGGGCTTGCACGCGCCGATACAGGAGGGGGGCGCTTACGGCACGGTGGGCCAGGTGCTGCACAGCCAACCGTTGGCGCTGGCAGCTCGGCCATTCTGAGCGGGCACTACATGATGGCACCGATTTCGGCTTCCGTAAGCGTGGCGTTTCGTCCCGCGGGCCAACAGGTGAGCGGGTTAACCCTGACCCTGGCTAGATGTACCTCTATATACATAAATGGCCACTAGTGCCTTCTGCCACCGAATAGCTTGATAAATTTTTATATATTTATATATGGTGACACTATGATGGCACTCATCTCCGCTTCCGTCAGCGTGGCGTTTCGTCCCGCCGGCCAACAGGTACGGAGTTTTTTATGTATTTATTCATGTTAGTAGGGAGACGCGCCCAGCCGCTGGGTTGACCCCGGCCAGATTCGTGTTAACCCGAGGCCAACCTCGGGTTAACCCTAGCACGCGTACGATAGACTCGATTTCGGCTTCCGTCAGTGTGGCGTTTCGTTCCGCGGGCCAACAGGTGCGCGCCACGTCATTGTGTTAACCGCACTGATTCCTTACCCTACCCCTGCCTTATTGTCTGCGCAGCTGCGTGTATCCATGCAAGTGTCCCTTTCTGCGCTGGCGATACGCCTGTCGAGTTAACCCTTTAACCGCGGCTAACACAGTCACCGCGGGTTAATCCGAGGCATAGCACCATCTCTGCGCTGGTGCTACGCCTCGGATTAACCCGCGGTGACTGTGTTGGTGTATACATAAGATACGGCCGCACGTTCAATGACGAGGGATGCGCCTTAAAGGTGCCCTGCAGCTACTAATTAACCGCTATGTTTAAATTCGCTTTGCTCATGTACATGAGCGAGTTTTGACCAAGAGTTTCGTCGTTTTGATTATAGGTAACTCAGAGTCGACTTACTTAGGCGCACAGGGCACCTTCAACCCTACCCCTGCTTTACTCCTGTACAGCCGCGGGTATCGATGCAAGTTTATCTTTCCGCGCTGGCGCTATGCCTTCGGGTGAAGGGTTAACCCGATTAACCCTTACCCTAGGGGTTAACCCGCAGGGGTCAACCCTGACCCTACCCCTGCCTTGCCCCCTGTGCAGCCGCGGGTATCGATGCAAGTTTCTCTCTCTGGTTAAGGCTTAACCGTTAACCCAACAGGGGATTCACCCTAACCCTGCGCCTACCTTACCCCCTGTACAGCCGCGGGTATCGATGCAAGTTTCTCTCTCTCTTTCCACACCCCAGGCGATCTCATCCCCACAGCTCTAATACCGTCATGTATCTAGCTACCAGCAGCTCGGCTCAACCCGAAGGAATCTGTGCACGTACTCCAGCAGTGCTAAGGGGGTTAACCTGAGTACGTGCACCGATTCCTTACTCTACCCCTGCCAGTTGTCCTCTCTGCGCTGGTCCCACGCCCCGGGTTAGGGGCTAACCCGAGGGGTTAACCCTTACTCTAGGGGTTAAGGTTAACCCCCAGCGGTTAACCTTAACCTTACCCCTGCCTTACCCCTGTGCAGCCTCGAGTATCGATGCAAGTGTCTCTCTCTAACCCACGCCTTAAAGCCTATCTTGATGCTTGCAGATGCTCCTTCACAGACGGTTTGTATACAAAGGGAACACGGGCACACACGCACAGGGAACTGATCCGAGAGTGGCTTTGTTTTTCACACGTCAGACGTGGCCACGCGTCGACTGATACTAAACCTTACTGTGCGTTTCTGCAGCCGCGGGTATCGATGCAAGTGTCTCTCTCTGCGCTGGCGCTACGCCTGTCGGAACAGCAGCTCGGGTGAACCTGTTAGATCAGTAGATGGGCCCTTACCCTACCTCTAGATCAGCTTAATGGTCACTAACCGTACCCCTGCCTTACTCCTGTACAGCCGCGGATATCGATGCAAGTGTCACTTTCGGGTTAAGGCTTAACCCGTAACCCAACAGGGGATTGGCCCTATTCCTGCGCCTACCTTACCCCCTGTGCAGCCGCGGATATAGATGCAAGGCATTCTCTCTAACTCAATCCGTAAACCCTATCCCGATGGTGACTGTTTTTCTTTCACACGTTATATGCGGCTGCACGTCCACTGACAGGGCTTGATCTCGGGTTAACCTGAAGTGGGAGTGGGGTTGACCCCTTAACCCGCGTGTCCACTGACAGGGATTGATCCCTAACCCCACTCCTGCCTTACTCCTGTGCAGCCGCGGATATCGATGCAAGTTTCTCTCTCGGCTTAAGGCTGAACCCTTAACCCAACAGGGGATTAACCCTAACCCTACTCCTACCTTGCCCCCTGTACAGCCGCGGATATCGATGCAAGTTTCTCTCTCTGCGTTGGCGCTACGCCTCAGGTTAAGGGTCAACCCGAGGGGTTAACGCTTAGCCTAGGGGTTAACCCCCAGAGATTAACCCTTACCCTACCCCTACCTTACCCCCTGTACAGCCGCGGGTATCCATGCAAGTTTCTCTCTCTGCGTTGGCGTTACGTCTGTCGGAACAGCAACTCCGAGACAACCTGCGCCTGATGGAGTACGTGCACCGCCTGCAAGCGAGGGTCGCGCACGACATTGGCGCTCGCTCCTCGGCCGGGCCCTTTGTCCGGCCGATCCGAGTTGCGTCGGGCACAGCCCGCATCGCGTGGCTGATTGCGTTACAGCGCGTTAAGCATGAGCAACTGCGGCAACGAGGCTGGCAGCTCTTCCCAGGTACGCATGCTGTGAGTTTGTTGACACCTAGTAGGGCGTACTCCCCACTAGGCCACCAGCAGCGCTGCTGGTGGCCTAGTGGGGAGTACGCCCCACCAGGTTTCAACAAAACAGGAGTCCTCCCCGGAGAGACTACTGGGTGCGATCACCCAAACTGTCCGCCGCGAACGACTCTCGCCGAGCTTAGTTGGCCTTTACACGATATTGCCATCACCAATACTGTATGGCGTATGCCATACAAACTGGGTTAAGGGTTAACTCGACGCGCCTCGCGTGGCTGATCGCGTTACAACGCGTTAAGCACGAGCAACTCCGCCAACGAGGCTGGCAGCTCTTTCCAGGTAAGCACGACACTCTATCCCCCGACACGGAATCACAGCTGGCCCTCGGATTAACCCGTGGTATTGCAGTCTATGCGGGGTTAACCCTATCGCGTTGCAGCGCGTTAAGCACGAGCTGCTGCGGCAACGAGGCTGGCAGCTTTTTCCAGGTAGGCTACCACTTGCGGCCTACTAGGAATCGAACCCCAGATAGTCGTTGTTGTGTAGAGGAAACGTGACGTACGGGTTAACCCCATTCCGTGTTAGCCTGCTTTGTGAATCATCAACTTGAAACTGCACGTATGCATACCATGTACAGGGTAAACCAGACGGAACACTTGATTCGTTGTATTATACCTACGCCACAGGAGCACGTGAATAGGTAATCCCCACCTAGGATGGGCATCCAATCTAAATCAACCGTTTGTCGCGTCCATGTTTCGGGTTAGCCTACCGGGATTCACCCGAAAAAAAGATGGCAACGCTCCCACTTTTGACTATCCCCTACGCGCGGTGATAGGAGTTTACAATTGGTCTAGGCTAGGCCTTGCTGTCGACGGGTTTCTGCACGCAAGATAACTCGCTTTCTGAACGGTCGAGGTTAAATGTGCCCTGCAGCTACAAATTAACCGATATAAGTGGATTCGCCCTTTTCAGGTACCTACGCGAGTTCCGACTAAGTGGTTCCCTGTTTTGAGAACAGGAACCTCGAGTCGAATCACGTAGGCGCACAGGGAACCTGCAACCTAAACCGTGTAGAGGAAATGAGCCGTATTTTACCAGTTGTGCAACTCCCCCTCTAAGCGCTTAGAGGACAACTGGCACAGTGGTCTGTTGTCCTCTGCAACCCAGCGACTATCTGGCGTTCGACTCCCGGCCGATCCTTGTTTCCAGGGCTAGGTTTAATAGGTTAACCCGAAACAAGGATCGGCTGGGAGTTAACCCGTTGGTTAACCCGAAGGGGTTAAACCGCTAACCCTTAACCCTCGTGACCAGGATACTTCGAGACGCGGCGCCGCGTGCGGCTGCGGCTCATCGAGCTCGGGTTAACCCACGGTTTAACCCATTCGGGTTATAACCCGTTATCTGTGCATGCATGCATGCATACTGCACAGTAGCAATTCGGTTTGGTGCACGATGCACGGTTTCCCCTCACACATTACACAAAGCACTGGCATTGACACGTGCTAATATCACGTAACCTTTTACGTTTACGTATCGGTCTCGCTTCTCGCTTGGGTTAACCCCAACCCTAACACTAACCAGGGGTTAACCTTTGTTTCCAGGATACTTTGAGACGCGGCGCCGCGTGCGGCTGCGCTACATCGAGCTGTATAAACGCTCGCAGAGCGAGCCGGCTTCTGAAGATATGAGCGACGCGGAGATGCAGGTATGCGCATATCTCGTTACAGGGAGTAACTGCCGCGTCTAGCAGATCACACACACCCGCCGGTGCGGGAAGCAGGCGTCTAGCCTGGCGCTCTCTGGCGCGCCCGCCTGCGGGTCAGAGGAGCTACCGGAGGGGAGACGTAGAGATACCGGCGGGGGCCTCCGTGACGTATCTGTAAAACGAACACATCTGTATGTATGCATCAGGGTCAGGATTAGTAACCACAAGCGAGCCGGCTTCTGAAGACATGAGCGTCGCGGAGATGCAGGTATGCGCATATTAGACAGTAGAGAAAGGGTGGGGTATTCCCGGAGCTGGATGGCTCCGAAGTCAATCCTAGTCCTCCGGCCGCGGGCCGAAGGCTGTGTGGTGATGGCTGGCGACGAAGTTAGTCGGCCAACAAAAACAGCGTCGGCAGGAATACCGAAGGGAAGACCAATACCTCAGCATCGAGATACAACCATATCTGCAAATCGAACACTTCTATATGTATGCATCAGGGTCAGGATTAGTGTTAACCACAAGCGAGCTGGCTTCTGAAGACCTGGGCGACGCGGAGATGCAGGTATGCGCATCTCTGTAAATGTGAGGTTGACGCCTTGGGCGTTATAACAATTTTGCGTGGGTGTTTTGAGCGCTGCTGCAGCAAAAAGAAAACTCCCCCATACCCCCATTCTAGCCTTAGTTTCGTAACGCTTCGAAACCGGTGGCCGGCGCTGCTCCGTGCATCCGCATACCGTACGCCGTCCAAAGCTAGCCCTCGGCGACGGTGCGGCCACGCGAGTCGCGATCACATCTATGTGAATCTATCACGGTCAGGATTAGCGTTAACCACATGCGAGCCTGCTTCTGAAGACTTGAGCGATGCAGAGATGCCGGAGTGCGCATCGCATCTATTCATCCATCTTTCCATGTATCGAGCACATCTATATATATACACCAGGGATTCGGGTTAACCACACAAGAGCCTGCTTCTGAAGACTAGCGACGCGGAGATGCAGATATGCGCATCTCTGTAAATCGAACTGTTGAAACCTAGTAGCGCGTACTCCCCACTAGGCCACCATCGGTGATCGCACGCACCCAGTAGTCTCTCCGGTGAGGACTATTGTTTTTTGTTGAAACCTAGTAGGGCGTACTTCCCACTAGGCCACCATCAGCGCTCATGGTGGCCTGGTGGGGAGTACGCCCTTCTAGGTGTCAACACGAACACACCAATATGTATGCGTCGGGGTCAGCATTAGTGTTAACCACAAGCGAGCTGACGTCGCAAGACCTGAGTGATGCAGAGATGCCGGAGTTCACATTGCATCTATCTGTCCAACTATCTGTACATGGAATATATCTATGTATATACATCAGGGTCGGGGTCAGGGGGAAACCTTGAGCGAGCCGACTTCGCATAAATTGAGTGATGCAGTGATGTAGGAGTGCACATTGCATCCATCTTTCCACTTGCCTGTGCATGGAATGCATCTATATATATATATATACATCAGGCTCAGGGTTAGGGTTCAACCTTGAGCGAGCCGGCTTCTGAAGGCATGAGTGATGCAGATATGCAGGAGTGCGCATCGCATCTATCTATCCATCTTTCCATGTATCGCATACATCGATATGTATCCATCACCGCTAGGTTTAGGGTTGATCGGGTTAACCCGATACAAACACGCACATTCACGCGTGCGCGAACACGCACACACACACAAGCGCGCGACCACGGTTTAACCCGATACAAAAACGCGCATGCGCGCACGCGCACACAAACACACACAAGCGCGCGACCACGCATACACGCACAGGCATGCGCGCGCGCACACACGCGCACGTAGGTAGGCACACGCACACACGCACGCACGCGCGCGCGAACACACACACGCAGCAACGCACACACACATACTTACACACACGCGCGCGCGCACACAAACAAGCGCGCGCACGCGCGCACGCACGCACACACACTCACACACACACACACACGCACACGCACGCAAACGCACACAGACACACGCACACATACACACACGCACACACAGCAACATATACACACACAAACGCACACATACACACACACACACTCACACATACGCACACACGCACACACACACACACAGAGCACACACACACGCATACAAATACACACACACGCACGCACCCACATACTCACACACACGCACACACGCACACACGCACACGCACAAACACACGCAAACACGCGCGCGCGCGCACACACACGCACACGCGCGCACACACATACAAACACACACATGCACATACACGCACGCACGCACGCACTCACACACACACACACACACACACACACACGCACACTCACACACACGCACACACGCACGCACACTCACAAGCACACACACACACGCACACACACACACACACACAGAATTCTCACTTCTGCTCGCTGCCCGATTGGCTCTATGAAATGACATTCGAGCTGACTTTTGAGGAAATCTCCATAGCAACTGTGTGTATAAATGACCAAATAAATTGACTGTATAAAATGACTATCGAGCTGACTTTTCAGAAAATCGCCATCGCAACTATGTGTGTGACTTTTGGGAAAATGGAATGACTCCATCGAATGACTATCGAGCTGATTTTTAAGAATTTATATATGCTATCGATACAGGGTGGCGAAGACTCGTAGGATCTCCTAAGTCGCCGATCATTTTCCGCAAAAGAGCCACTAAATATAAGTCACTTTTGCGGAAAATGACCTATGAAGATAAGGGATCCTATGAGTCTTTGCCACCCTGTAGCAAGTTTGTGTATGACTTTTGAGAAAATAGATTGAATATTTGAAATAATCATCGAGCTGACTTTTGAGAATATATGTATATATATATATACATATATATATATATACACACACATTCATGTAATATATACGCCGTCGCTAGCAATTGTGTGGAGGCTGTGTGGGCGACGCGACTGCCCTGTGGGCATGTGTTTCATCGCGATTGTATTCGCCTGTGGTGAGTGCGTGAGGGTGTATGTGTGCGTGTGAGTCTATGTCTATGTGTGTCTCTCTCTCTGTGTGTTCTCTCTGTGTGTGTGTGTGTGTGTGTGTGTGTGTGTGTG
>Ga0209491_10008242_pt1 | contig 13313 bp, 12 predicted proteins | sample BON02_FD_187213 | JGI IMG/M metagenome (GOLD analysis project Ga0209491, IMG submission 187213) | Freshwater microbial communities from Lake Bonney liftoff mats and glacier meltwater in Antarctica - BON-02 (SPAdes) (version 2) | ecosystem: Environmental > Aquatic > Freshwater > Ice > Glacier... | reverse complement strand
GGGGGGGGGGGGGGGGTAAAGAGACGCAAAGGGTGGCGGAGGACGAACGTATATATCTTTATATTTACACACACACATATATATATATAAGAGTGCGCGGCCGCACCGGCTTTGAGGAGGCCCGAGCCTTGGTCGAGCGCTCTCCACGCAGCGCGCAGCAATCGGTCGGAAACGGCGCCCGCGCCGCTCGGCGGCAACTCGAGTCGCGCGCGGACGAGCTGGGCGAACTCGCTGTAGCTGAGCAGGCCCGACTCGTCCTCGTCGGCTTCGCGGAAGAGCTTGGCCCACGAGGGCGTCGCGGGCGGCGGGAAGGCGCGGTGCATCGCGAGGTTGAGTCGCGTCGAGAGCGCCGCCACCTCCTCGTCCGACGCGGGCGCCGTGCGAGCGAGCGGCCCGCGGAGCTTCTCCGCCCGGAGTGCGGCTGCGAGCGCCGCCTTCTTCTTCGCCGCCACCTCGGTTGCTGCCTGGCGCTTCGCCTCGTGCGCGTACCGCCGCAGCCACGCGACGCGCGCCTTGGAGGCCTGCTCGTGCGCCTTGGCCTCGTCGAGCAGGCGCTTGGCGTTCTCCGTTTGCTGCGCCGTCTTCGTGCGGGGCGACCGCGGCGGCGACGGCCGGCTGGGGCGGGCTCGGCGCACCGTGGTGGGCGCACTGCTAGAAGCAGGGCCGTCACCGGTGGCAGCGGCGTCGTCCGAGCCGTCGCACTCGGAGCCTCTCGTCGGCACGTCGAGCGTTGCGGGGGCGGAAGGGCCGGAGGCGGACGGGGCATCGCTCTGCGCCTCGGCTAACTTCTGCTCCGAATGCCGCCGTGGCGAGAGCAGCGCGCATGGCCGCGGGCTGCTCGGCATAGCGCCGGCGCCAATCCTGTTCGCCACTGGCTTGCTGGAGCGCGGAGACGGCGGCGGGTATGCTGCTCGACGCTGGTTGCGCGTGCTGCTGGGCCCACCGCTGATGGGGCTCAAGGGTAGGCTCTGGAACGAGGCGCTGCCATTAGTCACTCCGACGCAAGCCGCCGTGCTGCCCATCACGGTGTCGTAGTCGTGCCCCAGCGTTAACCCGTCGGTCCCCACCCGAGCCATGCTCTTGGCCTCGCGCGGCGTCTCTGCTGCCGATGCTTCACACGAAAAAGACGCCGCGGTGGGCCGCTTCTTTGCAGTAGGGTGCGTGGACCGGTCAGAACCAGCAGCAGTCGCTGCAGCTTTGGGCCGCTTCTTCTCCTCCGCATGGGCCGTCTCTCCGGCGTCGTACCGCTCCCACATGGCGTTCATTCCGCCGTCGCCTGGCCCTCTGCGCCGACGTCTACGCCGCCCGGTTCGAGTTCGTAAAATTAACGGATATCAGTTAAAAAAATCATTCACAGCGATTCTTTGGCGGAATCCTGCCTCACTGTGAATCAATTTCCGTCAGTTTCACTCAAAATTTCGACTCAACAGCGACTCAATAGCCGTGCATGGCTGGACCAGGGTCGTCCCCGGCCCCGCTGCGGCAGAAAACCGCCGCGCATGGGCTGACATCGATGGGGGGCAGCATGCCGATACTGCGGCAAAAGTCTACCGCTCAGGGGCTGGCGCCGGTGCATGTCTCGGCCGAGGCGGCAGAGCGTGCTGTGAAAATGGCGTCGATCTCCACAATGACCGCGCAGCTCGAGACGATCCAGGCGCGCGTGGCCTCAACGCTCGGCGCCTACGAGGCGATGGATGCCGCGCCCGACGCTTGGACGCTCGACGTCGAGGAGATCGGCTTGGGCGAGGCCATCGACCCGCGCGAGGCGATGCGCGTCCGCTCCGAGATCATTATGCGCTCGCTGGGTGAGGTGGCGCAGGAGCGCACGGCGACGCTCTCCGAGCTGCACTCGACGACCGAGGGGCGTCGGAAGGAGATGGCCGACGCGGACAGGGCGGAGAGGCGCGCGGCGGAGCGCCGCGCCGCGGCCGCCGCGGCCAGCGCTGGGGCCGAAGAGGCGCCGCCCGCCGAGGCGGTTCAGCCCGAGGTGTTTTACGAGCGGCTGGGCGACGTCGAGAGCCAGCTCGGGCGGCTGCGCAGCCGAGGTGGCGCGTTTCTGACGGCCTCGTCGCGCATGCACCGCAAGGTTGCCGATTTGATCGCAGCCGCCAACCGATGCCTGAGCGCCGAGGAGCGCGCGGCGGAGCTGGAGGCTGCGCTCGGCGAGCTGGGGGCGGACCGCGAAGCGCTGAGCGCGCAGCTGGAGGAGTCACAGGCCGACCTCTCCACCGCCAAGGCCGAGCTGCGCACGCGCGCCAAGACGCCGCCGGCCAAGAAGAAGGCGGTCGAGCCAAAGGAGGCGGCGGCGCAAGCGGCGCCCGTGGCGAGCCAGCAGGAGGATCCCTACCCGCCCCTGCCGCCGGCGCCGAAGCACGAGGAGACGGCGTCGACGGAGGGGCTGGCGGCTGGCGGCACGGCGTTTGCGCACGTGCTGGGCGAGTGGCTCAGCTTGGGCCGCGCGACGACGCCGCACGCGTCGGCCATCGCCAACGCCATCGCCGCACACTTCGAGGCGACGGCCGCGACGGCCGCGGCCGAGACGCAGGCGTTGCTGGCCGAGGCTGCGGGAGAGGAGTCGCCACCCAATCAGTCGGCGCGAGACAAGGCGGCGCGCGCGCGGGCGCGGGGTTGGCTGGCGGCGCATCGGCGCGCATCGGTGGTCTCTACGGGCGTCGCCAACGAGGCGGAGGCGGAGGCGAGGGCGGTGGAGGCGGTGTTGCTCGCCGAGGTCGGCACTCTCGAGGCGGCGGCCACTCTCCTCGTGCAGGCCGATGCTCGGGGCGAGGAGCTCCGCGCACAAGTTGCGCAAATGGAGACGGTGTTCGAGGCCACCAGCAGCGCCCACGCCGCGCACGCGGTCAAGTTTGCAGAGGTGCGCCGCCAGAGACCCAAGGCAGCCTTCCACCGGTCGCGTGTCCTGCTGCCGTCTTGTAAAAAGATCAACAGGTCACACTCACACACACCGACAGAGAACAAAACCCCCGACACCGACACGCACGCAAACGACAAGAACAACACCCCAAACCCCCAAACGAACACCTCCCACAAACACTTAACAACGCTCGAAGAAGGCGCAGGGGAAGCTCGGCGCTGACCCCCAGCCCCAATCCCTTTCAGGCGCAGGCGAAGCTCGACGCCATTGGCGCTGCGATGAAAACGTCGGGCGGCTCGGTGGCCGACGCGCTGGTCTCGCTGCGCGACGAGATCGCTGCGGCGGCGATCCGACTCGAGGAGGCAAAGGCGGAGGCAAGGCGCGAGCAGGCCGCGCTCGTCGAGTGCTACTCGCGAGAGTTGGGTTGCGTAGAGGCGGAGTTTGCGTCGTTCCGGGACGAGGCCTACGGTGCGAGCCGAGCCAGCCCTGTGCCCCCTTAATAGTCTAGAATACATTAGACTATAGAAATTTATAATACGCATTATTATCCCACTACTACCACTACTACTACCACTACTACTACTACGACTACAACGACTATTAATACTACTACTACTACTACGACGACGACGACTACTACTACTACTACTACTACTTCTTCTTCTTACTACTACTACTACTTCTTCTTCTTCTGCGCTGCGCTCACGGCCACATTCTGTCTTCGTTTCGCGCAGAACGTGAGCGGTTGCTCAATCTGCGCTGACGGCCACACACCCTCTTCGTTTCGCCCTGTGCCCCCTCTGAATCCACCGCGCTGCGCTCACGGCCTCTTCGTTTCGCGCAGAACGCGAGCGCTTGCTCAAATTGGATCTGGAGATTAACCCCCTTAACCCGGCCACACCCCCTTTTCGTTTCGCGCAGAACGCGAGCGGTTGCTCAAGCTGGATCTGGAGCGCGTCTCGCTCGAGGTGCAGATCCTCGCCGACGAAACTGACGAAGCCGAGCGGCGCGCCGACGAGGCTGAGCGCAAAACAAAGGTGCGGCCCGCCCGCCTACATGTGTGTGTGTGTGTGTGTGTGTGTGTGTAAATATGTGTGTGTGTGTATGTACATATATATACATATATACATACACACACACACACACACACATATATAAATGTATAGGATACTACACTTCGAGCCTGCTCGACACTCCTGCTTTCTCTCATCTCCTATGCACGCCGGTTTCTCCATGAGCCCTAGCGCGTTACGCAGCCCCCAAACAGGTTGTGTAGTAGCTGAGTGTATGGTAGAGTTACAATCCCGGAAACCACATCCCAGCTTACTCGCCCCCTTCTTCCACTTGTCCCCTATGCACGCCAGGTTCCCCATGAGCCCTAGCGCGTCCGAGCCGTTGCGCAGCCCCCGAAAAGGTTGTAGTGGCTGAGTGTGTGGTATAGTTACAATCCCGTTCCCCACGCAGAAGCCCCATATTTATATCTATATATATATATATATATATATATATATATATATATATATATATACATATATATATATATATATATATATATATATATATATATATATATATATGTATGTATACATACATACATATATGTATATATGTATATATATACATAGATATGTATGGGACATAGATAGCTGAGCCACCCCGTCCCTCACAGGCCCTCGCGGACGCGCACGCCGGCGCCGCGGGCGCCGACGCGCGAGCGCTGCGGCTGCAAGCGGCGCACGAGGCGCGGCTCCGTACGCAGCGGCTGAGTCTGCTGCGCGCGCATGCGGAAAGGATCGAGGCCAAGACGGGACAGGCCGAGGCCGAGGCGCGCGAGGCGGCGGCAAGGATGGCGGCAGTGCGAGAGGAGGCGGAGGCGCTGCGCCAGGCGGGGGAGCGCGCGCAGGAAGAGCTGTCCGTCGTGCGCGGAGAGGCGGCGAAGCTGGAGGGGGAGCTGGCCGGGGCGCGAGCCGAGGCGGACGCCTGGCGCGCGGCGGCCCAGGCGCCTAACGCGAGGCGCAACTGGCAAGAGGAGGGCTCTGCCAGGCACGCCTCGCCCGGCGCTAGGCGTCCCCGGCAAGAGGAGGCCTCTGCGCCCGGCGCGATACACGCCTGGCACGAGGAGGGTTCGGCGGCGCCGCCCGCCGATGCGGAGATCCACTCGCAGGTTGAGAAGCGCCGCTACACGCACCCGGGCTCCGCGGCCCTCGCAGTGGCGCGCGTGGCGACCCGCCAGGCGTCCGACTCGCGACCCGGGTTTGCCCAAGCCGGCGACTCGCGCCCCGGCTCGAGCGGCGCGGCGTCGGCCACCTCCCACCCCGGCTCGGCAGCCTCCCGCCCCACGTCGGCGCGCGGCGAATCCTCGCTGCTCGAGAAAGTGCCCGAGGCTGCGGTCTCGCGGGCCTCGACCCCGCTCATCCCGCCGAGCAGCCCGCCCACAGCTGCGGCCTGTGCGTCCGCCACCGACGGCGGCTCCGGCGATGCCTCGCGCGTCTCCTCCTCCTCCGCCTCGGTTTGTTCCTCCCGCCCCTGCTCCGCGCGCCCCTCCTCTCGGCTCGGCTCCGCGACCTTGCTCCCCGACGGCGCGCCTGCCGCGCTCACGTCGGGGGCCAACGGCCGGGGGCGCTGCACCCCGCCCACGCCAACGGAGGGGTGGGGCAGCGTCTTCAAGCCAGCCAGCCGGCCAGTTAGCGCCGCGGGGCCCTCCTCCGCTGCTCCCTCCTCTGCCGTCGCCTCGGCCACGGACGACCAGCACGACGACGACGACATCTCGATCGTCTTGGGCCGTGTGGGTGGCGCGCTGCAGAAGGGATACTCGCCAGCGCAGCTCGCAGCAGCGCGAAACGCAACAAGCCAGCTGGCGCCCCTATCCCCAAGGGGACTGCCGCACGACGACGGGCGCGTCGCTTACCTGCTCCGTGAGGCAGTGGGCCACTCGTCGGGCATGGGCATCCACACGACGGTGCGCCCCGCGCTGGTCGCCGCCGCGCCGGAGGAGGTGCGCGGCGTGCTCGCGCGTCTCTTCGTGCAGCAGCGGCTGCTCGGCTCTCAGCGCGCGCTCGACAACTGGGAGCTGCTCGCGCTGGCGGCAAGGATGCGGCCGCGACAGCAGCTGCTGAACTCCATCTCGCGCGCGCTCGAGGAGCGACGGGCGGAGCTGAGGACGGAGGGCGCAACGGGCCAGTTGGAGCTGTACGAGTCGATACAGCTGCGGCTCGCGCGCGTCCCATCGCTCCTCGCGCGCAACCAGCGCCGCTTCGGCTTCGCGTCCGAAGTGCACGCCCTGCGCCGCTCCGTGTTCGCGGCGCTCGGCGCGCGCCTGCTCGGCCGCACGCTCGACGCGCTGACGCGGCTCACCAACGCAATCAACGTGGAGCCCGCACGCAAGGCGGCGCGCGTCGAGCCGATCGACGAGATGGACACGCTCGCGAGGCTCGTGTTCTCGCGCGGCGGGGAAGACTGGCAGATGGGCGGCGCGCCGCTCTCGGCGGCGCCGACGCGTCCGTTCGCCGCATGCGATTCTGCCAGCGCCACGTGGGAGGCGGCGCACCTGGCGGCGCTCGAGGTGGCGGTGCGCCCCGGAAACAATAGGCCAAACACGCCCTCGAGGCCGCAGACGCCGGCGCTGCTCCACCCGCCGCACCTCGCTCCGCCCGCGTCGGCGCGGCGCCACCGCCCGCCCTCGCGGGATACCAGCCCCGTGCCGCCCGACGGCGACAGCGAGGATCCGCGGCGGAATGCGATGGGGCGCAGTGCGTTCCGACCTGCGACCGCGCACGGCTACCCGCTCGACCCAGTGGGCTGGGCCAAGAGCCTCGGCGCGCCGCCCGGCACGGCACCACGCGCTCGGATGGGAAGCGCGCTGGAGCCGCAGCCGGAGGTATCGGTCCGGACGGTCCGCAGGGGCGAGTCGGCCGGTGGCGGCCCTCTGCGCGGCACGCTCAGCCCGCGAGCCGCCTTCGGCTACGGCCCGCCACGGGCAGCTTCGCCCAGGATGGGGGGGACCGACGCCGTCTCTGTCGACGCGGCGATCCGCGGCGAAGCCAGCCGCATCCACCGGCCGCCCGGCCAGTTGATCATGCCGACCTTGCAGTGAACCGACCATCCACCAGAACTAGCTCTGCACGCTCTCTAGCTGACTCTCAAGCGGGTAGGCAGGAGGCGGTGGGGTTTCTGCGCCTTGGGGTGCGTGTTTATTTGTATAGGTTTGCGGGAGGGCCCCGCGGGGAGCTGGAGAGCTGAGTGCTCTGTGTTATGTGGCGTGGGTGGGCGGGTGCGGGCTGGGGCGGGGGGCGAGCAAGCGAACCTTACCACCGTATTCCATGCCCATAACATAATACGCGCCATGTGCGCCGCCGGCCACACCACGATACACGAGAAGCCCTCCCCTGGCGTGTATTTTTGGGATGTCCCGCCTGTATTCAACCTGTACCTGTATTCCGTCTGTATCTCATCACTGTATCCTTGGTATCCCGCTGTGTATCCCTGTATCTATCCACATCCAGCAATTTTGCAGCAGATCCACTGTATCCTGCTGTATCTCACTGCATCTAGCTGTATCCGTACATATCTAGCTGTATCCAGCTGTATCCCACTGTATCTCACTGTCGAAACCTAGTAGGGCGGGTTCCCCACTAGGCCAAGTACCAGCGCTAGTACTTGGCCTAGTGGGGAACCCGCCCTACTAGGTTTCGACAAAACCGCTCTTCCGCATTCGTCGCGGCGACGATCCGCGCATCGCTGGCCGGCTCTGGTGTGGCGACCTGTGATACAAAAGGAGAGCGTTGTGTTCGTGAGTATATATATATATACATATATATATATGTATATATATATATATATATATATATATATATATATATATATATATATATATATATATATGTATATATATATATATATATAGGGAGATCGCAGGCCGCGTACGACGCGCCGCGCATCACACCCAGTAGTCTCCTCCTGGTGAGGACTCCTGTTTTGTCGAAACCTAGTAGGGCGGGTTCCCCACTAGGCCAAGTACCAGCGCCCTTTTCCGCACTCACCGTATCCCACCGCCTCGAAAACGGGCTATAGATATAGCGAAAAATACACTCCACAGGGGAGGGCTACGAGATACGAGATACCATATACCATATTTATTATAATATACCATATATCCTATAATATTAATATACCATGCCATATGCAATGTAACCATATCACACGACACTTTCACCACGTAGCACGTAGCGAGTGAGAGTGAACTCAAAAGCAGCGCGAGTGGCACGAGCACGAAGCAGACCTGCTACTATACTATAGACATAGCTATAGCAGCCGCCACCCAACGCAAACCCAACCCCAAAAACTCCAAACCAAAGCTGTGGAAACGTACCTAATAAGCCTGTATATCGTATATCTATAATATATAATTATAATTTAATTATAGATATCTTAATAATCTTATAATGATAAAATGTTATTATTATTATTATTAATAAAAATGTATATATATAATATCCGACCACCGACCACAGGCACAGGCGGCTGGTTCTGTGGCTCTAGCTCTACTATAACTATAGTTTTTTTTCCACTGCTCGCTGGTACTTACTACTTGCATCGCTACTCCCCTTTGTGGTCGGGCATTATACGCACGTAGACTTAGGGCACTGGCACTAGCATCTAGCATATGCACTCACACACACACTCGGGCTCGGGCTATATACCTCTACCACTATAATATTGTATATTGCCCTACTACCTACTACTACTCCCTACTACCTACTACTACTGCTGCTGCTACGCTGTTACGTTGTATGGATATTATGGATGGAGTATGGAGTATGATGAGTATGCTGATAGCACGTCTGGCCGTGGAGGGTGTTCCCCCGGCCCTGCCCGCGGACCAGCAGGCACCGTGAGGTGTAGAGAATGTCTACAACACAACACGCCGAGCCGGAACGAGCTGTTGGGGGGCTCTCTGTCTGCTGTCTGGCTGGCGTGGCGCGTGGCACCGCGAGTCTGTCTGTGGTCGTTGGTCTGTGTCTGTAGCGCGTGTACGTGTACTAACTACTGCACTGTAGACGCACGCGCGTGTGCTGCTGCCGCCCCGTCGAAGTGTACACGTACATACATATATGCATACAACACACGAGTACGTACAGTCGCAAATGCAAATCAAAATCAGCGTGTCAGGTGGTAATAAACATATATAAACAGACGACAAAGGTCGGGCGTCGGGCCGTCGCCTTCAACCTTCAACTTCCTTCCTCACACTTCGCTTCCGCTTCCGCCGAAGCCGAGGGCGCTGCGGGTGCTGTGTGAAATACTGTAAGATGCCGTGAGAGGCCCCCGGCGGGGCTCGGTCCCCTTGCGATTTGAGAGATTTTGGTGCGGGGGCGCGGGGGCGGTATTGAACCGTATTGGAAACACAATTCGCCTCGGAGCAGAGGACGATCTCGCCTACTACAACTACAACCTTGCAGCCGGCAGCTTCCCTCCCACCTCCGCCGCGACCGTAACCCTGTACACCCCCTCCTGGACTGCGCTTGCCACCAGCCGCCCGCCCTCGTCCCACACGCGTGCGCGCACTGTCGCCCTGCCGGTGGCGGCGTGGGGCGAATCGTACTCAAACAGCAGCCAGCGAGAAGCGTCGATGGGCCACTCGTGCAAGTAGATGACGTGGTCGAGGCTCGTCGTCATCGTCGGCGTGATCTGGCGCCCTCGCGCCGGTGCGATGCCCGCGCTCATAAGGAACTGGAGGTCGGAGAGGAAGGCGAGCGCCGCGGCATGTACCATTGCGGGGGCGCGAGAGCCTGCTCGCTCGCGCGGCGCCACCTCGGCCGCACCGCCGGCCATTGTAGCCGATGAGCGAGGGAGCTGCTGCCCCTCCTCCCCATAAGCCCCACCCCACGACATCCACCAGCGCAAGCCGCTGTCATCCGCCGGGACCCCGCGCCACCCCTCGGCGCAGGAGGCCGGGGCTGCACCGCTCCGCGTAGCCGACCCCTCTGGCGCCGGGAGCACGCGCGGCATCGGGGCAGCGTGCAGAGCAGCCGCCGGTCCACCGGTCCGCGCATCTAGCTCTTTGTCGGCGGAGTGGAAAGAGACGACGCCCAGGGCAATGTCGCGCTCGGAGTGGCCCGCGCCGGCAGGATCGGGGACTCTCTCGATGGCGCGCACGTTGTAGAGCGCGAAGGAGCGCCCGTGGCGAAGTGGGCTCACGGCATAGCGGGTGCGCCGCATGCCGCCCGGGGCCAAGAAGTGAACGTGCAACGAGTGCACCGCCCAGCCGCTCTTTGCAGCCTCTGCCGCCGCAAGCAGTATATGGGCAGCGAGCTGACCGCCAAAGGCGCGGCTGGGGTTTCCCCGCCACCAGTCGGCCTCGGCTGCTGTGGTGCCGTGCTCGCCGTGCTCGAGTCGCAGGTAGCGGGGTAGTTGGGGTTGCATATGGGCGTGAAGAGCTTGGTCACAGCCAGAGAGTGACGCGCGGCGCATTCACAGGAGGTCTGTTTTCACAAGAAACCGACATAACAATTGTTTCCCACAGATTTGGGTCTTTCAAAAATGCTGGCCAATTCGTTTTTTTTGACGCACCGCGGGGCCCTGACCCTGTCGGCTGTGATCGTCTTCTTCCACCTCCTCATCCGGATCTTCCCCGAGAACTTTGGAGGCGTCGTCTTCCTTGTTCCGGGCAACACACTCACTGTGCGCTCCCCTGGCCTCGTGTGCTGGCTGTCCCAACTGAATTGTCGACCGTTCACGCTGCCCTCTGCCCGCTCGCAGCGTCCGTGGATGCTCTTGACTTGCAATCTCGTGGAAGACTCGTTGCTCAACCTGGTGCTCTCCCTCGGCGCGATTGCCGGCTCTTCCTTCTTGCTCGCTGACCGGTGGGATGAGGTCGAGGCGGGGCGCTACCTCCTCATCGTCGGGGTGCTGCAGGTGCTTGCGCCCGCTCGCACCGCCCTGCCGCCACGGCACCCCTCCTTACCGCCCGCCCTCTCCTTTCGGCAGGCGTCGCTGTCGTGGGTCGCGATGGTGAGCCTCTACATCCTCTTCCGCGAGCACCACTTCCTCTTCGCGCGTCTCGGCGGACTCACGGGCCTCGTGGGCGCCCTCTCGGTCGCAGTCGCGCAGCAGGTGCATGCCTGTTCTGGGCAGTAGCGTAGCAGCGCGCTCTTGCGCGCGGCTCGCCCCCCCCCCAGCGTCTCTCCACCCCGCCTCTCTCCCCGCAGGTTGGCGCGTCGCCGTCGTCGGTCCCAGCGCCGCTGCTGCCTGTCCTCCGCCACGCGCCCCTCGTCGCGCTCTGCTACAGCCTGCTGCTGCTGCTCCTCATGCACGCCGGCCCTCCCGACGAGCTCTTCTTCAGTGTCTTTGGCATCCTCGCGGGCTGGACCTACCTGAGGTACTACCAGCCGCGGCAAGGCGACTCGCTCCTCCGGCCCGCCCTGGCCACTGGGGACAGCTCCGAGACGTTCGCCTTTGCGCAGCTCTGGCCGCCGCCGCTTCAGCCGCCGCTGCGGCTGGTGGGCGCCGCGCTCTTCGGCGCCCTCTCCTCGTGCTCCTGCGGCCTCTTCCCGCCCTTCGCCGGCGTCCTGGCCGAGTCTGCCGACGCCAGCGACGGCGCCTACCTCGGCCACGGCGCGACGTTTGCGCGGATGCTGGCGGGAGACGTCGAGGCGCCGCCGCCGAGCGTCACCACCGCCGACCCTCTCGTGGCGGAGCGGCGGAGGCAGCGCGCGAGGGAGCTGCTCGAGCAGAGGATGGCGGCTAAGGTGGCGGGCGGGGTGGCGCCGAGCGCGCCCCTCGCCGTCGCTAGCGCCGCTGGCCCTGATGGAGACCCCCACCGTGCTGGAGTGGTCGACGCGACGGCGAGAAGCGGCTCGTGACTCGTGAGGGGTCGCGACAGGCGGGGTGTGCAGCGTGCAGAGATGGTTGCGTGGGCGCGCGCGCGCCTGGGGCTGGAGGTCTGTCTCACACAGTCTTTTTCGAGGTTTGGGGGGAGGGCGAGCTGTCTCTTCGCCTGCCTGGTGACCGGTGAACTCCGGGGCGATTGCGCACGTGCTAGTAGTTTGCAGGCCTATAGGAACGCTGCGCGGTGGTACGCTACGTGTTTTTTTAAAGTACCGAGGTGCCTAGGTCTCTATATACTATAACTCTACCTCTCGCGCTGCTCGAGATTTGCGATTTTGTGATGGAGCATTTGTTTTCTCACTGGTCACTGGTCGATTAGTGCTCACATTTCTTATTCACAGTTATATAAGTATAAGCTCATCCCTTTAGAAGCCCTATCTAGTGGGCGGCCCCCCTACGATATACGAGAACAAAACCGCGCGCCCCGTTTTCACTGGGGCCATGACAAATTTGTCAGCGATGGCTGGCGCTGGCGACGCCGCCCTGGCACTCGGGGCGCACCGCCGAAAGTCCAGCGTCTCCGGAGTGGTCGACTTACTACTGGCGGCGCCGATCTCGGCGGGCGCGCGCCGCGCAGTTTGGCAGCAGGGGTCGTGCAAGGTTGCGCCAGCACGGTCGCAATGGCTGCCGTCCTGATGTGCTCTCCCTGGCGGGCGCTGTCGCGACGCGGTCGCACCGCATCCCGGCGCCGGAGCTCTGGGCGCCGATGGACGCGGACCCGGCGGCGATGGGCTTCTCCTTTGTCGGTCTGACCTTCACCGCACTGCCTGCGGAGCGCTTCCTTAAGGCCCCCGCACTCCCACTTTCACTGGGGGCGGGGGGGACCCTATGATTGGTTTGAAAAAAATGCCTGACATGGAAAGCGGATTTCAGAACGAACTACTTCTCCAAACCGGATTTTAGGCCGGATTTGGACGTATCTCGCCAAGGGCTACAACTTTGCAATTATAAGATATTTATTTGGATCATGAGAAAAAAAAAATGAAAAAAAAAAATAAAAAAATGTAAGTACCACATGCATGCATGTCGTATGTCGTCGTAGGTCGTCTGCTGTTGCTGTCTCTAGCTGTAGTAGTAGTAGTATTAGCTGTGTGACTTATTAGGTGGTGACGCGCTCTACATGCGTAGAGCAGAGGCGGTGCCTCGTGCGCGCAGCCTCGCCAACCACCAACCCCTTCGCCGCCGCGTCGCTTCTACTTATTATAGAAGAACTAAGGCCTGATTCCTTGGCCGGTAAAAAAAAACCTCAGTCATTTGTGAGGGCTTTTGGGCTGATGACTTTTTGTCTCGCCCTCGACTGGCCAATCGTTGTCAGTGTCAGCTCGGCCAGGGTCGACCAGGGCCTGCCATAGTTTCTAGCAGTGTGGGTTAACCCGAGCATGCCTGACCAGACGACAGACGACACGCCAGCGTAGTTTCACCGAAGACGAGGATGCCCTCCCCGAAGGCGTCGAGTACGGCAAGAGTCGAGGCATCATCGTCGTACCGACGCACGCGGCCGCGCGGCGGCAGCGGCAGCAGAGTCGACGTGGCCCGGGAGTCGGCCATCGTTCAA
>Ga0209491_10008240_pt1 | contig 13317 bp, 23 predicted proteins | sample BON02_FD_187213 | JGI IMG/M metagenome (GOLD analysis project Ga0209491, IMG submission 187213) | Freshwater microbial communities from Lake Bonney liftoff mats and glacier meltwater in Antarctica - BON-02 (SPAdes) (version 2) | ecosystem: Environmental > Aquatic > Freshwater > Ice > Glacier... | reverse complement strand
ATATATATATATGTATGTATATATATGTATGCATACATGTATATATATATACATACTCATATATATATACATACTTATATATATATACATATATTTATATATGTATACATAAGATGATGTTTGCTTTTATTATCACTGTTGGAGAAATAATGTAGTAATTGCGTTTGGAACTCTCTCGTCTTATATATGTATATATATATACTTATATATATATATATATATATATATATATATATATATATATATATATATATATATATATATATATATATATATATATATATATATATACATAGGTGTATATATATATTGTCAGGATCTTACTGCTCCGTGCATATGTCATATTGACCTGGTAGTGACGGAGACGTTGCGTCACTCACAGCTGCACTGGGATCATTGGCGAAAAATACAACTGGCAGTGGTGCCAACGCACCTCCTGTCATTGTACTGATGGACAAGACATTGCCAGAGCGCAGCGATTCATCGCCGAGTTCGGTGATGAAACCGTGCTCTGGGAGCGCAAAACTGCCCTGTCCACTCTCTCTGTTTGAGGTATAATACGTACAATCTTGGCAACGTAGTTACTGCCACTTCCGCGCGTGTATGTTCGCGCAATAATGCCACATACACAATCACGGAGCAACGTGTGTGAAATCCCCCGTTGTGGGATTCCGCAAGCGATGTCGGGCTGTAAAACGGTTGTTTCGCCCAGAACCAGCTTGGGAATATTGTTGTATTGGGGGTGACACACATACAGAGGCAAGCCAAGGCTCGCAGTATCCTGGCGGCTGCCGTACGCGACCTTTTGTGTGAATATGTCCGAACCGCGTTTGTTGGTAATCAGAGCAGTATCGGTCGCTGTGTCAATTTGGTACACGGACTTGAAATCAGACGGCAGCTCTAAATCGCTGTCGGAAATGTCGTATTTATCCATGATGTCTCCTAGTGTATACATGCAGGGAAGCTTTTGCTCCGTTTTCAGATTCTTTGAGAGGTCGCATCGCACATATCCGGCAGCAATGGCGGCATTCTTCACACCAGGAAACGTGAGCTGGCCAAGTCGGCAAGCGGTATTGTTGGGATGTGTGACTGTCGAGCCTCCGAGTGGAGCTTGTGCTGAAATACCGGCCGCACTCATCCCCGAAAACAGCCAACACACAGGTGGATCAGGCAAAAAGCCGCCTTGTGAAACCCACAGGTTATTGCTAGCAAAGCCTGTGTGGAAAACGCTGCCTAGACTTGGCGTTATCTTGGGCATAACAGTGGTGTTGGGCGCGTTGACAAGTCGGTCCTGGCCGTGCATATATCAGGACACCAGCGCAATTGAATCAGGGGATACGGCACTGGCACCTGCGTCATCAATCCACATCGAATCCAATCCCAGTCGGTGCTGCTCGCAGATGTGTCGAGTTTTTTCGAGGCCAGGAAAACGGTCATGTGGATGGGTGTACCAGCATCGTAGTTGTGATGCATTTCCCCACGCTGATCATTGAGAAATGGGCGTGTGGAGCTACTGGGATAGCGCACATTGATCCCAAGTTGTGGTGTCAGGTGAATAGCAATCTCGCGATCCCACTCCTCGCCAGGAAGCAGCCGTTGCACAAAACTGTGCCTCCTGGCCCAAAGTAGCTCTCCTGTGACTGTAATTCAATAGCTCACCATAGTTTCCGGGCCGTGGTACGCTTCGTGTGCAGCAGAGGGACCACCTTAGAGCTGAAGATTGCTGCCGACCCCTCGTCACCACACGCTGCTGGACCCTCTGAGCACATGAATGGGTCTGCAAGATATGACACATCCTTATATAACACTCCGACATTTTCTGGCTTGCCAAACCGATTCACAAGCACCGCTCGAGCGGGTGAAGTGTGCACAAGCTCTCCCCCAGCTTCGATCGAGGCCACACTGGCTTCAGCCCGCAGGAAAGGCGATTGTGTTGCAGGTTGTGGCTGCACATACGTGTGTGTGGCGGACATCGTCTGATCGCTTCTGCTTCAGTCAACTAGACTTTCGAAATCAGCTGATTGGAAAATGTGGCCCGTCATTGGGTCTTCAACTTATCCCCTCGCCCAGCATTATGCAGCGCAATTTTGATTTTCATGATCCATATCGCAAGCAAGCCCGAGGGCATACATGCACGTGTGCAGCAATCGCAAGAGGGATCTCACACAGGTGCAATTGGTTGTTTTTATATCAAAACGTAATGGTATTTGGTACACGCCACTGCGGCGCTCTACACAATTGAACAAGTTGCTGTAAAGCATATACATCTTAATTTTTGAATCGGCGACGCCTGTCTTTTTATTCTCGGAAACAGGGTATGGTCATGTCTCAGTTTTGGTTGCAAAGTAACACTCTCGTCATTCCCATCACACTGGTCGCTTCTGCATGACACATCAGGCACAGCAAACACTACAAACATGCCAGGAAAAATACAATACACACGACCAAAATGTAAAAAATGAGCTCACATGGAACATCGCCAGTGTCGAAGCCGCAGGTGTAGGATTGTTTGACCACATCGTACTCGTCCCTGCGATACACAGGTGCTTGATCACGCTGCTGCTGCTGCTGCTGCATGTCGTGATCGTCGTAGAAATGATCACTCCAGATATGTTGCGCAAGACGCATATCATGCCCTTGGTCGTGATGGGAGAAATCTATTCAATACACGAAATCATATCGTGAGCGCGTAAAATGTTGTTGGGGTTCGAGAAAGTGGCAAAACAGCTGATGTCGAAAGTCGAGTTGTTGACTGAAGAGTAAGCGAGCAGACGATACCCATCACACACACATACATTTCGTTTCTAATTGCGCATTATATGCTATGAAATCCTCTGATTTTGAAATCTAGTTGACTGAATCATAAGCGAGCAGATGATGCCCACCACACACACGTATCGTGTCTATTTTGTACAGCATATGCTAGGAAATGGGAGTTTTGTGTGTGTGTTTTCAATGTGCAAAAATGCTTACAGCGAGGCCAACATCGTGGATTTATATAATACAGACAGTTTCAAAATAGGTCTATTGGGGTTGAATGTGTGTATATCTGAAGTGCACAACTGCTTATGTTACGATTAATGTCTTGGATTTGTATGATACAATAAGTTTCAAAATAGGTATATTCAGTATACAGAACAATAATCAGCTGATTTTGAAAGTCTAGTTGACTGAATCATAAGCCAGCCACTGATGCTCACCACACACACACGTATCGTGTCTATTTGTGCAGTTTACGCTATGAAATAGGGATTTAATGTGTGTGTGTCCGAAGTGCACGAATGCGTACGGTAAGGCTAACGTCTGGGATTTGTATGACACAGACACTTTCAAAATAGGTCTATTGAAAAATGTGTTGCGAACCTTGCGTGTAGCTCTGTCGCGAGTTGCCGTACAAAGGGTACTGCTGCTTCTGATATTCATCCCGCTCCCGGTGTGGTGCGTGTTTTTCACTCCTGTCTGACGGTCTGTGCTGTTGTACTTGAACCATATTTGCATCAACGACCTCAACGCAGGATGCCATGTCGCTCTTTTTGATCTTGTCAAAACTGGATCAGTATGACACAATACTGCCACGCGTGATGTGCGTTTTCTGCGCAACATGCGACACGTGAACGAAAACATTTTCGCACCCACTCTGATCGGGTTTGATGATTCCGTATCCCTTCTCGTGAAACCATTCGACAACTTGCCCTCGTCTGGTGGAGGACGTTGGCATCGTGCTATCTACGGCAGTCCTGCAACACGCAGTAGCAAACGCAGAAAATGTCAAGTGCATGCTGGTGACCAAAACAGTCTGACGTTGGCTGTATATGTGTATCTTGTGAGGCATATCATCCGCAGACGAATCATATATGAATATAAGGTGTAGCGCCCGCCACTGTCATATTGTACAGTTCCTGTGTATCTTCAATTGGATTCAACAGTTCACCTTGTGGTGTGCTTGTGCGACACGTTAACTGACGTGCGGGGTTCAATTTCATTGTGTTTCCTTTTTGCTTTGACTTTTGTGCTTGTGTTATCTTTGCTTGCTTTGCACTTGGTGTCAATATCCCGGACGTGATTGATTGCAGCCTGTATGTCGTGATATCCAATCAATGTGTATTCAAAGACAACGCCCGGGGTGGATGTTTGCTCAAGAACATGGAAACGTTCCGTGTCGGGACTTGTATTAATATGCATCATGAGATTCTGAATGCAGTCTGGACGCACCTGACATTGTATGATTTCCACGGATGTCGTGTCGACTTTGGACATATCTGCCGCACAGTGTTGTGCGTGTGGCGAATCAAGAAAAGACAGTGCCTGGACTTTTTCACTGGAGGGAGCCTCGTGATATTCGCCATATTCACCGTCTTCACGGTCGTCGCAGTTGTGGTCGTGTTCGTCGTCTTCACTGGTATCTCGTCCTTTCCGCTGACCTCTTTCTTCGCTAGCGTCTCTCTCCTTCACATCACGGCTTTCGCCTTGTTGCGCAAACCAGGGGCTTTGCGAGTATGTTTTCGGCGATTCTGGCTCGTTTTGGTAGTTGTTTCGCATTGTAATCGAGCAACGTGTGTCTGGTGGTGTACGCAGAGCCAATGAATGTTTTACGATTTCCCTGTCTTTGCACTTGGACTGTGCCAGCGTTTCACTTTTTACGCGGTAAATCCCAGGACGAATCTGCTGATTTTGAAAGTCTAGTTGACTGAATCATAAGCGAGCAAACTATACCCACCCCATACACGTATCATGTCTATTTTGTAGAGTATACGCTATGAAATAGGGGTTTCATATGTGTGTCTCTGAAGTGTACCAATGCTTATGATAAGGCCAATCTGCTGATTTTGAAAGTCGAATCGGCTGATTTTGAAAGTCCAGTTGACTAAATCATAAGTGAGCAAACAATGCCCATCACACACACGTATCGTGTCTATTTTGTGCGGTATACGCCGAGAAATGAGGATTTTGTGTGTGTATGTCCGAAGTGCACAAATGCTTATGGTGAGGCTGACGTCTTGGATTTGTATGATACAAGTCGTTTCAAAATAGGTCTATTGACTGAATCGTAAGCGAGCAAACGATGTCCATCACACACATATATCGTGTTTATTTTACGCAACATGTGCTATAAAATGGTAATTTAGTGCGTGTGTGCCCGAAGCACACAAATGCTTTCGATAAGGGCAACGTCTTGGATTTGTATGACACAAACAGTTTCAAAATAGTTTTATGTCTTGGATTTGTATGATACAAGCAGTTTCAAAATAGGTTTGACAAACAAGATTGTCGTGAATTTCAGAAGAATGGCACTGCAGTGCTGCAAATTCAAACACCTGCGAAAGGTAGAGCAGCATTGGCTTTGTGTTTCCCAGAACATAGGCATCACCGTTGCGATGCAGCGCAATCTGTGCTTCGAAAATCGACAGATTCTGAATGACATATTTTGTGCTTGTGCATTTGCCGTGGGCACTGACGAGTAATCCAAACTCACGCAAGAGCCCGGATATGTTTACAAAAGCAGCTTGGATTTCGGGTGGCTGACTCCGATGTAGTGAGCGACACTGTCGCGATAAAAATAATGGCAAGCGACCCAGCACGGCATCAAGGTCAATGTCGCCAAACCCAACTGCATTGTGACCCAGCAAAAACCCCGCACACACACGCCCAGTGTCCTCGTGAACCCCCTTATGAATCACAAACTTATTCCAGAACAGATACAGGAAAAGGTGAAACTCACACATGGGAACATCCAGCACATGTGAAACAGCATGCAATTCATTCAACATGACATGCCAGAGCAACCTGATACCCACCGCAATGGTGCGTATGCGTCGCTGCGTGACATTGTCATAGGCTCAGTCGGGGTGCTGTGCAATCACCGTGGCTGCAGCACGACTCACCCTGACACACAGACTCTGTTGATAATCACCAAACATTTTCCGCAGCAGACGGGCTTGATATCTTGCGACGCCATCGAAGCCCATTTCTCCCTGCAGGTGCCCATTTGGAATTACGGTAGAGGACTGCCACTGTGGGGCTGTCAGGTAACATAATGGCATTGTTTTTTCATGGCTGTAATTCTCAGTGTCCAGCCAGTGCACCTGTCAGCTTTCCATTTCATACACAGCAACCAAGCGATACAGACTGTGTTGATTGTGGTGTTGACGTAATGTGAGCATACTGTTTGGACACGTTGGTTGCTGGTAGGTGGGTCGTGTTCAACATGTATGCTGGATATTGACAAAGGTCATTGTCGTGTATTACTGTTCCAGAGATGTGTGTCGCAACGCGCAACAAGCACAGACAGTTCTTTGAATCACACGTGGGGACCCGTGGTGTGCTCAAAAAAATGGTCGTCAGCCGAACTCGGTTCTGGTGGCATACATGTGCTGTGTCTGATCGCAAATGAATTGCCAAATCTGTGGAGCAGAATCACGATAGCGGGTGTTGATATTGCTCTCAAACAGGCATTGGCACAGGTACAGAAAAAGGCGTCCTGCAAAAGCACTGCTGGTGTCACTTTCTTGCATGAAACTCACAACTCGCTGCCAGACTCGCGTATAAATCGCGTCAAAAATATGCCACCGCGAGGTCATACTGTCAACAGACAAGTCAACACTGGTCTCACGCAATCGCTGTACTGCCGTCGCTTGAAACCTTGGATTGCGCAATATGAAGCCATCACGGAAACGCCACCTGGCCGCGAGCCCGAGACGTGTGATAGGCATCTTGACATAAACCAGTTCCAATTCGCGAATGTTGGTCACGTAGGCCATAATTGTAACACTCGTGGTCATTGTATTGTCCAGCTCGACGTTGTCATCTTCATCAGTAAAGTTTCCGTCAGTGTTGTTATTGGCCACGTCTGCCTCACTCAAGAAAATGGAAAACACCAGATGCAATTCTGAACACGCGGTGAAATAGGCGAAAATAAGGGCGTCATTGGCAACAGCAGGCAACTCCAGGAGTGCTACGTGCGAAAATCCAACACGCTTGCCGCCACAGACTTGAGTATATGCTTGCGCACAGGCGACACACACAAAAACATCCTGGACCCGGTTGAGTATACGGTCGCACAGCAGTTGCCCGAGCTCTGTATTTGCATCCTGTTTCGCCTTTAGCAGCTTTGCTCTGTCGGACAGTTTCACTGTGGTCGTCATGTACTCACAACAGCATGTCGCAATCCCTTCAACGTCAGGAGGCGCTGTAATAATGTCGCAATACATGCACAACCCATTCTGTCGAGTCCACACTGTCTTGGGATCCTCATGCACGTGAAAATGCTGTGATATCCACTGATATCCTACGTCGTGGCATCTGCGTGTTGCAACAATTTGCGTGCTGCGCTCGAGAATCAGAATGTGGTGCACTAGGTCAGGGAGTGCTGCGAATTCGCGGATTTTGCAAGCTGTTTTTTTTTGGTTCCCATACCACAGTGTCGATTTTGATCTCCTGCCAACACGAATACGCCCTGTGCATGAAAACACGACTGGAGCCTTCGACGGACGAGAGCAAGAAATTGCAAATGTAGGAATAGTTGAGTAGACATGTCTGTTGACTTGTGGTGGACACGAGCGTCAGAAGGAGGTGGTTTTGTGTCTTAACGCGCAGCATTTGCTCCGCTCGCATAGATCGGCGCTGTGATGCCAACACATTGCTATTGCGCGCAGCTTGACGTGGTGTGATATTTTTCGAAAATTGGTACCAAATACAAATTCGAATGCGACGTTGACGTTCCGCGTCATTGGTTGCACTGGCGTTGCCGTTGGTATTGTACTCAAAAATTGCATCATTGTCATTGTCACCAGCCTCTACTTCCTCCGCATCACTGAAATCCACATAGTTTTCCTTTTCAACCTCGCTATGGCTCTCACGATTCAAGACAAGCTGCACCACGAGCGGGTGAGCATTGCTGTGTTGTGGGTGATTGTCTGCTGGCACATTGTTGTGATCCGCAGCAGGCATATTGTCACAACAAAAGTGATACATCCAGCGTTTCTTGATCTGCTGATTCAGCGAGATGCATTGAGATCTTTCGTTTTCGACTGCACATGCCCAAAGCGGCTGGGTAATACACACAAAAACGCTAGAGTCAATGTCCGTTTGGGCATTAAAACACACAGAGAACAAACGCAGATATGTGGAACATACAATGAGCACACTTTCATACCTATAAGATAGAAGATACACACGTTGTTGCCCTTCACTTTGATCAAGAGATCCACGTTATTGCTCTGCACACGTTTCCAGCGTTTTGCAGGCTTCTTGCCCGCGGATTTCAGCACGCGTACTACTTTCTTCTTGGCAGGTTTGGGTTTTTTGGCCGCAGTTTTCTTTCTGCGAGGCTTTTTGGCAATGGCTTTCTTTGCGAGAGGCTTTTTGGTGATGGCTTTTTGTGCTGGGGCTTTTTTCACAACCGGGCTTGGTTGAATACGTTTTCTCCGGTCTGGTATTGGGTTTGCGACTGCAGAGTCGTCGTCAGAAGCATCACCAGCATCATCACCAGCATCATCACCAGCATCGTCGCCAGCATCGTCACCAGCTGCCACATCATCGCCAGCCACCGCATCATCACCAGCCTCAGCATCATCACCAGCCGCAGCATCATCACCAGCAGCAGCAGCATCATTCACAGCATCATCACCAGCCGCAGCATGATCGTCCGCAGCATCATAGCCAGCGGCATCCATGCCGGGCCCGCCGGGTTTGCTCTTTGTGTTTTTTTTCGGAGTGCTGCCTTTTATGCGAAAATCAATCCGCTTCTCAAATTCAAACGACCAGGTCCATTTTCCCACATCCAGACAACTCGCGTGGACCGTACAGACAATGTTTTGTACTGCTTGAAGCAATGTCATTTCAAGCAGACAGGTGATAACAGGAGTAACATGTCGCTGCGGACTGAAGGCCATCTGGAATTCCTCTGTGGTGAGAAGTCCCTTGACAATGCAATGACCACATAGCAGATTGCAAGACAGATGTGGACATAATTCTTCACACACATGCATCAACACGCAGCTATCATCGTGTTGACATAATGCGCATACATGATGGTCAAAAAGTCCACCTCTGGATCAGTGATTGTCGTTTTTGTCGACATTGCACTGTCCACGGAACAATGCATAAATCACATGATTGCCTGTAACATTTGGGTTTCGCGCATGCCAACAGTTTGAGTTCATCAATCTCTAGCATGATAACAATCGTGTTGTTGCATACATATATACATCTGGGATCTCTTGCTACAAACATTGTGCCGAGTTATTCGAAACGCTCAGCACACTATTTCAGAAAATGTGTACCAATGTGACGAAATACTGGCATCTGAGCTGTCATAGGGCCAGGAATGCGCCATTTTGGGATTTCCGGGCGTCTGGTGGTATATTTGCCTATAAATACTGGCACGGTTTCCGTGGATTTTTTTAACAAAGCACAGATGACCACGCACGCGAAAACTCGCATGCAGTATTTCTACGATAAAGAAGCGGCCGCATTTATTGAGATACGTGCTCGCTCCATCCGATTTTTCTGCCATACAGAAACTCTTGAAGACATCAAGGCGGATTTCTAACTGTTCGACTCCCTCGACACACTTTTGCGCCAACAGGACATGAACGTACACACCATCCGCATTGTAATGCACAAGTATGCCAACCTGCATTCGTTGTGCTCTACTTGCCGCATGCGTCTCTTTGACTTGGAACTGCAGCAGCTTGATCTAGTGCACCTGCGATTTGCATTCTACAATGTCTTTAATCAAGCCGACCGCATGATGCAGATTCACCCTAGGCTGAAAAAGCTGAGTTACAGTGACAGCGATTTGAAGGCAGCGAAATGGGAAGGTCAACATGCAGAGACGTTTGGCACATGACCAGCAGATTCATGGTGTGCGTATGCAATCAATGCTGTCCATGTTAATCTCAGCGCAGAACATGGACATTCCGCACCCGTTTGAAGAGACATTGCATGTGGTGTGCCATCCAATAGACCTATTTTGAAACCGTTTCTGTAGTACAAATCCCAGACATTAGCCTTACCGTAAGCATTTATGCACTTCAGATACAAAAGTACTAAATCCCCATTTTCATAGCTTATACTTTACAAAATAAACACGATACTTGTGTGTGGTGAACATCGTCTGCTTACGTATGATTCAGTCAACTGCGCTTTCAAAATCAGCTGATTAGTGGCGAACATGGGACAGCACACATATTCAGCACTTGCACAGACACACCAGAAAACGAATATGCTTGGGATGCTTTCGCCGAAACCGCGTCTGATGTGGCTGTTTTCATCTGCCCTGCCCCGGAGACGAAACACGCACCAAACGCCCATTATCTCTTCGCATCTCCCGCGGCGTGGTACGTACAGAAGAACGCTTTCAAACATATTCTCGGCAGAAATAGTCTGCGCGCTGCAAGTGGCGGAAGGGTGCTGTTAAAGATCGGGTGGACACTCTCACATGTGCACCGCAACGGCTCGTGGCCACGACCATGTGCCTGTTGTGCTAAATTTGTGTGCTGGGTGTGGTTGGTGTTACAGGGCTGTATGTGCACTCCGTCGCACTGATCTGTATGGCGTACATCAACAGAATCGCATTGTCTCGGAAGCTGTATTCGTAAACAATATAATTCCACAAGTTTTGCATGATCGCCTGTGTGCGATACACTCTTTGCAATAGACCTATTTTCAGACCGTTTGTGTCATACAAATCCCAGACGTTGACCTTACCGTAAGCATTTGTGCACTTTAGACACACAAGCACCAAAACCCCATTTTCATATCGTATAATTCACAAAATAGACAAAATATATATGTGTGGTTGGCATTGTCTGCTCACTTATGATTTAGTCAACTGGACTTTCAAAATCAGCCAATGTGGCCAACGCGACGAGGAATCGAACCCCGAAGGTAGGGTGCACACTGAAACGTCGTCAAAGAGGCAGGTTTACAGTGATATGCTACCCTACTTGCACCACGACGCGTCACGTTTTTTCTTCTCTCAACGGATTCGGGTTGTCTCCCTCTGCTCTCTCTAGACCCACAGCGAAAACTGCATCTTGATGATATTGCGCCACTCGTAGTGGTGTTCAAAGGTATCAGTCTCCTCTGCGATCAAATTTTCCTCCATCATCGCGGCAGCCTGCTGCATGATTGCAAACACCTCTGCAAACCTCCTGTGCAAAATCGGGGACGTGCTGTCGGCCCTCAGACCAAGGTTGGCGCTCGGGTCCTCCACGTTCCACCCCCCCCCTCCTTGTCCATTCCCCACAGAATCAACACAGTCAACAGAATCAGGGGCATGTGGAACAGGTTGCAGGCAAACAACAGAATTTCCTGCATCGTGGAATCAGCGTGCACTGTAACGTCAATAAACACGTCATGGCTGCCGCGGAGCTCCAGCACGAAAACATACCAAGTTGCGTTGCCATCCTCGTCGCATTTGATCACGGCGCTGGACTGCTGAGTCTCCTCCACCTCAAAGTCAAAGAAAGCAAGGCTTCCTGCAAACATGCGAGGCCCAGAGTCAAGCGCGACCATGTCCACCAATGCATCCTTGTCTTCTGTGTTCCCCCACAACCACTGGTAACGGCAGAGGTCCGTCTCGAAGCGGACAAGCAGTTCATCCACGTGCACACTGGGCTTGTGCCTGGCCATGTACATGTCTGCAGACAGGATGCAGGGAGCGGCAAGCACAGTGATCATTGACAAGATGGCGACATCAAGCTGTTGTCCCCACTGGGAGGCGGCGTGCTGGTTCGACACGACATCACAAAGGACGGCAGTGATTTTGTTAAAGTTAAAGACGTTGTCAATGGTTTGGCGCACAGGGTTGGGGTCGATGCTGACAAGGCCTCCGTGATAGGCGGCCATGGTGGGAACTAGAAACATGTGGCCAATGACCACTGAAAACGTAAACGTGGGTCACATTGCTGTAATTCAAAACTGGTCCCTTGATCATGCAAACCAATGCTCTTTTGAAACAAACAAGGACGAAATCCCTATTTTGTAGTGTATACTTTGCAAAATAGACACGATATGTGCGTGTGGTGGGCATCGTCCGCTCGCTTATGATTCCGTTAATTCGATTGCAAAATCAGCTGATTTCCCTGAGGATGAGATGGAACCCTATCGTGTGCCGACAATGGCCGAAAAAGACGACATCAAGGAGGTTTTGGTACAGCGATTCCAGTCTGCGTTTTGGAAGTACTCGTTTGCGGAGGATTTGATTCTTGTGTGGTCGGGGAAGCTACACCAATCATCATGGTCAACTGTGCAAAAGCTTGTGTGGAGTCTGATGCTAGGAGTGGCCTTTGCAGGCTTTGTTGGAGTAAGTTTGCGATAGGTCACAATGACAGTCTGATGTGTCGGACAAGCTGTTATGTTTCATTGTTTCAATAAAACAAGATTGGTAAAAGTGTGTGCGTCGGCGATTATCAGCTGATTTTGAAAGTCTGGTTAACTGAATCATAAGCAAGCGGACGATGCCCAACACACGCACATATCGTGTCTATTTTGCGAAGTATACATTACAAAATAGGGATTTCGTCCTTGTTTGTTTCAAGTACACAAATGCTTACGATAAGACCAACGTCTTGAATTTGTATGATACACGCAGTTTCAAAATAGGTTTATTACCGAAGTTTTATCTCGTGTTTTGATTTTGATCAAACATCGCATGCAAACATATAAACATACATTTTCAAAGGATTGGATCACGTTTGGCACATTGAATGCAGAAATCCCATGGCAATGTCGAGCGTATGTGGGGCGGCAGTGATGCTCTCGCCCACAACATGCAGAAAGCCACAACACAGAGCTTGTACCAAGAAACCATGATCGAGCAAGATGCGTACATGACCGCAGTGGAGTATGATCGACATTGTCAACACAAAGGACGGGAGTTGGTGGTGCACGACAAAATGAGCTATCAACATGACAGTGAACGTTTTTTGAAACACGGTGAGGAGTTGCATGGATGTTTCATGCAATCAATAAGCGAGACCGAGGTTGAACAACGTTTATTTCATGATGCTGATTATACGGACTACAAGGCATTCAAGAAGATTTGTAGCACTTCCCAGAACCACCAACACAGCAAAGCATTGGTTTCCTTTTCTCCTTTCATCGGAAATACAGGGAACTGGAACATCATGTAGATTACGATCCGCAATTAAGCAACCCAACGTTTGTAGACATACGCAAAGTTGCAGCAGCTTGAGAGATAATGTTGTTTATTGGAAAACCAATGGGAAGATCAATAATGATCTCCAATGCAACTAATCCTTTAAAAGAATCTCCAAAAGAATCTCTATTGAGGTGTGCGGGTAGTACATC
>Ga0209491_10008235_pt1 | contig 13324 bp, 13 predicted proteins | sample BON02_FD_187213 | JGI IMG/M metagenome (GOLD analysis project Ga0209491, IMG submission 187213) | Freshwater microbial communities from Lake Bonney liftoff mats and glacier meltwater in Antarctica - BON-02 (SPAdes) (version 2) | ecosystem: Environmental > Aquatic > Freshwater > Ice > Glacier... | reverse complement strand
GGAATGTTCGAGCGCACGATCACTATTGGCTCGGGTGGGAAGAGTTTCTCACTTACCGGCTGGAAGGTCGGTTGGGCTAGTGGCCCTCGCCCCTTAATCGCAGCGGTCAAATCAGTGCGGCAGCATTTGAGTTACGTGTCTGGTGGACCATTTCAGTTGGCGATCGCGAAGGGGCTCGGCTTGCCCGATCAGTATTTCACCGAGTTTCAAAGCGACCTCAGTGTTAAGCGAGACCAACTCAGTGCAGGATTGGCGCAAATAGGGATGCGGGTGATCCCGACTGAAGGAACTTATTTCGTGACGACCGATATTTCTCCGCTGGGTTTCACCGACGGTATGGAGTTCGCGCGAATGCTCCCGAATCAGTGCGGGGTTGTTGCAATCCCCCATCAAGTCTTTACCGAATCGGGTCAGGAATTCAAAGAGTATGTCCGGTGGGCTTTCTGCAAGAAGCCTGAAGTTCTCACAGAAGCCGTCGAACGGATTCGAACTATTTCTTCAAAATTAAGTTGAATTTCATGGCTACCGGGCTTCCCAATGTGGAGGCGCGACTGCCCGTCATAGTTCCAATACCCTTAGCACCTTTGAAATCACCGGTTCCACTAATGGCTTTGATGGTTCCGCCAAAGCGAGCATCTGCCGTTCCGCTACCTTTTGCGAGGGAGAGCCCTTGACCATCAACTGCCAGACCCAGAATTGAACCATTATCCAGAGTCACGGTGACAAATCCATCAAATGGACCACTACCATTCTCGTAATTAACAACGCCAAGGAATTGAACTTTGCCGGGCTTGCCATTAATTTTAGTAGCACTGGTCAGGTAGTTCCACCCGTAGGTGTAACCACCCGGTAGAACATTTAAGGTCGTCTGCTCACTTACCAATTCGGTAAGAAAAACAACTTTCTCACTTTTTGGCGCGGCGGTTGCGGGTGCGATGAACCCCAGACTTAGGACAGCAATTACGGCCGCGATGAGCCCGGTACGGAGCGTGGATTTGATCATGTCCGTATCTTAAGTGAAGCACCGTCATCGGCTACCGTGATTGCACAGGTGTCACCGTCAATCAATTCACCACTTAAAAGCGCCATGGCTAACTTGTCACCAACAGCAGTTTGAATGAGCCTACGCAATGGTCGCGCGCCGTAGACCGGATCAAATCCTCGGTCCACCAACCACGCAAGTGCCACCGGCTCCAACTCAAGTGTGATCCGACGGTCAGAGAGTCGATTTTGTAATTGATCGATTTGAATTTTGGTGATCCGGGCGAGTTCTTCCTTATCCAAGGGGTCAAATGTGACCATTGAGTCAAGCCTGTTAAGAAATTCTGGTCGGAACTTCTGCCGAACAACTCCCATGACGGCTGCCTTGCGCTCCTCGAAGGGGACCTCCTGGTCGATCAGAAATTGAGATCCAAGATTTGAAGTCAGAATTAAAATCACATTACGGAAATCCACCGTCCGACCTTGTCCGTCCGTCAAACGACCGTCATCCAAGACCTGAAGCAAAATGTCAAAAACTTCAGGGTGGGCCTTTTCAACTTCGTCGAGGAGAATTACCGAATATGGACGACGGCGAACAGCTTCGGTGAGTTGCCCACCCTGCTCGTAGCCGACATAACCTGGCGGAGCCCCAACGAGCCGCGCAACCGAGTGCTTTTCGGAGTACTCGCTCATGTCAATGCGGATCATGGCGCGTTCGTCATCGAAAAGAAACTCTGCAAGTGCTTTAGCCAATTCGGTTTTACCGACTCCCGTTGGTCCAAGGAACATAAATGATCCCGTTGGCCGGTTGGGGTCAGAGATTCCGGCTCTCGCCCGACGCACCGCGTCACTGACTTCACGTACTGCTTCGGGTTGACCGATCACTCGCTCGCCAAGGTGGTCTTCCATGCGCAACAACTTCTCGGTTTCACCCTCGAGCAATCGACCCGCTGGAATACCGGTCCACGCTGCGACAACTTCGGCGATGTCATCCGCGCTCACTTCTTCTTTGACCATAGTTGATTCACGCGCATTTGTTTCGGCGGTGACTTTTGCGAGTTCTTCCTCAAAGGTTGGCAGTTCGGAATACAAAATGCGTGACGCCTGCTCAAAGTCACCCTCGCGTTGCGCTTTGTCGGCCACAGCACGCAGGTCGTCAATTAAAACCTTGATTTCACCAATACGGTCAAGGCCCTGCTTCTCCGCGTCCCACCTGGTGCGGAGTCCACGCAGTTCCTCGTCCTTATCAGCAATTTCCGCACGGATCTTTGCCAGCCGCTCTTTTGACGCGTCATCTTTTTCCTTTGCTACCGCGAGTTCTTCCATGCGGAGTCGGTCGACTTGACGTTGCAGCACATCAATTTCAACTGGGGATGAATCAATTTCCATCCGCAGTCGACTTGCTGACTCATCCATTAAGTCAATTGCTTTATCCGGTAGGAAACGACTGGTTATATAGCGATCGGACATTGTTGCTGCTGCGATGAGCGCTGCGTCGGAGATGACAACTTTGTGGTGGGCCTCGTATTTTTCTTTAATGCCGCGTAAAATTGCGATGGTGTCTTCAACACTTGGCTGGTCAACAAAGACCTGCTGAAAACGCCGCTCGAGTGCTGGGTCTTTTTCGATATATTGACGGTATTCATCTAGTGTTGTTGCACCGATCATGCGTAACTCACCGCGCGCGAGCATCGGCTTCAACATATTGCCGGCGTCCATCGCGGAATCTCCGCTACTGCCCGCTCCGACTACCGTGTGAAGTTCGTCGATAAAGGTGATTACTTGCCCGTCGCTACCCTTGATTTCGTCTAAAACGGCTTTGAGTCGCTCCTCGAATTCACCCCGGTATTTAGCACCCGCAACCATGGCGCTCATGTCAAGGGAGATCAACTTCTTTCCAACAAGTGAAGTGGGTACGTCACCTTCAACGATCCGGCGGGCAAGTCCTTCGACTACTGCCGTCTTTCCCACCCCCGGTTCACCAATAAGCACCGGGTTGTTCTTAGTACGGCGTGAAAGTACTTGAATCGTTCGACGTACTTCTTCGTCTCGGCCAATGACCGGGTCAATTTTTCCATCACGGGCAAGAGCTGTCAGATCAATGCCATATTTTTCAAGCGCCTGGAAGGTGCCTTCAGGATCCTGAGTATTCACGCGTGCGCTCCCTTTTGTTTCTTGTAATGCTTGAAGTAATGCTGCTCCGGTAACTCCGAGAGGTGACAATGTTTTCTCCACTTCACCGCCGCCACTTTGAGCTAGTGCAATGAGTAGGTGTTCGGTGCTTACGAATTCGTCGCCGCGTTCTTTGGCGAGTGCATCTGATTCACTGAGAACTTTGTAGGTCAATTGGCTTAGTTGAGCCGCGGCAACCGTGGAGCCGGAGGCCGACGGAAGCGCCTGCATCTGAGCGCGCACACTTGCCATAAGTGCTGGCAAATCAACACCAAGATGCTCAAGGAGGGCTGTTGCAATTCCTGGACCTTGCTGGAGTAGCGAGTCGAGAAGGTGTAAGGGCTCAACCGCGGGGTTTCCCTGAGCGGATGCAATACGAACTGAAGCTCCGATTGCATCTTGACTCTTAGTCGTGAATGCGATGTCCATTACTAACCTCGATTCTTGCGTTGCGGTCGCCACACCACCAAAGCACGTGATGTGCGTTCACGGTGAAACTCACCCAGCCGTTCACGAAGTTCGAGTACTTGTTCTTCAAGCTCGAGTACACGCCTGATTCCTTCGATACTGAGGCCTTCTGTAGATAGTTGTGAAACATAGCGCAGTCGTTGTACGTCACGCGCGCTGTAAAGACGATTTCTCCCAGCAATCCGGTGCGCCGATACGAGTCCAACCCGGTCGTATTGGCGCAATGTCTGGGGGTGCAAGCCAGCGAGCTGCGCGGCTATTGAAATCGCGTAAACCGGAGTTTCGGAGGCCACAATGTTGTCTTCAAATGGAATGCTCATGATTTCGCCCCCAATGCGTAGATGCCTTTGCGTGGATCTTGATCAACGGTCGCTTGGGCGAAAGCTTCCAGGGCTGCCTTGGCTTCTTCATTCAAGTTTTGTGGAACCGCGACGTCGATAACCGCTAGCACATCGTGGTTCTTGCCATCTTTCCCACGGACACCCTTTCCTTTAATTCGGAAAGTGCGTCCGGTCGTTGTGCCGGCTGGAATTCGCATATTCACGGTTCCACCACGCGGGACCGGAATGGCGATGTCAGCGCCGAGTGCCGCTTCGGCGAAAGTCACAGGGACTTCAACACTTAAGTTGTCGCCCTTACGTTCATAAAGCGGATGCGCTTTGACGGACACCTTTACAAATAGGTCGCCACCAGGTCCACCACGCTCACCGGGACCTCCTTTACCTTTAAGGCGAATCTTGGTTCCGTCTTTGACACCGGCGGGAATGCGGGCTTGTACGGTCCGGCTACTTTTACCGCGACCCGACCCATGACACCTATTGCAGGGGTCATCAACATAAAGTCCACGGCCCTGGCAGGTTGGACACGGCTCAGCGAATGCAAAACCACCCGCGTTGCGCGAGACTTGACCATTGCCGCCGCAGGTTGGGCACACTTGAGGCGTTGAACCAGCTTTAGCACCGGTCCCGTGACATAAGTCGCAAGGCGCCTCACTTTGTAGATTCAGTGGAACCGTGACGCCGTCAAGCGTGTCGGCAAATGAGAGCGCAAGGGACGTCTCAATATCTTGACCGCGCCGAGGCTGTCTTGATCGCCCGGCCGTGGCACCACCACGGTTAAAGATGCCTCCGAGGAAGTCACCGAATCCACCCTGGTCCCCACCAAAAAGATCCTCGTAGTTGACGTTGTAGTTTCCAGCACCCGTGCCCCCGGCTCTTGGCCTCGGCCTGTAACCGCCCGATGCAAAAAGTGCTCGGCCTTCGTCGTATTCCTTGCGCTTTGTCTCATCGGACAAAACATCGTAGGCCTCAGAGACCGCTTTGAATTTGTCTTCGGCTTCTTTGTTTCCCGGATTCTTGTCCGGGTGTAGATCGCGTGCGAGTTTGCGGTACGACTTCTTCATCTCTGCGGGTGTCGCATCTTTTGTGACACCGAGCAATGCGTAAAAGTCTTTCTCGAGCCAATCCTTATTCATTCAATGTCCCAAATCTGTTTGGTCGCGTCAAAGACTCAGGTCCCGGCAACACTGACCCGAGCTGGGCGCAAAATGCGATCACCCTGCCGATAGCCCTGCTGGAAAACTGCAATTACGGTGGGTTCAACAACTCCCTCGACGTCTTCACTCGCCAAGGCTTCATGCATATTGGGATCAAATGGATCTTGCGCCGCACCGAATTTTAAGAGACCCAGTTTGTTGAGAGTTGCCTCGAGTTTTTCGCCCACCGTTTTGAATGCACCGTTGAGTTCGTCGTGTTCGCGGGCAAGTTCAAGGTCGTCGAGAACGGGAAGGAGCTCAGCGAACACTGCACCCATTGCAAGTTGACGGTTGACCTCTCGGTCGCGGTCAACGCGTTTGCGGTAGTTCGCATATTCCGCATGAACTCGCTGTAGATCCTCGGTGAGTTCACTGATTTTCCCTTCAATCCCCTCAACTTCACCTTCAATGAGTTGCGCTTCAGCATCCATCTCAGTGAGGGGTTCGCCAGCCGAGTCGGAACTAGGCTGGCGAACCTCGAAGGTGTCAGGATCGATACGACGTTTGTCGTTCACCCTTATGCCCTCTTCTTCACTCACTTGGATTCTTCTTCATCCGTGACCTCTTCGTCGATGATCTCTTCGTCAATGATCTCTGCGTCAACGACATCTTCTTCGGACGCGTCTGCACTGGCTCCGGCGCTCTCTTCAGATCCACCAGCTTGGGCTTCGCTGTACATTGCCGCGCCCAGTGCCTGACTTGCTGCTGCAACTTTTTCGGTCGCCGCGCGCATTCCCGGACCATCATTTTCTTCGATTGCCTTTTTGAGTTCCTCCAACGGTCCTTCAACATTTGCTTTTGCATCCGCTGGAACCTTGTCGGCGTTGTCGGCCAAGAACTTCTCGGTTTGGTACACCAGAGCCTCAGCGTTGTTGCGAACTTCTGCTTCCTCACGGCGCTGCTTGTCCTCATCAGCGTGTGCTTCAGCATCACGCATCATGCGGTCAATGTCGTCCTTGTTCAAAGTTGACCCACCCGAGATTGTCATGGACTGCTCTTTACCCGTGGCGGTATCGCGTGCAGATACGTGCACGATTCCGTTGGCATCAATATCAAAGGTGACTTCGATTTGTGGAATTCCACGTGGTGCCGGTGGTAGTCCGGTGAGATCGAACGTGCCAAGCTGCTTGTTGTAAGCAGCCATTTCACGCTCACCCTGATACACCTGGATGGACACTGATGGCTGGTTGTCTTCCGCTGTTGTGAAGGTCTCCGAGCGCTTGGTCGGGATGGTGGTATTGCGCTCAATCAGCTTGGTCATAACGCCACCCTTGGTTTCAATCCCGAGGGACAGCGGGGTTACGTCAAGGAGAAGCACGTCTTTCACGTCACCGCGAAGTACACCTGCTTGAAGGGCTGCCCCGATGGCAACGACCTCGTCAGGGTTGACACCCTTGTTCGCGTCTTTACCGGTCATCTCTTTTACTAGGTCGGCAACTGCCGGCATCCGGGTTGATCCACCGACAAGTACGACCTGGTCAATGTCACTGATCTTGACGCCGGCGTCTTTGACAACGGCTTCAAACGGTGTCTTGGTCCGCTTGAGCAAGTCTGCGGTCAATGACTCGAACTTGCTGCGACTCAACGTCTCTTCAAGGTGAAGGGGACCGTCGGCACTTGCTGTGATGTAGGGCAGGTTGATGGAGGTTTCGGTTGAACTCGAGAGCTCAATCTTCGCCTTTTCTGCTGCTTCGCGTAAGCGCTGCACTGCCATCTTGTCCTTGGAAAGGTCAACACCGTGCGCGTTCTTAAACTGCGTGACCATCCAGTCAACGACGGCCATGTCCCAGTCGTCGCCTCCAAGATTGTTGTCACCACTGGTCGCTTTGACTTCAACGACTCCGTCACCGATCTCAAGGAGTGATACGTCGAATGTTCCACCACCGAGGTCAAATACCAAGATCATTTGTTCTTGGTCGCCTTTATCCAGTCCGTAAGCGAGTGCCGCTGAAGTTGGCTCGTTAATAATGCGCAGCACCTTCAAACCCGCAATTTCGCCGGCTTCTTTTGTTGCCTGGCGTTGTGCGTCATTAAAGTAGGCGGGAACGGTAATAACCGCGTCAGAGACGGTGTCACCGAGGTATGCCTCAGCATCACGCTTGAGTTTCATCAAAGTACGGGCGCTGATTTCCTGCGGGGTGTACTTCTTACCATCAATATCCACATTCCAGTTAGTGCCCATGTGGCGCTTAACGGAACGGATCGTGCGGTCAACGTTTGTTACCGCTTGGCGCTTGGCTACCTCGCCAACGAGCACCTCACCATTTTTTGCGAAGGCCACGACCGATGGGGTGGTGCGGGCGCCTTCAGCATTTGCAATGACTACGGGCTCGCCGCCTTCGAGTACCGAGACAACCGAGTTAGTCGTGCCTAGGTCAATTCCTACTGCTCTCGCCATTATTTGGCTCCTCTTTCCATTGTTGTTTATCCATTTTTTGATCTCGTTTTTTGTTACTAAATCTATTCGGCTCTTTTGAGCGCTTGCTTATTATGCACTAATGAAGGGTGCCGGTCAAATCGGACGCATAATACTTGAGTCGGTGTGACTCATAGACCGAATACGAGAGAGGTGGGCCTTTTTGATGCGCCTTCGTAACTCGTCGTGATACCGTTTTTGGAATGAAAAAACTATTTGTGTCTATCGCTGCCCTGTTGCTCATCGTTGCACCAACGAGCGCTGCTCATGCGCAAGTGAAATCCACGCCCAAAAACTCCGGTATCACCGGCGTATGGCTAGGAACAAATTACGGTTTCGAAAACGGCGTGTTCAAGTCAAACGACCTCCGCTTTACAATTCAAAAGGTAAACGGAGTGACTTTCGCAGGAGTTAAGTCGTGGCGGCAGAGCAATGGCGAGTGGAGTGAGCCGGAACCATTCATGGGAATTATGTACAAAAACGGCGAATTCCACGCTGCTGACGCCGACGGCGTGCTAATTGGAAAGAGAACCTCGCCAAATAAGATTCGCGCGTCCTACCTTGAAGTTGGCGAAGATCAGGCTGCTTTAGTGATGAATTTGACGAAAGCTAGTCGCTAACTCCTTTCCTAACTACGCGTCGAGCAATCAGTCTTCGTCGGGGCCAAATTTCATGGGGCGCCACTGTTAGCTCGTTTGACACTGATGGCCCTACACTTCCGGGTGACAGAGAGCCTGTTAACAATTCGCGAGAAAATGGTGTCCGATGGACGAGAAAACTTTACTGGGTCTATGGAACGACAAAAGATCACAAATCATCACTGCGCAGATGGCGCCATCTCTGGTTCTCATTTCGGTTTTGGTCGTTGCTTCCTTGGGTTATTTCACCGATGCATCCGATGCAGCCAAATACCTGACAATCGGAGTCGCCGCGGCAACCGGAATTCTTGCCGTGATTTCCCAATACGCTGCCATCCGTGAAGCGAAAGCTCTCTTGGCAGATCTTAATAACGTTGACCAGCCCAGCGCCCTTGCGAAGAAAGTTAGCGAATCGGATTCTTTTCTCTCACTCACGGCGGTTGCAATTATTGTGCTGAGTCTCGCCATTTTCGGTCTCGTAGTGTGGGCGGTTTTGGGTTAATAGTTTCTCATAATCTAATTTGATTAACGTTTTGTGCAAGAGTGACCGTGCAAGGTATGCGACTACACCGGTACCCCTTAGTAGTGGGCAGTTTTGGCACGGTCACTCATTATTTAGGTTGTCCCAAGCATGGCGATATGCAAGATAAAAGTGGTCCGGGTTCCTACCAAGATGGACAGTGGCTCGCCACGACTCAACACGGTAGCAGGGGAGGCGAGAGCAACTTTTAGGAAAAATGATCTCGATGATCTTGTACCAAACGCCGAAGACTTGGACCTCGCACTCACCCTTTTGTTGAGAACCGAAAGAGCGACAATCGCAGTTCCAACTTCATCAATGGGTTCACGAATGAAGAACCACAGGTGGGCTTTACTCGCCGCGGCCTCGGGTGTCGTCACGGCGCTCGCCATTGGTGGATTTATTAGTCAAAATATTCCGTCCTCCAGTTCGGCTGAATGCAACTCAAATTACGAACCATGTATCCCCATCGCAGCTGATTTAAGTTGCTCAGGGATTCGCATGGTCGTTCAAGTTATCGGGGAATACTCTTATGGTCTGGATCGAGACGGTGACGGTTTCGGATGTGAGATTTACCAATAGCTGTTAGCCAATAACGGTATTCAAGACTTCAACGGCTTGTTCCCTGTGATGGTTCTGCGCCTTGATCAATGCTTGTGCATCACGAGCTTTCAGCGCGGCAAATATTTCTTGATGCTCGGCAAAGATCCGTTCTCGGTTTGACTCTTCGCGGAAATAGACAGTCCGGTAAATATCTGACGCATCCCATAGTTGCCGAATCAAGCGGTTTAACCGATTCATTCCAGAAAGTTCGATGATTGATAAGTGAAAAGCTCGGTTTGCCTGAGTCAATGCATCAATGTCACCGGATGCTGCAGCAGCATTCACGTCACCGAGGATCTCTCCTATCTCCCTCAGATCCGTATCGCTCAGCCGCGCAACCGCCCGGGTCAACGCCTCCGCCTCAAGAATTTCGCGGATCCGATACAACTCGGATAGGTCCGTGGCAGAGAGCTCGGTAACAAAGTAGCCACGATTGGGGTGGTAGGTCACGTGTCCCTCACCTTCAAGGATTTTTAATGACTCCCTAATGGGAACTCGACTCACGCCTAGTTCTGCTGCCAGGTCCTCTTGCACCAACTGCTGACCGGGCATCAACACCCCGGAAGCTAATGCGGAGCGCAGCTCTTGAAGGACAACCTCTTGTGCCGTCAGTCCTGAAGCGCTCATTGGTTAATTGTCATCTCCACGATCTCCCTCATTAGTTTCACGTCAACGCTCCAGTCAACACCTCGGTGTGGTCGGGTCCCAACAAAACGGATGATTCCCCGCAATCGCAACCTCCATATTCCGGTACTTGCTGGCCATCACTTTAAAAATTAAACGTACGGTGTTTTGCTTAGTCTCATCAAACTGCTGCAAGTACTCATCAAAACTGTCGTATTTCTGGGAACTTGTGGACCCGTAGTTCTCTCGAAGATCTGCCATCCGATCAACCCAATATGACATGGGTTGATCGTATTTTTCCTCAATCACTGGGAAGTAGTACGAGCGAATCGGGTTTATTGCCACGCTTGCATGCTACTCGCCAGTCGACTCGTTTACCGCGGCTCTTTGAGTCGTTGCATAATCACTCCACGATTTGGCTGGCACGCATGTTTAAGGTCACGGAGACCATGGTGGGTGGGAAAGGTCAACAAATGGCCGAGCAAGAATTTCTTTAATAAATGGGTCCTGGTGCGGGTTGCTCCACGCATTGACGGATCGTAAAACTGGATTCACGGGCCGCCCGAGTTTTCTCTCAGCCCGTTCCGCCGCAAGAAGGACATCTTCCTTCACAAGCGAATCACCCACGACCAGTACATCAATGTCGGATGGGACGGGGCCTGACTCCCCCGATAGACGCGCCGGCCAGGAGCCAAACAAAATGATCGCTTTGGCATTCAGTCCGGCGAATTCCCGGGCAATAATGGGTCGCGGCCCAAATGAGTACAGCGCCAGCTGAGTTAACGGCTTGACGACTGGATTCGCCAGATTCGCTTTGACAAGACGACTTCGACCCACCTTGCGAGACACAAAAATTTGCGCTGACTCTAGTCGAGCGACTTCAGACTGCATAGAAGTCAGGGCGGCGCCCGTCAACGTTGCCAGTTCACTCATGGTCCATTCGCGCTCAGACCGGTCAAGGACAAGTGCTAAAAGTGCTCCTTGGGTCTGGGTCCTAAAGATTGGCATGAGAACTGGAGCTTCACTACGCATAAACAGACGATATCACCCGGAAATGCGTAGTTACGTGTGATGGATCTAACGCACCGTAACTGCTCCTCGGCTGTGCAAATGCTCAAGTGTTAGTAGCCTTCCTCCATGGATCAGATGCTCATACGTGGCCTTGTGGGCACCGTCCTTTCTGTCGTACTTATTTTCTTTGCCGCAAAGCGAGGCTTTTTCCTCTTCTCGCTAGCCCGCGCCGGCCGCCAGTCAGTTGGTCGCTTCACCGACCCGACCGTCCGCGTCGAAGCTGAAGCGACCGAAGTACTCGGCCAACGCAAACTATTAAAATGGATTGTGCCCGGCGTCGCGCACGTATTTGCGTTTTGGGGTTTTATCGTTCTTGGCCTAACAATCATCGAAGCGTTCGGCGCGTTCTACATTGCTGATTTCGCAGTTCCCCTAATTGGCACTTGGGCCATTGTTGGGTTCGCTGAGGACCTATTCGCCATCCTTGTTCTTGTCGGCATTGCAATTTTTGCTCTCATTCGCTTAACGAACGACCCCCGTAAAGACGGCCGCGCGTCGAGATTCTTTGGTTCACATACCGCAGGCGCCTGGCTCATTTTGTTCATGATCTTCAACGTTATTTGGACACTGTTCCTTTACCGCGCCGCTCAAGTGAACACGGGCGTCTTCCCGTTCCCAGACGGCGCCTTCGCATCCGAGTACTTTGCAACGTGGATTAACGGTCTCAGCATCCACACCAATGAGTGGATTGAAACTGTTGGCCTGTGGCTCAACATCGGTGTCATCCTTGTTCTGTTGCTGATTGTTCTCAACAGCAAGCACCTTCACATTTTCACCGCACCGGTCAACGTTTACACTTCGCGCCGGCCAGATGCTCTCGGACCTCTACAACCGATTATGTACGACGGAAAACCACTTGACTTTGAAGACCCGCCGGAGGATGCATTATTCGGCAAAGGCCACATTTCTGAATTCACTTGGAAGAACTATGTTGACTTTATGGCATGCACTGAGTGTGGTCGTTGCCAAGACCAATGCCCCGCTTGGAATACCGAGAAGCCACTGAGTCCAAAACTATTCATTATGGATCTACGCGACAACCTATTCGAGTCGTCCAAATACCTGCTCGAAGCCAAAGGATCCAATCTGGGCGCGGGAGAACTTGACGAGAAAGCTTTGGCCACTCTTACTCCTGAACAACGGGAGCTCGTCCAACGCCCATTTATCGGTGACCGAATGGATACCGAAAACGCCGGAACGGATGGCTACACCTATGACGGTCATCGCGATTTCTCGCTGGAATTACCGGTAATTGGCAACGACGTTCTGTGGTCGTGCACCATGTGCGGTGCCTGCGTTAATCAGTGCCCGGTTGACATTGAACACATTGACCACATCGCTGACATGCGTCGCAACCAGGTTATGGTCGCCTCCGACTTCCCCAGCGAACTCAACGGTATGTTCAAAAATGTGGAGACTAAGGGCAACCCGTGGGGCATGAATGCCGCAGACCGCAACGCGTGGATCTCTGAAGTTGAATTCGACGTTCGAGTTTTCGGCCGCAACGGTGAAGACGTGATTCCAGCCGACGTTGAATACCTGTTCTGGGTTGGTTGCGCCGGTGCATTTGAAGACCGTGCCAAAAGCACCACCAAGGCCGTCGCAGAGCTCCTTCACACTGCCGGGGTGAACTTCATGGTTTTAGGTGACGGTGAAACCTGTACCGGTGACCCTGCCCGTCGGGCGGGTAACGAGTTCATTTACCAAATGCAAGCAAAGCAGAACGTTGAAATGCTTAACGAGATCAAGGCGACCAAGATTGTTGTCACCTGCCCTCACTGCTTGAACACTCTCAAGCGCGAGTACCCGCAAATCGGTGGGGACTACGACGTTGTTCACCACACTGAATTGTTACGCGAATTGGTAAATAACAATCGGCTCACACCCATCGCCGAGCCCGGTGAAAGTGTCACTTACCACGATCCCTGCTACCTAGGTCGTCACAACAACGTTTACACGCCCCCTCGTGAACTCATTGAAGCCACGGGCGCAAAAAAGATTGAAATGGAACGCTCCGGCGACAAGTCATTCTGCTGCGGCGCCGGCGGTGCTCGCATGTGGATGGAAGAAAAAATCGGCACCCAGGTCAACAAGAATCGGGGCGACGAAGCGATCGCAACCGGGGCGAAAACCATCGCCGTTGCCTGCCCATTCTGTTCGGTCATGCTCAACGACGCCGTGACTTCGCGCCAACAAGAAGGCCTCGCCGAGGGTGTTGTCGTCTCCGACGTTGCAACTCTGCTCTTAGAGGCAACCAGAAAGAAAGTACTGAAATAACAACGCAGAACTCTTAATTA
>Ga0209491_10008234_pt1 | contig 13324 bp, 17 predicted proteins | sample BON02_FD_187213 | JGI IMG/M metagenome (GOLD analysis project Ga0209491, IMG submission 187213) | Freshwater microbial communities from Lake Bonney liftoff mats and glacier meltwater in Antarctica - BON-02 (SPAdes) (version 2) | ecosystem: Environmental > Aquatic > Freshwater > Ice > Glacier... | reverse complement strand
GGTGTGGCAAGGCGGAGGAGGGAGGGAGGGAGTGTGGGTGGGAGGGAGGGAGGGAGGGCCTACGTACCATGATTCCGCCCTCGCTCAGCTTGGCCGCAGGGTGAATGTCGATAGAAGTCAAATATCTAACGACACTCATAGCGAGGCGAGGGAGGAAGCGAGAGAGGAAGGGCAGGCGCCGCTCCCACAGGGCGTGTGAGAGGCGATAAGTCCAAAGTGCCCACAGACCTAAGGAGGGAAGGAAGGAGGGAAGGGAGGGAGTGAGGGGGGGAGGAGGTCATGAATTAACGACTATTGAGATAGAGGATATAGATAGGAATCTGTCATCCACCCTTTCCTCCCTCCCTCCTTCATATACATCTAGGGATCTGTTATCCACCCTTCCCTCCCTCCCTCCCTCCCTCCCTCCCTTCCTCCCTCCCTCCTAACCTGGGTACGCAAACAGCGCTTCAATAGGAGACTCAAAGGCCGGGTCTGTGTATAGCATCAGAAAATCGTTCCACATCCCACGCCAGGCCTACAGGAGGGAGGGAGGGGGGGAGGGAGGGAGGGAGGGAGGGAGGGCAGGGAAGGGAGGCAATGAGGCAGGGCGGGCGAATGCATTGTGCAGAAGAGGCTCGAGCAAGGGCCTAGCAGAAATTTGGAAACGCTATGGAAGTACGAAAGTCCCAAGTTCTTGCTCCCCCGTCCCCTTTACCCATCCTTCCCTCCCTCCCTCCCTCCCTCTCCTCCTTACCTGGGGGAAGGAGCTCAACAAGGGCAACCATATCAAAATCGTGGTGTAGACTAGGCCATTGCAAAGGACAGCACATAGCCCATCCATCATCACGACCATGACTGCTGCTGCTGCTGCTGCTGGGACTGTACGTGCAGCGAATGTCGATAGCTAAGCGTGCCCGTCAGAAACGTGCTGCTGTCCTCAAATTATGCCGTCGACGACGGCCACGATCACCACGACTATCAATGCCGTCTAGACGTGTCCGTGGTTGATGGTGTGGGCGCTGCGTTGCAGTGTGTGCGAATGGCAGACGAGATACGCCCCTCCAAGTGCTGCTGCTGCTGCTGCTGTGCTGCTGCTGCTGCTGCTGCTCGATGAGAATCACACGCACAATGACGACGACGCCGACCACGACCTCCGCGACCACCCGACGTCGCGGCCCGCGTCGCCTGTGTATTACAGAGGTAAAAAGGGGAGGTGTGTATAAGGGCTTGGTTTAGCAAGTCAAGGAGACATCGGCGTGAGGTTTGGCTTCGTCGCTCATCATGGCTGTGGCTACTTTTGCTGTTGTTTTCGTTGTCGCCTCCCCTCCCCCCTGTCCGCTATCTCTCCCTTCTCCCTTTCACAGAATCCCACACCTTTCAAAGGACAACCGCGGCGGCATTATAAAGTCCAGCAGGGTGCAGCGTAGCAAATGCTTGTTGCTGTTGCCATGCCCTCCCACCGCTCGTTCAACCAAAGAAGTTTCCTCGCGCATTCCTGTGGGGCTAGGCCGCCTTCTTCCAGCGGGACGTAACAAACCCTCCTACACATCTCCTGCGGACAACGCTATTGATGCCTGGAAGAGAGTGTTTGGACATGTAATTAACGCAAGCTTGCCATAAATTTTATCGTCGAAAAGTGATCGTGCTGTGTTATACGTCGGATGCCGGGTTCGTGGCCCACGGGGTGCTCTGGCTTGAGGTCCCGACGGCGTACTTCGGGCATGCGCGCGAGAAGACACACATATTCAGGGGTGAGCAAGACATAGACGAAGCGCTACGGGTATGTTAGATTGACAAAAGTGTGCTGGAGGCAGCACACGTCGGATGCCGGATCCATGGCTAATGGGCCATGATCCCGGCATCCCACCACCTGCGATGCCCCACCACACCCCTAGCAACCTCGCCGGTGCCCAGCGCTACGCCTATGCCTTGTCCGGTCTATAATCATGCAACGGGATGCATACACGCGAGAAGAGGAATCTGTGGCAAGTGATGGGGCACATGGGGCCACAGGCGTCTTCTAGCGAGCCTCAAAAGCGCACGCCCGCGAGCACTCCAAGCCTCGGGATCAGAACCTTGCCAGAAAACACAAGGCTGCTTGAAGTGACGAACGCCTTGGCCTAGGCCCTCTTGAATGTTGGTCAGGGTCAAACTGCGGAAGGCACAGATCGATGCCCGTGCCAAGATCGAATTCAACGGCTGTGGGGAGGTTGGCAAAAATGTGACCCCCTGGCTTGTCCCTTGCATGGCTTAATCACTCCATCTCGCCTACTTTTTCTCAGGCACTGACCCCTGCTTTGGTTAATACAATTTCAATCGCGTGGCCGGAGGACCTCGGCGGGCGGACTTGGTGTCTCGGCAAGGTGGGAGGTCGGAAAGCCCGTGCCTTTCCCGCGATGGCCAATTTCTCTTGCTGTGGTGCATGGTGTCGACCCCGCAACCGTGCAAGTATGCGCATTGGATGCTTGGCTACAAGGCTGCTAAGGTGCCACAAGACTGTCCTGTGCGTTTTGCTATCCTTGGAGGTGCTGCATGCAAGCAAGCCCCGCCAAGCGACGAACAAGCGAGTTGAAGCAGCGTTTTGCCGAGGCACCAGCTCGGGACCGCGGCCTCCCCGTGGCACGTGCGCTTAGTGCCGAATGTGGAGAAGACGATAGCGAACATGGCCAAGTGCTTCCTAATCTGTATCTCGCAAAGCCTGCCATGCAAAAAACCAATGACCGAGCGTTTGGCAAAGCAGGTAACTAATGAAATAAGCTGATTCGACTTTCCTGTTCGGGACTGACTGAAGGCAGAACGCTCGGTCCCTGGGAATTTCCACCACCATGCGACATTACTGCGTCAAACGAGGTACAAGGCCAACTGCACAATATTCATACACACATTCGGCACTAACGAACCTGGGGTTGATGTCCATGCTGTCTTGACTTAGTGCCTCTGGAAGGCCTCAATTGTGTCGACCTCCTGCAGCCTGATTCTTGGGAGGCACTAAGTCGTGCCCACGTGCATTCCAGACCATGGGATCAAAAGTTACCTATGAAACAGGGGTATAATTAAGATGAGGGTGGGTATGTCATTTTTGGTTAGATTGCCGCACATGGTGGGTTTAGGGTGTCAGGGTGGTGGGTGGAACGAATCGACGCCGTGGCGCGGAAACAAAAGACTTGTGCTCGGAATTGAGTAGGCATAAAAAGCGAAAGAAAGAGTGACATGCCAATGCCACAACAGTATTTACAGGCATAGTTTATGAACCAAATAAGAAATACTGGTTTGTGGGTGGGAAAAAACGAGGAGGAGGACGCGAGAAAATGCGGGGAGGATGGAGGAGGCGGTGGGGGAGGCGAAGAAATGGAGTGGACAGAGACGACTCAAAGACCACACAAAATCACGCCCATAATACATGTACAAATGAAAACCCAACCTTTTTCGTGGTGCCATTGCGTGAATTACACAAAATGTGCCTGCATGCGTTTTTCGGGTTTTGCTTCGCTCAGGCAAAAAGAGCGGATCGGTCTGCCGTGGACCGCGAAGAGAAAGAACTTGTGCCGTAATCGGTACCAAGAATACTAGTCGATACTAGCGGTACCTACTAGTCACTTACTACCTACTGGTAGTTTGGCTCAAGCACCTGGTACCTGTGTTTATGTGGAGGATTGTGATGACGCGGAGGGATGAGGGGAGGGGGGAGGGGGGAATGAGGGGGAATGCGCCAGAGGCCAAAGACCAGCTTTCCTTTGCCGTTCGCCGTCCATCGCCGTCCGTTCTCCCTTCCTTCTTTTTCTGTGCTGCCGCTTGTTTGCACACTCACGCAAACGCCTCCCACACACACACACGTATTCATCACAGACATAAAGAGGCAAAGATGACCTCTTCATTATCACGTTTTGCCATGTTTTTAACCCAAAAAAAAAGAAAATTTATGGAAATTATTATGGTACTATACCCGGGGGGATGCATTGCTTGCCTTTCGGGCTTCTAATATCCAGTACTACCTGGTACTTTGACCCCCTACTACCTGGTACTCTCAACGTCATACTTACCTGGTATACCAACTGGTGAATTGGCCTCAAGCCGCGTCAAGCCAAAAGTACTACCTGGTACTCGTGGAGAGGTACCGATTACGGCACTGGTTGTCGGGCCGGAGGGGGGGACACAGCTGGATGCACAATAGAAGGGAGCGTGGAGCTTTGCAAGTCCACAAGTCCCTGTGCACATGTGCGGTAGAGGAGTGGGAATGTAATGTGTGTACGCCCCCTTTTGCTTTGAGAACAACAAGAAGGAAAAGAAGACAATGTGAGCAGAAAGCACAAAATCCGCGTGGCCGGGCTCCAGGTCAGAAAACGGAGAGTGGAGGGCAAGAGCAAGACAGATATAGTGTTTGAGGAAAGCAAGAAACACCCATCTCACTCAAGCACCCCCTTCTCCAAATCGAAGTAAGCAGCAGGTTTGGCATGGCCAGGGCGTTCATCACTTAGGCAGTGCAAAGCTCTCACCCTCTTAATCCTAACCTGCTCCACCTTTGTCCCACCGACCCACACAGGAAGAGGTTTGCTTGACTGTCAAAGACCCTGCTCCCTTGTCCGCTCCCCCATCATCATCATCATCATCATCATTCCTCCCCCACAAGCACCCATACGCGTGGCCCCTCAACCCCCTCCCATTTTTTCTTCTACACTGCACACACGCACAGTCCACCCACCATGAAGGCCATCCAAAGTATGTTGCCGGGCGCGCAGGAAGAGACGGCCTCGGAGGAAGTCTGTGCCATGTGCCCGTCCTTGACCTACCAACAGCGCATGATTGGCTTCGTGGGCTGCTTTTGCCTGGGTTACCTGCTCTCTTTCATCGTAAGTACTAAGTAGTGCCGGGCACCTTTAAAGTAGGATCATGTGTTGTGTATGTGTGTGCGTGTGGGTTGTGATTTTGACTATATCGACAGATTTTCTGAGTCGTCCTCTTTCTGAATTGAATTGAGCGCCGGGTCGTGCCATCTACTCGTCTCTCTCCACTCCTCCCTTAGTGTTGGATCATGCCTGCTTCGCTTGCAATATATTTCTGACGCTATCATCTCGTCGTCCTTTCTCATTTGAATGCCTTGCTGCCGCCTCTTTGTCTCATCATCACCCTCCCTCCTATCCCTCCCTCCCTCCCTCCTTCAAACTACAGGGCACCCTCTCCCTCATCTCCATGACCACGGACGGCATTCGAAACTTCGCCGCGCTCTATGTCCTGGGTAATGTCATCGCCTTGTGCTCCACTGGGTTTTTGGTCGGACCTAAGAATCAGTGCAAAAAGATGTTCGATAAAACACGACGATACTCCGCTATCCTTTATATCATCATGTTGCTGACCGTTTTTGGGGTAGCCTTGGCAGGGGTGAGCGTCTTCTTGGTCCTCTTTTTGTTGGTGATTCAAGTGTTGTGTGCGGTGTGGTACACGCTGTCGTATGTCCCCTTTGGGAGGCAGGCAGTGGTGGGCTGCATGCAGAACACGCTGTTTAAGCCGTGCCCTGGGGCGATTGCGGGGATGGTCTAAGGAGGGGAGGGCGGGAGGGAGGGAGGGAGGGGGTGGGGACATGCATGCAGTGTTGTATTGTGGTTACGGGAAATTAAAAGTGGGAGAGCGTGTGTGCGGACGCTCGGTCCTTTCCGAAGACAGGCAGGGGCTCGTGAGCCATATTTCGCTTTCCTTCTCTCTCTTTTTCTCCGTGTGTAATTACCGCCGTCGTCGAGACGAAAGAGGAAAGAGTGCAACCAAATCCTTTCCACCAAAAACTATTCAAAAACAGAAAGAGCAAAGAGACGTTTGTATGTGTATCATCAACCTATATTTGTGCCGACAATGAGAGATAAAGAAGAAGAAGACGAAAGAAGAAGAGAGAGGGAGAGTGTATGTGCGAGGCAAAGACAAACAAACCTGTAGGGCGGCAGACGCGTCCGGCAAAACAAAAGCAGCAAAACAAAATTCAGAAACCACAAATCGTAGCAGCAACAGCATGCTGCAGCACCACACCTTCGTCATCATCATCATCTTGTTCCTTCCTTCTTTTTATATTTGTGTGCTGCCTTCTTTCATTCCATTCTTCTACTATTTTCTCTTTTCCAATGTTTCCGCCTTTGGCTTCTACTGCTTCTTGGGCGAGCGTGTTTTCAACGACAATCCGTGCATCTCGGAAATCTCCTTCGCTAGCACCTATGAGAGAAGCGCGTAGTGTAGTATGGGGTAAGGGAGGGGGGAACGTGAGTGTGAGTCAGAGACATTTGATTTGACGACGCTCCGCCAGCGCAAGCAAAACCAATTGCAGCTTATTGCCTGCCTCCTTCTCCATTCTATGCTTCTCCCTCCCCCTTCTTTAAATCCCTCTTTAAACGTACCTGATTGACCATCCGGTGCTGCGCCACCAACGTCTTGCCCTTGAACAACTCCGACTCCACTTCCATATTGTACATCGCTCCGCACCCGCCTATTTGATAAACGAGCATAACGGAGGGGAGAAAATTAGTGCATGTATGCATGCAAGCCTACTTGTTGGGCCATGGTGCGCTTCTTCCCTCCCTCCCTCCCTCGTCCTTCCTCCCGTCCCACAACGCACGTCGCGGCCCCTGCCCTTCTCACCTACCTGAGACGTCCTGGATCAAAAGATGCGTAGGGCTGAAATGCTCCGTTAGCAATGTCCGCATGCGCTCTTCGCGGGCCAGGGACTCGGCACTGTTGCTGTCGGCGTCAGAGGCCAAAGCCCGCCGTAAGAGGGTTGTTGTAGTTGGGTAGAGGGGGGGTCGTCCTGCAAGGGAGGATGTGATAGCAGCAGTAGCGGGTCTTCTGGTCGTGGCGGCTGAGAAGGACGCCAACGTGGTGCCCGCGGCGCGACGCATGGCCATGTTAACACTGTGTCTGTGTCTTTGTGCGAGTGGAAAGTGGGTCAGGACGATGAGAAGGAGGGAGGTAGGGAAACGGCAAGCAACACGAAATTGTGATGAGGAACGAAGCAGCGGCGTCATCTCACTTTGGACACCTCTCACTCCCTTCCCTGACCACGCACACACACACAGCCACCACCATTACAACGACAAGGAGAAGGACGTCCTGTCAGCGTGGCCGCTGCATCTCTTGGGGGGGCTTTCCTTCGCAAAAGCAGCATCCAAAACCATGCTCCAGCGCCAGTTCAACCTCCTCCCTCCTCTCCTCCTCCTCCTCCTCTTGCCACCCCCACCCACCACCCACGCCTTCCTACTCAGCGGACCCTCCTCATCACGACAACGAGGCGCATCCTCCCTATTCAAAGCCGTGGCCAGCAGCCCTGAAAGCAGCGACGGCCCCCTCCCTTTATTCCGCTTCTATTTCCAGGGCGAGTTCGACAACGCGGCGCAGGTGGCCTCGGAGCGGGCACAAGGCATGGAGGCTGGACCTGCTGGTGGGCATGAACATATTCATTGCATCTTAAAACCTCTAGATTTACCGGCGGGAAGCTTGGGTGACGACTCGCAGTTCTTTTTGGGTGCCACCTACTACTTTGATAACCGGCCCGAGGCCGTCTTTCGTTGCCGTGTGTACAGCTTTCATCCTCCCCCTCCTCCTGCCAACGACGAGGAAGACGAAGAGGGCGGGGCGTCGTTTTTCTTGCCTCCTCCGGCCTTTGCTGAAATGCGGTTGCATCGATTCACGCCGGAGGTTGAGGGGGTGATGAGGCAGAATAAGTATGACTTGGCTTTGTTGCCTCAGACAGCAGTAGAGCTGGCGAAGGTGGTGGAGGAGTTGGAAGGGTGTAGTATTCTTTGGAGTGTCTCACAGGAGGATACGATGAGTTTTAGAGGGGTTATGCGGGATGGGTATTGCTTGGTTCAGTCGCAGAGGGAGGCGGAGATTAAGTTGAAAATAGAGGATGATTTGCTTTTGACGAAGGAGATGTTGTCTGTGAACGATCGAGGGACGGACTGTGGGACGGGTAAGATTGTGTATGGGAACTATAGGGGGTTGTCTTATTGCATGGAACGACGACGACAGTAGGGGAGGAAGAGGAGGGGGAGGAGGAGATAGTGTGTTTCATATTTAGGATTAGAGGGTGTGTATAGTGGTAGTAGAAAGAAGGAATGAGCAAGAAAGCCATTCAATTCAAATCAAAGTGAAAGGTGTGTGTGTGTGCTTCCATTCGTTTCCTTCTTCTTTCTTCTTGTCTTCCTTTCTTTCTCTCTCGGTGGCCTTACTTCTCTATCACGGAGAAGGTTGGAAAAAAGGAGGGGGCGCATGAAAAAGCCGTGGGTCCAGGGAGAAATATTTGGTTGCTATCGTTGTTGTTTGTCTTAAATGAATGTCCGTCTATCGCTTCTCCTTTCTTCCCTTTTTCCCCACACATGCCTTTTCCCCTTTTACAAAGGAGTCAGACATTTGTGGTTGGTTAGTTGGAGAGGAGATCCTCCTTCCCTTCTTCCCTCAGAACTCTACGAGTAGAGAATCAGAAGAAAAGAAGAGGAAAGAAGAGAAACCATCGCGACACCCACACGCACACCCACACTCACACACACGTTTTAAACAATCGTGCCCGAGTTAGAGGCAATACGAGGCCACAAATCCGCGCACTCCTTCCCCACCGGCCCCGTGATCGCAGACCCCTTCATCTCTCCCTTATTATTCACGATCACCCCCGCATTGTCCTCAAAATAGATAAAAATCCCATCTTTTCTTCGCCAGGCCTTGCGCTGCCGAATCACGACGGCAGGCATCACCTTTTTACGCAGCTCGGGCTTGCCCTTGCGGACGGAGGCCATCACCATGTCCCCGACCGAAGCGGCAGGCAGTCGGTTCAAGCGACCCTTGATCCCGCCCACCGCGATGATGTGCAAGTTCTTGGCACCCGTGTTGTCTATGTCGAGAAAGGGGAGGGAGAAAGGGAGAGATGAGTTTGGGCGTTTGTGATCATGCGTAGGAAATGTGCCTGCTCTCTCTCATGCCTCCACCGCACGTACACGCCCCCGCAGTGACTCCTCACTCTTCCCCCGGAAGACAAGAACAACAACGGAGAGAGCCCACCCTCCATGAAGCACACACGCAAACATAGCCTTCCCATTCTGCATGTGCCTTTCTTACAAACACACACACTACATCTATCCCCTCCTCCACCATCCCCCACCCAACACCCACTTACCGGCGCAATTGATGACGGCGGCGACGGGCAAACCGAGGGTCATACGGAACTTGGCGCCCGTGGTACCACCGCGTCCACGCTTGGAAGACATGCTGTCTGTGCTGTGTAATGGGGGAGGGTGGTGGGTGGTGGCAAGCGTGAGTGAATTGGGTGGGCGTGATGATGATGCAGCCATGATAGCCTCCTTCTTTCCATGCATGGGAGAAGGGCCTGCGGGCGTGCGGCTGGGCAATCTTGTCCCTGCGTCCTTGACAGCATGGTCACCTCCTTTGCCTTGCTGTGTGTGTGGTGGTGGTGGAGGGCAAGAGGGTTGTAATCGGGAGGCCAAGTCGTGGACAGAGGGATGAGGCTTTCTGGTGGGGGGAGGAAGGAGAGCAACGCTTGGGAGCCCTCCATTCCTCATGCCAGGCCACACCGCCCACTGTCCACCGCAAGCCACACAACCCCACTCACGCAGAATAACACGTGAGTCTCTCCTGTACCTATATGTGTAGGGTTGGAGACGCGGACAGTGTGAATGAGGCAGGAGAATAGAAAGAGGCGCAGGCCATCGCTTGCCTTCCATCCACACGCTCATCAAGAGGAGGCCGCGGTCACGTTTTGTGTGGATACAGAACCCACGCATGCATGCTTCGTCGCACGCCTCCTCCTCCTGCTAAAGCCTTTACAGCTCTATGTCCTGACCTTATTCTGAATCATCCATATGCACACAGGCACCAAAACGCAAATCTTTGCCTTGAGCCATGAGGACCGTCCATCCCCCAAAAACACGACTTCTTCCGGTCACCTCCCCACCCCCCACTCACCCTCCTGTCGATCCGCACACAGGGCCTCGACCTATGCAGGCGCCACGCCATCGGAGGGCAGCTTTGCTCCTCGCGCTGCTCCTGGCACTATTTGGGAAAGGTATGAAGCGCTGCGTGGGGAGGGTTGGGAGGGAAAGATGTTTGTGTGAGCCAGCTCAAAGAGGATCGGCCCTCGATCACGCCACGTACCCACCACTGCCTCCTACACCCCTACACACACCTCACACAACACAGCAGCCACTGCCTTTTTGCACAGCCTTCCGTCAGTAAGGAGAAGAGACGCCGCCGTCCATGGATGGCGGGCTGCGCGCAGTCTACCACAACCCCTCCCCTCTGCTGCTGCTGCCGCCGCTGCCTCCTCTTCGACTCCTACTACCACCTCCTCCTCCCTGACCGCCACCAAGGCCTCCTTATCCGATGCTGAACTCCTCCGCTTGGCCCGCGACAATGCCAACAACAACCCCAAGAACAAATACAAGAAAAACACCAACGCCTCCCCCTCCGCCTCGGGCTCCTCTGGGCAAGCACAGCAAGACGGCGCCGCCAACCCTGTCGGGCTCGTCGACATTGTCAGCAATTTGCACGAACGCACCTGGGCCTCGCTTGACCTCCACGTGGTGCAAGACCGGCTGGCTACCCTGTGTGATACTGTCCGTGCGAAGGACTTAGCACGCTCTCCTTGCTTTGCTGAAGACGTTCATGAGGTCCACCGCCGCTATAAAGCCGTGGAGGAAGTCTGGCAATCAGTCGAAGTCATCCCTCTGAACAATCCAATGGACATCGCTCCTGCTGTGAATTTCGCTTCGAGAGGAAATACATTAGAATTGCCTGACCTGCGTTCGATTGCAAAGGCGTTGGTGGTGCTGGCGACGTTGCGCGATTTTATGCAAGCGCCCCAGAGAGCCGAAAGGGTGCCCCAGCTGGCTGCTTATACGGAGGGGATTGATTTACCCTTTGAATTGCTGGAGCTGCTGACGGACGCGTTTGATAATGATGGGAGGTTGTGTGGGAATAAGTTTCCGCAGTTGAAACGGTTGAGGGAGGAGGTGGATAGGTTGTATGGCAGTATTAAGAGTACGGTGGGGCAGCTGATGAAGAGCACAGGGATGAGTAGCATGATTACTGACGAATATATCGCTCAGCGCAATGGGAGGTTTGTGTTGCCGATCAAAAATACGTATAAGAGGTCGGGGCTTGGTATTGTGCATGATCAGAGTAACACAGGGAGGACTGTCTATGTGGAGCCAGTGCAAGTGATCGAACCCACCAATGATATGAAAAGACTCGAGCTAGAACTTCTGCAGGAAGAAGCGAGAATAATCGGGGAAATGACCCGCCTGGTCGCCATCTCCAAGAATCGCATCCTCGGTAGCCTTGACGCTGCTGCCCTCGTCGATATCTCTGTGGCGCGAGCCAAGCTTGGTGATGTGCTAGGTGGGGCAGTGGTACCGGAGGTAGGGACCGAAGGCTGCATTTCAGCAGAGGACGCACGGCACCCCGTCCTCGTCCTGAGAGGGCGTGATCCTATCGGTAATAACATCCACATCAAAAAAGACAAGCCCGGGCTGGTGTTGACAGGACCTAATGCAGGAGGAAAAACGATTGTCTTGAAAACGTTGGGGTTGCTGGCGTTGTTGGTGCGGTTGGGCATTCCGGTGCCGGCAAGGAGGGGGGTGAGGGTTGATTTCTTTTCGCCTATTTTGGCGGATATTGGGGATATGCAGAGTGTGACGGGGGATTTGTCGACTTTCTCGGGGCATTTGCTTGTGTGTAAGGAGGTGTTGAGTAAGGCGGCGTCTGGGGCTTTGGTTTTGATGGATGAGATGGGGAGTGGGACTGACCCGGCGCAGGGGGTTGCGATTGCGCAGGCGTTGCTGGAGGCTTTGTTAGAGACGGGGGCACGGGTGGCGATTACTACGCATTATGTTCAGTTGAAAGAATTGGGGCAAAAGGATGAGAGATTTGTGGTGGGGGCGATGGAGTTTTTGGAGGGGAAGCCTACTTATAGATTTGAGGAGGGAGCGGTGGGGGAGTCGTATGCGTTGGAGGTGGCGGAGAGGCTGGAGCTGCCCTCGGCGGTGCTTGAACGGGCGAGGGGGTTGATGGATAAGGGGGTGGTGAAAGTGACGGAGTTGATTAAGGAGTTGGAGAATCAGAGGGATGCATTGGCGGGGGAACGGAGGGAAGCGGAGGCGAGAGAGGAGGTGATGAGAAAGATACAGGCGGAAATGGAGAAGAAGAAACGGCAACTGGAAGCAAGGCAGGTAGAGTTAGATAAGTTGAAGTATCGAGCGAAGTTAGAGGCGGCGGATACGTTTTTGGCCCAGTTGCAGGAGAAGGAGAAGAAGCTGGAGGGGTTGCTGAAGGGGGTGGGGTTGGGGGATGAGAAGGCAACGGTGGAGGAGGCGTTGAGAGAGCTGGCTGCGGTTAGGGGCCAGGTGGCGGAGGAGAGCAAGCCGGAGGTGGTCCATGTGCCGAAGAATATTGTGTTGTTCAAACGGGACGATATCATCAGGGAGGGGGAGGTGGTGGTGTGTGCGGGGGATCAATTGAATTCGGATAGGGCAGGGAAGGTTGTTAAGGCCTCGGGGCAGAATGTCGATGTGATGTTTAGCAAGGGAGGGTTGGATATTGTGATTACTTTTAAGAAAACGGACCTGGCCCGCGCTCCTTCTGAGACGGTGGCGTTGGTGAATGCGGGCCCTTATGCGGGCTTGGCTAAGAATAAGGAGAAGAAGAAGTGGACGAAGGCGGATGAGCGGAATTTGAAGATGTTGGGGCAAGAGATGAACACGGCGTCGAGCGCTGCTGCTGTCACTTTGAACGCGATGCGCACGTCTTTCAATACAATCGATGTCCGGGGCTTGCGCTTGCGTGATGCTGAGGTGAAAGTTGATAATTTTATCAAGGTGGGCATCCCGCAAAAACGCAAGGTGGTGTATATCTTGCATGGGCACGGCACGGGTCAGTTGAAGGAGGGGCTGAGGGAGTTCATGAAACGCCATCCGTACGTGGGGCGGCATCGCTCGGCGGATGAGTCGGATGGGGGGGATGCGTTTACGCAGGTGTTTTTGAAGTAGTAGGAGTTGGACTGCGTGGAATGGAAGTGTAATGTATAAAGCAATGAAACAAATGAACTGTAACTGTGATAAGGAAAGAGAGAGCTCTCCGGGGGGGAGTGGACTTCCTTTGCTAAGGGTTGGCCGCTTGGTGCTTCCTTTTCTTTTTCTTTCTTGTTTCTTATTCTCGTGACGTCGCTTTTTCCTGCACTTCTTCTCTTTGCAACCACTCGATGCTTGCGGCAGCTCTTGTGTTGTTGGGTATTGTGAGGGCGAAGAATACGTAGCCCTGCTCGAGCGGGGCTTGCGATGTGCACGGTGCACAATTTCTCCTGCCA
>Ga0209491_10008232_pt1 | contig 13327 bp, 11 predicted proteins | sample BON02_FD_187213 | JGI IMG/M metagenome (GOLD analysis project Ga0209491, IMG submission 187213) | Freshwater microbial communities from Lake Bonney liftoff mats and glacier meltwater in Antarctica - BON-02 (SPAdes) (version 2) | ecosystem: Environmental > Aquatic > Freshwater > Ice > Glacier... | reverse complement strand
GATCTCGAAATGCTTGTAACCTGACATTCGGGCCTTCCTAAAATACTCTTTCCCCAAAACCAGGAACATGGGTAAGGGATTTTATGCTCCGTGAAACCTAAATATTTGCTCTGACCACCCGAAACTGCGCCAAATCTCCCCAGAAATTTACGACCTCAACTCAAAAAGGTAGCTTGCGGAATTGAGGAATAAACTCAACTTAATTGGAAGTGTAGATGTCCGTGTAGTAAGTGCTTCAGACAATGATTTTTTACAAAGTGGAATTGAACATGCAAAAGAAGTATTTACGGATAAAACAGAAAATGTGCATACCGACGGAGCCTACCATAGCGTGGGCAATCAGGCATTTTGTGAGGCTGAAAATATCAATCTATATTTAAATGCAATTCAAGGGGCCAAAGGGCGTTTTGATTTATTCCTTGATGAAAACAATGAACTCAAAGTAATCGATTCAGGAAGCGGTATAACCATAGATGCAACAAGGATGGTGGTTAAACAAAAATGGCGAATCACAGTTGATGGAAAATACCGGTATTTTACGCTAAAAGAAATATCCAGTTCATTGTTAAGAAGAAAAATAGCAGAAATTCCACAAGCCATCTTGAATATCCGTAATAATGTTGAAGCAACAATTTTTCAATTGGGTTATCACTTTTCCAATGACAAAACAAAATATCGAGGATTAATCAAACACAAAATGTGGGCTAACTCCCGTTGTATCTGGGTAAACTTTGTCCGGATTATGAATTATGTAACAAAAACGACCCGGCCCAACCCTTTTTCGACTCAATTTACTGCAATAAGCACTCTGCTTATCCAGATTTTCTTAAATATATCGAGTTTAAACCCATTTTTGATTCATAAAATCCAATTCAACGAAAAATAACCCGAAGGTGCTAATTGAAAAAAGGCCCTTTTCGGGGCGGACTCAATATTCGAATTTGCTTTATCCAGGTTTCCCGTTGGCTCATCCCCCATAATAATGGCTGGATCATTAATTAAAGCGCGGGCAATGGCTATACGCTGTTGCTGACCACCACTAAGTTTTGAACTCTTCTTGCGCGCAAAATCCTGCATATCCAGCAATTTAAGTTTTTCGTAGGCACGTGCCTCTATCTCTTCTTCTGAATAGTCGCCCAACTTTAAGGCTGGAAGCATCACGTTATGAAGGGCTGTAAACTCAGGCAGCAAATAATGAAACTGAAAGACAAAACCCAAGTGACGATTTCTAAAGGCAGCCAACTCGTTCATTGTCTTTCCTGTTAAAAATTCACCATTCATCTCCAGCTCGCCTTCATAATCGGTATCCATGGTGCTCAAGAGGTATAGCAGCGTTGATTTCCCGCACCCTGATTTCCCCACAATACTTAAGAACTCCCCTTTTTCCACCTCAAAGCTGATATCCTTCAAAACATGAAAGCGGTTCGGCTCCGTGAAGTATTTATTTAGTTTTTTTGCTCTTAATACCTTCTCCATGATTATCCTCTTAAAATCGCAACAGGGTCAATTTTCGACGCCTTCTTAGAAGGGAAATATCCGGCTAAGAGGGTAGTGAGCACACCAAATATGAACCCGAAAATATAAAACTTAGGATCGAAATTCACTGGGAAGGTATCGACACTTAAAAACTCGCCTCCATCAAAAGGTAATTGGGAAATTGAGTAGCTCAATAGGTAGCCAATAACTAAACCGACCATTGCTCCTATCATACCAATAAAGGCCGCTTGTGAGATAAAAATCCCAATTATATCCTTACTCTGAAATCCGGTAGCCTTCAAGTTTAATCTTGGAGCGTAAATTATACAGGCGGTCTTCCTTTTCCATATCAACGCCTACCAGCATGCCACTCAGCTGTGCCGGTCCGTAGTTAAAAAACACCTGACTACCCACCTGTGGCGAAACTCCCAAAACATAAGGATTGGCTTCAAGCGAGCGAACTATCAATAAGCCATTACGCAAATTTAGAGGCTCGTCTTTTGGTTTTTGATGATGGACTAAATTCCACTTATTCGGCCCCGGATTAAAGTCGGCCAGCAAACTTTCTCGAGGCTGTCCTATATCCCGAAAGATGCGCACATGCGGGGTACTGGTCAGCTGCGTATCTTCCAATAATTTATTGACGCCCGTCATCACACTAATCATCAAAACAAACATGGCGATACCAAAGGTTACGCCTAATGACGCCACGGCCGTTTGCTTTTTCTTAGCAAAAAGGTGGGTACGGGCAATCTGTAGATTTATTCGATTGAACCACATTAGCGTTGAATTAGCCGTGTTTTTTCATCGATTCCATTGAGGACTTCCACAAAATCCCAATCCATGGCTCCTAGTTCAATTTTCACCTTCTTTTCCGCGCCATCCTCTTGTACCATCACCAAGTCGCCTGGGAACACTAATTCGCGACGAATGGTCAAAGCATGATTTTTCGTATTGATGAGGATATTTGCTTCAAGGGTCAATCCATAAAAACCTACAGGCCCTTGTTGATCAAAACTTGCCTCTACACGGAAACTTTGATCGGCCTTATTGAGTTTGGGATAGAATATGCGAGATTTTCGCTTTATAGATTTTTCCCTCATCGATATCAAAACGTATGATGACTTCCTGTCCGAGATGTACTCTGCGGAAATCCAATTCATCCACCTGCAAGCGCACCAACATGCTATCACGAGCACCTAGGATGGCGAGTAATTCTCCACGTCGCACCGACTCTCCTTCTTCCTTCGTCACTTCATACACCATCCCGTTTAAGCGACTAACAGGAGCATGTTCATCGTACGATTCCAAGATTGTTTGATAATTAGTTTGCGCATTAGCTAATTCTACTTTGAGCTGATCTTGTGTTCGTTTATAGGCTTGCTGTTTGCCGAGTATGTCGTTGCGGGAGATTTCAAATGTCAACTTGTATTGCTCCAAGGTTTTTAGGTTGACTACTTCCTTCTCAAATAAGTTCTGATAGCGTGCATAGTTTGCTGAATCTTGTTGGTACTTATCCCGAATAGAATGCAATCCCGCTCGCAACTCAGCCAATAAAGGCGATGATTCTCCCGCGTTTTTTTCGGCCACCTGCAAAGCCTTGGAAGCCGTATTCAAGCGACTCAAATCCACTTCACGATCCAGCATAAACAGAGCGGTGCCTTTTTGCACACTATCTCCTGCATGTACAAAGCGCTTGAGCACTATTCCTTCTGTATTGGCAAAAAGACGGTATTCATTTTCTGGGTATAGATTTCCCGAAGCATAAACTGCCTCAGTTATATCTCTGTATTCGGCTGTAATGGTCTCCGATCTATTCCCACAAGCCTGCCAAATAAAAAAGCTACTGAGCAAGATAATTCCATAAACAGTTCGTTTCATATTACTTCCCTTTGACACTACAAAGTTGACTCCTTTGGTGGTTAATCGCATGGATATTAAAGCGAAGCAGAGAGAAATCACCACGAAACGGGTAAATGGTTTGCTAAACATGGAGTCCAGATTCGATTTCCCCTAACCCGGAACCCCTTCCTTCAATCCAGTTCCACTTCCCAAGAAGCCGACTCTTTCGGATCAAACCTTTGAAAGCGTCCGAGGATACTCTCAAAACGTGGGGATATCACAAAATCTCCGCTTACCCCAATGGCGCCCCATTTGCCATTGAACATCACCACAGCGCGTCCATAAGAAAAGGGTAAAGCTTCTTCGAAAATGGCTGGAACCACCATGGCTCCTTGGCGATTGATAAAGCCCCATTTCCCATTGAGTTTTACCGGAGCTAGTCCATTGGCAAACGGACGAAATTGCTCCAACTTATTGGAAAACAGTATCGCATTCGATGTATCGAGCAAACCCCACTTTCCATCTTGATAGAAAAAATACGTGGCGCCTGATCGCAAACTTAGATTATCGTAATTGGGTTGAACCAGCCAAGTGCCCGTTGTTTTGCGAATGCCCATTTTATTCGTAGGAGTGATATCCCGGTAATTACTCGATTGTTTGGTGTTTGCTGCCTGCCGTTCGCCCTTTTTATTGATGTAGAAAGATTCATCCTCATCTTCCACATAAGCTAATCCATCAATAAACTCAGCCACAAAAGTGTATTGAGGAGCGATAATCCATTTGCCCGTCTCATCGATAAAGCCCCAATTATCTTCGAGCTTACTTGCTCCTGCTAATCCTTCATGGAAATCATCTGCTTCAATAAACTGGGGAATGATGATGGTCTTTCCATTCAAGTCGATATAGCCCCAATAGGCGCCATCATATACAGCAATCTTTCCTTCTTCTTCATAGCTTATATCGGTCCATACAGCCGGACTAATCACCTTACCAGAAGCATGAAGCAAACCCCATTTACCACGCACGGCATAGGCTACTGTTTGATGATAAAAGCTTCCAAGTGAATCGTAGGTGGCCGACATATACCACTGTCCAGTGCTATCTAAAAGGCCATACTTACCATTGGATTTGGCACTCACCAAAACCTGCGCATCGACAAAGGAGGAAATAAGAAGAAATAGAATCACCAGCTTACGCATGGCGCAAAGGAAAGAAATAATCTCTTAGCGAGCCACAACGAGTTTCAGCTTCTCGATGCTGCCATCCGTTTTAGTGATATGCAGCACATACACTCCAGAATTCCAATTAATATGACCGGTTTCTCCTTCCCAAAAAATCTCTTGCTCACGACCGTCGAGGGAATAGGCATGAATACCGGCTACAGTGTATGATTTATGAATTTCTGTAGTTGCAGGACTAGGATAAACGAGAGGGAAATCAAGGTCTGTAGGGTTCGTGATGGAGGTAGTTCCGCCGCCACCGCCGCCGCCTTGCTTAGGCGCTAATGCCAGGTATTTTGTTTGGGTAGGCACAAATTGTCCCGCCACATCATTTCCTGTAATTTCTACCACAGGGTGACGGTGCTGCAAGGTCAGCCATTTGTATTCAATCTTTTTCGTAGGAAAGCCAAATTTCCCCAACTGGGTTTCAAACGTATCAGCACCAATAATTTCCGAACGTACTTTTAGGCATTCCATGGTATCATTCACTACAAGCACTTTTCCATACCCTACAACCTCTGTAACACGGTGACCTGATTGGGTATAGGCGCCAACCAAAGGGATACTAATTTTCACCTTGAAATTAGTACTGTCTCGGTCTCCATATTCTAGAGGAAATTGATAGACCTTATCTTCAATCTGGTAATTTCCTGCCAAAGGAAAAGGAGCAAGACCAATTTTAAAGCCCAAACCTTCAATCAAATACGCACTCGATTTTGTAGAATAAAACTGATAAACATCCTCGAGTTTAAATTGACCTAAGCCAATGCTATCCGCTATTTTTAGTCCTACTGTATTGAAGAAATAGAACGCATAGGGTGTTTTCAAGGAACTTTTATACTCCACCAAACTTGTTGTTGGCACCTGCGCTTCTTGAAATACCCAAAACTGATTCGCCCCATTCATGGCTATCTGTCCCGAATAGGCGGTAGGGTTTATCATATTCACATAGCGAAAGGTATCATTGGCCCTCGGCATGTTTTGTTGGGTGATGGAAATCTGGGCAGCTAAGCTCCATACAGTCAGTATAGAACAGCAAAGTAAAAGGGCACGTTTGGTCATCGTAATCAAAGTTAATGGAAAGATTAATAAAGTTTAGAAAATTCGATGGAGGGACGAGAAATGCTGGGACACACTATTTGAGGACAACAATTTTCTGGGGTTTGACCCCGCTAGATGGAGGCATGGCGAGATAATAGACGCCAGATGCTACCTTGGGAAGATCATCGATTTGAGTTACGCCATTCTGGTTTAAATAGACATACCGAATATGCTGTCCGGCTGAATTATAGAGAGGCACCTTCAATAAACTTGATTGAGGCTTACAGCTCACAAATTTGATCTGGAAATCTCCATTATTAGGATTGGGTAATACGGAGAATACAGGACACGGCTTCGTGGTATCAGGCATTGGAGCCGCGAAACCAATTTTCTGTTCGAAGGTAGCGGTATCGCAAGAGCAATATACTTTGATGCGCACAGTAAAGCTGTCGCCTAAAGAATACAAATGCGCGACTGAGGTAGACGAATAGGCAATATCTGACCCGTCGCCGAAGTCAATTTCAGAATAGCATTTTAAAAAAATATCAAGCCTATTGGGCAACGTTTTTACAAGCTTAAAATAAGTCTTGGGCAAGGGCTGCTTGGTGCAGTCATGAATAATAGTGTGCACAAATGCATTACCAAAATTATCATTTTTAAATTTTCCTCCTGCACTTGCCGTCAATTCGGTGCAATCCACGTATCCATCATTAAAAAAATAGGCTTGCACAAGCACCTTCGCCGAAAAGATATCTCCCTCATTATAAATCATGGCATTTTGTGACAATGACAAGTCAAAGTTCCCGCACAGGGCGGCGCAGAATTTAACGGTGAGGTAGGCAGACCCCGAAAGCTGAATGTCTTGATCAAAGAATAGATGATGCTGGATAATGATGCTATCAGCCGACAAATTTGGCACCTGCTTGTTTTCCCAGGTTTCGGGTACGAAAAAGCTACCGTCCTGCACGGATTTTACCGTGGCGGCTTCCATACTCAAGGTGCAGAGAAAAAAGTAAACAAGAATGAAAGCCCAAATTCTCATGCAGCAATTTATAAATTTCCTCCTGTGAATCTTCAGCTGCTTCGATAAACAATTACGAATTTAATTCCTTTTTCACTTTTCCTCGGCTAACGTATTTCAATTGAGTTTAGAAACATAATGTAGCATTGTGAAAAAATCGCTGAAATCGACCCCACTTGGATGGAGAAATCAGACCCCATTTAAACTCCAGGCTTACAAGAAGATATACGAGTTTGAATGGAACGATTAATCGGGTATCTTAATTCCGTTTTTTCCATGCTAGGGCCAAATGACTTTCATTTTAAAGTTCAAAGCTAGCCCATCCATCCGGCAATAATCAGTTCTTAATACTGGGAACTACAATCAACTCTCCCCCTATTTTAACTCTTATAAAGTAGTATCCTGACGGGAGCGCAGTTAAATCCAAAGGTATTCTATAAAGTCCATCTTCAGTAGTGAATAAGGATGAGAAAAAAGGCAATTTCTTCCCTGCCAAATCATGTATAGTAATTTGTACCTCTTCTCCACCATGTCGATTCATCTTCAATTCTAATATCTGATTCGCATTCGTTGGATTCGGATAAAGTTTGTACCCATCAACACCAATGATATTGGAAACAGAAGTATTGAGAGTTACCTGAAAAGTAACAGATGAGTCAACTGGATTCTCATAAGTACAACTATCACTCCGAGAGCTACCATATACAGTGAAACGAAGGAAATATTCTCCTTGCGCTAACAGACCCAGATTTAAAGTATCTGCATAATATCTGGGTTCCGTCAATATGCCTCCCTTCACACAGTGGTGGATAAAAATGCTATCGCCAATTATCCGGGTCTCATAGCCAAAACTCTGAGTTAGCCCCGTAGTTGTTGATTGCAAAAAGACATAGACACTATCCTTCACTGTAGGGTTATCTGGTATAATTATCGGGGTTTCAATATACTTACCTTGTGCATATAATCCGATGGTAATTATGCTAAACCCGATAACCAAAAAACTTCTAAGTTCATTGCAACGGTCTTTCATACTTTAGTTATTTATATTTCACGCTTTTAAGTATGGCTCTTTTATCCCCAATCATTACCTGCACAAAATATATCCCATTGGGGAACAAATTCATTTCTAAAGGTAAAATTAAATTCTCGTTTGCGTCACAAATTCGAGAGCTTTTATTGAGTTCCTTCCCTTGTACATCGTAAATTATCAACACAATTTCTCCGGAGTTTTTAGACTGGATAGAAAGCCATTGGTTACCTCCAGTTGGGTTCGGGTACAACTTACATATAACCGATTCAGAATCGATCTCATTCAAGGCCGTCGGAGGCACATAGCTGGTGTCATGTGTTAAAATGGAATATGCAAATTTGTAGTGATTTACACTCGTGTCTGCCGGCCACCACCCTAAATGATTGCCAAGGGTATCGTATACCTTATAAACAAAACCCTTTAGCCAAGCTTTGGTGCTGTTCGCCGAATCCAGATTCACCCTGTGATGGGGGATTAAGCGGTCATTTTCTATATATGGAAACAAATTAGATGAACTAGATCGTGACCAAAATCCAACAATGGAATCATTAGGATCAAGAGTATGAATTATTTCAGTACGGATTTCATAGATGTCAACGTAGTAATCTCCCTCTTTGAACCAATCTCCGTTATGATTCTCAAACCTCTCTCGTAGGTAAATTGTAACGAAAGAATCTGTTCGGGTTAGCGTTTCTAAGTGGCTCGAAGTCTTTGTGCCGTAATGCATTAAAGCATTGGCCGGTTTTTCAACCAACCTAAGAGCACCCTCGGCATTTAATCTTCCATAACCTGTAAACGTATCTACTCCAGGATTATCTACATCTGTCGCGCTCATTTGCAGGATAGCTTCAACATCTTCAGGTGACAAATTGTTTGGACTTGGCACACTATCATTCAGATAACTCATTAATAAAGCACCGACACCTGTCACATGGGGTGCCGCATATGAAGTGCCTTTTTTATCTACATAACCGCCAAATCCAGAGGTTGTATAAACCAGTGAAAGAGAAGCCGGTGCCGCAACATCAATTTCCTTGCCCCTATTGGCTGCAAAATCTCCAGGTCCCTCAAAATCTTTATAGTCTCCGTTTACCCCTGTTCCTCCAACGCAAAGTATCCAGTTATCATCAAGAACTGCAGGATAGGTCGGTTCGGAATTATCTTCATTACCTCGAGCTGCAACTACTGTAACATTCATAGTGTTTACGAATTTTATAGCCTCCGTAAGAAGAGTAATATTAGAATCCGTTAAAAAATGAACTATTTCTGAATAGTTGGAAATCCTCCAACTATGGTTTTGTATATGAAGACCAAACTTATAGTTTGTGTTTATGGAATCAGCAAGAGCCGAGGTTACAAGGCCATCGGCGACATAGTTAAATGGATTTGCATAAAAACCAGTATCACCAGTAATTGCCAAGCTGAACATTGACGCTCCTAAGGTACCGCTATCAGCATCTCCACCAGCGATTCCTGCAATTCCTATATTATTATCTCTCACCGCTCCTATAATTCCTGACACTCCCGTTCCATGCCAACCATATAAATCCCTTTCGCCTGTATCTAAGGTTTTTAAGCTAACACCATATTTAAAATCCCAACCACCTGCGACCTTGGATGTATTGCGATTGGAGCCATCGTAACCAAAATCAGGGTGGAGCCAGTCCAAACCGGTATCAAACACTCCAACATGAACCGATGGTTTACCACCAGGCTCGATGTCCCAGGCGCCTTCCATATCAATCCCATTCGCGGTCCCCTGATGAAGGGAAAGTTGATCGAAATAATCGATATCATTAGGCTGACCAAGCAATTCAATCAAAGGATTTGGGTGATAATATGCGATGACAGGAAAAAGGGTATTTAGGCTATCCATCACTTCTTCAATATCAATCCCATCTGGAATTGTCAGGATAAATGTCGCCCAAAAATCAGGCACTTTTACCTTATCACCGAGCCGTGATATAGCGATTGAATCGCTGGTCTTTAGGTCCTTGAATATTCTTAGCAGCTTATAATTATCACATCCAATTGAATTCAGAAAGGAAGACCCTCCAATGCCACAAAGTTTTGATTCTATGAGTTCTGAGTTTGTAGCATTTACATAGTCAGAAATATTTCCAAATTCAGTATAGAGATTCACATTATTTATCTCGTCTAATTTGAGAATATCGGACTTAAACCGGACTATCAGCTCATTCTTATAACATACAGGATTGCCATCTTTATATATTAGTGAGGTGTCTTTTTCCAGCACATTATATTTCACAGTTATCCATTGGATTACTCCGGCGCTTGTAGTATTGCCTGTAACATAAATTCCGGAAGCATTGACCAAAACCTGTGTAGGATAACTAATTGACGTTTCGTGTTGCGGCATGGCCGTAATCCAGTCTAAATCACCACTGGCATCGTATTGAATGGTAAGTATTTCTGAAACATCAATATTTCTTCGGAATCCGGTCAGCAGTATCTTAGTACCGATAGTTTGTATGGCTGTAACCTCAGCAATAGGTTTATCAAATGGTGAGGCTAGGCTTCTGGTCCAAACAACGCTTCCTCCGGAAGTATATTTTGTTAAGACGATATCCCTTGAACTAGCAGTCTGTTTCCAACCACCAACATAGATATCTCCTGTCTGATCGTCTGCCAGAACATTTGCGCCATCATCCATTGCAAGGTTAGAACTATCAGCCCATACTAACATGAGGTTAGAGTCAAGCTTGATCAGTTTAGCATCAAGGTCAGCTCCGTTAAAGTGGGTGCCACACATATAGTAGTATGAATTGGCTTGTTTAATAAGTCCTTTCGGCGAATCAATCCCCGCACCAGCAGCAGAGGTCTTAAAAAAACTTTTCTGATTACCGCCAGCGTCGTACACAACTGTCACATAACTCCAGAAACCAGTGCTGTCTTCACTAACTCCAAATACCGTAATCTTAGTATTTACGTGATATGGAGGTGGGTCTTGGATAGAAAGATTTCCGCTCAGCTCCTTTCCACCATTGTTATAGGTTGTTGCCCATTCGAAAGTTCCAATAGAGTCAAATTTAACCAAGAGCATGTCATAGTCTAGCGACTCGTTTGTGCCAGTGATATAAATGTTCCTTGAGTTATCCAAGCCCACTTTAACAGGAAAGCAATCTCCAAAAGGATTTGCGTAAGCCGATTGCCAAACCAATTGCCCAGAAGGATCGTATTTTAACAACACAATTTCATAGAAGTTAGTCGTATTTTCATAGCTTGCTGCCACCACATACAGGTTGCCAAGCGCATCAATTCCAATATCCGTCCCGTAGTCACTTAAATCATCATCACTATTCCAGGTTGTTGACCATTTCATCAATCCTAAGGATGAATAGCATGTGATAAGAACATTGGATTTTTCCAAACTATCATAGGTATTCCCAGTTACTATGATATCGCCATCCAAGTTAAGCACTGAGCTAGAAATTTTAACGGAATCTGGAGCCCCTGTGATGGATTTCCACTCTTCACGCAAATAATACTGAGCCTGAACTCTATTGACGGAAAAAGCAACCGTCAACTGAATGAAAATAATAAGTCCATAAAGTGGATAAGGAAGATGTAATAGCTTCATAATTAGAAATGAGTATCCGCTAATATACTCATTTTAGCTATATTTATCCACAGACTTTTTTACTGAGTATGCTTTGAAGAGTCTTGCCATGCCGCATTCAAGGAAATCAGAAAAAAAACAATTCTTGTTTCTAAATTCTAAGAAATATAGTCGCACTTCACACTATTAAAAAAAGGATAAACGGTGCTTGGAATATACAAGTTGCCATTTCGTAACCATGCTTCATAGCGATTCTGTAATGCAATCGAGAAAGCTTTCATTTCAGCATTGGTTTATGGCGATGCACCTGCTCTGTTCAAAACGATAGAGATGCAGCCTGAGCTTGGATAAAAGGGGCATGAGCCTATTTGAGACCTCCTCCTCAAGTAACGCGGTACGTTATAGGTTAAGTGATGCCAATATACGACGATGACAAACCTGATAGCAACGAGGGCAAAGGAAAACCAAGAGTACTTATTGTCAAATATTGCCAGCACCCAGCACTTCCGACACCAAAGTTCTCAACCGATTCTATGTGGTTGAGGATTCAATGGTTCCGAGGTATTACTTGAAAAAATCGCTGAAATTGACTCCACTTAGACGGAGAAAACTGACCCCGCTTAAACTCTAGGATTACAAGAAGATATACGAGTTTGAATGGAACTATTAATCGGGTATCCTATTTCCGTTTTTTCCACTGGACTTAAAACAGCTAATTAGTCATCTTTTTTAAAGTTCTGAGAGTTCGAATCGCTTCCTCCGCGCATGCTACAAGACTATAACCAAGCTATTTATTTCATCCTCAAATTCGTTAAATAGTACATCAACCTTGTCAGGGTAATATCTCCTATATAAATAAGCATGTAAATACCATCTACCCGGCTCAGGAAACTTAACCTTGCATTGAAAGTAGTCACTTTCGATAACCTCTGTACCAAACAAATCAATAATACCATTATTTGGGTTATCTAAATTTAATGCTTGAACTTTAAAACAACGTGAGTCACTATTGCTATTAGATAAAACTCTTAATAATAGTGAATCATTTTGGTTTAACGTATCTGATTCAATGAATAGTTCATAAATCCAATTATTTTCCCAGACATAAGATCGACCATTTAACTCCCTTTCCCCTAAAAATAATGACTCTCTGTTTTTCGACACTTTCCTGAAATATGACCTGATTAAGCTTTTATTCCATGAATAAAAATCCTGCCGGAACTGATTATTACCAATTCCAAGGTCTGAAACAATAGCATAAGATTCTGTAATCTTTAATTCGACTGGGAGAAGGGTTGCTCCCTTTTTAGTATTCATGGTTAGAACATCATCCTGAATACGAAAATCAAAACTAAATGTGTCATTCTCATCTATAAATTTCAGCTCCCTAATCGGGAGTGTGTCACCCTTACTTATTGTTGTCAAATCCACTATTTCGTCTTTAAATCCATTAAAAGATTTCTCAGGTGAACAGGCATTAATTAAAAGAAATATGATACCTCCAGTAATAGATAAATACATATAAATTCTTCTCATTGCTTTAGCTCTTTACATTTATACGTTTGGATATGTTTACGGTCCATCAACTGTGTCAGTCTTTACCGAACCATCACTCATCAATAACCATTGTATAGCTTTTCGTGACTCAAAAGTTACACTTGTATTTCCTTGGGATTGGAAAACTACCATTTACGGTTCTTTCTTTCCACGGTAGCCCCAACGGGACAATTGTCGAACTCTTTTGGCTAAAATTAGACTTTTCTTGCAAAAATAATGTCCCGCGTACCGGACATTATGCTAGGAAAAGACGAATTTGTCGTTATTGACTTTATTCTTTCATGCGAATCCAAAACTTTCTGACTTGCAGAGGGGTGTAGATAATAGTAATTGGAGCTATTTCCTCAATTCCGCAAGTAATAATGGAGTATCCACATTAAGTTGTTGAAAAAGAGGAGCCTACTGTCGAAGGTAGGCTCCAAAAAAATCACCATATTGGTGATCCAGTTATGTCGAAAGTAATATATTCTCAGCAATCAGTAAAATCCTTTGGCGGATTTCATTTTCTATTCGGTCTTCTGGATAGCTATGGTATTAAAAAACAGATAGATACAGTTTTG
>Ga0209491_10008230_pt1 | contig 13327 bp, 6 predicted proteins | sample BON02_FD_187213 | JGI IMG/M metagenome (GOLD analysis project Ga0209491, IMG submission 187213) | Freshwater microbial communities from Lake Bonney liftoff mats and glacier meltwater in Antarctica - BON-02 (SPAdes) (version 2) | ecosystem: Environmental > Aquatic > Freshwater > Ice > Glacier... | reverse complement strand
GCCCCCCCACCGCATGAGCGTGTTTCTTTTAAGCCTTTTGCCGGCAGGCGCCCAAGACCCCGCCCGCCCCCCTCTGCTTTCCGGGGACCGGGGTCTTTGGGACGCCGCCTCCCGCATGGGCCCGCCCTGACTTGTACCACGCGGATTCATTGATCCCTCCCCGACATTTGGCGTTTGAGAGAAAACCATGTCTGAAAAAAAGAAAAAAAGAAAAACGCGGCGCGCGCCTTGCGCCGCACGCCCCCGCCCCCTTTTCCCCGCCTTGCTGCTTTCCCGCCCCCCCCCGCGTCGCTCTAGCGCCCACTTCGTGTAAAACAATTACAGTGTGGTATGGAAGCAAGGATGTCGATTTCGACGACAAGGCTGGTGATGGTACAAAAGCAGAAGGAATTTTTTTTGCAGCGGTCCGGAATCCGAACCCTCTCGGACGAGAAAGGCGCCGCTTCCCAAAAATAAGATCGCCGCCGTGGCGCGCAGCGGCGGCGGGCCCCAAGCACGCCTCTCGGCGCGCGACGCCATCACCGCCGCCACCTCGAAAGTAGTCACGGCCTTGTTAGCGAACCTGCCTGCGCCCCTACCTCGCGCGCCGGCGGTTGCCGGCGGGCGCGGCGCCTTTCGGCGCCGCCGCCCCCGCCCTGCCCCCCGCCTCGCCCGGGGAGGGGCCAAAGCCCGACCCGGGCGCCGCCTGCGCCGGTCTCAGGACGCCGGCCTGCCCCTCGAGGTAGCGCCGCAGGACGTCGGCGTCGCCGTCCAGCCCGTCGATCGACCCGCCGCTGCCGCCGCCGCCGCCGCCGCCGCTGCCGGGCGGCCCAGGCGCGGCGGCCCCCGGGCGCACCTGCGAGCGGCGCGCCCACTCCTCCGCCTCACCGGCGCCCGCGCCCGCGAGGGCGGGCGAGGGGCCGCGCGGGCGCAAGAGAGAGGGGGGAGGGGAAGTCCCGGCGGAAGCCGCCGCCGCCGCCGCTGCCGCCGCCGCCGACGCCGCTGCCGACGCGCCGCCGCCGCCGTCGGCGTCCGCGGGCGCCCCTGCCTCTGCCCCCGACGCCGCCGCCGACGCCTCGGCCTCCTCCTGCTGCCGCTGCTGCTGCTGCTGCTGCGCCTGCAGCTGCGCCTTGACCGCCTCGGCCACCAGCGCGTCCACCCGGTCGTACAGGACCTCGACCACCCGCGGCGGCCCCCCGCCCCCGCCCCCAGCCCCGCTCCCGCCGCCGCCGCCCGCCGCCGCCGTGCGCAGCTGCACGCGCGGCGCCTTGCCCGCCAGCAAGGCGTCGACGCTGCGCTCGGTCGCGTGCGCCACCCACACGCCGCGGTCGCGCATCTCGACCACCACGGGAAAGGTGGCGGGCCCGCGGCGCTCGAGCACCGTCTTGCGCGTGCCGCGGCGCGCCGCCTCCTCGTCGCCCAGGGTCACGGCCTGCACCCCTCCGACCAGGTCGGCCAAAGAGGGATTCTTGAGCAGGTTCTCGAGGAAGCACCCGTGCGCGGTGGCGACGAGCGCGACGCCCCGCTCGGCGATGGTGCGGCACGCGCCGCACTCGGCCTCGGTGCCGATCTCGTCGATCACCACGGCCTGCGGCATGTGGTTCTCGACGGCCTCGATCATCACGCGGTGCTGCTGCTCGGGGTCGGGGACCTGCATGCGGCGGGCGGAGCCGATCGACGCGTGAGGCACGTCGCCGTCGCCGCCGACCTCGTTGCTCGTGTCGACGACGACGACGCGCCGTCCCAGGCCGTCCGCGAGCAGGCGGCTCAGCTCGCGGATGGCCGTGGTCTTGCCGACGCCCGGGCGGCCGAGGAAGAGGACCGACATGCCCGCGGACAGAACGTCGGCCACCATGCCGGCCTCGCCCGGCGAGGCGCGGCCGACGCGGCAGGTCAGGCCGACGACCTCGCCGCGGCGCGAGCGCACGGCGCTGACGCGGTGCAGGGTGCCGGGGAGGCCCGCGCGATTGTCGCCGCCAAAGTCGCCGACCGCCGCGACGGCGGCGTCGAGCTCGGCGCGCGTGACGGCGCCGGGCCGGCCGGCGGGCCGGGGCAGGGCGGCGGCCGCGGGCGCCGGGTCTCGGGCCCCCTCCGCCTCGCCCCTTGCCTCCGCGACCGTCGCCGCGTCGGTGCGCAGCAGCTCCGAGGTCGCGCCTCGGAACCGCGCCTCCGGCAGCCGCCCCAGGTCCAGCACCACCTCGACCAGGGCGTCGCGCCCCGGATGCGCCGCCAGCACCCGCCGCAGGTCGGGCGGCAGCACGTCGAGCAGCCGCCCGAGGTCGGAGGCGTTGGACGCGTCGGCGTCGGCGCGCTGGCGCGCCGCGGCGGCGCGCCGCTGGGCGGCGCGCTGCTCCTGGGGGCCCCTGGGAGCCGCCGCCGCCGCCGCCGCGTCCGAGGGGCGCGCCGGCGGGGGCTCGAGCACGGCGGGGTGGGGTTCGGTGCAGGCGGCGTCGGCGTCGGCGTCGCGAGGGGCGTCGGCGCAAACGTCGGCAACCGCCGCCGCAGCGACGATGCCGCCGACGACGTCGGGGTCGGGGCCGCGATAGCACCGGAGTTTCGTCGCGCGCGCGGCAGCCGGCCGCGGCGCAGCCGTCCGCGGCGCGCGCGTCGTCGGTCCAGCTGCGCGACAGCTGCTGCGCGACGACAGCATCGCGTCGTTCGTTTTTGGTCTCGGGAGAGCGGGGGGAGGGAGGGGAGGGGAGGGGGGATTTTCTTCTGCAGATGCTTTTTTGAGGAGCCCCTGGGGCCTGACGAGCGAGGAGGCTGTTGGGGAACGTGTCACGCCGAGGATGCAAAGACTCGGGGCGGTGGAGAGTCTCCGAGCGCCCGCGACGGACGCGACGCGGTGCCCAGGAGCAACAAGGGCTACGGACAGGAGGCGCGAGAGGTTTTGATGTCACAGGAGAAAATTTGCAATCGACGCGCGGTCAGGCAAGAGGACGCTGGTTCGTGGTCTCGGTGAGTTTTATGTCCGTGTGAGGATTGGAGTGACGACGAGCGCGGGAATGTTTTGTGCGTGGATGGGCGCCTTTGAGGGCAAGGCATTGCCCGCAAATTTCTATCCTTCAGAACCGGAGAGGAGGGGGAAGGTCGCAAACCCTCTGCCCCTCTCCTCTCTCGAGGGTTTTGCGACCCGCGCCACAACACCAAGCTGAAATGCCCACGCTGGGGATACGACGCAAAGATCGACCATATACACATCCAATTACACGATTGGAGGACCTCGCCGCGCAGCTGTGATCACAATTACTAAGAGAGCGATGCGTCCGTCGTCCGCGCGCGCGCTCGCGACCGGTCGACACGGCGGCAGCAGCAGCCGTACCAGCAGCACCGTCATCATCACAGCGGCCTCCCGCCCTCGTCTCATGAGGATGCAGCAACAGCAACAACGGCAACACAGCCGCGCTGCGGCCGCCGCCGCCGACGCCGCCGCCGCCGCCGCCGCCGACGCCCCCCCGCGCCTAGAAACCTCGCCCCTCGTCAAGGTGTGCGGCGTCACCAACCCGTCCGACGCCCGGGCCGCCGCCGCCGCGGGCGCCGACCTCGTCGGCATGATCATGTGGCCCAGGGCCAAGCGCTCGGTCTCGGACGCGACCGCCCGCGAAATCGCAGGCGCCGCGCGCGCGGGCGGCGCGCTGCCGGTCGGCGTGTTTGTCGACGAGGGCGCCGCCGAGATCGTGGCGCGCTGCCGCGCCTCGGGCTTGCGGGCGGCGCAGCTGCACGGGGACGGGGCGCGCGCGGCGCTGGCGGAGCTGGACCCGGGCGCGGTGCCCGTGGTGGTGTACGTGCTGCACGCGTCGGAGGCGGGCGAGGTGGCAACGGCGCTGCCGCCGACAGCGGCGGGGGTCGCGGCAGCGGTGGCGGCGGCGACGGCAGCGACAACGGCAGAAGCAGCAGCGGGCGGGCGACTCGTCCCTCTGGACTTGGAAAACGTCCCCAGGAGAAAGCGCGGCGCGCCCACTTTCTTGTTGTACGACGGCCTGCAGGGCGGGGGCGGGCGCACGTTCGACTGGGCCGCGCTGCTGGCCGGCGCCCGGCCCGCCGACGCTGTGCGCGCGTGCGGCGCCCTCGGGGGCTGGGCGCTGGCAGGGGGCCTGGGGCCCGCCAACGTCTCGCAGGCGGTGATGGCGGCCCGTCCAGACTTGGTGGACGTGTCCAGCGGCGTGTGCGGCCCGGACGGCCTCCTCAAGGACGGCGACAAGGTGGTGGCGTTTGTGCGCGGCGCCAAAGAGGCGCCGGCGGCAAACGGCGGCGCTTGAGTGGAAAAAACGGAGAAAACGACGGCGCTTGAGTGGAAAAACGGAGAAAACGACGGCGCTTGAGTGGAAAAACGGAGAAAACGACGGCGCTTGAGTGGGAAACCGGAGAAAACGCGAGAGACGACAAAAAAGTGCAAAAAACAGGCGTTCCTCACACCGGCGGCTCTCGGCAGCGTGCAATGCGTCTCGACCTACCTGTCTCAGTCTTTTCGATGCCTATGTCTAGCACTGTCGCGCAAACGCATGCGTCGAAGATCAGGCCGCGTAAGGAAAACAGGAAAAAGAAGATCAGACCGCCCCCCCGCTTCCGCCGCCGAGGAACCACCAGGCCGCCGCCGCCGCCACCGCCACCGCCGCCGCCGCGCCCGCCGCGACGGCCGCCGACGGCACGCCCTTCAGCGCGGCCGGCAGCCCGCCCTCCGCGCCCCTCTTGCCGGCCTCGCCCGCCGCCGCCTCCGCCCCGTGCTCGTTCATCGCCTGGGCCACCATCGCCGCCAGCGCCGCGCTCGTCTGCCCGCCGGCCCCCGCGCCGACCATGCCGCTCGCGCCCGTCGCGTCGTCCAAACCCCCCTCCCCTTTGGGCCCGCCCTGCACGGCGGCGGCCCCCAGCGTCCCGTCAGGAGAAAAGGTGTACATCAGCATGCCAACGGGGCGCTCCAGTAAAGGCGCCGCCTCGCGCATGAAGGCGACGGCGCGGGGGGCAGTGTCGATTTTACCCAGGGCCTCGTTGCTGGCGGCCTGCATCCACACGTGGAACACGTGGCGGTCCCACTGGTCGCGCTCGGCGCTGAAGGACAGGAGGCGGGGGAGGTCCGGGTCGACCAGGGCGGCGGCGGCGGGGGCGGCGGCGGCGTCGGCGGCGCCGTCGGCGGCGGCCGGCGCGGGCGCGGCGGCGAGCGCGGCGAGGTCGGCGGCGGCGGCCGGGCGGCGGCGCGGCGGCGGGGTGCTCAGCGGGCCGTAGTGCTCGCGCACGACGGCCTGCAGCATCTCGGCCACCTGGTCGGCGTGCTCGGGCTTGGCGACGAACGTTTTGGAGCACGCGACTTGGCGGCCGGTCTTGACCTTGGTGGCGCGGGCCACGAGCGGCGACGCGCCGCCGCCGCGGCCCGGCCGCCGCTGCTCCTCATTGCCGCCGACGGCGGCGCGTTGCCTCCGTCCCAAGCCGGCGATGCCGCCTCCCAAAGCGCGCGCGGGCGCCGCCGGGCGCGCGCCTCGGCAAGGTGTGGTTGCAGATCTTGCCTGCATCGCGCCGCGGAGGGTTTGGCGCGGAGGGCGTTGCTGGGGGGGGCGTTGCTGTTGCGAAAGGGGGCGAAAAGTGTCGCAGTTCGCTTTTTAGGCGGGGTTCGCTTTTGTCTGTGTGCGTAGCCCTTGTAAACGATTAAATGTTGGTGCTGCGCGTGGGTGATTGTGTGACAGATGACGAGATCCGAGCTGTCGATGTTTGTGTGTGTGTCTGTCTCGTACGTGCGCGCCACACTCTCTTCTTTTTGGTGGGCGCGAGGCGGCGGCGGCGGCGGCGGCGCCGGCGCCCCCGCCCGCCCGCCCGTCGTGCCCCACCTTTTCATCCCCCCCCTCCTTGCCACTCTTGCCTCGTCCTCTTTCCATTCAGAAACACACCTCAAACACACGACCAACGCGAGATGCTCCTCAACAAGAGCGCGTCGCGCATCGCGCCCGCGCACCGCGCCGGCGGGCGCCGCGTGGCATGCCCGTGAGTAGGGGGAAGGGGGGGAGGCTTGGCGGCGTGGAGAACTCGCAATCCCTTTTTGCCCCCTCTGTGCCCTCTTCTTCACGCGCGCGCGCCTCCCGATCCGAGGCCTGGTCAATGCCGCCCGATGCTCACGCACCTCCCTACCGCCCTCCTCCCCCTGAACCCACCCTCGCGCCCCCAATCGCCGCAGCCGCCGCGCCCCCCGCTCGGTCGCGGCCAACGCCGCTGCCCCGGACGAGGCTCCTGCTGCTCCTCCTGCCCCCGCTGCTGCTGCTGCTGCGCCGGCGCCCGCGGGCGCGGCCCCCCAGCAGCGCGAGCGCCGCCAGTCGCGCCAGGTCACGGTCGACCTCGCGACCCTTCAGCCCGGGGATGAGCTGCCCGGCACCATTGTACGTAGGAGAGGCGCGCGTCGATCGAACCGGACAAAATCGACAATTTGTTTTTTCTCCCTCCACCTCGGCTTTTTTGTGGCGGCGGCGGCGGCGATCATTTCATTCCTTCCCTGCTTTCGCACATCTCACACTCACCCGCCCCTCTCTCTCTCTCCCCCCATAAACAAAACACCCACAACCCCACACCCCTACACAAACACCGCCCAGACCGCCGTCGAGGCCTACGGCGCCTTCGTCAACGTCGGCGCCCGCTCCGACGGCCTCGTGCACGTGTCGCAGGTTGCCGACGGCTACGTTCGCAACGTGGCCGACGTGGTGGCGGTGGGCCTCGCCGTGCGCGTCAAGGTGATGAGCGTGGACGCGGGGACGGGCCGCCTGGCGCTGTCGATGAAGGGCATTGAGGGCAACCCCAAGCCGGCGGCGGCGCCCGGCGGCGAGGGCGCGCGCGGCGGCGGCGGCGGCGGCCGCGGCGGCGGCGGCGGCCGCGGCGGCGGCCGCGGCGCGGGCGGCCGCGGCCAGCGCCAGCAGTCGCAGGCCGACGCCGAGGCCGACGCGCCCGACGAGCTTGAGGCCAACGAGGCCTTCGTCGAGGGCATCACCCTGCGCTTTGACGACGCCGCCGCCGACATGGCGGCGGGCGGTGGGTTCGGCGGCGAGGCCGACGTCGACGCGCTCGAGATGCTCCCCGCCACCGGCGCCGCCGCCATGGCTGTCAACGACCTGGTCGAGGGCGTGGTCAAGGAGGTGCAGGACTTTGGCGTGATCGTCGAGTTCACGGGCCCCGACGGGGCCGCGGCGCAGGGCCTGCTGCACGTGTCAGAGATGGCCGCGCCGGCGTCCAAGCTGCCTCAGAACGAGGGCTCGGGCGCGTCGGCGGCGGCGGCGGCGGCGGCGGCGGCCGCCCTTGGCGAGGCCGGCGGCGAGGCCGAGTTTGCCGGCGCCGAGTACGAGGACGTCGGCGGGGTGGACGACCCCAAGAAGTACTACGCCCCCGGGGACACCGTGCGCGCCTTCGTGCTCGACGTGGCCGAGAGCGGCGGGCGCGCCGAGCTCACCCAGTTCCTGTACGACGAGGCCGACGGCGCCACGCTCGTCCGCTCGGGCCTGCTCAACGCCGACGACGACGGCGACCGCCTGCTCGAGCGCATCGCCCTGCGCTCCTTGCCGGGAGGCGAGGCCGCCGCGGCCGCCGCCGCCGCCGCCGGGTCCCGCGGCCGCGGCCGCTGGAACTCGGACGAGGACGACGCCGGCGCCGACGTCGGCGAGCTGTCGTCGGCCATGTCGGGCGAGGCCGCCGGCGCCGCCATGTTTTACGGCCAGGCGGCGTCCTACCCCGACCGCACGGTCGCCGGGCTCGTGACGCCGGGCGCGCCGCTGGCGCCCGGGGCCTTCCCCGACCGGCCCCTGCGCGCGGTCAAGGACGTCAACCTTATCACGCCGCAGGTGGCCGAGGTCGAGGTCGGGGACGGCGGCGAGGAGTCCGAGCTCGTCGACTTTTGGACGCTCGACTACGCGCCCGCCGACAGCCGGCTGATGCGCAAGGGCGCGCTGCGGCGCCTGGGCGCGCGGCTGGAGCAGGCGCCCGAGGAGCAGGGCGGCGGGTGGAGCGTGCAGCCGATCGCGGGCGCGGACGAGGTCAACGTGAGTCTCTGCTTCTTCTTTTCCCTTTGTCGCTTTTTTCGTGCCCCCTTTGCGTTCGCTCGCGATTTCGTTCGTCTTTTTTCCCCCCCCACACGCACTCCCCCCGCTCACGAAACAACGCCCCTTCCCCCCAAAAAACAACGCAAACGACGAAACAGCCCTCTGCCTACTTTGAGCTCCTGAGCCCCGTCGGCGGCGCCGACGTCGACGCCATCGTCGACGACCTGCTCGCCGACGACGAGGACCTGGGCGAGGCCGAGCTGCCGGCGCTGGCCATGCGCCGCCCGGCGGCCGTCTTTGCCGCCGCCACCGGTGAGGCATGAGTTTTTTTGTCCTTCCTCTTGCCGCTCGCGGGATTTGCGCGCGGGCGCGCGCGGCGGCGCCTTTCTTTTCCCCTTCCTTGTGTCGCCCGCCCCCTCTTTCCCCCTCTCCGAGCGAATCGACCCAGCGCGCTGTCCCTCCTCCGTCACTGCACGCGCGTCGAGCGCGCCCTTGGAACCCCGACGCGCCGACGCGATCCCGTCGTGCCGCTTGCCAGGGGGGGGCCGGGGGGCGCCCGCCCGCCCGCCGCCCGACCCTCCTGCCCTCTTTTCCCTCCCGAACGCACCCTCCAGAATCCACATTTGATTCGCCCCCACGACCGACTGGGAGCACACGCGCGGACAGGCACGCGCGCACACACCCGACATATCACACACATCACACACGCGCAACACGCACACACGCACATCCTCGCGCCCGGGGGAGAGAGAGAGGAGGGGCCGGCGGGGGAGAAGACAACACAACAGAATAGAGATGGTCTCCCCCCTCCCGGCGCCCTCTCTCTCGCGTTTGTTTTCTCTCTCCTCTTGTCCTCCCGCTCTCTCTCTCTCTCTCTAGCGCGCCTCTGTGTGTTTGCGTCGTTGTTGTGTGTATATAAATGTCGTGTGTGCCTGCCGTCTCCGTCTCCGTCGTCGTGCCTCTCTCTCTCTCTCTTTGCCTATCCGTCTGCGTCGTCGTTTGTTCCGTGTTTTGCGCCGCACCTCCCGCTCATCGCTCCTGCGCCGCCGCCGCCGCCGCCGCCCAATTCAAAATCATAACAAACCAAAACAACGACGCCAAAAAAACAGCCATCAGCGCCCTGGACGTCAAGGCCCTGCGCGAGAAGACCGGCGCCGGCATGATGGACTGCAAGAAGGCGCTCGCCGAGAGCGGCGGCGACGCGGCCAAGGCGGTTGAGTGGCTGCGCAAGAAGGGCCTCTCCGGCGCCGACAAGAAGGCCGGGCGCGTGGCCGCCGAGGGCGCCGTCGTCAAGTACATCCATCCGGGGTCGCGCATCGGCATCCTCATGGAGGTCAACTGCGAGACCGACTTTGTCGCCGCGTCGGACGAGTTCCGCAAGCTGTGCGCCGAGCTGTGCATGATCGCCGCCTCGTCGGACGTCGTGTGCGTCGGCGCCGACGAGGTGCCGGCCGACCTGCTCGCGCGCGAGCGCGCGATCGAGATGGGCAAGGCCGACCTCGCCACAAAACCCGAGGGCGTGCGCGCCAAGATCGTCGAGGGCCGCGTCGACAAGCTGAAGAAGGCGTGGGCGCTGCTCGAGCAGGACGCGCTCACCACTGCGGGCGCAAAGGTTGACGACCTTGTCAAGGCCACGATCGCCAAGGTGGGCGAGAACGTGAAAGTGCGCCGGTTCGTCAAGTTTACGCTGGGCGAGGGCATCGAGAAGAAGGCGAGCAACCTGGCCGCCGAGGTGGCCGAGCAGACGGCGGCCATGGCGGCCAAGGCCAAGGCCGCGGCGGAGGCGCCGAAGAAGGACGAGGCGGCGGCGGCGGCGGCGGCCGGAGGCGCGGCGGCGGCGCCGGCCAAGCCGGTCGTCGCCGTCAGCGCGGCGAGCGTCAAGGCCCTGCGCGAGAAGAGCGGCGCCGGCATGATGGACTGCAAGAAGGCGCTCGCCGAGAACGACAACGACGTCACCAAGGCGGCCGAGTGGCTGCGCAAGAAGGGCCTCGCCGGCGCCGACAAGAAGGCCGGCCGCGTGGCCGCCGAGGGCGCCGTCGTTGACTACATCCACCCGGGCAGCCGCGTCGGCGTGCTTCTCGAGCTCAACTGCGAGACCGACTTTGTCGCGGCCGGCGACGTCTTCTCGCGCCTGGCCAAGGCGCTGGCCATGCAGATCGCCGCCTCGCCCACCGTCGAGTACGTGACGGCCGAGGAGATCCCCGCCGAGGTGTTCGCGGCCGAGATGGGTGCTGAGATGTCGCGCGAGGACATCGCGGCCAAGCCCGAGGCGATCCGGCAAAAGATCGCCGAGGGCCGCGTCAAGAAATTGGTGGCCGAGCGCGCGCTGCTCGACCAGCCCTACCTGGTCGACCCGTCTAAGACGGTCGCCGAGGCCGTGAAAGAGGCCGTCGCGGCGTGCGGCGAGAAGATCAGCGTGCGGCGGTTCGCGCGGTACGTGCTGGGCGAGGGGATCGAGAAGAAGGTCAACGACCTGGCCGCCGACGTGGCCGCGATGAGCGCGGGCAAGGCGTGAGCGAGTGAGCGATGGGGGACGCGCGTTTGCGCTCCCTCACTGCGCGCGCGCGTCGTTGAGGATTGGTTGTCCTCTCAAGGTTTCTCTCTCGTCCTTTGGCGCCGTATTTTCCGATATTTCGTTCCCCCATCTTTTTTTTCTACTTGGTTGGATCTTGCGAGCACGCCTAGTTTCGACAAGCACCCCGAGCCAACAACGAACGAGCCGCGCTAGATCCAGGGCTCAGCCCTACAAAATTCGTACAATGTGCAAACCCGACATTTAATCTTTCAATCGCACCGCGCGCAAGGTGGGAAGCGGCAAGAACGCCCGTCTCAAGGACGGGTGTTGCCGCGCAGGCGGCCGAGGGGCGTCGAGCGGCCGCAGCCGCGCTGATCGAACAGCACAACGCAGTAGCGCGCGGGGTCGAGGAAGCGGGCGTGCGAAGGGTAGCTGCCGGCGCCCGGGCCGCCGTGCAGCACGAGGGCGGGGAGGCCGCGCACCTCGAAGTAGACGCGGTGGCCCGTCGTCGCCGCCTGCTGGGGACGGCGGCAGTGTGCCGGCGAGCGTTGCTCGTGAAGTTTTAGGCAGGCTCTCCTTGCCGCACTCCTCCAAATAATCACGACGGGTTTCCGCACAACAATAGCATCGTTCGTCGACAGTGATCGATTTTCCTCGAGCCAACCTCGACCTTACCCAATGCCGATGGCGACGCTGCGGCCGCCCGCCCCCAAGCCCAAGCGTCAAAGCGTGGTGGGTTTTTGCGTCGCCCGTGAGCGTCGCGTGCGCCCTCACGCTCCGCGTGCGCAGCATGATGGTACAGCGCAAGCTGATCTCTCGATGTTTAGGTCGTGGGTTTTCCCGACGCGTCAGTCGCGCGCTATGTTTCTGTTGTGTTTCTTTCGTGTTTTGACGGTTGTGAGCCATGCGATGGAGAAGCGCCGGCGGCAGCGAAGTGCATGCGCCTCCCGAGCGCGTCGCGGCAGAACCCACGACCGGGCGCGCCCATGGCGTTCGAAGTGGATGCGTCGTGCTCACACGGGAGCTTCTGGGTTGTTTCTCATTTCATCCAGTGCCGCCGTTTCGCGTTTGACAACAACCCCACTGCCCGATCGGGCGCCGCTCACCACGCGAACGCCGCTCGCCTTTTGCCTCTGACCAAAAAACCCACATCGCCAAACCACACAGCTGACGATTGAGAGCTATGTGTCCGTCGCCGAGCTGGGTCTGACGCCTGCCCTGCCGCTCACTGGCGCAGGAGCGCTCGTCCCCGCGCCCGTCCGCCCTGCTTCCGCCTCGTCCGCCGCCGCCCCGTTCCAACCGCTCGCCGCCGCCCGCGTGCGGCCGGCCATCACCGCCGCCCTGCTGCCCGGCTGCGTGCGTGAGCCTACGATCACGGCGGGTTGTCGGTACTCGGCGGCGGAGTACGGCGCCGCCGTCGTCGCGGTGACGCAGGGGATGACCGAGGGGGGCGGCCTGTCGGCGCCGCCGCCCGGCCCGGCCGCTTCTGGGGCCTTTTGGGGGGGAGCGGCCGACCGCGTGGGGCGGCTCGTGTTGCATGTGCTATGGCAGCGCTCGTGCAAACCCCTTCACGATTTTTACACGCAGCGCATCGCCGGGACCGACGGAGGGCGCACAGGCCAGGGGCTCCCGCCTATGCCCCCCAACATGACGCGCGCGGTCGAGCGGCACCGCGCCACCTCGGAGGCCGCTGCCGGCAGCGTGGGCGGCCCTCTCGCCGCCGACTCGCGCGCGCGCCTGGCCCGCCTGTTTGCCGCCGAGCGCGAAGGCCTGGACGCGCAGCAGCAGCTGCTGCAGGAGTGCGTCGGGCCCGACGACCCGATCGGCCCCGCACTCGAGGCCGCGGCAAAGTCGCGGGACGCTGTTTGGTCGCACCCGGCGATGGGGGCGGCGGCCGCCGCGGCGCTGGTCGGGACGCAGGCGGCCCCCCCGGACTTCATGCAGCAGCAGCACCCTCGAGGCCGCGGCGGTGGTGCAGGGCGCTGTAGGAGGGGAGGGGATTGCCCGGAGGCCTGGCGCGCCCGTTTCCACCAGCGGCCAGCTGTCCAAGTGCGGGCTGGGCCGACACCCTGGTGGACAAGGAGGAGGAGCGGCCCCACCTTTTCGCGTGCCGAGCTGCGGCCGCTGTTCGCGGTGGCGCCCGAGGCGGTGTGCGAGACGCAGGTGCCGCTCAAGTGCGCGACGGCTCGGCGGCGGCGGCGGCGGCCAAGCGCGCGCGGGCAGAGGCCCTGGCGGCGGTGGCGGAGGGCGGCGGAGGAGGCGGCAAGAAGAAAGGAGGCAGGCCGTCGCCGTCGCCCGTGGGGGGCGCGAGGCGATGGAGGGGGACAAGGCGGCGGCCGCCGCCGCGCCGCCGCCGCTGCCGCCGCCGCCCGACGCGGCTCGCGTCGGCGCGTGGGCGCACTATGCGAGCGCGCGCGACAACGAGGCGGACCCAATGTGGCGCGCCGCGCCCGCGGGGGCGGTGGACGCGTACGTGAGCTTCTTGTTCAGCGACCACGCGGTCAACGACGCGTGGTGGCGGCACAAGCGCGCGGAGCAGCGGCGCGCGCGGCAGGCGGCAGCGAGGACGAGGAGGACGAGGAGGACGACGGGGCGGGAGCGGCGGTGGCGGCGGCGGCGGCGGCGGCGGCCGAGGCGCCTGCGCCGTGGCATCCCACGGCCCGCCGCAAGACCGGCAGCGGCAGCGGGGACGACGACGAGGAGTATGTCAGCGCCTGCGCGCCCGGCGACGACGAGTGGTGAGTTTTTTTTTAGTTTCTGAGCGCGCCCTTTTTGCTTTCCGCGACGACGAGAGAGAGAGAGAGCCGATCGCACGACACCCCACCCCCAC
>Ga0209491_10008229_pt1 | contig 13327 bp, 5 predicted proteins | sample BON02_FD_187213 | JGI IMG/M metagenome (GOLD analysis project Ga0209491, IMG submission 187213) | Freshwater microbial communities from Lake Bonney liftoff mats and glacier meltwater in Antarctica - BON-02 (SPAdes) (version 2) | ecosystem: Environmental > Aquatic > Freshwater > Ice > Glacier... | reverse complement strand
GGGGGGGGGGTCGAGAAGGAGGGCGGGCGGGCGTCAGGCCGCCGCCGCCGCTGCCATGGGCCGGCAAAAGCAGGGGGGGGTTGGCAAGCCTGTGGTTGTCGGTGTTTGCGGGAGGAGTGTCGCGCGTGGGATCGTGGTTCATCGCGTGAGCGAAGCGACGATAGAGAAGGGAGGGAGGGATAGACGGAGCGAACGCGATCGCCGACGCCGTTTTGAAAAACCGATTCGAAAAGGAGACGCCGCCGCCCGCTCCCGCCGGCGTTTGCAAAACGAAACGCCGACGGCTGCGGCCAAGCACGGCCGATCGCGCGCGCGACCGAGACCGCCGACGCGGGCGGCGTCGCGGTGCGATCGGGCGCGATCGCGCGCGTGTGACGCGGGGCAGGATAGCGAGGTGTGCGCGTCGTGCGCGATGGGGGAAAAGAAGAAGCGAGGGGAAGAGAGGGGCGACAACCAGGTGGGAGGGAGGGAGGGAGGGAGAGAGAGCAGGGGGGGGGAAAGAGGCGGGAGGGGGAAAGACAGCGAGGAAGAGTGAACCATATCGCTCTCTCCGCCGTCCTGTCGGCCCCTGGGTCGCGTCCTTACCCTTCTGGCGGGTCTGGAGGCGTCCCGCACGCGCCTGTGCGCGGTGAGGGGGGCGGGGGCGGGGCCTGGGTCGCTTTTGCGGTCGTTTTGAGGAGAGAGGAGAAGGAGGAGAGGAGGCGGAAAAAGCAAAGAGAAACGCCAACAAAGAGGACGGGAAGGGATAGGGGCCCCGTCGTACCGGGTGGGGGCGCGGTTGAGGGGACCCTTGATCGGTGGAGCGGTTCCGTTTTCGGAAAGCAGGAGCGTGACGGCCCGGGAGGCGTGATGAAAGGCCGATCAAAAAGGGCGAGGAGGGGCGAAAAATGACTCCCTCCCCCTGATCGCCGCCCGCCCGTTTTGGGCCCCCAAACGGCCCTCAAATCCCGCATCGACGCCCGTGGCGTGTTCTTCCGCGCCGAAACCGCGCGTCACGACCGTCCTGGCCCGGCCAAGTTCCCTGAATCGCGCGCACGGTCGCGCCAAAGTTTGGCGGTACGGCGGGCGGCGGGTCCGACGCCGGCGCGAGCGGCCGGCGTCGCGCGCGCTGCTGCCGACGCTGCACGCAATATTTTTTTGCATCGCTCCTCTCTTTTTCTCTCTCGCTTTCCGCCCCGTCCGTCGAGCGCGCCGTGCTCAGCGCGCCTGCCTGTGCCCAACAGCGACATCGCTCTGCGTTCCATGTTTTCGCTCGTTTTACATACCGTCACTATTCCTCTCTCATCGCCCGCCGTCCTCGGCCTCGGCGGCCTCCTCAGCGCCGTCGTCGTCGTCGTCCCCTCCTCCTCCTGCCGCTCCCGCCGCCTGAGCCGCCGCCATCGCGCCCGCCATTGCCTCGAGCCGGTTGAAGATCATCGGCGCGTCGGCCTGCTCCTCGGCGTCCGTGTCGGGGTTGAGCGCCGAGTTGTCGCACAGCGCCTGAAAGATCGGCTCGACTGTTTGTGGTTGGTTTTTTTGGGGGGGTGGGGGGCGGCGTGTTTGTCGTTCGGTTCAGAGCGGGGGGGGGGGCGGCGCGCGGCGGAAGCGCGAGGACGGTGAGAGTGCACGCCCCCCCTTTTTTTTTTTGGATGCACAATCAACCGCCAGCCTCACCCTGCGACGCGTCCGCCGGCACCAGCCGCAGCTCCGGCGCGGGCCCGTCGTCCCCCGCGTCCGCGTCCGCTGAATCGTCCTCCCCGCCAGCGCCCGCGCCCTCGCGCCGCTCGCGCTCGCTGCCGCCGCCGCCGCCGCCGCCGCCGCCGCCGCCGCCGCCAAGGCCGCCGCCCTCCTCGCCCTCGTCGAGCTGCAAATAGACGCACGGCCTGGGGAAGGCCGCCGCGTCCGTGGCCACCGCGTGCATGACGATCTGGCGGTAGGCGAGGGACACGCAGGGGCACGCCGCGCCGGGGCCGGCCGGCACCCACACGACGCGCGCCGTGGTCACGTACAGGCTGCCCGTGCCGACAAGGCCACGCGCTGCGGCGGCGGCGGACGGCGATAATGCGGCGGCGGCGGCGGCAGAGGGCGCCGTTGCTGCCGCCGCGCCGTTGACGCCGGCCGCCGCCGCGCCGCCGTTCCCCGCCGCTGCCTCCTCCGCCTCCATCGCCTCCGCCTGCTCCTGGTCCCCCCCGACGACCAGGTCGACGGCCGCAAACGTGGACGCAATCGCCTCGCCGTCGCCCAGCACGGGCCGCCGGTCGGCGTCCAGTTCGACGGACGTGACGATCGCGTAGCGGGCGGCGAACTCGGCAAAGGAGGACGCCATCGCTGCTGGTCTATGTGTCTGTTCTCACAATTTTGACGATGGCGTCGTGATGATCAGGAGATGGATGAGGACTGGTGTGTGGCGATTGCATGAAGGGCGATCGCTTTTGTCGCGTCGCCGGCGTCCGTTCGCGCACGCCCTCGTCGCGGCAGTCCTCGGCTCCCCAGCCACCCCGCCGCTGCGATCAACCTCTAAAAGCGTCGGCCCTTGCTGCAGCGACCGCTTCCCGACGACAGAAGAACTAGTAGTACACCATCCCGGCTCTTTCCATCCCTCCTTCCCCCCCTCCTTCCTCGTTTGAATTGGGATCAATCCGCGCCATCCAAAAGCAGGCCCTGATGCCCACGAGGATGCTTCGTTGAGGTGATCGACCAATGAGCGGCGAGGGGCCGGCGGGCGGCGGCAAGGGCCGTCGCCTCCCTGCCGCCGCCTATGCCGCCGCCGATGCCGCCGCCGCGCGCTCGCCGTCGGCCAACGCCCCTCCCCCGCCCGGCCCCCGTCGGCGCCTCCGCATCCTCTTCCTCCACGGCTCGCGCCAGACGGGCGAGATCTTCGCCGCCCGGCTGCGGCAGCTGCGGCGGAAGCTCGACCGGCTGGCCGACCTCGTCTTTGTGGACGCCCCGCACCCGGTCCCTCGAGACGGCGACGGCGACGGCGACGGCGACGGCGACGGCGACGGCGACGGCGACGGCGACGGCGACGGCGACGGCGACGGCGACGGGGGCGCCGTCGTCGGCCGCGCCTTTTGGCGCCATCGGAGCCCCGCGCCGGGCGCAGGCGCCGCGTCGGACGCCGAACCGGGAACCGCTGCGCCGCTCTCGCCGACGCGCACCCTCGCCGCGCGCGCCGAGCAGGAGGCCGAGGACGCGACGGTTGCGGCCGAATGGCGGCACTCGCTGCTGCACCTGGACGCGGTTCTGACCGGGCGGCGCGCGCCGCACGCGCCGGCCTGCCCGACGCTCGCCGAGGAGGAGGCCGAGGCGGCAGAGGCGGCAGAGGCGGCAGCGGCGGCGGCGTCTGCCCCGTCGTCGGCGCCGGCGTACCCGTCCCCCTTCAATCCTTTCGACGGGGTTTTTGGTTTCTCAAACGGCGCCGCCGCCGCGGGCCTGCTGGCCGCGCACGCCGCCGCCCGCGCCGCCGCGGGGTGCCCGGTCTACGGGTCGCTGCGGTTTTTCGTGCTGGCGTGCGGGTACGTGGCGGAGCCGCGCGACAAGCTGGTGGCGGCCGGCCTGAGCAGCAGCGCCTCTTTTGCAGCGGCCTCGTCCTCCGCGACCGCGTCCGCGTCTGTGGCGTCGGCGTCGGCGTCTTTGCCGTCGGCTTCGTCCATGCCGCCGCCCCTCGCCGCCCCTCGCCTGCCCTTTGCCTCGCTACATTGCATCGGCGAGGCCGACCCCCTGATCGCGCCCGGCGCCTCGCTCGCGCTCGCTGCGCTCTTCGATCCGTCCAGGGCGCAAGTGCTGCGCCACGGCGGCGGGCACCACTTCCCGCAGCGCGCAGAGCACGCGGGGGCGCTGCTGTCGTTCCTCGCTCGCTTTGCTGATGGCGGCGGCGGCGGCGGCGGCGGCGAAGGGGCGCCCGCGCCTGCGGCGCCCGAGGCCTCCGTTGGCCCCCCCGAGGGCCCCACCGAGGAGCAGGAGCAGGAGCTCGAGGCGCTCGAGGCCATCTACGGCGCCGGCAGCACCGAGCAGTACCGCCTCGTCGCGTCGCGCCCGCGTCCGTGCTTTGCCGTCCGCCTGAGCCCTGCGGCGGCGCCGGCGCCGGACGAGGGCGACCCCGGCTCCCGCCCGCCCTCGAGCTCCCTGTTCACGCTCCGGATCACCCTTCCGCCGGACTACCCGCGGGTCGGCCTCCCCCTCGTCGACATCGACGGCCCGCTCGGCGGCTCCAAAGACCCGCTCGCGCGCGAGATGCGGGCCGCGCTCGACGACGCGCTCTCGCGCGAGGCGGCGCAGGCGGCCGGCGCGTGCGGCTACGCGTATCAGGTGGTCGAGTCGATGCGCGCGTGGTGCGACGCCAACGTGCCGGCGGACGTCGGGGAGAGGAGGGGCGGAGGAGCAGGGGCGGCGGGCGCCGCGGGAGCAGGAGAGGCGGGGCCCGGCAGCCCCGCCGTCGCCGTCGCCGGCGCCGGCGAGGGCGCGGGCGCCGCCGCCATCCCGTGGTGGGAGCAGGAGGAGGGCGAGGGCGGCGAGGACGACGTCCTGACCATGCGCGAGGCCATGGAGCACGTCGCGGCCCAGCCCTGGCGCAGCCCCTGGTTGGCGCCCGCGGGCGCTTCTGCCGCCTCTGCCGCTGGGGCCGCCGCCGCAGCCGCAGCCGCAACCTGCGGCGGCGGCCGGGGGAGGTGGGACGTCGTGATTGGCCTGGTCGGCAAGCCGAGCGCCGGCAAGTCGACCCTCTTCAACGCCCTGACCGACCCCCAGCGCCCGGCCGAGGAGGCCAAGGAGGGCGCCTTCCCCTTCACGACGATCGAGCCAAACACGGGCCGCGGCTTTGCGCTCGTGCCCGACCCCGCGCTGGCGGCAGGGCTGCGGCCAGAAGCGTGCCGCCCCGCGCACGGGCACGCGCGCGGCTTTGACCTCGCGGCGCTCGAGCGCGCGGCCGTCGCTGCCGCTGACGGTGAAGATCGCGGCCCCGTTTCCGCGCACGCCCTGGGTCCCTTGCGCGCCTTGCTGAACGCCGCGGGCGGAGCAGCTGCCGCCGGCAGGGCCGCCCCCTGGCCGCCGCTCTGGCGCCGGGTGCCCGTTGTGGTGCGGGACGTCGCCGGCCTCGTGCCCGGCGCCTACCTCGGCAAAGGGCGCGGCAACGCCTTCCTGAGCGACCTGTGCGACGCCGACGTGCTCGTGCACGTGGTGGACGCCTCGGGCGCGACCACGGCGGACGGCGCTCTGGCGGGCGGGGGCGGCGGCGGCGGCGCGAGCGGCGGCGGCGGCGACGCCGAAGATGGCGGCGGCGGCAACGACGCAAACGGTGAGGAGGGCGGCGCCAACGGCGGCTCCGACCCGCGCGACGACGTCCGGTGGGTGGCCGAGGAGATCCACCGCTGGGTGCACTCGAACGTGCGCGCCAAGTGGGGCCAGGTGCGCCGGCGCCCGCACCGCCTGCCCGAGCTCTTTAGCGGATACCAGGCGCCTAGGGCCATGGTGGACGAGGCCCTGCGGCGGGCGGGCGTGAGCCCCGCGACCCTCGCGCTGGCGGGCGGCGCGAGCGCGGGCGCGTCGGCCGCGGCCGAGGCGGCGGCCGCGGCGTCCGACCTCGCGCGCTACACGGCGCGCGACCTGCATTATCTGTGCGCCTGCTTTGTGGCCGTGCGGTTCCCGACGCTGCTCGCGCTGAACAAGGCCGACGCGCCCGGCGCGCCCGCCCGGATCGCGGCGGTGCGGCGCGCGTTCCCGCGCGAGGCCGCGGTCGCCGTGTCGGCGCGGGCTGAGCGGTGGCTCCTCTCGCGGCGCAGGGCGGGCGAGGTCGAGTACAGCGCCGACAACGGCCCAGCGCGCGCGCTGGGTGAAACAGAAATCGACATGGCCGACGACGACGAGGACAGCGGCGGCGGTGGCGGCTCAGAAAGCGACCCCGCCTCCGTCGGCGCGCAGCTCCGCCGCCTCCAGCGCGGGCTCCTGCGCGACCTGGGCGGCGGCACGGGCGTCGCCGCCGTGCTCGCGACCGCCCTGGCCCTCAGGCCGCCGGCCTACTTCTTTCCGGTCGGCGACCGCGAGACGTGCGCCGCCATCGCCGTCGGCGGCCGGGGCGGGGGGGCGGAGGCCAAGGCGCGCGCGGCCGAGGGCGCGGGCGTCCTGCGGGACTGCGTCCTGATGAGGGCCGGGTCGACCGTCTACGACGCGTTCAAGGCGCTCAAGCGCCCGCCGCTCAACCTGCTGGCCGGGGATTACGTTCGGGCCGAGGCGGCGACGTTTGTCGGCGGCGGCGGCGCTGCTGTCGGCGTCGGCGGCGGCTCCGGTGTCGGCGGCGGTTCCTCGGCAACGGCGGGCGACCACCGGGGGCTGTCTTGGCGCGTCGTCCGCAAGGAGGAGCTGATCTCGCCCGAGTGCTGCGTGCTGTCGGTGCAGACGACCCGCCGGTCGGCCTGGCAGGCGGCCGCCCAAGCAGAGCGGCGGGAGGGCTTGCGGGGCGTTGGCGGCGGCGGCGGCGGCGTGAAGAGCGGCAGCAGTCTCTGAACGATGATGTCAATGCAAACCCGCTGTCAGTCACTGTCGACTAGTCGCACAGTCTCGTTCTCCTGTCCCATCCCCGCACTCGGACTCGGGAATTCCGCTCGCTTTGTGGTTCGCGTTTGTCCAGCACTCCTAAATGCTCTGCGCCCGCGCCGTGTCCCGCCTCCTCCGCGCCCAGCCCACGCCCGCCGCAATGATCCTCAGGCGACTCTCGGCCCCGGCCCCGCGCGGGCGCCTTGCGTGGGCCTCGCCGCGCCCGACCGCGGCGCACCTGCACGCGCCGGCCGCCGCCGCGGCCGGCCCACGCCGCTCGTCGACGCTGCCGTCGGCGTCGGCCGCCGCCGCCGGCGCCGCCGCCGAGACGGCCGCGCCCCCGCTAAAACCCGCCGCCTCCGCCATGCCCCACAACGTCGTCGCCACGCTGCGCGCCCGCGGCCTGGTCCAGGACGTCACGGGCGACGACCTCGAGCGCGACGCCCTCGCCGGCCCCCTGACCGTCTACTGCGGCTTCGACCCGACCGCCGACTCGCTGCACCTAGGCAACCTTCTGGGCATCGTGGTGCTCGCCTGGTTCCTGCGCTGCGGCCACCGGCCGCTCGCGCTGCTCGGCGGCGCCACGGCGCGCGTCGGCGACCCGAGCGGCCGGCAGACGGAGCGGCCGGTGCTGTCCGAGGCCGAGATCGAGGCCAACGGGGCGGCGATCGGGCGCACGCTCGGGGACATCCTGCGGCGCGCGGCGGAGGAGGCCCGGGGCGAGGAGGCCGGCGGCGGCGAGGGCGCCGCGCCGGCGTCGGCGTCGGCTTCGGCGGCGACGACGACGGCGACGACGGCAACGACGCCGACGCCAATCGCAGGCGAGGTGCGCGTGCTCAACAACCTCGACTGGTTCGGGCCCATGTCGCTGCTGACCTTCTTGCGCGAGGTCGGCAAGCACGCGCGCGTGGGCACCATGCTGGCCAAGGACTCGGTCAAGTCTCGGATGGCGGCGGCGGCGGCGGCGGCGGACGGCGGCGGCGGCAACGGCGGCGGCGGCAACGGCGGCGGCGGCGAGGGCGCCACCGCCACCACCACCACCGGCAGCATCAGCGGCGGCGGCGGCGGCGGCCTGTCCTTCACCGAGTTTTCGTACCAGCTGCTCCAGGGCTACGACTACGTGCACCTCGCGCGCAACGAGGGCGTGCGCGTGCAGGTCGGCGGCTCGGACCAGTGGGGCAACATCACGGCGGGCACCGACCTGATCCGGCGGCTGGGGGCGGCGGACGGAGGAGGAGGAGGAAACGGCGGCAACGGCGCAAACGGCGGCGCCGCCGCGGCCGCGGCCGCCGCCGCCGCCCCTCCGGCCTACCACGGCCTCACCTTCCCGCTGCTGGTCGACGCCGAGGGCCGCAAGGTCGGCAAGTCCACCGCCACGGGCGCCGTGTGGCTGTCCGCCGCCCGCCTGTCGCCCTACAAGTTTTATCAGGCGCTGTTTTCCACGGCCGACGCCGACGTGCCCCGCTTTCTCAGGATGCTGACCTTCCTGCCGCTCGGCGAGATCTCCGACCTCGAGGCCGCGATGCGCTCCGGCGCCGCGTACGTGCCCAACACGGCGCAACGGCGGCTGGCGGCCGAGGTGACGCGCTTCGTGCACGGGCCCGAGGGCCTGGCGCAGGCGCTGCGGGCGACCGAGGCGCTCCGGCCCGGTGCGGCGAGGACGGCGGCGGCGGCGGCGGCGGGCGAGGACGGCGGCGGCGGCGGCGCTGGCGGCGGCGCTGGCGGCGGCGCGGCGCCGGCGCTGCTCGACGCCGAGACCTTGGAGGCGATCGCGGGCGACGCCCCCACGGCCGAGATCCCGCGCGCCGAGCTGGTGGGCCGGTCGGTGGTGGACGTGGTGGTGGCGGCGGGTTTGCTCAAGACGAAAGGGGAGGCGCGGCGCATGGTCAAGAACGGCGGCGTGTACGTGAACAACGCAAAGGTGGTGGTTGCGGGGGGGGCGGCGGGGGGCGCTGGAGGCGCGGGGGCGGGCGGCGGCTCCACCTCGGCGGGCGCGGGCGCGGGCGAGGGCGCGGGCGCGGCGGCTGGCGCAGGCGCTGGCGCGGGCGGCGGCGGCGCCCCGGACGGCGACGCCACGCTCACCGACGGCGACCTGATCGACGGGCGCGTGCTGCTGCTGGCGGCCGGGAAGAAGAACAAGATGCTGGTGCGGGTGGTGTGAGAAGGGGGAGCAACCCCCCCCCCCCCGACGCATTTTTTTGCGCGACCGCGTCCGAACGTGGAAATAAAAAAGAGAAACGACGCCGCCAACCACGCGCGATCCGTCTTGTTTTCGTCACCCAGATTTACATACTGAGTTACACGTTGAACCGGAACAGCACCACGTCCCCCTCGGCCATCACGTACTCCTTCCCCTCCTGCCGCAGCACCCCGGCCTCCCGCGCGCCCCCCGTGCCCCCGTGCTTGACGAAATCGCCGTACGCCACCGTCTCGGCGCGGATAAACCCCTTTTGGAAGTCCGAGTGGATGACGCCCGCGGCCTCGGGCGCCGTGGCCCCCGCTTTCACGGTCCACGCCCGGGTCTCCTTCTCCCCCGTGGTGAAGTAGGTCTGCAGGCCTAGCGCGCGGTAGGCGGCCTGGATCAGGGCCCCCAGGCCGCCGTCGCCGCTCTCGACGCCGAGCACCTCCACGAGCCACTCTTTTGCCTCTGCCACGGGCATGTCGCGCAGCTCGGCCTCGACGCGCGCCGAGACCACGACGACCTCGGCCCCCTCCTCGGCGGCTTTCAGGCGCAGGGCGGCCACGTGCGGGTTCTGCTCGCCGCGGGTGGCCAGGTCGGTCTCTGCCACGTTGGCGGCGTAGACCACAGGCTTCAAGGTCAGCAGGCCAAGGCCTTTCAAGGCGAGCACCTCGCCCTCGGTGAGCGCCGCCCCCCTCGCCCCTTTCCCGGCCTCGAGGCACAGCACCACCTTGTCCAGGGCCGCGGCCTCGTCCGCCTCCTCCTGCTGCTGCGCGGCCGACGACGTCTTCTTTGTCGAGCCGCTGCCGCCGCTCTTGCGCATGCGCTCGCGCCGCTTCTCGATCTGCGCCAGGTCCGCGAGCGCCAGCTCCAGGTTGATCACGTCGACGTCCGACTCGGGGTCCACCTTCCCGGCCACGTGCACGATGTCCGGGTCCTCGAAGCACCGGACCACCTGCACCACGGCGTCCGTCTCGCGGATGTTTGCGAGGAACTTGTTCCCCAGCCCTTCCCCCTGCGAGGCGCCTTTCACTAATCCGGCAATGTCGACAAACTCGACCGCCGCCGGCAGGATCTCCTTGGAGCCGCTGATGCGCGACAGCTCGGCGAGGCGGGGGTCGGGCACGGAGACGAGGCCGACGTTGGGCTCGATGGTGCAGAAGGGGAAGTTGGCGGCCTGCGCCTTGCCGTTCTCGACGATGGCGTTGAAGAGGGTCGACTGGTTTTTTTTGTTGTTTTTTTTCGAGGCCGGGGAGGAGGTGGATTTTGGTCGAGGGTTGGAGTGACAAGCAAGGGTTTTGTGAGTGCAGCGGTTGTTGATGGAGCGCTCGGGCGTGCGCGTTCGAGAGGGGACGTGCGCTCGCGTTTTTGAGAACCGCTCCGCAACCTACGCCCGGCGGGAGGCGCCCCGCGACGCCCGCTCTCTCCAACCGCGGAGGGAGACAATCCGAAGGCCTCACCTTGCCGACGTTGGGGAGGCCGACGATGCCGGCCTGCAGGCCAAAGGCGACGGTGGACGTCCTGTGGTGTTTTGAGTGGTTGTTGTTTGTTGGCAGGGAGCGGGGGAGAGCGACGTGGGCAAGACGACGACGACAAACCGAGCAAGCGAGCGCGCGCTCGGGCAAGCACAATTCTGCCCCCCTCGTCCGCCCTTGTCCCAAAACCGCGTCAATTGCGCCCTCGTGCGCATTGATCACGGTGCACTGCGCGCGCCGCATCGAGCGCGCGGTATCCGGCGCGCGTGATGGGGCTCCGAGGAGGGCGGCGCAAAGCTTGTCAGGAGGAGGACGACCACACAGGCGCGCACCTGAATCCGCGCTGCTCGACGATGGAGCGGGGCGCGCCGAGCGGCGCGGCGCACCGACGCAGGACGCGCGAGCCTAGGGCCAGCGCCCGGGTCGCGACGCGGTGCGGCTGGAGCTGCATTGCTATGTGAAGGCGTTTGAGTGTCTGGCCCTGGTGCCCAACAGGAAGGAGCTTTTGTGATTGGTCGAGGGTGGATGCAATCGAGGATGAAGTGAGTCAGGTAGAGCTTGTTTCGGAGTAGTACACCCAGGCCTTGAGTTCGAGTGTGAGTCGGGAGACGCGCAAAGCGGGGATCGAAGGAGGAGAGGCGCGTGCGCGCCGACGTCCGCGTCGTCGGTTTGGGGCGTGCGCGTCGGTTCAAGGCGTCGGCGTCGTCAACAGACAAGAGCTAGACGGGTCCTCAGCCTCTCAGCCCCACACTCGCACCAATTCTCACGCAGCTACGCTCCTCAAACTGCAGCGGGAGACCCGACACCGGGACGATCGCCGCATCGCAAAACCGACTTGTCGGGCGGGAACGAGACGACGACATGGACGCGCGCACCACCGAAGACGCCGGTGCCACGGGGGCTGCATCATCATCACACCCGCCGGTAGAACCTCCCGCCGCGACCCTGGACGAAACGAGCGCAGCCGCTGCCGCTGCCGCTCCCGCCGACGATCCCTCGCGCCCGGCCTACCCCTCCGCCCTCCCCTCGCCGGCCCTCCGCTTCGCCCACGCCCCCGAGCTGCTCCTGTTCGCGGTCGACCTGGACGCCGAGGTGGCCCTGCTGGCCTCTCGCGCGCCGGCCGCACAGGCATCCTCGTCGTCGTCGGCGGCGCGGCTGACGCGCTTTGACGTGCTCGCCAGCTGCGCCCTGCTGATCGCGCGCGCCAAGGCCGCCGTTGCGCCCGGGCGGCACCGCTTCGGCCTGATCGCCGCGCGCGGGCGCGCGGAGGCCGTGCCCGGCTCGGTCTGCTCGACCGCGGCGCAGCTCGCGGCGGGCCTGTCCCGCCTGCGCGCCCTGGAGGTCGCCGGCGGCGGCGGGACCAGCTATGCCGCCGAGTTCGACCTAGCCAGCCTGCCGGGCGCCGCCGCCGAGCTCGCGCGAGAGGCGGGGCGGCTGTCCCCGCGGTCGTCGGTCTCTTTGTCGGTGCGCGTCGTCCTGCTGTACGCGCGCTCGCGCTCGGCCCCGGCCCCCCTGACGCGCGAGCGAGCGTTCGACGCCCTGTGGCGCCACCGCGGCGGCGGCGGAGGCGGCGGCGGCGGCGGCGGCGGCGGCGGCGGGCTGCCCCCGCTGCCCTCGCTGCACGTGGACGCCCTCTACGCGTACGACCCGACGGCGGGAGAGGGGGCGGGAGAGGGAGGCGCGACGGCGGCGGCGGCGGCGCAGGTCTCGGGCGGAGCAGCGGCCGTCACGGCAGCAGCAGCAGCAGAGGCGGCAGCGGCAGCAGACGCAGCGGCGGCGGCGGCGGCGGGCGCGACGGAACGGACGAGGACGACAACGACGACGCCGCAGCAAGTCTTCACTCGCCTGGAGGCCTGCGTGGACGCCCTCTCCGCGGCTTGCGCCGCCGCCCTGCCCAGGCCGGCCTCCGCGGCGGCGGCCCACGCCGCGGGGCGCGACCACGCGTACGTGCTCGACGCGAGCGTCTTCATCCGTCGCCGCCTGCTGGCGGCGGCGTGCCAGCTGGTCTCTCCGCCGCTGCAGCGGCCGGCCTGCCACCGGCCGCCGGCGCCGCCAGACCTGGCGAGGCGGCCGAGCGTGCTGCTGCCGAGCGAGTCGGGCGGCAGGAAGCAGCTGCAGCAGCAGCAGAAGCGGCAGCAGCAGCAGCAGGAGGAGGAGGAGCAGCGCCGGCAGCAGCAGCAGCACGAAGAAGGGGAGCGGCGGCGACAGAGGGGCGGCGGGTGGGGGCACCAGGACGACGACGACGAGGCCGAGGCGGACGAGGAGGAGGAGGGCCGCGGGCGCGACCAACGGGGGCTGCCCCTCCCGCTGCCGCCGCCGCTCCTCGTCGACATCACGGACCAGATGCATCGCGCGACCGTCCGGGACGATGGCGGCGGCGGCCCGGCGGCGCCGCGCAGCTTTCCGCTCGCGGCGACGCCGGGGCAGGAGGACGAGACGAGAGCGGACAGAGAGGCGAGCGGGCCTGGCGAGTTGGCGGGCGGCGGCGGCGGCGGCATGGCGGCGGCGCCGTCGTCGTTGCCGTCGCCGCTGGGCGCGCCGCGGCCGCCCGCCCCGCCCCCGCCCCCGCCGGCGGCCTGAGATGCTTGTAAACCACACGCTTGTGAAACACATTTCAAGACAAACGTCGTGTCTGTACCAAATCAGGTCTAGAGAACGGGCACAAAACAAGGAAAGTTGCGCTCAACACAAAATGTCGGGGAGGTGCGGGGCGCGGCGCCAAAAACTTTTTGCGCACAGGCCGCCGCGCGCCGCCCCTCCCTCTTTTCTTCCTCCCTCTCTCCGCTCAGAACCACTTTGGCACAAATTCAAACACCTTGCCCACGATCTCGAGGCCCGTGGGCACCTGCCAGGCGAACAGCGCCAGGTTGACCGCGTTGAGCGCGATGTGCGCGCTGCGCGCGTTGTCGTTGCCCTTTTGCATAGCGGGCACGAGCGCGGCGGCGGCCGCCCACAGCGCGACGATGGCGGCGCCTGCCCACAGGTGCGGGCCCGGGAACAGCTTGCCCGTGCGCATGTAGGTGTTGATGGGCCCGGCGATGCCCGTGAAGACGCCGCCCGCGAGCAGCAGGCTGCCGGCGTTGAAGTGCTTGTCGCGGAAGCCGCCCTGCACCAGCTGCTTGCGCTCCTGTCGTTTTGCGTTTTGCGTTTGTTTTTTCGGGCGGCG
>Ga0209491_10008228_pt1 | contig 13331 bp, 23 predicted proteins | sample BON02_FD_187213 | JGI IMG/M metagenome (GOLD analysis project Ga0209491, IMG submission 187213) | Freshwater microbial communities from Lake Bonney liftoff mats and glacier meltwater in Antarctica - BON-02 (SPAdes) (version 2) | ecosystem: Environmental > Aquatic > Freshwater > Ice > Glacier... | reverse complement strand
CCTCTCTCACCCCCTCCCTCCCTCCCTTCCCCCCTCACCTGGCTATAGTCCACGGGCAAGGGCTGAATGTACTCCCCACAAATCGCGTCCTGCTCAATGTAAATCTGAGGCCCGTCGTGGTTCATGTTGTACACTTCCACTAGGGAGGGAGGGAGGGAGGGAGGGATGGTTGTTCAGTGGAGGAAAGAAGGGAGGGAGGCAGGGAGGGAGGGAGGGAGGGAGGGGACGTACCGGTGCCGTCGAACTCGCCAGTGTTGTACTTGTTGACGGACTCCACCTGTTATTATTATCGGATTAGGAAAGAAGAGGAAGACGAAACTGGTGAGGTCAAGGAAGGGAGGGAGGAAGGGGGGGGGGGAGGGAGGGAGGGAGGGAAGGAGGGAGGGCGGTAGGGAGGGAGGGTCTGAGAGTACCTGCCACCAATTGTCGCCCATGAGGTGCTTGAGCGGCTCTTGGTACGTGTCGGAGAACTGCTCGTCGCTGGTAGGAAGGGGAGGGAGGGAGGGAGGGAGGGAGGGATGTAAGGAAATAAGAGATGGAAACGAGCCCCAAACAAGTGAAAGATAAAAATGTGCCTCCCTCCCTCCCTCCCTCCCTCTCTCCCTCCCTACCCGGAAAAAGGACCGGCAAAGCCAATTGTTTTAGCAGGCAAGACCCCCAGATCCTTCCACAGGTGCATCGTAAAACCCAGAACCCTCCCATCCCTCCCTCCCTTCCTCCCTCCCTCCCTACCCGATAAAAGGTCCGGCAAAACCAATAGTCTTGGCAGGGAGCACGCCCAGATCCTTCCACAGGTGCAGCGTGAAGAAGAGGGCCATCGCCCCTCCTAGTGAGTGGCCCGTGACGAAGATGTGCTTCTTGTTTTTGATCTGTCGCACGGCGCCCTCGCAATTATCCATGAGCTAGGGAAGGAAATAGAAAAGGGGACAGGTGTCTCGATATACGTGCATACTCCATTCCGCCCTTCCTCACACCCTCCCTCCTTCCCTCACACCCTCCCTCCTAACCTTCAGAAACGCCTCCTGGAATCGCTGATGGACGAGACCAGAGCAGTTGCCCTTGTTGAGAAACGTACAGGGCACCATTTGTCGGTTGTCGTGGATGGCGCTGCCCTAATTTAGGAAGGAAGGGAGGGAGGAAGGGAGGGAGGGAGGGAGGGAGGGGTATGTGGTGAGGTTTGATAAAATAAAAAAGATGCCAATTTTTTTATTCTCGTCCTCCCTCCCTCTCTCGCCTCGCCCCTCGCTCTCCCCTCGTCCTCCCTCCCTTCCTTTCGCCCTCTTACCTCGGGGTTCTGCTGGGTCGGGCGGAACGAGACGACAACAACATCTGCGTTGGTCTTGAATTGGTAAATTCGCATGCGTGTCTGGTACTGGTGTGTGTAGGGAAGAGGGAGGAATGGAGGGATGGAGGAGGAGGAGTAGAGTAAGTATGGGAGGCCCCATCGAGCATGCTCCTCGCCCTCCATCCCACCCCCTCCCTCCCAAGCCTCCTTCCTTACCCGAGCCTCGCACGTCTTGAGCACCTTGAACGTTCCACACACGCCCTTGGAATCGTCCTTGAAATCAGCCCCGCCCATTGACACAGCGTCAGCGAGAAGACCCAAGTCATTGACCCACCCACTCGTGCCAAACTCGGCAGGGCATTCTTGCGCAGGCAATGCCAGCAGCGCCACGGGCAGGGAGAGGCCCAGGACGAGGGGAAGGAGGGCGAGCTTCATCGATCTGGGGCTGTGAGCTGGGCAGGAGAATGGTGGTGGTGAAGGGTGAGGTTGTGTGAGATGTGCTCGTTGTGTGATGATGGGCCATGAAGGAAACTTCTGCCATTGCTGCCTCCAGCCCTCGCACGCCGCACTTTCTCTTCTCATAAACATACCAGCAGCAAGAGAGAAAGATACACATCTTCTCAGCCAACTTCACCACGTAAAGTGTGGACGCGATGCCGTGGAAAATGAAGGGCAGGGCGCAACTTGCACCCATGCTTTTTCAAACACACTATTATAACGGTTTTGGCGAATGCGACCTCCTGCCTCTTCCCACGTGCCTGGAACGTTCCCGTGCAAAGCACACGACAAGGCGTCACAAAAGACACGTGCCGACGAATGGGCAGGAATGTGCAGAGAAGTATTTGCATGCCGGATCACATGGTCTTGCGTGTGAATTGCGTTTGTCTTTAGCACGTTTTATCGCTCGTCGTGCAGTGCTTGCCTACGCTGCGGCAATGCTGGCGCTTTGGACCCTGCAGCCCCCACAATATACCTCCCATCCTCTCGCAGAGCTAGGTCTGAGAATTCTGCCGCCACCTTGGCTTGACACCTTTTTGTCTTTGCCCCCCCAAGCAAGACCAGAGCACGCGCCTGATGCCCTCCTCTGCAGGCCTCTGCCGCCCCCTCCTTGTCCAGCATTCTCGTTGCGCACTGCCATCTAACCCAGTCTACCCACCCGCCACACATCTCACAGCTGGATTGAGCTCGGTCGCTGTCATCTACTCCCTCCGCGGGAAGCCAACGACACCCATCAAGCGCCCCCCATCTCCACTAACACGATGGCAAGTCCCACCACCGCCCCGCCGCCCACCAAGTCCGACACCGAGTATACAATGACGCCGGACAGCAACGGCAAGGAGAGCTACAATATGACGGTGTCCTTAATCCTCAACCTCCTCTTCCTCGCCTTCGTCCCTCTGCTTCCCCTCTACACCTGGGTCTTTATGCACGTGCCAACCCGCGTCGTGATTGCGCTCCCGGGTCTGGCCGTCGCCTCGGCTGCTCTCTTGCTCGTGTCGGCCTTGGCCTATGATTCGTTCGCCGGCCGCGCGCCTGGCCATGTCCCGTCCCCTCCGTCGCCTTTGCCTTTCCTCGGCCAGTCCAAAGAGCTCCACGGCTACCGCTACCGGGCGTTGGAGTGGCTCACCATGTACTCAAGGCGCTTTGGGGGCAAGACGTGGACGTTCAAGGTTATGTTTCGCCCGCGTGTCTACGTCATCCTGGGCCCGGAAAATGTGGAGTACATTCTCAAGACCAATTTCGCGAACTATGGCAAGGGTCCCATGTTTCGGGCGCGCATGAAGGAGCTGCTTGGGGAAGGCATTTTTAATGTGGACGGCTCCCGGTGGTACGAGCAGCGGAAGATTTCGTCGCACCTTTTCACGCACCGTAACTTTAAGCAGCGCATGCTCACCACCATCAACAAGGACGTGCAAACGCTCGTGGATATTGTAGGCCAGGCCGCGGACAAGGCCAATGACAACAGCAGCGGGGCGGCAGAAGTAAATTTCTCGCGTCTCTTTGCGCGCTACACCCTCGACGCCATTGGCGAGATTGCGTTTGGGAAAGACATAGGGGCGTTGCGGGGCGAGAGCGCGGACTTTGTGACTTCGTTTGACTACATCCAGAGCTTCTTGAACGACCTGGTGCTCAAGCCTCCCGGGTACGCATTTTATTGCCGGCACTTCACTCCTGAGGGCAAGCGCTACGCCGAGTGCCTGGCCACGCTCAACACGTACGTCCGACGCATGGTGGCGACAGCCAAGGATGAGACCACACCCGAGGAGCTGGCGGCCCGCGGCGACATGCTGGCGCTGTTCATGACACGCGCTGACTCGGAGGGCAAGCCCTTCTCGGTGGAGTACCTGCGGGACATTGTCGTGAACATGACCATTGCCGGGCGCGACACGACGGCGTACGCCCTGGCCTGGACGCTCTGGCTCCTGGCGACTAACCCAGACGTGCAAGCCAAGGCCCGCGCCGAGGCCCAAGCCGCTTATGCCAAGGCCGAGGACGAGGGCACGGACCTGAGCTACCAGGCGATTGATAGCTTGACCTACCTGGACGCGGTCTTTACGGAGGTCCTACGCCTGTACCCTTCCGTGCCCAAGAATCCCAAGTGCGTCTGCCGCGACGATGTCCTGCCCGACGGCACTCCCGTCCAAGCAGGCTCCTACGTCATGTACGTCCCATATGTCATGGCGCGCTTGCCGGAGCTCTGGGGCCCGGAGCCTGAGAAGTTTGACCCCGAGCGACATTTGCAGGGGCGCCACCGACCTTCCCCCTACCTGTGGCCGGCTTTCCAGGCGGGACCTCGCACGTGCTTGGGACAAAAATTGGCCTATATGGAAGCAAAGGCGGTGTTGTGTGCTCTGCTTGCCAGCTTTGCGTTTGCGCGTTCGCCTTCGGTGGCTGCGCCACGGCTAGTCCAGAACGCTCTCACTACGTCCATGGAGGGTGACGGGCTGGTGTTGGCTGTGAAGCGGATCAAGGCCAAGGATGGGAACGAGGTGATGGAGAACGCATTCGTGAATGGGGTTGAGGCGCCGCAGTAGGGAGGATGCAAGGAAGGGGAGGGGAGGAAGGGATGGATTGGATTGAGAAGAGAGGAGGAGAGGAAGAGAGATAAGACAATTTTGTGTACTTAGTGCTCAGGTGTATATGTGTCAATATATCCCACTATCAGAATGCATAAATGTTCAAAGCAAGTCGAAGAAATAGTACAGAGTGGGAAAGAGACTGGAAAGATGGTGCTCAGGACGAGAACGACGAAGACGAAGCTGACCATGGGGTGTGCAGATGTTGGTTGTTTTAGTGAGACAGAGGGAAGAGCGAAAGGAAGGAAAGTAATAACCAAGCAATTTAATATGAAGTGGTGCAGTTTTAACCCAAAGAGAAAGAAGGAAGAAAGAAGGAGAAAAGAAAAGGAGAGACAAGAAGACGGGACAAGACCAAAGAGTGAGGCCGGCAGACGAGAAACACAGCACAAATTCAAAAAAAGAAAAGGGAACCAAACAACCCGCATCTCCTTGATGCAGCACCATAGACAGATTTCTGTTCCTTTCTTGCTCCCTCTCACTCCTCCTTCAACTCATTCTCCCTCCCCTCCCCCGCCTGTAAGTCCCTCACTCCCGTCTACGCTCTCTAAACCACGCTCCCTCCCTCCACCCCTTCCTCCCTCCCTTCCTCTCAAAGATAATGACACATAAACCAACCCACAAAACCCCCACCACCACACCGTAGGAAAGAGGGAGGGAGGGATTGAGTGAGGGCAACCCAAAGGCTGCTTAGTGGCCGTCCTCCGGGAACTCCACTATGATGGGGGGCTCGTCGAACTGATGCAGGGGAGGGGGGGAGGACAAGGTCCACTCCAGAGACTCAACGATGATGGGCACCTTCACCTAAAAAAGGGGAGGGAGGGAGGGAGGGAGGGGGGGAGGGAGGGAGGCAGGCATGTGAGTGATTGATATGGAGAAAAGGTGGAGGGGATCATTGAATCCATCTCAATTGTTACACATCACAAGGAAGAGGGAGTTTTGTCCTATCCCTACCTCCTTCCCCCCTCCCTCTCTGCCTCCCTGCCTCTTCCTTCTGCTCCAAAACCAGCCTACCTTTCCGCTCGCATACTCCTCGGCCGTGGGGGCGTTCTTGCCCGTGAACTTCGGAGGGAACAACAGACCACTCTATGTTGTTGAGAAAGGAGGGAGCGAGGGGGGAGGAAGAGACGAGGGAAGGTGAGTGTCTGAATTTGCAGGAAATAGAGATACTTTCTGTGAAGACGACGTTGTAGTCACTCCTTCTAATTTCAGTTACTACGCATGCTCACTCTGCCATCGCCTGATCTACTCATCTCCTCCCTCCCTCCCTCCCTTCCTCCCTACTTCCTCCCTCATTCCCCCTCATCATACCTTCAAGGGGTGCTCAACAGGCACGCCTTCCTCCAAGCCCTCAAACCACTTGGGGTTGATGTAGGCCTGCTCTTGGTGCTCCGACTCGTGGCCGGCGGGTGCGCCGGCAAGGGAGCGGGTGGGGCCGGCGCGGCGGGCTGGACGAGGAGGAGGGAGGGAGGGAGGGGAGGCGGGGAGGATGAGTGTATGATCAGAGAAGGCCCGCAAAGATCAAGGCGCCTGGTCGTTCGACCAATAATAATGTAGTGACATACCAGGGCTGTGTGGCGGATGACCCACCGCGCTGTGGAAGCTGCATCTCTCTTCTCCCCCTCCCTCCCTCCTTCCTAGCACTCACCGCACAGGGCAGCCGCCGGGCGGACGGCGCGCTTCAAGGCAACCAGGGACAAGCTCATGATGGCGTGTGTGCTGTGTGTCGGGTTGGGTAGTGGGAGGGGAGGAGGAGGGAGGATGAGAATGAGGAGGCGGATTAATGAGATCAGTTTTGCTGCGTAGTCTTGTCTTGCGTCTGCTTGGCCGCGGCCTTCCCTACGACCACCAGCCCATCCTACACGTCTTTACAAGACACGAGTGACTGTGTCGCTACCCCCGCGTGGCTTGCAAGGTAGTGCTATTGCGTCTCGCATCATCATCGTCATCATCCCTCCCCTCCTCCACGCGATCTGTCCTCTCGATTCCACGTCCACCTCGCGCCTCCTGCCCGGGGCCGGTGTGTCGTAGCTGGCTTGCCCTGCCCTTGCCTCACCCTCCTTCCACTCCTTCGTCCATAAACAAAGGCCCTGCTTGTCCTGAAGCAGGCATTTTGTAATTTTCTGCCTTCCTTACCCTAAGCGAGCTAGCCTGCCCTGCCTCTCCCTCCTCCCCTCCCCTCCCGCATCATTCCACCCTTCAATGCATCAATGACTCACCGCCGCCTTGCCCTCCCTCCTCCTCCCTCCTTCCCCACTTCACAGCCACGCCCGCGTCACCATGCCTTCTTCCTCCTTAAGAACGGCGTCAGGCCTTTTCGCCGCCCTGCTCTTGGTGGCCATTGCCTGCACTTCTGCCTTCCTCCTCCCCAGCCCTCCTGCTTCTTCCCTCGGTGCGTACGTAGGCCTTTTTCCGCGACCCAGCAATGCGATAGATGTCAGATGTACATAGGACATGAATGCAGGAATGCTCACCTCCTCCCTCCCTTCATCTCCATTTTTCTGTAGCCTCCTCCTCCATCACACGCAAGGCCTTTGCCTTTGCCACGGGAAGCGCGAGAAGACCAGTCGCCACCCTCTTCGCCGCTGCGGAGGATAGAGCGCAAGACAGTGAGTGTACGTACAGTTTGGACGTGTTAGATTATGTGCGTCTTGCCCTTCATTCTCTGCTTCGCTTTAAGAGGGAGGCGCGCAGTCGCTATGCGCTGCGTGTGGCGTGAGTGGAAAAGCGAAAATTCGAGGATAATTCATTCTATATTCCCCCTCCTAACCCACCCCTCCCTCCCTCCCTCCCTCCCTCCCTCCCTACACATAGTAATCGGACCTGCTGCCCCCCCTGCCCCGGCAACGCCCGCGGTGGTGGAGAAGCGAGAGGAGGACATGAATGAGGAGGAGAAGGCAATCAAGGTGAGGAGGGGAGGGAGGGAGGGAGGGAGGGAGGGAGGGAAGGCGGGAGGGGTATAAATGACCGGCCATCTTTCCGCACTCTTTGGAAGGTCTATGGTTGTCTGAGTCCATCAATTTTGCCTATCTAGGACCCTTCATAGCGACACACTCACCAACTTCTCCATCTTCTCTTTTCCCTTCTTCCTCCCTCCCTCCCTTCCCTGCGACAGGCAAAGATGGACAAGATCAAGGAGATGAAGGCCAAGGAAGTGTTTCAGACCTCGGTAAGGAGAGAGGGAGGAAGGGAGGGATGGAGATAGCAAAGGAGGGGGTCAAAGAACGAAGAGGATGGGGGATGAAAGAAGCTGCCTCCTTAATAAGGATGGACCCATTGTTCCAATCAGTCGTAGCGTATGTTTAGAAATTTACACCCCTCCCTCCCTTTCTCCCTCCCTCCTCTTCTTTTATAGGACACGGGCGACTTTGAGTGCCAAGTGTGTGGGTGGCAATATAAGGAGGAGAAGGGCCACATTAATACTCACACCCCACCCTCCCTCCCTCTCTCGCTCCCTCCCTCCCTCCCTTCCTCTAAAACAGGACACGGGCGACTTTGAGTGCCAAGTGTGTGGGTGGCAATATAAAGAGGAGAAGGGCTTTGGTCCTTATGCGCCCGGGACCGCCTTTGCTGCCCTGCCGGTGGATTTCAAGTGAGTGAGGAGGGAGGGCAAGACGGAGGGAGGGAGGGAGGGAGGGAGGAAGGGCGGGCGGGAGAGAAGGAGGGAGGGAGGGAGGGGGAGGGAGAGAGGGTGGGTGGAGGTGTGTGTATAGTTAAAGGAGAGAAGGGCTTTGGTCCTCACGCGCCCGGCACGGCCTTTGCTGCCCTGCCGGTGGATTTCAAGTACGTTCCCGTAGACCTACCCTCGCTCCCTCCCTCCCTCCCTCCCTCCCTCCCTCCCATACCATAATTTTTGTTCTTTCTCACTAGCTACTTTGTCAGCTTGCCTTGGAAAAGAGGATCAAGTGCATGGCTACTCCTCCTACCACTCGCTCACTCAACCCATCACTTTCTTCCTCCCTTCCTATCCCTCCCTCCCTCCCTCCCCAGGTGCCCGAACTGCAAGGCTGGCAAGCCCGCCTTCACCAGCGTGGTCAAGACGATTGCTGGCTTCAGTGATAACTCCAAATATGGATTTGGTAGGGAGGGAGGAAGGGAGGGAGAGAGGGAGGGAGGGAGGGAGAGAGGGAGGAAGAAAAGGGTTAATACATTGTTCGGTAGTCAGGAAATGATCGTGCAAGTTCACATCTCACTCACTCACCCACCTGTTTATTCCCTCCCGCGCTCCCTCCCTCCCTCCCTCCCTCCTCAGGCGGCAATAATCTGACATCGGAGCAAAAAGGCGGCTTGATCTTTGGGGGTCTCTTCTTCTTCTTCGTGCTCTTCTTGAGTGGGTACTTGCTGGAGTAAAGCGAGGGAGGGAGGGAGGGAGGGAGGAAAGGAAGGAAGGGTGTGTGTGTTTTTGCTGTGGCATGCATTTAATGGTGATGGAACGAGGGAAGGAGACATGATGAATGAAGAGGGAAGGAGGGAGGGAGGGAGGGAGGGAGGGCCACAGAGAGGAGGGAGGCAGATTAGCATTTGCTCTACTTTACAAGTGGGTGGTGTGTGTGCGACACAATCACACACACACACATGCAGAAAGAATAGAAAACCGTGAGACGCCAGCGACGACGACCAAATCAAACCATGCCCTTGCTGTTCCCTTTTAAAGTCTATTGCCTTCTGCTTTCTCTGTGGCCAGCGTCTTACCCCTGGCCGGCTTCTCCGTGAGGGGTAAGACGCCGGCACGTAAAAGCTATTGTACAATACCAGAAAGCGAACGAGAAAGCGAACGAGTGCTGCTGGTCTCTTGTGCTGCGCGTCATAGTAGCCTTGACGCACACCCGTACTGTCAAAGCCCCATTCCCCACACACACCGACACAGGCAGTTGGTACTGACCCTACCGTCGTGCGAGGCGAGGCCGTAAAGACTGCAGGAGGGACGGGAGGTTATTTTGCCTTTTCGGGAGAGGGCGAACAGCAAATGCATGATGTGTGTGCGACCGCTGGAGGCAGAGACCATGCCGGGCAATCACCTCCCCCATGGAAGGCGGCCGCAGGAGCGCGTGGGGAGTGCCTTGGCACGGCGACACGCACCCGCAAATTGGCGCCGCTCATTGCAGCCTCTTGCCCTGCTCGGTCGCACCAGCCTCAGCATCTTTCTTTCTTCCAGACACGCTTCCCTGTTGCACGCTTCCTTTTGCTTGCCAAGGAGGTAAAGCGCAAGGCCGGCGTGAGTCTGGAAAGCACCCTCGTTTGTTTTAGCGAGAGAAAGGGTGGTCTTGTCCGCCAGGATCCAGAGCTTTTGTGTAGGAGGCCTATTGCCGCAATTCCTGTCTACTAGACTCTAATGTCCTTGTTGCCGCTACGAGAAGACGCACATATGATGTCTCAAGAAGACTTAAAGATATGAACCACAGCCACAATTCTCACCACCACACCCACACCACATAACACACCACTCAACACAGGCGGTCTAGAACTATGAGCCAGAGACGCACCCTCGCACAGCTTCGCGCTGAAAAGGAAGCCCAGCTGCAAAGCGTGCGGGAAGGAATCAAGCTGTGCGAAGAGATCAGCGATACAATGGAGGCCCGCCTGGAGCATGGCTTTGCAGACCGTTCTACGGTTTTTGAACAACTCGCCGTACTCCTACAGAAGGCTACGCGAGCCTGTGTCTTGGTGGAGCATGGCACCTTTCTCGACCGAGCAAATGCTTACCGGCTCTAGGGAACTGTGCAAGAAGATCTGGGACAATCTACCGAAGCCCTTGCGACCTTTCGGAAAGCGCAGCAGCTTTACAAGTTGGCCGAGACGCATGTGGATTGTGACGCTTGGGAAGTAAAACAGAACTCGATGATTCTCCTCTGCACAGTTGGAAGCCTTTTTCAATCCACCAACCAGTATGCCGCGAGCGAACGGTGCTATTGCGAAGTTTTGTTTACGCCACGGTTAGTCCTTAAGGTCCGCCTGCAGTGCATTCAAGCCCTTACGCGCCTCAATAATCGGCGGGGTAATTGGAGCACAGGTGCCCAGTTCTGCCAAGATGCGCTCGAGCTGCTACCTAGACTCCCACCATCTTAGCAAAAGCTCACGATTTATGTGCATATCCTCGTTGTGCTAGGAGATGCGATGGAGGGTCAAGGGGAGTGGGCGCGCGCCCGCCAGTACGACAAAAAGGCCTTGGCCATGTGGGAACACACAGAAGTTCACGGCAGGTCATGGGGGACGGTAGTAAATGCCAGGCGTCGGGAGGGCGTGCAATTGATCCGCGAGGTTAACCATGCCGCCGCCCGTAGGAAGTTGGCCTTTGTCGAGAGATACTATGCTGACGCAATTGAACAAGCTGGTATCAACTTTAACCATTTAATTAATTTGTCGGCCGCCATGGCCACCCTGAAGGTCTGGGCTGAGGCATGCTTGCTTGCTGCACCAGCAGACGACGATGTAATCGCGCATGTGAACATAGCGCTGGCAGACGTGGCGGAGATGGAAGTCATTCTGGCGGCTTATTGGGAAGGGTTGTTGGAAGAAACCCGACGAGAGGTCAGGGAACAATGGGCGGAAGCGGCGGCTGCGGCAGCTTCAGGAGCGGTGATGGCGGAAGGTGACGAGGATGCCGTAGTTTCGAGCGGGAAGAGCAAGGCAGTCAAGCGGAAGCAGCAGAAGCGCAAGGCCCAGCAACAGAGGAAGCGGGCAGCGGAAGTAGCAGCAGCAGCTGCTGAGCGAGCGGGAGGGGATGGGGCACAAGCAGCAATGAGCGGGCAGGAGCGAAGGACTGTGGTGGAGGAAGGGCAGCAAACAACAGAGCAAGAGCAGCAGCTGCAGCAGGACCCGGGAGGTTTGGTGGCGGCTACGCTGGGCTTGACACTGCAGGAGGAAGAAGGAGCTGGAGAAGAGGAGGAGGAAAAGGGGGAAGAGGAGGAGGACGACGAGGAAGAGTGCCCTGTCTGCCTGTGCGTGCTTTTGGAAAGCGAGGACCGCGGTTGCCGAACTCGTGTGTCAGCATGTGTACCACACGACGTGCCTGACTCTCTGGCAAGCGAACTGTCTCAGGAGGTCGGTCCATCGAGCCGACCTGTCCTTATTGCCGGGCGCCCTTGCAGTTTGAAGGGTAAGGTAGTAAATGCGGAGGACGGAGGATGGGGAGAAAGTTTGGGAACAGGGTATGGGAATTCGTCGTAGAAATCTGCGAAATGGAAGTGAAATAAGGAAATAAAACAAAGATTACCTTCTTGTGGTATGTGATAGTGTTTGAGAAGCAATGAGAAAGGTCACTTGGGGGAACAAGGAGAGAGGAGGTTATTCATTCTATCGCATCTCGACTTGTTTCCTTTGGGTTTTATCATTGGCTTGTTATATTATAGTCTATAGCTTTCTTGCTGTTTCTAATCGGAATCCAGCACAGGGAATGACCACAAGAGACGGTAGAAAGGGGAGGAAGGAAATGGAACGTAGGATGGGCCATCGTTTGGATCGGCACCAGCTTCGACGTGGTCGGGGCTTCGTCGTGCCCTTGTTTGCTTTGCTAACCCTCTCTCTTTCGTGTGCCTTTTGTCCGCGGTCGGTTCAGGATGCTTACATCTCTGTCTTTGCCTGTGTATGCCGGTATGTGGTTGAACGGAAGCCGCTTATTGTCCACGCACCGCGCCGTCGCTTTGTCATCATCATCATGCCTACGTGTCTCTGTTCCTCTGTACCTAATCAGCCCTTTCCACCACACACACACAGCCAAACCAAACCCACACAGGAGCATGAGCACGCTGTCGTCATTTCTCAGCCTCTGTCTCCTCCTTCTGTCTAGCACTACCCTCCATGCCTTCGTCCCTCTTTCCCCTGCGCCTTCCACTCCTTCTTCCTCGCCCTCCTCCTCCTCCTCCTCCTCCATCCTATTGACCAACACCCAAATGCTCGGACGTCGCGGTGCCCGCATGCCCGTACAGGTAAGCAGGCATTTTATCTTATCGATCCAACCTTCTGCTCGTCCTTTACCCACCAACTCCCCCTCCTTTTCTTCCCTCAATTCGTAGCAGGCAAAAAAGAAGGGGGGAACAGGTCCACAAAGCTTGAGCGGGGAGTCATTGAGAGGCTTCATCAAGGTAAGGAAACGAGAAAGAAGATAAGGATTCACCAATTGATTCTCTCATTTCTTTATATCGACAATTCTTATCAAACAAGCTCTTTCAGTCCCTTGAATCACTCCCCTCCTCACTCCCTCCCTCCTCCCTCCCTCCCTTCCTCCCTCCCTTCCTTTCCCCTTAGGTCCTTGAGGTAGGCAGCGAGCTGGCCGAGGCCGAAGGGAGTCAGAAAGCCGTGGGGCCTTTAAAGGACGTCAAGTACCTGTTGCTCGTAAGAAGGAAGGCAGGCGCCGTCACTGCCATTGATGCCAACTGCGGTAGGTCTCAGCAGGGAGGGAGTGAGGGAGGGAGGGAGGGAAGGAAGGAGGGAGGGAGTGGTAGTGAGAGATGAGGATGGTAGTAAGAGATGAAGAACGACAACCATGAACTGGATTTTACGATGTCATGTTAGTTTACTAATTTATAATCCTTCGTCTCGTCCAACTCATTTCCCCTCCTTCCCTCCCTCCCTCCCTCCCTCCCTCCCTCCCTCAGGTCGGTGTAAATTCCCCCTTCTCAAAGGGAAGGTCTCCGAGGACCCCACCATCGAAGACGAGGACGACAAGGGCATCATCACTTGGTGCGTTCTCTCCCTCCCTTCCTCCCTCCCTCCCTCCCTTCATGCCCTTTCATCTCCTTGCGTCCCTACTTGTATTTCTTTCGCTCATTCATTCATTGTCTTCCCTCCCTCCCTCCCTCCCTCCCGCACTCCCTCCCTCCCTCCCTCCCGTACAGCCCGCTTTGCGCCGTCAGGTTTTCCCTCGCCAGTGGTCTGGTGACTGGAGCAAAGGTAAGGACTAAACGAGGACGGGGGGGAGGAAGGGAAGGAGGAATTGATTGGGGAAATGAGGCTGAGGATGACACGGAGAT
>Ga0209491_10008227_pt1 | contig 13333 bp, 10 predicted proteins | sample BON02_FD_187213 | JGI IMG/M metagenome (GOLD analysis project Ga0209491, IMG submission 187213) | Freshwater microbial communities from Lake Bonney liftoff mats and glacier meltwater in Antarctica - BON-02 (SPAdes) (version 2) | ecosystem: Environmental > Aquatic > Freshwater > Ice > Glacier... | reverse complement strand
CGCAAGAAGGGGCCCTGCGTGCGGGACACATCCCCGGCGCGGCCAACGTACCCTGGTCACGAGCGGCCAATGAGGACGGAACGTTCAAGTCGCGAGCAGAATTGGAGAAACTCTACATCGACGAGGCCGGACTGAAGCAGGGGCAGGACTTGATCATCGCCTACTGCCGAATCGGTGAACGCTCGGCCCATACCTGGTTTGCCCTGAAGTACTTGCTGGGCTTCGACAACGTTAAGAACTACGACGGTTCATGGACCGAGTGGGGGAACCTGGTCGGCGTACCGATCGAGAAGAACGTCTGAACAAGAGCATGATCCCCGGTGAGTTGGAGCAAGACGGAATGAACGAGCAAGAGAAATCCCTGAGCAAACTGGCAGCGATTGTCGATGAGTTTGCCGATTTGGACAAGCGCGATCGCCTGGAACTCTTGCTCGACTTTGCCGAGAATCTGCCGGAACTGCCGACAAAGTACCAGGCCGATCTGGATGCCGGCGAACATCGGGTACACGAGTGCCAAACCCCCGTCTTTTTGTGGGTCGTAGTCAACGCAGGACGGGTCCAAATATACGCCCACGTGGCTCGCGAATCACCGACGGTCAAGGGATTCGTCGCCATCCTGGTGGCGGCGTTTTCCGGGGCATCCCCCGAAGAGATCCTCGCGGTCAAGCCCGACTTACTCCAACGGTTGGGCCTCGCGGAGGCCTTGGGAATGTCCCGCATGCGCGGGCTGACCGCAATCCTGGGTCGTATCCGTCAGGAAGTGCGACTGGCTGCAGCCACCAACTCTTCCTGAAACCCAGGTTTCCCCTGGACCGTGCGGCGTTCGACAGTCCTCGACATTGAATTTGCGTGCAAAACAGGCAGATTCTACTGTCCAATGCGTTGTCACCTTCCGACAGTAAGAATCCCACTTTTCCGAAAGGCCCGCCCCATGTCTCGCCGTCGTGGTTTTACGCTCATTGAACTGTTGGTGGTGATTGCCATCATCGCGATTCTGATCGCCCTGCTGTTGCCTGCCGTGCAACAGGCCCGTGAAGCGGCTCGCCGCATGCAATGCAAAAACAACTTGAAGCAAATCGGCTTGGCGCTGCATAACTATGAGAGCAGCTTCACGGTGTTCCCGCCGAGCAGCACCAGCCCGAATGGATACGGGCCGTGGTATCTGGCTTTCGGTACCCCGATCACTGATCCGAAGATGCACCTGCACAGCTTTGCCAGCCTGATTCTGCCGTATATCGATCAGGCCAACACTTACAACGCAATCGATTACAACCAGTCGGCTCTGGCTCCGGTGAATCAACTGATCGCCTCGCAGATTTTTCCGTTCTATCGCTGCCCGAGCTATTCCGGTAAGGACTTTTCAGGCGATACGCTTTACACCAACGTCGTGGGCTACAACAAGTTCGCCATCCGTAATTATGTGGCGTTGGGCGCGGTGTCCGTAGCGGAATTGGCGCCGGGCGCAAAACCGACCGGCATTCTCTATCCGGGATCCAGGACCGGGTTCCGCGACATCACCGATGGGACGTCCAACACCGTGATGCTCGTCGAAACGCGCGATGAAGATGCAATGGTCTGGATCGACGGCGCCGGCGCTTCAATCATGTCGCGCTGGGTCGATCCGACTGCGTTCGTCCCTCCGCTCTTTGGAGGCGCGACCAACGGCATCAACTACACGCCGTATTTCCCGGGCGGTTTCCCGCCCGGTCCGCCGCTGAACAATCCGTTGAATTACCTGTACGGTCCCTCCAGCCGTCATGTGGGCGGCGCTCATCATCTGCTCGGTGACGGCGCAGTCCGGTTTATTTCGCAGAACATCAACGTCCTGACTTACGACGCCCTTGTCACCCGCGCGGGCGGGGAAGTTGTCGGCGAATTTTAGGAAAGGAAGGCAAAGTTGTCATACTTGTTATTGGTTCTTGCCTTTTCCTCCCCTGTATTTTTAGAGGTGCCCCCATGCCAAATCGACTGTCCCAGGCCCCCCCCCCAACCGTCGCGACGCTTGACGATCTCGCAAAGTTGGCAAACTACTCGCTCATGGACACGCTCAACTGCGATCCTGACGCGAAAGCAAACGGAGCCGACCAGGCGCCGCGACAAGTTTTCACGGGCCACTATGTCCCCGTCAATCCCACGCCAATCAAAGACCCCGAGTACGTCGCGCACAGCAAAAACTTTTTTCGCGAACTTGGCTTCGCCGACAGCATGGCACAGTCGGCCGACTTCGTCCGCATGTTCTCCGGCGACATCTCGCACGTTCCAGAGCCGCTGCGCAAGGTCGGTTGGGCGTGTGGGTACGCACTTTCCATCTTCGGCACCGAATACGTCCAGCAGTGCCCGTTCCAAACCGGCAACGGATACGGCGACGGTCGCGCAGTTTCGGTGCTTGAGGCCGTCATCAACGGTCGACGCTGGGAAATGCAACTCAAAGGTGGCGGCCGGACGCCGTACTGCCGTGGCGCGGACGGTCGCGCCGTCCTGCGGTCGAGTGTCCGCGAGTTCCTGGCACAGGAGCATATGCACGCGCTCGGAGTGCCAACGTCACGGTCTCTGAGTTTGTACGTTTCGAAAACGGAGCAGGTCAAACGGCCGTGGTACTCAGAGGGCTCGCGCTCGCAGGATCCCGACATGCTTATATCGGAGGCAGTCGCCATCTCGACGCGCGTCGCACCGTCGTTCATTCGGGTCGGCCAACTTGAGCTCTTCGGTCGCCGTGCCCGCAAGCAGGAACACCCGAAAGCGATGGAGGAGCTCGAGCAGATTGTGTTGCACTTGATTGATCGTGAGTACGGTGACGTCATCGACAAGAAGCTAAGCACCGGCGAAAAAGTGCTGTTGCTCGCGCGCGAGTTCCGCAGCCGCCTTACGTCGCTGGTGGCGAACTGGATCCGCGTCGGCTACTGCCAGGGCAACTTCAACAGCGACAACTGCGCGGCCGGTGGCTTCACACTCGACTACGGTCCATTCGGATTCTGCGAAGTGTTCAACCCGCACTACCAGCCATGGACGGGGGGCGGACATCACTTCTCGTTCCTGAACCAACCAGAGGCAGCGGAACGCAACTTCCACATGTTTTGCACGGCGCTGCGGCCGTTGCTGACGTCGCATCAGGACGATCTGCGACAGCTCGACGAGATTCGAAGTGGCTTTCCGAAAGTGATGCAAGCGCAAATGGAGAAGATGTGGGCTGCCAAACTTGGACTTGGCACTTTTCACGCGTCGTTGTTCAGTGAGCTCGAAACGCTGATGGTGCAAACTCCTGTCGATTACACCATTTTCTTCCGCGAGCTCTCAACGGTACCTGACGACATTGGCCCACTCAAAAAAAGCTTCTACAAGGACCCCGAAGGGATGGACAAGCGCTGGTCCGAGTGGCTCACAAAATGGAAATCGCTCATCGGCAGCGCCAGCGCCAGCACGACCGACGCGAATGCTGCTCCACCCCGCTCCCGTGAGGAGCTCTCCAGGCAGATGAAACTCGTCAACCCAAAATACAGTTTGCGAGAGTGGTTCCTTGTGCCTGCGTATCAGCAAGCGACCGCGGGGAACTACGCTCTAGTTCGAGAGCTGCAGGAAGTCATGACGCAGCCATACGCCGAGCAGTCGAAGGACGTGGAGGAGAAATACTATAGGCGGAAGCCGTCTGAGTTCTTTGAGGTCGGTGGATTGTCGCATGTGAGCTGCTCGTCGTGATTTTCCGAAAACTGATCGGCCAATGGCGGTGGATGAGTGGAGCGTCTTTTGCGATACCCATCAAAATCGCACACAACAACGATCGGTATCGCTACGCTCATCCTGCCGCGCTTGCCTCATTTTATTTGTAACCGTTCACGGGATCAACTTGCTCTTGTGTCAATTTAAGGAGATTTGTTAGCGTCCGGACATGGATGCGAGAGACAAGATCATAGAGAACTTTCAGAAGCTGGTTGCAAAGCAATCGGCAGAGATCGCTGCGTTGAGACAAGAGGTCGCTGAACTGAAACTGGCGCTGGCCAAAGCGACAAAAGACTCATCAACATCATCGAAACCGCCGTCCAGTGATATCACCAAGCCGAAGACTTCAAAAAAAGCCGGGGCGACGCGGTAAGCCGAAACGTGGTGGTCAGCCGGGGCATCAGCAGCATTTGCGGGCAAACCTGCCGCCGGAACGTGTCGATGAAACATACGACTATGAAATTACCGACGAAGACGTTCAGCGGCTCGAACTGACACCCACCGACGATTTCGAGACATATCAGTTCATCAGGCGAAACGCATCAAATTCTTAGGTTTTCGAGTACGTTGAGAATATAGTCCGGGTCCATGGCGGCTTTGAAGCGTTTGTTTTTTGCTCCGAGCTTGGTGCGGGTGTCTTGTCGCAGGATCGAGACGGCGAGGCGGCGGATGGCCGAGAGATTGCTGACGCCATTGCGGTTGAGCAGGCGATGGCGATCTTCGTGGAATGCGACATCCATCGTCCAGTGCAGCGAGTTCTCGATGCCCCAGTGTGAGCGGATGACTCGCGCGAGAAGTTCCGCCTGCGGGGGCAGGCTGCTCAGGTAGAGGCGCGTCTCATAGGTCTCGATGTTGTCGCGTTCGATGCGTTTGAGGATGACGGCTAGGGTTCTCAGGCCCGGCCAAGTTTGGCGATGCGGTGAGTCTTTCGGAATCTCGATGACGCGGACCTCGCGCTGTTCGATGCCGCCATGCGCTTTCTCGGTCGTCGAGTGCAGGTCCGTCGTCAACCCTTGAAAGCTGGTTCGGCAACCCTCGTTTAAAAGTTGGCTCATGTCGGCGGCCAGCGTGGGCTGATTGTCCTTCAGGCCGATCACGAAGTCGGCCTGTTTTTCGCGGAGTTTCTCGACAATGGCCTTCTGCATTCCCATGGCATCGATCGAGACGATGGCCCCCTTCAGAGACAGCAGATCGAGCAGTTCCGGGATCGCGGTGATCTCATTCGATTTCTCTTCGACCGCGACTTGCCCGAGTGTCAGTCCTTCCGCGGTGGCCCACGCGCTGACCAAATGCAGCGCGCGCAATCCCTTGCTCCGGCGTGCCGCCCCCCGCGCGGTCTTGCCATCAACTGCCACCTGCCGCCCCTGCAACGCCGTCTGCAACGCGGCCGTCCAGTTTACGAGACAGGCGGACAACTGCGGCGGATCAATCCAGCCCAGCACCCGCGCAAACGTATCGTGCGAGGGAACACCGCCGGGCAGCTCGAAGAATTGTTCGAGCCACTGGCGACGCACTTTGGCGAAGGACGCCACGGCGACGAAGTCATCGGCACCACACAGCACCGCCAAAATCGTGATGCACACCAGATCCACCAGCAAGTGGTCATTCCGCCCCGCCACACGCGGGTCGGTCACGCGCCGGATCGACTCCGACAACGACTCCATCGCCAAACGATCGCTCATCAGGCCGCTTCCTTGCTGCCAGAATTCCACGCTCCAGCCGCGCTCGCGGCTCACACTGCCAACGCGTATACATCAAATCCCCTGAATCACAAAGAGGTTATGGCTACCGTTTTGATGCGTACGGCCTGATCAGTTCATCGAGCTCCCCGAGTCGCCGGTCTTCGTTACCAAACATCGGCTGCGAGTTTATCTCACGGGTGACGGTGAAAGATATGTGGCTGACATTGGCGACATCCTCAATAGCCCCATCTTCGGGCCGCGACTGCTGGCGATGATCGGATGGATGAAGTCCGCAGCTCATTGCAGCTATTCCACTATCGAAACGTATATGGAAGACGTGTTGCAGGTTCCCGTTTCGCGAGGCTATCTGGCCAAGCTCTGCACGGGGTTAATTTCGAATTCCTTGGACAAGAGCTATCAGGAGCTGAAGGATGCGATCCCTCAGCAGGAACAGCTCGGCAGCGATGAGACGAGCTTCAAAAACAACGGCAAGACGCACTGGATCTGGTGCATCGCATCGACCCTCTTCACGGTGTTTCACATTGCTCCGACACGATCTCGCAAAGTGCTCGAAGAACTTGTCGGTGAGGAATTCGCGGGCTATCTGAACTTCGATTACTTCTCAGCCAACTGCTCGTTTGCGTGGAATTATTGGATTAAAGCCCAGTACTGCTGGGCTCATTTGATACGCGACATCCGGTTCCTGAAGAAGCTCCCGGACGAGAAAACAAAAGTCTGGGCCGAACAGCTGGAGGATCGTTCGCGGCGGCTGTTTCAGGCATGGCATACCCGCGAGACAATGACGGTCGAAGGTTTTCGCCGCTCAATGATGATCCATCGCGACCGCTTTCTCGAGCTGGTTCGCAATCCTCCTTCATCAAAGGAGGCGATGAATCTTGCTGCGCGCTTCGCCATTCGCGAATACGTCGTGGAAGGCAGCAACGAAGTGCAGTCGTACGATATGTCTCAGGACTACTTCCGCTTCATGTTTGCAGAGGGCGTCGAACCGACCAATAATCACATCGAACAACAAATCCGCCAGTGCGTGATCGACCGCATGATCACTCAAGGGACTCGCAGCGAAGCCGGTCAGCGCTATCACGAACGCATGTGGACTGCTCTAGCCACCTGCCGAAAACAACAACGCAACTTCTTCGACTTTCTCAAGTCCTCCATCGAAGCAAAGCTCAATAAACAGACCGCTCCATCGCTGCTGAACGGCTGATGCCGTGAACGGTTACGAAATTTCCTCTGAGATCATCGGGGCACTTGTCACTAGGCTTATGCTTGCTTATGCTGTCGCGATGAGTTTTGCCTATATTCACTCTCCTGAAAGTTCATTCCAATGCGAGGCATCTCCCGTCGTAAATTCGGCCGTTCAACACTGTCTATGTTGGCTGGTTCGGCGTTCTTGGGAGGGATTTCGCCAGCGGGGTTGTCGCGTTTGGAAGCGGCGACCGCGAAATCGGTTCTGATTATCGGAGCGGGCATGTCTGGGATCGCGGCTGCTCGCGAGTTGGTTGCTCGCAACTACCGCGTGACGATTCTGGAGGCTCGCAATCGCGTCGGCGGGCGAATTCAAACCGCCAGTGTCGGAGGCCAGGCTGTTGACCTCGGGGCACAATGGATCGAGGGAATTACCGGTAATCCCATCTATCGGCTTTGCACACAACTCAAACTGCCCACCGTCCTCAGCAACCGCGATTCATATGCGGCGTATGACATCGATGGAAGACGCTACGCGACCTCGACTGCCAACACGCTCTTTGCCCGCGCCTCCAGAATCATCAACGCCACTGAGGCGATCAGTCAGCAGGGAATCGACCAAGGTTTGCCGGATGTCACGTTTGCAAAGGGGCTGGCTCAGACCGGGCTGGGGACGGTCGGCACGACCGCACAACAGAAACGATTCCTTCAATGGGCCGTCAGTTGGGAGGGCGAAAACTCCGACGCCGAGGACGCTGAACGTCTCTCGCTCCGGTACTACTGGGACGACGAAACGCCCGACACGTTCAGTGGACCAGACCACGTGCTGCCGGGAGGCTACGGCCAACTGGTTGCCAAGCTGGCTGCCGGTCTCGATATTCGCATGAACATGATCGTCAGTGAAGTTGCGTACGACTCGACAGGAGTCACAGTGAAGACCGCCGCTGGAGCAACGTTTAACGCCAACTACTGCCTCGTCACACTTCCACTTGGTGTGTTGAAGGCCAACGTCGTGAAGTTCACTCCGGCCCTGCCTGCCTCGAAGCTGACAGCCATTCAAAAGCTGGGTGTTGGCCTAGCTCACAAGACCGTACTCCGATTCGGCTCGAACGGCTTGCCCACCGAACAATTCCTTGGCTTCACGGGAGTCAACAAGGGACAGTTCGTCGAATGGACCAATATCAGTCGTTACACGCCGGCGCCGATCCTTGGCATTTGGAGTCACGGAGACGCGGCGCGGCGATTGGAACTGATGACGCCCCAAGACACCGTCAACCTGGCAATGACTTCCACCAAACTGATGTTTCCCAACATCGGCAACCCAACTGTGGCCACAGTTACAAACTGGGGATCCGACCCGTTCAGCCGAGGAGCCTATTCCACAGTCCCCCTCGGGGCGACCTCTGCGATGCTGGATGTCCTCGCTCAACCGGTTGGCAGAACGCTCTATTTCGCCGGTGAAGCAACCGAACGCCAACATCAGGCCACCGTTCACGGAGCCTACCTCTCCGGACTCCGCGAAGCCCTGCGCATCGCGGCCATTGTCTAGTTGATTTACGGTGCGTGAAGTCCTCGGAATGCACCAGCATTGAACCCCATCAACTGTGCGTTCCGAAGACTGCACGCACCCTACGGCGGCGGTGTGGCGGGGTCAGTTTTTCAACGGGCTGCTGCCAGACCAGCGCCGAACGACTGCCGCGTCCCGAATCTCAAGGCGTGGAAGCCGAATGGCTGAGCGTGCTGTTCAAGGAGTTTGAGTCGAAGTGAACACGGTTCCACAGTCCTCAACGCCTCTATTACCCGCGTCGCCGGGGTCTGCTGGCGAATCGTCACTGGCGAATCGCGACCCACTGCTAAGCTGCGTCCACTGCGGATTCTGCCTAGACGTTTGCCCGACTTATCAACTCACTGGCGACGAGAACAATTCACCGCGCGGTCGGCTGCGACTTTGGCGTGAAGAGGCCGATGGGCGATTGGCGGCGGATCCGTGGACCGTTCAATACACGGAGGAATGCGTCGGCTGCTTGGCCTGCGAATCGGCTTGTCCGGCGAATGTTCCGTACGGCGAAATTTTGGAGCAGGTGCGGCATCAACACGTCGCCGAGGGACGGACTCGACCGCAATGGCGACTGCGACTGGCTGCCGCGCTGACCGCGCGACCGTGGCTGTTCAACTGGACGATGCTGCCCGCGCGCTGGCTGCGTTCGTGGGGCTTGTCGCCGCATCGGTTTCTATTCGCCGGGCGTCCGGCGGTTATGGAATCGACCGCCGATTATGCGCGTCGTTTGATGGAGCAGCATCGTCCGACTGGTCCGCGCGTCGCGTTGCTGACCGGGTGTTTGATGGAGGCCGTGTTTCGCGAGATCAACTTCGCGACCGTTCGCGTGTTGATTGAAAATAATGTGCAAGTCACGGTGCCGCGCGAGCAAGGTTGTTGCGGCGCGTTTCAAGAGCATTTGGGTCTGGACGGCATCGACCAACTGCGAGATCAGAACCGTCGTGCGTTTGGCTTGCTCGAAGTCGATGCGGTCGTTTGCAATTCCTCCGGCTGCGGACTGGCGCTCGGCAAAACGCTCCACGAGCAAATCCCCGTGCGCGACGTGCTCGGCTTTCTTAGCGAGCTGAACTTAGTCCGACGCACGCGTCCCGCGAACAACTCGCGAGTCTACGTCGATTTGCCCTGCCATCTCATTCACGGCCAGAAGAACTCGCAATTGGTGCCACCCACCATCTGTTCATTTCGACCAATTCCGCACTACAGAAATTTCGCATTTTGCGGACAATGGGTGGCACCAATTGCGTATTCATGGGCTTCGTGTGTGAAACGAAAATGAGCCGAAGCCTGCGTTTGGCATCGTTGTAGCCGAAGCGTTTTTCGGGGCGCGGTTACACCACGGAGCTCGCCTCCGTGGATTCATGTTCAGAACCAGATCGCCGCGCAGCCCCGAACCCCCGTCCTTCTACGGCTCGCCTCCGGCGGGCCGAAGAAGGACAGATGAAGGCGATTTTGGTGCGGGAAGCTCGTTTCTGGTATTGATCATCGCTCGACCGAGACAGGGCGCGGATAATGGGACGGGGGTAATTAGGCGATATTACCCCCGTCCCATTTTCTTCCCCCGTCGAAAACCAGCCGATACCGAAACCTGAGAAGGATCACCAAAATCCCTATGCAGAACAAGAAGCTGAGGATTAAACTAAGGGTGACGGTTGCGGAATCGGGCGCGGGTGCTTGACGATGTCCGTTCGCTATCGCCCGGTAAATTCCCAGCAACCCCAACGGACCGTTGAAAAGGGCGAGTGCCGCCCCCAACTCTCCGTACAGGCGTTTTACCCTGATGACGGTGAAGCTCGGACTGGCAGGTGGTTAATTCATCGTGTAACTTCGGCTTTCCCATGAAGTGTCTCCTGGGCTGGAAGTTAGACGCATCAAAATCGATCTAATCAATAAAAGCAATTTAATTCTATATGGATATTCAAAACCTGGCCAAGGCGAAGTCCTTTACCACCAAAGATGGTTCGGAAATTCGCGAGCTGTTATCGCATCGGAATTCTGGTATTCGTAACCAATCTTTGGCAGAAGCCCGGATCGCACCAGGCCTTACCACGCCCCCTCATTATCACCCCAAGACCGAAGAAATCTACTACATCGTTGCCGGTAGCGGGCTAATGACCATTGACGGGGAACAACAATTGGTCGGGCCGGCGGATGCGATTTCGATTCCTCCAGGAGCGACCCATCAAATTCACAATAGCGGCGATGACGAACTGGTTCTGCTATGCTGCTGTTGCCCCGGTTACGAAGACAGCGATACGATTCTGCTCGAACCCGAATGAATTTGCCATCGAGCTTTCGCAGGTCTTCGGTACTGGCGGGATGATGACTTTCGTTGACCTTGTTTCTTGGACGATTTTAAGGGGAGACCGGCATGCACCGTCGAAGATTTCTGAATGTTAGTCTATCAACGGTCGCGGCGGTCGCTGTGGTGCGTGCTGCGAACGTAATCGCCGCCGATTCGCCCACGATAAATTCGGACCAAACGGACGACCGCGATACTCGACCGGACTTTGCTTTCGAGGCTACGCTTCCCGAATCGGGTGAAAGCCTGGTTGCTTGGATTCATCGAGTCCGTGGCGGGTGGGACGCGACACTGTTTTGCCAAATGTTGGGCGCGGCCAACGAATTTAAGGAGGGGGACGAAATCATTCGGGTCGCGGCGGTTAATCCGACGGCTCGTCAACATGCCCGCAAATTGCTGGCCCACACGACGATCGCTGAAATTGACTCGCACCCGCAGCAGGCCGACGATCTATTCGCGTTGATTGCCGAGTCGATTGACAAGATCCAGCAGCAAAAGATTGGATCCTGGACGCTCGGTGAACTCAAATCATTTCTGCTGGAACGGCCCGAAGCGGAAATCCACCAAATTCGTGTTGGTTTGTCGAGCGACGTGATTGCTTGCGTGGTTCGATTGATGACCAATGATGAATTAATCAAAGTTGGTGGCAAAGTTTTCAACCCGTTGCCGGGCTCCCAGATGGGAGCGAAAGGCTATCTCGGTGCCCGAATCCAACCCAATTCCCCCACCGACAATCCGGATGATATTCGCTGGCAAGTCTTTGATGCCTTTGCTTACGCCGTGGGCGATGTGTTGGTTGGTACCAATCCCGTTTCCAGCGAGACGGCGTCGGTGGTTTCCGTGCAGCAAACGTTGCAGGATTTGTTAGTAACATTCGAAGTCGACCATTTAATACCCCACTGCGTGTTATCTCATATCGATGTTCAAGCGGAAGCTGAGCAGTTAGTGCCAGGCTCGACCGAACTTTGGTTTCAAAGCATCGCGGGTAACGATCCCGCCAATGCGACGTTTGATGTCACGACCGAAAAGATGCTCGCACATGCCCGGGGCCGCGACGGTCGCTTCGGACTCTATTTCGAGACAGGACAAGGTGCCGACTTTACCAACGGTCATGGTCGCGGGCTGGACATGGTTATTCATGAGTCTCGTAAGTACGGATTTGCTCGCACGCTTGCCAAAGAAGTACCCAGAGCTGACGCGGGCGGTCTTTCTTGGGTTCATCTTAACGACGTGGCTGGCTTTATAGGCCCGGAAGTGTTTCGGTCGCGCGAACAACTGGTTCGTTGCTGCCTGGAAGATATCGTGATGGGCAAGCTACATGGTTTAATGATCGGTTTAGATATCTGCTCGACTTTGCACATGGATGTCACGCTCGATGACCTTGGGTGGTGTATCGATCAAGTCATGCCTGCCAATCCAGGCTATCTGATGGCGTTACCCACGCGTATCGATCCAATGCTCGGCTATCTGACAACATCGTTTCAGGACCACGTTCACATTCGCGAGAAATTTGGGTATCGGGTTAATGATCCGATGTGGAGCTTTTTTCAATCGATCGGAATCATTAATGCGGATGGTAAACCAACCGAACACTTTGGAGACCCCGCTTGGGTTTACTTGCAATACTGTCGTCGACGAAACGATTGGCGTGACGATTCTGCCATACGGGCCGAAGCGGATGTTAAGATGGCTGAAGTTCGGTCACGCGGCGTCTTTCTTGCCAGCGGGTTTGGAAACACTCCCGCAGAACTGGAACCGACGTTGGCAGCCCAGGTCCAACTCATCTACGTGGACGCCAAACGCTGCATTTGGGAGGAGCTGCCGACAGATTTTGGGCGCGATACAAAAGCTGTCCTGTCTTTGGCAACTCAAGCGATCGATCGAGAAGATTATATTCTTCATCCGCTGTCCGGAGAACACCTTTCAAAAACCGCTCAAACAAAATTAACGCTCGATCGCGAATCGATTGTGGGCGAGCATGACGATTGTTTGATTGTGGTATCCGATGGCCTGAACGCATTGGCGGTGACGGACGAGGGGCAACTCGATAGTCTGCTGACCGCACTTCGCGATACACTTGAATCGGATGGAGTTCGAATCGCCGCCGGTCATTTGTTGATCCGCAACGGTCGGGTACGTGCTGGCTATCGAATAGGAGAAATCCTGTTTGGTGGACGATCGGGTTGGCGAACGCTGCTGCATGTCATCGGCGAGCGACCGGGGAGCGGCCATCACACGTTATCGATCTATATGACAACGGCGGACGGAACGACCTGGGAAATCCCCGGTAAAGTCGACCACAACATTACCAAAGTCGTCTCCGGAATCGCCTTTACCGCACTCCCCTCGACCGATGCCGCACAAGCGACCTCACGAATACTCAAGTCGATTTTGCCAACTAAGTCATAGCGGTTTTCGCGAACTGGTCCATGGACTAGCGTGATGTAATTCGACACTCTCACCTAGTATCTCTACGCACGTAAAGACGAGGCGGAAGAGATTGAGCAACGTCACTACTGGGGATTGGTCGCGTTCTTCAATCGGTCCAAAAATATTGAGACATCGGCCGGGCCGAGACTTGCCGAATCACGTGTCTATCAACTGGAATCGTCGTCCAACGCGTTCAGTGATCCGCAGTGGTTTGCGGTTGCTCAGTCAAAACCGTTAACTGCGGAAGTCTTGCATCAGCGAATTGATGCCAACAAGCGTTTCTTAAGTAACTCCTGAACGAGGAAAAGGGGTCAGGACCAATAGTGTTCGGCACGGTATTTGACCTGTTAGCAGTTTACACTTCGCAGCGAAATTCGGGAAACATTTGTGTGCGCTATTGCGCGCCTTCCTTGAAGTTGCCAGGCTTCGCGCATGGAGGAAGAT